>Ga0123335_1000537_pt1 | contig 64437 bp, 78 predicted proteins | sample BiotimSIPDNA_2_FD_89707 | JGI IMG/M metagenome (GOLD analysis project Ga0123335, IMG submission 89707) | Anaerobic biogas reactor microbial communites from Washington, USA - Biogas_R2 time_0 SIP DNA | ecosystem: Engineered > Bioreactor > Anaerobic > Unclassified | place: Washington, USA... | reverse complement strand
TCCCTTGTGGAAATGACTAAGTGAGTTTACAGATTTGGGAATAATTTGTAGTAAGTTTAGAGAATTTCTGGAAATAAAATATCTAGTTTCTGGAAATAGTTCACCTAGTTTCTGGAAATAGACAACCTAATTTCTGGAAATAGTACACATACTCACCTGTGGCTTTAGCACCCTAGGCCGGATCGCGATACCGACCGGGATACCCTGGTCATTATGTCAACCAAGTGCCAGATCGGGGTCGCAATGCGTCGCGGTGCGTCGTCCGGAAACGCCGAAAACTCGGACGTTGCGGGGCGATACGTTGCGGACTTTCCGTCGGGGTGGCATGATGGAGCCAGCAAATCGGGGAGGCGGACAGTGAGTAGCCAGTACCCTGGTTTAAAATTAAGTTTAAGGGAGGACTTTTGAATGGCAAAAAAGAAGGGTGAAGTCAAACTGGAAGGAACGGCTGAAATTTTAAAAGCCGTCGCCGCAGGAACATTGACCTTGGAGGATGCGACGAAGTTGTTGGACCTGGCATCAAAGGCCAATGGGGCAAGTACCAGCAAAGGCCCCAAAAAGGCCAAAGTTGGGGATAAGTTCAGCACCGAGTGTGCAGTTTCAGACCAAAAAACCAAAGACGGCAAAAGAGTAAAAACTTTTGTCGGCAAAGACTCCAACCCCTGGGAAATTGCAGGGATTATAACATCCCCGGGTAAAACTTTTAAACGGGTCAAGGTGACCATAGAAATCTTAGAAGTCTAGGTGGTCTGACCACCTAGACTTCTAAAAAGCGGTGGGTGATTCATTTCTGAATCACCTGCCATTTTACTTTTTTGGTTTTTTTTTCCTAGTGCCCCGGTCTTATAGACTACCCAGCGTTAGGTTAGGCTGTTCGGCGTAGCGTTGAATAGTTTGGCGGTTTACGGGTAGACTATAAGACCAGGGGCAACTTTTAGTATCACACCACAAGACCACAAGATGCTAAGACACTACGGTACTACGGTACTACGGTACTACGGTACTACGGTACTACGGTACTACAGCTTGTGGGTTTGTGGTGTGATGCTTTTAGCACACCACCACGTAAGACCTGACGATTTGCAGGCTGTGGCGAAAGGAGAAATAATGTTAAAAGTTTGTGTGAATAGGTTCCAAGAAGCCGGGTTTACGTTTAAGCCCGGTTTCGTTGTCCTGGTAGATGACCAGGATAACACCATGGCCGTAACTAGCGGTTGGGATCATCGAGATTCCCTCGGGGTAATGCTCTTCGTGTATCGTCCGACTAAGGACGGTATATGGGAGGGCCGTTGGGAAGATGAGACAACTTTCCCGGTGCTAGATGCACTGGAGATGATTGACCTGTGGGTCGACGTTACTGACTTAATCAAGGCTGTGGCTTATGCCACAGGGAAGGAGCTTTATGTTTCTGAAAACGATGTGGTTTTTACTGACACCGTTGGTGGTGAGAAGTGCAACAACGGTGGGGAATATGGGTTTTACACCCGATATATCCCCCTTACAGAATACCCTGGTATATACAAGGTATATACCGAAACCACATGCGATTTTGACGCATGTGGTACGGGCTATCAGGGCATCCGCGCCCTGACAGTCAGGGAATACAGGAGGCTCCGCAGGGCCTCCGACAAGATCGAAGCAGAGGGCAGTCTGTACTAGGGAGTTTATTCCCGTCCCGGTCCTGCTGTATTGTAGGACTGGGGAGGGAGGAAACTCCACAGATCAGCAGGTCGAGCTTGCTGATCTGAGTGTACGGGTTATACCCCGTATAGACTAAAAAATCCGGTAATCGGGAGATTAGTTTTTTCCCGTCCCAACCTTCAGAGAGGGTTGGGGAGGGAGGATGCTATGAAAGGAGGTGACTGAATGTTTGACGTATGGTTTATTCCCACATGTGTAAGTTGCGGCAAGACGTTTAAAATTATAATGACTAACACACAACTTACAGAATTGTTGGCTGGTGATAAGAAGGTACAGGATATTTTTCCGACTTTTACACCTGCAGAACGGGAGCTTTTAATTTCCGGGATTTGCGGAGAATGTTTTGACAAAATGTTTTCTGAAGATTCTGACTTGGTTAAACGCCCCGACTACTGTACGCAGAACGATGGCGATTGTGTTACATGCAGTCTGGTCAGTTATGGTAGAGACTGTATGAACAATTCAATTTAGGAGGTGAGAAAATGTACTGGGAATTTAACCAAAATAACTCCGGTGGGCGGTTTGTGGTTAATGACAAACTGTGTCACCGGGTAATCGTCGAAGCGCATAGCTTCGAACAAGCGGTTGAAAAAGCGGAAGAACTGGGGTGTTATTGGCAGGGGGTTTCTCAAGGGATTGACTGTCCCTGCTGTGGAGATCGCTGGTCTAAGTGGGAAAATAAAGTAAAAGCTGAAACACTGGAAGAAGTTATAAAACATTACCAAGACTTAGCCAACCGGTACGGTTGGACTGTACCAGATTGCAGGATTTTCCTGCTTAACGGTGAAGTTATTGAAATACTCATTCAGAAGTAGTTTCCTGCTTGCTGAACACTTGAGGGTGTTCAGCCGGGAGTAAACTATGAAAGGGGGTGGTCTTATAAGCATTTTTTGGTTAGGTTTTTTCGTCGGTGGTATTATTGTTCTTTCGGCGTGGATTTGGGTTTTTTGGTGGCTAAGGAGGTGAGAAAATGTTTTTAATCGGAGATCGCGTAAGGTGTGTTGCAGTACAAGACGGTAACCACAGAACACTGAATAAACTCGGCACAGTAATTAATACAGTAATTAATAAGTTTACGGATGCTGGTGTTAGCTGGTGTGCCGTAGAATTTGACGAGCATATTGGCGGTCACGACGATAGTGGCGGCCAAACAGGGCATGTTTGGTGTTTCCCGCCCGAAAAATTAGTGCTTGCCACTTCTAAAGAATGCGTTATGTACTACTACATACGCACTGTTGCACAAGACCATGACTGTAGTGCGTTAGTGGTTAAAGGGACTATGGTTGGTGATCTGTTAGAAGGAAAAGTAATCCTTTCTACGCGCTGTGCCAAGTGCGATTTACCGGGCAGACACCTGGATGGAATGGCGTTTAAGAAACGTAACTCTGAATTTATGATAACTGATATTGCTAGAAATTTTTACTGTTTAACGCCGCAACTTTCCCGGTGGTTGGTAGAAGCTACTACCACAAGTTAGGGGGTGTTAGAGTGTTTAGTGTAGGGGATAGGGTACGGTGTATGCAACCACATGACGGTAATCCGTGGATTATGGACCAGTGTGGAACAATATGGGAGATAGGCAGCGGAGGATGTGCGGGTTTCGCTTTGGTTATATTCGACAATCAAGTTCATGGTCACAATGCTATTCCTGAGTATGCAGGGCGTTGTTGGTGGGTTCCATTTACTCATTTAGAACTTGTAACGGATAAAGTTATGGATAGTTATTTTTATATGGGTCACGCTGTGAACGATAAAGACAACAAGCATTGGTGCTACGATATGATAATCAAGGGACAGTGTGACGCAGATACAGGTACGATTACTGGAAAAGTTGTAGCTACCTCATGCTGCGTATCCTGCGGTATAATGCCGCGTGGCGTTGACGGTCAGCAAGTAACATATAAAGCAAAAGAATATTTGCTTTATGAAAGAAGTCCCTCGTTGTTTGTATTAAGCCAACACATCAACTGGAATTTGTTTGTTCCTGATAAGGACTTGGAAGAGGCTTTATTAAAGCAGAAAGAACTAAAAGATAAAGGAATTAGTGCTTTGTGCTTTTAGGTTTTACTAAGGAGGGGGCTTAAACAGTGAAACAATTGTTCTTTTTCGTAATTACCTTAATTGTTGTGCGGTGGTTTTGCCAAGCCGTTGGCTTGGCTGTTTTATTTTTAAAGTAGAAAGGAGGTATTACTATGTCGGTTATTGAAAGAATGGCTAGTATTTCCAAAGAGGACCCGGAACTGCTGGAGCAGGCATTACAGAATCAGATTATTTACGACAAAATCAAAGATGTTTCTGATGCGGTGCTGTTCGCGTTTTTTGCAGGCGTAATTCAGGGCCGCAGAGTTTCAGGACAATACCAGGGCTATGATATGGAAGGTTTAGCCCTAAAGGTTGCGTCACTGGCGGCAAAGGAGGAATGGTAGCGGTGTCAAAGCCAATTTATCCAGTTGAGGGGTACGCGGCGGTTAGGTATTTCTATAGCCTGTTGGCTATAGAAGCCTTAGCTAAGCCGGATATGTGGCTTAAAAGCAACCGCTGGTGGGTTAAAGCGTTCCAGCAGCACAAAGAGCAGTACATAAACAACCTTGCCAATATGCTCTTTGATTACATTGTGTTAACGTGCGGTGGGGAGGCACGTCACGCAGATGTTCACTGTAAATATTGTTGTCGGGGGCTGCCCGCAGGTGGTGGTAGGAATATGGCTTATGCAAAACTAAAAGCGTATGACCCACAAAGTATTTTGGAAGCGTCCTCTATACTGTTTAACAACTACTATTGGCAGTCTGCTTATGGTGGGGAGAAGTGGGGTACGATAGCCGACGCAGGGCTTAACCGATTCAAATTTGGTTCTGTAGTTGGTTTCATAGACCATGTGGTCGATCTAAGCCATAATGGTTCGATTTTCCTTAATAAACGGGATACTATGATATTTGCTATGGATGAAATAGGAAGTGGCGTCTACCAGAGTTTTCTGACCCAAAAAACAGAGACTAAACACCCGACTTGGTTAATTGTGAAGTCTGGATATAGTAATAATCTAGTTAACATCGGCAAAAGCCTGGGAATTTTACCCAACAACAACAAATACCCCTTACACCCTTACATTACGGTTTCTCGTACTATAGAGCCTTACTGTATTACTGCTTGGTACCCTGATTATTACGAAGAAAAAGCAGCATTTACGCCAGCTTATACCTCTTTACTCAGTGAAAAATACAACTGTTCCTGGAAAAACTTTGATAACTATGTGGCGGCGGTGTTAGCTTATGTACCTATTCAATGGGGCCAGGAAATTGTTGATAAAACTTTCGAGAAAACTGGCCGGCGTTTTGGGGAGGACGGGAGCAGATATTACCGAAGAGAACGGAGAGAACGAAGAGAGCGAAGAGAACGGGAAAGAGAGGAAGGAGGTGTAGTAGTTGAGCCGACGAAAATACAACCTAAAGAGAAAAAGACACCAAACATTGGGCCAGTCCAAAGATACGACACTAAATTCAGATACAGAGCAATCGAGGGATAAAACCTACGCGGACTGTCACAAAGGGATAACCGAAATTTATCCACATCTATTTGTGGGTAAGAACCGAGATTACCGGGACTTCTTAGATGTTCCGGTGGATGTTCTCGTACCCTTAGACAGTTTAGATGGTAGGGTATGGGATACTAACTGGCGTGGTGAAATTATGTATGTGCCAATAGAGGATTACGATATACTGCCTGAAGATGTGCTTAAAAGTAAGGCAGATAAAGTAACCCGTATGGTACAGGCTGGATTAAATGTAGGTATCTTCTGCTTAGGTGGTCATGGTAGAACCGGGTATTTTACTGCGGTGGTGTTGGGTATGCTAGGCCAGATCGACCCTGACCCGGTTACTTTTCTACGGAAAAACTACTGTGAAGAAGCAGTAGAAACCGCAGAACAACGGGACCACATAGCAGAAGTATTAAACATGCCTGAGATTAAGGAACTGTACGTCAAACCCACTAGGATAATGGGCTTTCGTAGTTATGGCTTAGATGATTTTACCTCTTGGGGTTATGGCGACGATTGGGGTTATTCTTATGGTGCTACTAAAACAGTTACCGAAAACCGTTGCAACAACTGTGTGTTTTTTACCGCTACATCACAGTGGCGGGGTACTTGTTTCCTCAAAGACAAAGGTGCTGACGATGTATTAAAATATGCAGTTGCTTGCAAAGAATATATAAGCATACATGGGGAGGGATAATGAAGTGGATGTAAGTATATTTTTGCAGGAATATAACCTTGCTAAAGAGAAGTTCTGTGAGTATAGCCCGGCCTACTTTCTTGGTAGGATTGGTCGCTACCGGGTAGACTTGGTTCCGCTTGCTGATGATACTGGTTTGGTTTTAATTACAATAAGACCAAGTATGCTTTCTGCTGATGCATCATATTTACTGCGGCAAGATATTCGGGCTACTCTAAAGCAGACTTGGGAAGTTATATACTGCGATAATACTACTCGTTTACAAATTCATGCTAAACGAAAGCACTTGTATAATGCGATTGGGGACGCGTTTAGGGTGCTGGCAATGTGTGAGGGTTTTTAGTGAGGCGTTCCTGGTTAGAGGTAGTGCTTCTTAGCACTACCTCTTTTAATTTTAAAAGGAGGTTTTGTAAATGCTGGCAGAGTTTAGTTTGGATCAGTCTTGGGAGTTTGCGGAGAGGATGTTGGTTAATTTAGGTTACAACGCTACTAAGGAAGGAGTTGCTGCGCTTAAAACCTTGTGGTTGGAGAATAAAAAACACCTGTTACCTTTCTTTGACCACACCGGAAGAATTATCCATACAGCGGATGAATTTAGCACTATTGATTTCAAAGACATTCAACACGTAGTACGGACACAATGCTTGGAGCATATCCGCAGTAAGGCAAATGCAGAAGATGTTTACTTACTTACGGACATACTGGCGTACTTTTGTTTTTATCTGGTTACGCCAGAAGAGCTTAAGCAGAACCGTCTACTTAAGGACCGTCCTAACCCGGCTAACCAGGACAAAAAACTTAATAAGGGTACTAAAGCATCAAAATACTTCCAGTTGTGGATGCAGAACAACATCCTGGATAGCAAGCCTAACGATAAGCAGAAGCATATTTTGGAAACTTCTCTGAGCTTATTGATTAAGGCTTTGACCAGCACAAAAAATGTAATTATATCCCTTAACCCGCTTGACTATTTACTGGCAAGTGTATCGCCTAATTTTTCCAGTTGTTTTGATATTCAAAAAGGCAATGATGGTGGAGGTATTTATAAAACATCAACACTGTCGTATCTATGTGACAACAAAACATTGCTGGCTTACGTTTACCGTTCTACCTTTAATCCTTTTAGCAATCCTTTAGAACACGTAGAAGTTCCAGCTAAAATTTGGCGGGCTTGGGTTCATCTTGGCTCAACTATTCCGGTGGCTTTAGTCGGACGGCAGTATCCACAGAGCCAAATTCAAACGCAGGAAGCGTTGTATAAACCTTTGCAGGATTTACTGTGTAATGTGCATAATTACGCAGGTGACTTCAGAAACATAGACTATACACACGGTGATTATCTTGTGTCCGATGTGGTAAATTATAGAGCTGCTAACAAGTATTTGCTTTACACTGATGGTCCTACCGCCTGTGTTAAAGCAGAAACCTTAACTAAAAAGATTAAATTACGTATTGGTTCTGAGGGAATACCCTGTATCCGGTGTGGCGAAATCCGGGAGGATCATAGTGCTAAGAGTTTTTACTGTCCTCACTGTGATAATAAAGCACCAATATATTACTGTAACGGTTGCCGTAATCATTTTACCAGTGATGTAGGCGCGGTTAGTATTAGCCCCTCAGTAATTTACTGTCCTTCCTGTGTTCGGGAAAATTATCACGTTCATTATACCCCGGAACCTATTTATGAAGCAGTTTAAGGAGGTTGTCAAATGATTAATTTTAAAGACTATCAATGGGTTTTTGAAGCCAAGCCACAACCATTGTTGGCAAGGCTGGAAACTATGGCTATGGAGGAATTTGGATATAGTCCTGAAAGTTACGTAGTAGGGAGTCTGTTTACTTACATTAAGGGTGACGTACCTGTTATGCTGGTTGCCCATGTAGATACAGTGTTTAAGACCCCTCCACAACTGTTTATCTATGATCAGGAGAGTAACATAGTTACTTCTCCTGATGGTCTGGGAGCTGATGATCGTGCCGGGGTGGTGGCTATTTTGGAGATACTCAAGGCTGGTTTAAGACCACATATACTGTTATGTGACTTGGAAGAATCAGGTGGTAAGGGTGCTACAGACGCAACTAAAAAGCTGGAAGTACCAGAGGTAAAGTTTATCATTGAACTCGACCGGGCGGGAGAAAATGACATGGTGTTTTATAGTTGTGATAACCAAAAGTTTACCAAATATATTAAGAGTTTTGGTTTTACTAAGGCTTACGGTTCTTTCACAGATATTTCCATACTCTGTCCTGCCTGGGGAATTGCTGGAGTTAATCTTTCAGTAGGTTACAGACACCAACATAGTGAAAGGGAATACCTTAATCTTAACCACTTGGAAACCACTATAGGCAGGATCAAACAAATATTCAAGAACATTCCTAAAAGAATCTTTAAGTATGAAAAGGCTAAGTACAGCTACTTTGACTATAGCCCCGGACAACGTAACGCTTGCTGGAGCAATGGTTTTTGCTATGATTCATGGCTCAATGGGCATAGTTTGGATGAGTATTATGACAAGTATGTGTCTACAGAAGCAACAAAAAATACCGCAGAAGTTAAACAATTACCACAAGATACTGCCGATAAACATTGTTCGCTAGAAGATATTGATAAAGAAAGTGCGGATGATTTTACTTTACTGTTAGCGATTACTGCTGAAGATTTGTACAATAACACTGATTTTGGATCAATGAAAAATTGGGATAACTTCCTACGAGACAATGCAGATGACTTGCTGTGCGTTGCTGAAGGTTTTGTGATAGACGCTATACTGGAATACTATGAGCGTCATTACAGTGGTTGTGATAGGTATGGAGCAGTAATGGAAGATTAAACCGATAGAACTGCTTGTACCTACATGATAAACTAAAACAAATTAATTTTAAAGGAGTTGTTGTTTAGTGTCTAATCAAATTCAATGGTTTATCCCCCGGCGTAATCCTACAACGGCCTTAGAGGGTGATGTTGTCAAAATTGGTCCAAAGAATATCTACATTTCAAAAACCATAACCACTAAGATCAGCACCAAACGGATTAGATTAGGAATTACGAAGGATAACCTACCTGTAATTGCTGAAACTGAAGAACCCAACGGCCTTACCCTTAACCGTACTACGTATGGTAGCGGCAGTATCCTGACTAATAGAAAGGGTCTTAGTAATTGGCTGGTAGAATACAATTTGCAGGACCGTAAATTTATCATGCAGTATAATGCAGACAATAACTGTTGGGTAGCGGTAGACGAATTGCTGGACTAATACGAGTGTCTGGTGCGCCGGGAAGATATAATTCTTCCCGGCTTTTATTTTATCCGTATAAGGAGGGGGGTGCTTTAGTTGAATGAATCTGATTTGTTGAGGCGTATGGTTTTTAAGTCCAGTCCTACGTGTTTATGTAAGGAAAATGGACAAAAGGTACACATTAGTAGGTTAGGTAACAAATACCTGTTTGAAACTATATCAACATTAGTGCAAGCGTATGAACGTTATGGTTCACATCCATCCGGTTATATGGGGTGTATGTCAAGAGCTGCAAGAGAACTTTATTATAATATGCTACGAGAAATGAAGAAAAGACGGCTTTGTTTCGCTTGTGGTAAAAAAGTAAAAGAAGGTATGTTACCTTTTGAAATGCGCTGTTTTAAATGTGTTGTTGAAGGTACTGAATCAATCATATCATACAGTGATTACAAAAAAACACTCAATGAAAATCCTGGAGAATTTACTGTAATTTAATTTAACCAAACAACTTGACACGATACTGTGCGATATGATAAAATAGTTTACGTAAGGTGGTGTTGCTTATAGAATACTGCTGTTACTTTTAGTTAGTTGCAATTACTTAAAGGGGGTTTTGTAATGAGTAGATTGGATACTATGTTTGATGCCAGGAGAACACCTTGGGATGGTTTAGGTTCTTCTGTAGCCGGAGCCGTTAACAGTATGGACGCATTAAGATTATCCGGGTTAAATTGGCAGGTAATCCAGGAAGATGTTTTCATTAAGAATGATAACTACTTTACTGATGTTCCGGGGTATAAGCTAAATATTCGTAGCTCTGACCGCCGTGTTTTGGGTTTGGTTTCTGACCAATACCGGGTAGTGCAGAACCATGAAGCCTTTGCGTTTACAGATCACCTTGTTGGTGGGGATGTACGTTACGAAACTGCTGGTAGCTTATCCTCTGGTAGAAGGGTATGGCTTTTAGCCAGAATGCCTGACCAAAATATTTTAGGTGATGTTACCCAAGTGTTTTTGGTGTTCAGTAATACCCATGACGGTACTGGTGCAGTTAAGGTTGCAGTCACACCTGTAAGAGTTATCTGTATGAACACCTTAAACCTTGCTCTGAGGACCGCACAGCGTAGTTGGTCCGTTCGGCATACTGGAGATATAGCGGCTAAAATGCACGAAGCACAGAGGACGCTAGGCTTGTCTGAGAGGTATCTGGTTTCCTTTGGTAAAGAAGCAGAGTCCCTGGCTAATAAGACACTTTATTTGGCTGAAGTTGAGGACTTGATTGAACAACTGTTACCAATACCAGAAGATGCCGGACCAGTTAAAGAGCGTAACGTTATTGATCTTAGAACCGGCTTGTTGTCCCGGTATACTGAAGCCCCGGATTTAGGTAAATTCAAAGACACAGCCTGGGGTTTTGTTAATGCAGTAAGTGATTTCGCCACCCACATTCAACCGCTAAGAAAAACAGACACCTTCCGGGAGAATCTGTTTATGAAAACGGTTGATGGGCATGTGTTAATAGATAAAGCCTACGAGTTAATCGCTGCATAATTGGGAGGGGTTTATCCCCTCCCACAAAATATACTGAAAGGGTGTTGTTGTATGAAAAAATTCTGTCAACTAATGGAAGAAAACCAAAAACTCAAAACAGAAAACAATAAATTATATGATGCAATTCACATGCTGTTTGAAAGTGAGATTAGTTGTTACATGCCAACAGATAAGTACAATGAAATAATCGGCAAACTAAATGATGCACAGCTAGAACCTACGTATGAGACTGAAGTGGAACGCTTGAACCAAAGGCTAAAGGTATTTAATAAAGCACTAGATTTAGCCACTAAAAAACTAACATCTTTATCTGAAAAGTATCACTTTACGACACCAGCAGACGTTGAATCTTGGTTATCTGTTGCTGAAGATTTGCTTGAAGGGGGGAAACGGCATGTATATGGTGGAGTCTATAGCGCACACAAAGGGGCAGTACCTACCGGGTACTGAAGTAGAGAAGTATTGTGGGAACGACAAAGAAGAAGCTAGAAGAGTTTTCGATGTTTTGCAGGAGACGGAAAACTTTACTATCATAGGCAGCGAGTATACCCCAGTTGAGGATCGTTGGGAGATTATTTGGGAGAAGTAAGGCCACCAAAAATTAAAAGGGAGGAAGATAAATAATGCAACACAGCGTAAACAAATATAAAAGTATGGAATACAGAGTAAACAAACTTGAAAGTAAATACATTGCACATAACTGTACCAGATACGCAGTAGAAGATGATTGGAATAACGGGTGTAACCCAGACACAGAAGTTTATCAAGACATAGATATAACATACTCTGCTAACACGCTCGGAGAATTAGTTTGTAAAATTAAACGATTCCACAATGTTATTGACGATCAGCAATTGTATTTTAAGGACGGGGGTTTTGTGGTTTCTTGTCTTGAATGTGAAGATGGAGCTGAACCTGGAGAACAAGAAAAGAAATTGTGGAAACAGGGTAAGTTACAACTATGGTCTGTAGATTATTATTACCAAATTTCTGTACAATACCCGGTAGAAATTCTGTCCTTAGAGACTCCTTTCGTTTGACAATGTATCGCGTAGGTGCTATAATTATCTTACATTAACGCTTAGTATCGCTTAAAGATAGGAGGTGATATAAGAATGCCCCAAGAATATACTTGGTGGACTTGGCTCCACAACGGAATACTCTGGGGAACTGCGGTTTATGCTTGTAGTCAAGTAGTTGAAATAATTTTTCCAGGCCGGGGATATTGGGATGTTTGGAATTGGGTATTACCGATAGCAATAATATTGATGCAAGTACACGGAGCGTACATACTGTTTAATGAGCAAAAACTGGAAGAAGAAGATGATTAATTTAAGGTGGTGTAGCGTATTGTAAAAGTTTTAACCCCTGAACAACAAACAGGCAAAGAGTTTATTAAAGATAAAGAAAAGGTTTTACTTGCGGATATAGTAGGTTTTGGAAAAACCGCCCAAACATTGGTGGCTGCTAAGGAACTAAAATTAAACAAAGTATTAATTGTGGTTAAAAAATCCCTAATGTTTCAATGGTCAGAAGAAATTCAATCCTGGTGCGGTGAAGTCCCACATGAAATACTTTCCTCTACTCCTATAGGCAATGCAAAGTTTAACTTAACGTACTACGAAGCGTTATTTAAACGTTACCGGGATGATAATAACCGTTACCACATGGAACTTAGGGACGATATACTAAAGACTAAATGGGATATGATAATTGCTGATGAAGCTACTGCACTAAAAAACCGTAAGGCAGCCCGTAGTAAAGCTATTCTAAAGTTGGCTCGACGAACACCCTATGTGGTATTAATGACCGGAACGCCTATTCATAACCGACCTGACGAGTTGTGGCATCTGCTCCACATTTTAAATCCTAAAGAGTTTTCAAGTTATTGGCGATTTGTAGAACAATACTGCATAGCTACTCAGGATTTTATGGGGTACACCAGGATTGAAGGGTTTAAGAATGAAGAAAAATTGGCTGAAATTTTAGACAATTATATGCTCCGTAGAACTGAAGTTGAAGGAATAACCGAACCTATCCATGAGGTTATCCGTGTTAGATTATCACCGTATCAATCCAAAATATACTCGCAGTTAGCTGAATTAAGTTTAGCTGAGCTAGGTGATGGTAATTTCTTAGCCACAACCAATCCACTGGTAAAGTATACCCGCTTTAGGCAGATAGCATGTTCACCGTATTTGTTTGGTGGTAAAAATGAAAGCTCTAAAACAGAAGCCTTGTTAGAGTTTTTAGCTGAGCATACTCCTTACACTAAAGTTGTAGTGTTCAGCACCTTGGCAGAGTATCTTAAACTACTATTTCCCAGATTGAAGTCTTTTAATCCGGTAATGATTATAGGAGAAAAGACCGGACCTGAAAGAGAACAAGCCTTAATACGTTTTCGAGAGGACGATAGTTGCAGAGTAATGCTAACCACCATGCGAGAAGGGTTGAACTTACAAGAGACAGCCGATACATTAGTGTTCATGGATAAGGACTGGGTTCCGGCTTTAGTCGAACAGGTAATAGGCAGAGTTAACCGTAGAGGACAAAACAAACAGGTTAAAATTGTTACCTTTGTGGGAGTAATACCAGGGGTAATGACGCTAGACGAGTATATAGAATATACGGTATTACCCAGGAAAGAACAGTATTCTTCTGCATTAGAAATGATTTACGATTATGTTAAATTGCTCCGAATGGGGGTGTAGTTAATGGCACGACGACCCTATGACCCACAAGCCATACTAAATAAATTGGGTATAACTGGAGCAGTAATATTTCCTGAACTTTACGAAGTATGGATTCCTGCTGAACATTACGATAGATTACTTAACTACTTTAAAACCTTTAATACAGCACCGTTTTTTCGTAGAAGGTTTAAAGGTAGTCGTAATAACTATGGTGGTTGGTGTTGGGTTAAACAAATAAAATTTAAGGAGGTGGTGAGTAGATGACAGCAAAGGATATGCAGGTAGAAAAACAAGCCTATACAGCTAAAGAAGCAGCTAGAATTTTAGGCGTAGGAATGACTTATGTAAGAAAGCAAATTAAACTGGGTAACTGGCCCACCCTTCCGATGGAAGGTAATATCGTAAGGATTCCTAAGTGGTTTATTGACCAGAAACTTGAAGCAACAAAGGAGGGTTAATATTAAATGGACATTGGGGCATCAATGATTGGGGACTACAAAACCTGTCCGAGACTATATTATTTTGCTCACGAATTAAAACTACGCCCAAAAATAGACAACGAAAAACTAAGCATTGGTACAGGTTTTCATTTGGGTGTGGCTGGTTATTATCGCCACAACCGTAGCATGGTAGCCGCATCAAAGTATCTTAACGTATGGGCCGATGAACTCTTGCAGGATTATTCACAGCACAGTGAGGATGAATCAAAAGCCAGAGAAATAATTGACATGGCAGTTAAATGTGTTGGCTATTACATTGATTTTGCCGAAGCTAACGACAACTTTGATGTAATTGCTGTTGAACAAGAGTTTGATCTTCCGGTGCATACTTCTGATGGCACAATAATGCAGGGTGTACGCCACAAGGGTACGTTTGACCTGATAACTAAGACACAACACATGTGGGTTAACGAGCATAAAACTGGCGCTAGTTTTCCTTCTACCGTTGATCTTAACTTGTCCGAACAGGATGGGTTATACCTGCTGGCAGCTACGCAATTATTTTCTGAACCGTTCCGGGGCTGTATGCACGATGTAACTCGTAAGATTAAAATACCTTCTCGAACCAAAGACCCATTGGTTAAACGTTTTTACGTTACTAAATCCCCCCAGGAGTTAATTAATATTCGGAACAATTTATACTGGACTATTCAAAGGATGTTATCAGATATTCATTTCGTCCCTAGCCCTGGTATGCACTGTAACTGGCGTTGTGCCTATACGTCATTGTGTATGGCTATGAATACCGGGGATGGCTGGCAGGAAATGGCTGATTATTATTACGAAACCAAAACTAAAGAAGCCTGGGAAGCTCGATTAGACAGAATACAACGTAAGGCTGAAGAATTAGTACAGGAAAATAACTAATAAGGAGGATGTTAAATGCCTGTTATGACAACTGATAATGCGGTTGCTAATAGTAGAATCCGTAAACTGGAACGATCACCGTTCTATACTAAAGGCTTGGTGTACGCTAGGTCGGGGGCAGGTAAGACTTGGTTACTTGCCACATTGCCTAACAGTATTATGGGGTTGACTGAATCTAATATAGCCGAGCCAACCCTATGGCAAGTCAAAAAGACCTTGGGATATATCCCTGATATTTGGGATATAAACTGCATGGATGATCTACTGGAGCTTTATCACTTCCTAGCGAACGGTAATCATAATTATACTGGCGTTAGCTTGGATGGTTTTACAGATATTAACAGCAGACTTATACGAGAAATTGTTAAGGAGCAGGTTGTTCGTCGGGAAGGTAAAGGCAGTATCCATGATGAAGATGTTCCTGAACAGGGTGACTGGTACCGAGTAGACTTGCGGTTTACTGCTGCGGTTAGAGCTTTCCGGGACCTGCCCATGCACTTCTGGGCATCGGCCTTAGAACAGGATATCCGGGAGGATCGCCAAACCGTACCGTCAATTCAGCCTAAAAGAATAGCCAAGAACATCATGGCAAACTTCAACATTGTGGGGTACCTTGACTGTGATGCTGAAGAAAGTCAAATTGTACGTAGTCTTATCCTGACTCCCACAGAAAGGTACTTCGGTAAGAACCCCGGCGGGGTACTGCCTGATGTAATTAGAAATCCCCGGCTAGACCAAATTGTTCCCCATGTGGTAACGGCTATGTCTGAGCCGTCTATTACTGAGGATATGCCTAAACGAAAAGTAAAGGAGGGTAGTGTGTAAAAACTGTAGAACTGGTAAATCTAAACAAAAACAATTATTAAGGAGGAATTTTAATTATGCCGAGATTTATGATGGATTTTTCAGATGTTAACCTTGACGGGTTTGAACCCCTACCAAAAGGTACGTACAACGTAGAGATCAGTACGGAAAAAGCTGATGAAGTTAAGGTTGGCGGGGGAAAAGGAACAGAGTATATCACTCTTACTTTTAATGTCCTTGATGGAGAATACGCTGGACGCAAGATATTTGAAAACTTTATGGTGACTGGCAAGGGTGTCTTTAAATTAGGCCAGTTACTCAAGGTTGTGGGGTTGTTGACTGACTCTAACCGTAGTAACTTTAAGTTTGATACATTCGACCTGGAAGGCAAACAATTGCGCATTGTGGTTGGGGAACGTGTTTATGAGGACAAAACCTATAACGAAGTCAAATCTATGTTACCGTTAAATGGTAACACTCCGACTCCTAAAGCTGGTAGGAAACTGTCAGGGTTCTGATGACTAAGATTGTTATGGCAATAGACCCAGGATTAACCACAGGATATATTATTTCTGACGGTCCCTTTGCCACAAATGTTTTTAGTGTTGGCGAGGTGCAGGATTTTCCTGCACTTCGCGTTCTCCTTGAAACCTATACTCCCCACATTGTGGTGTGCGAATCCTACCGAGTTTATCCTTGGAAAGCCCGAGAACAATCCTTTAGTAATGTCCCTTCCGCAGAAATAATCGGAGCGATTAAAGATTGGTGTTTATCTTATGACGTACAATACATAGAACAAGGAGCAGGTAAAGCTAAAATATTAAACAATAGAACCATCAAAGCACTGGGGTTGTGGGATATAACTAAAAATTATCGTCATGCGCGGGATGCTGCTCGACATTTAATTGTGTATTACATGGAAGATAACGAACAACTTAAAAAGATTGGTGCTGCTTTATTTAAGAAAGAAGGTGTAAATTAATGTTAAGTAACATGAGAGGCGTTGTTATTACCGGAGATCATAAAGACTTGGGCGTAGAAAACTTAACTATTAAAGCTATAGACAACAGAACAGGCGAAGAAATACAATGGCACACCGGAGCTTTAGTTATTGGTGTGCAGGGAAGTCATACTGTCTCAATAGGTCAGGTATCTTTGGAGGATTTATTGTATATAATTCCAGCATTTATGCATACCGTGGAGATGACTATTAACAATCTACCAGACCAAGAAATCAAGAAAAATGCTTCAGCGTGTTTTAGTTCTATGATTTTACAGAACTGTAAAGATATTATGGAAGCGCATTGGGGGTTTGAGTTATGATATTTGTTTGGCGCAATAACGACGGTCTGACTCGTATTGTTGGTGCTCTTAATCACGTTGATATTAAAGTAATACCTAGACCTAATGAGTTATTTTCCTTATGTGTAGAGCAGGAAACAGTGTTTAATTCGTTGACAGCAAGCGAGGCAGAGGAACTTGTCAACCACATCTTAACTGCTTTGAAGAATGGGGGTACTGTTTATGAAATTAAACATCCGCGATACGGACTTAATACAGCATTACCTGAAAAGCCTAAACGTGGACGACCCAAAACAGTGCGCTAAGTGTAAACTTAATCCTGCTCGTTTTGTAGAGGGGCAAGGTAACTCTGATGCTGAAGTAATCTTACTAGGATCGACCCCAGGCGACGTTGATGTTCGCCGGGGTCGCCCCTTTACGGGGCCATCTAACCGCACTATTATTAAAGCCCTACAACTGGTTGGCGTTGAACGTATGAATTGTTGGTTAAGTTACAGTTGTTGCTGCCAGTCTCCTACCGGTAAATCACCATCTATTAGAGATATTAGGGATTGTATTCCCCGACTATACGCTGAATTAAAAAGGCTCCCTAATCGTAAAGTTATTGTGGCTATGGGTGCTGTAGCTATGAAAGCGTTATTCCCCACACTAACATCCCTTACCAAAGAACGGGGCAGGACTATGTGGCATGAAGAACTTAACTGTACAGTAGTTATAACCCATGATCCAGGCAGTATTTGGAAAGAACCTAAATTATTTCAAGATTTTGCTAATGATTTTATTAAGATTAATCGCATACTATCTGGTGAAGTTACAGTTAACAATTCTTTAAATAACGTAGAGTACGTGCTACTTGACTGTCAGGAAGATGTAGATGAATTATGCTCCAAGTTAGATGAACTTAAACAACAAAAACGAAAAGTAGCACTTGACGTTGAGAACGATAGTCAAGACAACTTATTATGCATAGGTTTAAGCTGGTTGCCCCTTAAGTCTGCTGTACTAACTAAAGAAGTAATGAATCAAACCACATACGATAAATTGTCTGTAGCTTTAAAAGGTATTCGTTTAACAGGGCATTACTTTAAAAGTGATATTAATAAAATGTGGTTTAACGGTTTCAGCAAAGACAGCGTAGCGTCATACAGCGATACTATGTATCAGTCGTATCTTTTAGATGAACGCAGATATTCAGAAGAAGAATACCGTGGTGTACATGGTCTTAAATACTTAGCCCGAGAATTTCTTTTTGTTAACGATTACAATAACCACATTGCTCCTTTTTATACGCACTTGGAAGATTGTCCTGAAAAAGAGTTGTACGAATACAACGCTAAAGACGCAGCATATACATTAATGCTTGATGATATGTTTGAAAAAATGTTAACTGAAGAACAGCGGGACCTTCTGCATAATCACATGTGCCCTGTTAGTGACGTACTTGCTGGTATGGAATACTTAGGAATTAAAGCAGATAGAAAATATTTAGAAGAACTTGATAAAGTATTAGATGCTGAGATAGAAGAACTCAAACAAAAAATGTATGTGTTAGCAGGGCAAGAGTTTAACCCTAATTCCAACGCCAAACAAGTACCAGATGTTTTTTATAATAAGTTAGGGATACCTATTCCTGGTGCTTGGAGTGTAGACCGTGAACACCTTAAAATGATTATTGATGAACACCCCATCATACCTGTTATGCTTGATTATCGTAAACGCCACAAGTTTCATGGCACATATATTAAAGGCATCCTTAAAAACTTAGACGATGAAGAACGAGTACACACCCAATTCAATGTGGCACGCACGGTAACTGGCCGGTTGTCTAGTAATAACCCCAACCTTCAAAATATTACTAGAGGGTCCCAAGCCAGGAATATATTTACAGCTACTCCTGGTTGGCAGATGTTTGAGTGTGACTTATCACAGGCAGAGGTTAAAGGGCTGTGTTGGATAGCCAAAGATAGGGTGTTGCATGAAGCAATTATATCAGGGCTTGATCTTCATACTAGAACAGCGTCACTTATGTATAATGTACCATTCGATAAAGTAACTAAAGCGCAACGAACTACAGCCAAGAGGATAACATTTGGTTTAATTTACCAGATGACTCCTGAAGGTTTAGTTGACGCGCTAAGATCAGACGGTGTAATTATTACTTTAACTGAAGCACTACGTCTTATGGATTTATTCTTTGAGGTATACGTTGAATCAAAAATATGGATCGAAAACATCAAAAAGAGTGTGCTGGAAAAAGGTTATGTGGTTTCTCCTTTCGGTAGATACAGACGTTTTCCATTGATAACGGAAAATAATAAAGCAGGTGTACTTCGTCAAGCGGTAAATTTTCCTATTCAGAGTATGGCAAATGAAATAAGTTTAGGTTCATTATTACGTTTTGGTAAACGTATCGAACGCGGTGAATTAGGTAAAACACGTTTGCTTAGTACCGTACATGATTCAGTGCTTGGAGAAACTAAAGAAGATATTTACCGAGTAGCGTGGGAACTCAAAACTGAAATGGAGAAAACTGTTCTGGATGGTTGGGTTCCTTTTACTGCCGATGTAGGAATAGGAACCCGTTGGGGTGCTTTGAAAAAGCCTAATGAATTTATTATTAAAAGATTGGAGGGATATGCTGCATGAACGTAAAAAATAAACTTTTAGGTATTGCCAAGTGCATACTTAATGCTATTTTTATGCTAGCGGCAATGCTTTTTACTTGTTCGGTTTGTGGTATTTCTGCGTATGTACTGATATTAAAGTACGGTGCATGGTACACGTTTCTATTTATACTAGGTGGTGCTGTTGTTGTGGCCGTACTAATTGTAGTTATTTCATTGTTTTTATGTGGTGTTTTATACTTTTGGGAACATTTTTCAGGTGGTAAGGAGTTGGAAGAACATGTCACCAGAAAGGAAGAAACAGTTTCGTTTAAAAGCTAAACAGAAATGGATACTTAAATACCTACAAAAAAGAGGTTTAATTTAAAAGGTAAGCCCCCGGCACACGCGCCGGGGGCTTCTTTTTTATTGCCCATTTTACTTGTTATCCAAAAAGCCTTTAGTTAATGGGTTACTAAGTATTCCTGCTAACACTAAAATATCTAAAGCAGTATAGACTAAAGTTTCATATCCAGCAGGCAATACAATGTTAAACATACCCAGTAGTTGCGGTGTGAATAATGCTAGTACAGCAACCCATAAACCATAATTTGCCCATCTAGATTTATTTGCTAAAGTGCTTGTTACTTTATTCACAACACTCCCTCCTTCCTTACTATGTAGTTATTAAACTATCGCTATTCCGATAGCTTAATTAAGCACTTGCTGCCATGTACTTATCAATGTTCTTCTGCTTGATTACAACCTCAGAATACCATTCGCCTGTTGGGATATAGATAATTCCATTTTCCGCAGTTAGGCGAACATAATTATTTCTAAACTCTGTAATTTTCATATTCTATTCCCCACCCCCTGACGGTGTTGGTGTAAACGTGTATGTCCATTTGCTGTTTATGTCATCCCATTCTTTTTTAAAAGTACCGCCGCAAGCAGTACCAAGTTCTGCGAGTAAAGCATCCATGCTGTCCTGTGATTGATAATTCTTGTGCATCGTTGCAAGTTGTCGTGTGAAATCATCACTGTACTTAATAACGCCTATAAATGGAGCAGTCGTTGGTTCGGCATCATTTACTGGCAGGATTTGTTCCGTTCCAAAGTCTGCAACCTTGTAGGTGAGATTGAGAGATTCGGGGAATTCATATTCAACTGGTTCGGCAAGTTCGTAGTAGAGCATTACGCCAGACATTGCGGTCTTAAAAGCGGCGGCATCTGCGTATGACGTATCTCGTACAGTAAAGAATGATGAATTAACAAAACTAATTGTTTTCTGGATATCAGCAGAGCTTTCACTACCTCTTACCGTTTGATAGGGGATACATCTCATATTTGCAAGGGTTGAGTTACTCACTATCTTAAAACCTGATGGCGGTGGAGCAATCCAACCAGTAGCACCTGTATTAGCCGACCAGTTCAAATTTCCCATATCCACAACGCCAATTCTCTTGATTGCTTTTGTTGGCGTGATTTCATCGCATGCGTTTATTGCTGATTTAAGCCCGTCAGGGAATATCGCATCACCGTTGCTGTCCGTAATAGTTGTAATCGGTAGTGGATGAGTTCTCTCCCAATAATCCTCATACTCACCGTTACGATAACCTGACCACGTAAGATGTACACAAACGTCATCTTCTCCACCAATCACGGTCAATGTGCCGTTTTCAGTTGGTGTAAACAGACCTTCACTAATCAACAACACTTCACCAGTTGAATATTCCACAGACTCATAAGTACCTGTTATCTGATACTGATTACCTCCAAGCAAAGCGGCTGTGCCTGTTGCGATATTGAAAGCATTGAATCCAACTGTCTTGATGCCTGTTGCTGTGAGATTTAGAAGTTCTCCTGCGTTATATTCATAATAGTCGAGTGGGAACATTTCTTTAAATTCAGCAACGGTTGAAGGTTCCATTCCTGCACCGAACATTTGGGTTAGGTCTATCACATTAATTGTAAGGTCATATGTTCCGTTTTCTATTGGAGCAACGAATCCTAAACAGATATTACCTGCCATTGTTTCGGTGTATATTTTCCCATCATTTACTTCTAAAAATGCTCCCCCAGTGAAGTAATTACGCAACCTCAAATATGGAGTGTTTGAATTTATTTTCAGATAATATTTATGGCCAATTATAGTTTTAACTCCAATAAAACAATTTGTATCATTAAAATTTGTAACAGTATTATTTGTTATAGTAATAGTGGTTGAAGTCCTTGTATAACCAGTACCTGTTAGTATATTATTCGGACATAGTTGATTCCAAATCAAAGTATTCCCTTGGATACTCTGGATAATTCCGCTTCCGTCATCTGCTATACTAGCATCACCGCAAGATGTACGATACAGGAAATTTTGTGATGTGCCAGTCCCTTTGCGGTCAACAAGGTTATCAGCAGTACCAGCGGCTAATGTTTCATAATAGCCGTCAATATTTGCTTTTTGAGCAACTTGTTCATCTGTATGTTTTTTCGCAAGAACTAATGTTGCCGCATCCATCTATACCACCTCCACCCAAGCAGAACCTGTCCATCCGTAGACTTTTAATGCACCCGTGGAGGTGTTAAATTCATACCCCCATGCAAAGTCCTCTGTTGGTGTTGCTTGAGTCCCACCTGTGAACCAAGCATATTCAACAATGCTGCCCGATAGCTTAGTAAGAAGTGTTCCATCATCAGTAGTTTTTAAAACTAGCGTATTAGTACCGTCACTACCAGCAATCTGCATAGCATTATCAACTTTTGCTTGTCCGTCCTCACCAACTGAATCGGCTACTGCTGCCCACAAATCTCGTAGCGTTCCTAATGTAATATCTTCCGCCATGTAATACCCCTCCTTATTTAAAATAAATTTAGAAATTACTTTAATCAGGTAATTCTACTGTGTGTTCTAAAACAAAGTCTTTTAAAGAGCTTGCTACGTACACCTTACCATTCAACCCAAACTTAATTTGTTTGTAACTATTCAGAGATAACTCTACTTTTGAAACTACAGGAGCCATATTTTCTGTATTAACTTGCATAAGTACACGATACTTAATTTGATAATCGCCTAAATCTACCCCGTTTATTAGTTGTGCTATAGTAGTTTCTTTATTAACCTGCTCCCACGAAGACCATATAGAACCATTAAAAATAGCCACCTGTACTGCTAATGTTACTCCTTCTGGTGTAGTATCTACCCAATCAAAGTTATTGGTAAATACTTTTCCTACAGGATTTAGTATAATTGGTAAACTTTCAAAGGTGCTTACACCGTCATAAAATGTTTCAGTATCTACAGTATCGAATAATGAATTAATTAAAAGAGCAGCAGAAGCAGAATCTTCCCAAGAAGTAGTATCCGCAAGCGAAAAATTTTCGTCTTGGTATACATCACTACTCCACCCAGGCCAGCTAATAATGGTTAAACCATTTTCAGTGACGGCTGTATAGTTATGGTTTCCTCCAGTAAAATCTGTAATTTCTTTAGTGTACAGTATACCAGCAGCAGGAAACTCTACATCTAAACAACTTTCTTGGTTATTAAAAACACCAAGCCACTGTTCAAAATCAAAGAGTGTTCCTGCCCTATTAAAGCGTCTTTTTGTCCAGCCCAAAGGTACCACCACCTTACTTTAGGACATACCGAAATGTGCATATATCATTTAGCGCAGAGTAATGTAATTCTTCTCCTGCTATGTTTTCAATAAACCCCTCAAAACATTCCACATAAATTTTGTTTTCTCCCGTCAATGAGCTTTCATCAATAGTAATTACTAAATCTCCTGGACCGTCATTAATAATGCTTATAGTGTTAAAACCATCTGTGGTTATAACCCTATCCTCTGTGTCATCTGCGTCTATCTTTTTACCAGCAGCAACTAAAGGACTACCCCCTGGCATAGCTGTAAATGCAACACTACTAGCTTCAATCCTTACAGGAAATGGATTATCTGAAGCAATCGGTTTACCAGACTTATCTACTATATGTGGCAAGACGTATCACCTCAACTTTCGACAAAAATCTCTGGCCCATAGAGCCACGAAATACAACGCCCGAATACAATTGATCATAAAAAGTAAAAACGTTTGCTACAGGCGAAAATTTTACAGGTCAAGCTCATTTAAAGAGTTTAGGGTCTAGTTTATTCAGAACTGTGGCAAGCTCCCCCCAGGTAATAGGTACGTAAGCATTATGTCTGGTATTAATTATACCATTTTCTAATAGTTTTTCCACTTCTTTCGTAGGGTTCCATACTTTACTGTTGTAATAATCAATAAAACCCTGGGGCGTTTTGTAGGTTTTCTGTAATACACTTACCGTATAGTTACTTAATTGAAAATGCGGACGATCTGTATTAGAAAAATCACCTCCCCAAACAAGACCCAAATCCTTCCCTATCTGACCCACCTTGTTGTAAAGATTTAAACTAGTCCAATCAGCGTCTAAGTCACCATCGTTATCAATATCACTTAACACAGCAAAATCAAAAGCCACACCCCAACAGTGTAAACTGTCTGGGTACTTAAGGTTGGTAACTTTATTGCCCGGTTTAGTTCTTCCTTGAGCATACAAGTCATTCTGTTCTTTTTCAGTACGTAGTGTATCAGTTATAAGAATAGTAACTCCCTGCTCCCCGCACTTAGCCACAAGCGCATTGGCTAGTTTCTGTGCTGTAGGATGCAGTAACTCAACCGTAGGATGCAGTAACTCAACCCCACGCATTAATAACTCCCCCTTCCAATAGTAGATATTTTATCTAATACTTGATTTTGTTTGTTACTAATCTCGTTAACCTTGCCTTTCATGTCTAGCACTTCTTCTTTCATTTCTTCGATTTTATCCTCTACGTCTTTAAATGTTTCTAAAAAAGCCATCAATCTTAACTCCCTTTTTTGTGATTCGTCCATTACCCGACCCACAAACCCTTTGGCCCAGGCAAGTACGGCAACCAATAAAACTATTGGTACGCCGTATTCCTTAAGCATTTCAAGCCCGATTTCCATACTATCTCACTCCTTTCTATTTTCCCTCAAGCCGTTGTCTAAAGGCTTCTTCAGCTTGTAGTCGAACAGATTTAGGAGTGCGTTTTCTACGTGCTTCTTGATTGTATAGCTTAGTAAGCCTTTCTATTTCGGCGTCTAAGGCTTCTTGTTGGTTTTTATCCTTAACAATTCTTCTCCGTAACTTGGACGCTTTAAGTCTGATTTCAAACAATTCGTCTTTATGCAGAGAAGCAACTGTCTTAGGATCAAGTAATCTCTGTTGATTAACATATTCGTCATACACTTTCTGGTAACGAGTAGAATCCCCAGTAGCCCAGTAATAAATTAAGCTATTCTTAATTTCTTCACGTGCTTTTTCCCTAGGTATTAAGATTTCATTTTCCAGTATGTCCCACTTAGCAGATTCAGTTAACCTAGTAACGTCTAAGTCTCTAGGCAGTATTGGCGTGGGTTTAATATTCTTTCCTACAAGCCCAACTCCAGCACTTAAACCGCCTTTAAGTGCTGCTGGAATAACTGAATCTCCTTCTTCAATGTTATCCTGTGTAGTTTGTATGGCACTCTTACTTAAACGCCCCACTAGAGGGAATACCTCTTGCGGAATATGCGCTAGTCTTTGTGCCCGTTCTTCACTAAGAGTTTGTGGTGTCGCCCCCTCATACATTAAAGGAGTGTCGCTCCAGAATTTAACATTAAAGCCTGCTTCTAATGGTGCCCGTATTACCGGAGTAAGCTGTGACCCTGCGGACAGTAACGGATCACGCCACATGCTGTCAGTAACATACTCTTTAACAGCCTCGCCAGCAGTTCTCCTGCCTTTAATAACATCCCAAGTAAACATTGGGATATTATTAATCCCGCCCAATAAAGCCCCAACCGTGTGGTACGGGTGATTTATTTTTAATACCCCTGCCTTTTCTCCTTCAGGTAATTCATCATTAACTAAGATTATGTGCATTTGACCTCTCTGCGATTGTGGCATAACCGCTTCAATATCCGCACGCGGTCCGGTGTTGTTCCAAGCATCAATTAACATAGCCGGAATAATCATAAGAGCCAGCCTAGTAAGTTTAGCACTTGTAGAATCCATGGGTACATTGTCATAGAAAGATGGATTGATTAGCTTACGTAATCCTGTGTTATGCCCAAACCACCGAACAAAGTTAGCTGTCGCATTAGCGTACCAAGTTAAGAAGGGTAAGAGAAACCCCCTACCCCATACTCCCTGCATTTCAGGCGTTAGTGCAGAGTAATCAATTAAAGAGGCTCTGGCGGCCCACCCTGCCCGGTGTAAAGGTTGTAATGCTTTGAGTTCCTCTCGGGGCGTTATTACTACCTGCTCTCCTTTAGCAACTCTTTTAACATCTTTGTAGAATTTAGCTAGTCTAAGCAAATCCTCCCTCTTTTGTATTACATTCATTATCACACTATCAGCCTGTCTTAATTTACGCATCGGCCCACTACCTACTGCTCTAAGCCCACCTGTTAAGCGTTCCGGTGGTACCTCACCCCAGAAGCCGGACATCTGAATGTCCTCAAGCTCCGCCAGTTTTTGTAAATCAATCTTAACTGTTCCTTCCTTACTGCCTTGTTTAATCGCATTCATTTCCACAAGGTTGCTTATCTTGGTATAGTCTTTAAGCACTTCTAAAGGAACCTCAAAGTTTCTGATTTCATTGGCTCGACGCTCTAACCCTGCGGCAATTTTCTTACCGCCCAATGATGCTACTGTTTTGCTGACTGCCCCACCCTGACCGTATAACCAATCAACAGTTTCGGTTTCAAACAGTGAAGCAAAAGAATCCCACAGGGTGGCTTCTTTTTGCCATACTTTAAACATGGCCGGGTCCTCACCAATAAGCATAAGGAAGTCACCAATCATATTGTTAAGAACATAAGGTACAAGGTTAAGCCTGAATAGCACACTCTTTTTAAACCCTGTAGTATACGTTTTAAGTAAGTTAGCCCATATATTATCCTTTTCCAAAGCCCCGGTGTATATCCTACTTACTTGCAAAGCAACATCTTCTGGTAGCCACAGGTATGATTTAATACTGCTTTTATCATTTTCAAAAGGATAGTCGAGAACTTCTCTCAATGTTTTTGTGAATTGTTCATTATCAAGATCACCAAACCTATGCCGTAAAGCATCCAGTATTTCAAACAAAAATTTGTTTCTGTCTACCATAGCTAAGTTTTCAGGGATACTGTACAAGTGCGGGGTTCGCACACCATAATAACGTTTGCCTTGGAAGTTAATGTAATCATCTGTAATATACATCTTATTGTTTCGCATAAGTTTCTTGGTGCTTTTGTCAAACAATTCTAATTCATTTTTAAGAAGTTCTATTTCTCGGGATACATCTTGTCCCCTCTCTGCTTTACCTGAAAGCTCACGCAACCTCTTGTGAATGATACCTTCAGGGGTATAGTTTGCGTGGAGTGTCTGGTAAAAGTTATTCATTTCTTTTTGCATAAACAGCCGCGAATAATAGTCAAACATTACAGTTTCATAATCGGTATTGATGTATTCTGTTTCTGTTAACTTCTTACCAAACCTGCGTTTAAGGTGGTAGCTGTCAGGTATCCTGTATTTGTTACGTAATTTGTTAGCTTCTTGAGTAATCATGCGATCAATGTGGTCTGGCAACTGTAAATAGTCTCTAGTAAATTCCTTGATCTGGTACGGGAAATACCAGTTAAGCCGATTATCTGCGTACTTTTTACTTAAGCGTCCCTCTCTAACCAGCATGTCCAGTGTTTCATCTATCAATTCCTTGTGGTTTTGTAGAGCTTGTTCAATACGTTCTGTTGCTCCAGGTATTTCTGCGATCCATTCGCGTAACATAACTATGTTAGCTTGTATGTCCTCTAAAGGAATACCATAATCAATAGCCCGTAGCCCCTTCTTCTTTAACGGTTCTCCAGGAGTAATAGAAATATCCAGCTCTCTAGCACCACGCTGTAGGTTATCCTCCAGACCTAAATGAAGAAGGAGTTGCTCAAACAACTCCCTCTCTAAAGGACTAGCCAGTTTACCTAACACACTTTTTATCTTCTTTTGAGCCACAGACCTAGTGTAATGTCCTGCGCGCATAGGTCCTAATCGTAATAAGTTACGCATTACTGGGTCTTTTATATCCCACCCGGAAACTATTTTACTCATTAGCTGATTAAAACCATAGGTTAGGTAGGATAATTTACCACCACTTTGAATGTCATTTTTTATGAAGGAAGAAAACTTGCGCAAGTACAGTACATACTCTTCAGGATGCTCCAGGATACTACCGTAAACCTCCAGCATTTCTTTGTACAGAGCTATCTCTGCTTTGTTCTCTTTAATCTCTGGGTTATTTATGTCTTTTTTAGCCAGTCGATTATTTCTTCCCTTGAGATACTCTACTCTTTTACTCATTTGGTCACAGGCTTCTTTAAGCGCAAATCTGATTTCCATATATTCTTCCGGTGACTTTTTAGATAAATAGTAAACCTTTTCAGCTATATCAATATATTTTTTAAGTACATTGTCGTAAAATTCAGACATACGCTGTACTTGATTCTGTAGGCTACTGGTTTTCAAATCTGCCAAGCGATCAAAGTTAAGGTAGTACCTCTCATTAAGAGAAGAATTAACTATGTTTTCAGCAAAGTCGGTTAAACCTTTGACAGTATCCCGCACAAATGCACGTGCTTCTTGTACTTTACCGCCTATAAACTGTACGTTAGGGTCAACTGCGTATAGTTTAGGACTAAATACCTCGTCCATTAACTGCTGTAATTTACTGATCCCATGTACAATACCCTCTTCATTGCCTTTTACAATTTCCTTAAATAGAGCGTTAGTATCTTCCTGAGCCACAAGGCGCGATTTCTCCCACTCTTTATTTAACTTGGAGTCAATGGCACGTACCCAAGGGTTTTCAAGTTCTGGTTTACCGCCAAACAATACCCTGGTTCTATCTTTTACAGATAGATTCTGTATGAAGTGTGGCGTATATTCTGGCTTAATCTTAATGCTATCAACTAACTCAGCTATAAAGCTGTGGGCTTTAGCCCATACTTCATCAAGATGTGCCTTAACACCATTACCAAACTGTTTAACCATGCTGCTTACCCACATTGTTTTTGTGGGGTGTAGGTCATAAATTGTTTGCGCCGCTATTCTGGTTAACTGTTTGATCTTACTTCCCCACCACATGGGGGTTAAGTTTTCTAGCTTAACGCTGCCTTTTTCATCCTTAATAAATCGCCAACCGTTCTTAGCCATATCAGCTAACTTTTCTCTAACAGTTATTTCCTTTTTAAGTGCGGCAGGTAACGCTGGTATTTTCTTATTGTTTTTCTTAACATTACGGTAAAGATTACACAGCTCTTGGTTAATTTTCTTAGCCACATGGTTAAGTTGATATCCGATATAAATGTCTCCTGCTGATTCACTACCATCAAATCTGCGTTTCAAGTTATCGTATCTATCATACAGCTCGTAAATATGCGTTTTCTTGTCTAACGTATCTCCGAACACAGTATCAGCAGCTTTGCGAATGTAATCATCCCAAGCACCAATTATATCAGCATTCTTAGTCAGATATTCTTCACAACCATAACGTGCTTTACTCATTTCGGTTTCTACGTATCTTTCCATAGAACGCTTACGCATTACATCTGAGTAACGTTTAAATGAGGCAATAGCTTCAGGATCATCTAAAGGTCTTTTAACAGTTCTCTCAACCTGATTAACCCAACCAATAACGTCTTTTCTTCTGCTTATATAATATTCAATATTGATTATGTCCTGTTTATCTAGTCCTAATTCTTCCAGATTACCCATAATAGTATCAATGTTGTCTTTTTCCTGTTCAATAACATCAGTTAAAGACTTGATAACTTTTAGGTTCTTCGCTACAGTTTTGTTTTTGTGGATTTCTTCCGTACTTAGTTTATTCTTTTTAAGCCCTTTGATTATCTCCTGTGTTTGTATTCTTTCTTTGTCTAAAGATGCTTGTGCTTTAGCCATATTACGCCGATGGTTTTCCAAAGTAAGAAAATCGTCGCGCATTTCTTTGGTTAAGGCCGGAACATATTCAACTATTCTATCTAGTTCTCTGATTTGTTTTTGTTTCAGCGATCCTAAAACTTTTTCTGCGCTGGCAGGGCTGTATCCTTTACGCGTATGCCCTTTAGTAACTCTAAATACCGCATTACCGATGGTCTGCCCTAAGTTAACTATTTTGTCTATAGCATCTAGTACATCTGTAATACTATTCAGCGTAGGTTTTTCTGCATAAAGTCTATCTATTGTTTCTTGTATTACTTTAGGCCAACTATCTTTAACACTAGCAGAACCTAAGTCAAAACCAAATTTGTTAAGCAAATCGTCATATTCTTTTAGCCCATCAGCAATGGTTTTATACTCTCTACCTACTGCTAACCTATTCTTACGAAGCATACGATGTAACTCAGCATCATAACGCTCTGCTTCTAAAACATTCTCTAGCTGGTCAAAAGAAATAAAACGATATTTCTTTTGATTTTCACCAGTACCATTTATAAAATTATACATATCTCGATACGCCCGTTGCATCCTAGACAAAACAACATTAGTCTTATCACCATAAACTAATTTTCCAGCAAGCTGTGAAAATTCAAAGCCAACATCGTTTAAAGCTACAGCTATAAACTTAGAACGACTCCTACCGGGTATCCTTACACTGGACATATATTCAGCATGTAAGTCATAATACCTATCCAGCAGTTTACGTAACACATGGTTTTCTGTTTCTAGTGCTTCATTTAACTTTGGTACATAAGTACGTAAGAATAAGTATGATTCAATCTTAGGGATAGTTTCTCGTTCATAAGTTTTTCTAGGATCACCACTACGCAAAGCACGATTCATTTTTTCGTTGATATGGTGCTTGTTGAATATTTGTTCTGCCAACTCTAAGGTTTCAAGCGTTTCTAATTCAGCATCGTGTATCTGGTCAAGTAACCTGTGGTAGTAAGCAGCATCGTGCAATCTTCCAGCATTCATAGCGTCTACCATTTTTTGTGCGTTAGCGCGTAGAACACCTAAAGTTTTTCCTTCACCGTGTTTTTCCAAAAGAGGCAGAAACATAGAGTAGTTTTCATCTATGAACCTGACAAAATTCTTAGCCCTTTGTACTTCAGCAAGTAACGCTTTATCTGCTCCTTCAATTTTCTTAGGGTCTAGTTTAGCTATCTTAAACATATCAAGCCAGCGGTCCCAGTGCTCATCAACTAACTCAATATCAATCTGCATTTCTCTGGCTTTGGCAGCGTTAAAAATATCGGCGTTGTTTCTAAAGAAATCATCCCAGACACTTTCTACAAGGTTTAGAACATTCTGAAATTCTTGTTTAATGTCCTTACGATTATAGTTTGCTTTCTTACCCGCTGCTTTAGCATTAGCAGCCTCCGTGGAACGCAGTAACCTCCAGTGTTCCAGCAAGTCAGTGTATTTTGCACCGAATCTTTCTTCAAGATAGTTGTGCAAACCCTTATTACCAGTTAATAATTTAGTCAGTTCAGCTTGAGTGCTTACAGAAAACTGTGGAATCTCCACATCGGTTGTACCTATGTGAACCATTCTAGCGGCTTCTTTATCTCGTTTAAGTTGTTTAATACTGCGTATGCCTTTATAGGCATAGTCGAACAGTTGCTTATCAAGTTCAACACGTGTAGCAGCAGGAATACTGCTAAGTATCTCTGCGTAGTTATCTTCCTCATAAGCCATTTGATGCCACAGTAGTTCTTTAGCATCCTTTAGTTTTTCCCTTGATTTAGGCTTTTTAATTTTGTACTCTGCAAATAATTCATCCAGATGCGCTTCAATTAATTCCATCAGCTCAAGTGCTATTTCCTTAAGTTCTTGCACTATCTCTTTTCCATAGTGGTCCATAACTGTGCTGATTGGATCACGATAGATAACACCTAGTTTACCAGACTCGCCTTTAAGTTCTTCTGCTGCTTCACCAAGAGTTTCCTTTAAACTTTCAACGCTCTTTTTAAGTTTATCCTGGCTTATCTGTTTACGATTTAACCTGTTGCCCCGTTTACCTAAAGCCGGGGTTTCGGGCACAAGAGGTGTATCTAGATCAATAGATACTTCTTCTTCTGGTTCAACCGGTTTAGTTTTGCCTTTCTTACCTTTACCTTTCTTAACTGTCTCTTCACCAGTTTCTCCTGCCACAAGGTTAGCGATTCCTTCATTAATCGTAACCTTTTCATCTGGTGCTACATCCTTACCAGAAACACTCTTATTTGATTTGTGTGTTTGTGTAGGTTCAACCCATTCCGCAGATATTTGCTTATTTTTTCCCGGCCTACCATTATAGTTGAACGCAACAACAGTTTCTTTACCCTTTGCGTCTTTGACTAATACTGCATCATATTCTTTTTTGTTTTTTCCTTTACCTTTGGTTATTTTAAGACCTGTCTTAATTACTTTTACATTCTCAATTTCTACATCACGTACATTCTTCATTGTTTCTCCAGCTTCATTCTTTTTACTGGAGATTTTCCTTTGATGTACAGTTACAATATCCCCTTCTTTAACTGCACGTTTTTCTTTGGGGCGTTCTTTTTTAGGGGTTTCTTTTTTAGGTTTCTCCGTACCTTTAACCTTGTCTCTTTGTGCCAGCAGTATATCAATATCTTCATCTAACTTTTCAATTGCTTTAGCTTTCTTTTCAGCGTCCAACTTATCGTCAGCTTCAAGTTTTCTTTTCTGGGCACGTTTCTTTTTAAGCTCATAAGTAATTTTCTTTAGCGCGTCCTCTTGTGACAGTCCTTCAAGGTCAACTACAACTCTACCGCCTTTGGCTTTGACCTTTCCCTTACCTTTGCCCAATACACCTTCTGGTTCCTCACCTAATATTTCATCAGGAATCTTGTTTTCTCTGTTCAATACCACAGGTTTTCTTTCTCTAACCTTGAAGTGTTTGCCACTATTAATTTCCAGTTTTTCTAGTATAGCATCATACAGACGTACAGACAGATCATCACCACGTACTTGCGCTATGGTTTTACTTGTGGTTACAATCTCTTTTGCTTCATCTAAGTATTCTGTGATCTTCTTTAATTCTTCCCATTCAGTTTTAATTCGTGTATTTAAGTCTTTGGTAATAGCTTTTTGTTTTACTTCAGTTACTTTTTGCCCTACCCTACGGTCTACATCAGACCAGAACTGCTTGGCTATTTCATCTTCATCTGCCACAGCTTGCGCATACTTGGTCTGGATTTCTTGTTTAATCTTGCTTTCTTCAGCTAAATCACGGATAAGTTTATTCGCTTCTGTGTTAACCTTGTGGTTACTGTATTCTGCCATCTTAAGTTTAGATGGTGCTGCTTTCACAGTTGTTTTAGTTTCCATGTTTTTAAGTGGATCAGTAATATCTTTAACTAATTGTGCGGTAAAACCTTCCCCTGTACTAGAAGTTGTTGTAGGTTCAACATCTATGGCTTCTGTTGGTTTTGTGGTGTCAGGTTGCTCAAATGTTTTAGGTGCTTTTGATTTTTTAGCGTAGGCTTTTAATTCTCTTATTCCTTTAGACACAGCAGGGATTAGCGCATCACCAAGCAGCATACTGGCAGCCAGCCAACTCACAGAAAACTCCAGAGGATTCATACGTTCTTCTGGTTTTTTACTAGCTTCTAGGATTATATATGCTAGGGGTCCCTCCCTAAGCAATTCCTCCGTTCTGTTTAGAAGGGTCTTAGTACCGCCTGCGGCTGCTTTTTGTAGTAACGGTGCTGTTTTCATTGCTTGTTTGGCTGCTTCTTTGTACATTGTTTGTTTAGCTGTATCAGCTAAAAAGTTTTTGCTTTCTTTATTAACCAATTCTTTAATAGCTTTAGTTGTAAGGCCAGTTTCAAGTAATTTATCTTTAATCTCTTTTTCAGTTAATTCTTTAACTTCTGTTTGTAATACTTTAGAAGCTACAGATTCCATAGCATCCCTTTGCACAGCTTTCTTAAGCATTGTTTTAGTTACTGCCTTTGTTCCAGCAGAACCGACACCCGGCATTACTGTTGGTATAGCTTCAGCCATTGCATAAATAAAACTTTCAGCAGGAGTACCTAACAAAACTTTATCTTTTATTGGTTGCACAGCCTTTTCGTAAGACCTGCCCGCAGAAGTCATGGCAGGAAGGGCTGTACTAATGGCATTCATATAGTCATTGAAATCTTCTGCTTTTTTAAATTCTTCTATAGCTTTTTTATCTGTGCCTTCCTCAAACCTACGAGAAAAGTTGTCTAGGGTAGGGGCGGCATCAGCCAAGAAGCCCCCAAGTTTAGATAATCCTCCAGCCAAACCTAAGCCAGCAGAAGTAAGTGACCTATGTACCCATCCCGGTGCTACTGCTCCATGTTGTTCTTGTACGGTAGGAATGTGTTGTACTGGCTCCTGTCCTAACAAATAGGTATCTTCCTGTGGTACGCTAGGTACTTGTACAACTGGATACTTATTTTCGGTAAGGGCTTGTTGTAATCTATATATGTTGTAGGCTTCGGAAAAAGTTTTAGCGTTCGCCATTCAAGCACCTCCTTACCGTATGTTAGGATACAAAGAAGTAGTACCAATACCAAATTGTTTGTTTGATGTTATCGGTGTTTTACTTGTGTCTATGCTGGTTGGTAAATTATAAGCCATAGAATTCTTAATTTGTTCATCACGAACTAACTTAGAAGTATCATACCCAACTTTTTGTTGAGCCATTTTTTGTACAGTAGCGTAATCCATCTTTTGATGTAAGTCTTTTTCAGGGAATTGCACATTAGGGTAGTATTGCTGTAAGAACGGTATTAAAGGAGAACCCACACCCGTATAACGTGCAGCAGGTATGCTGGATTTACCTGTTGTCATAGAATCTAGAAAACGTGTAGCATTTATCCCTGTGGCTTGGTTAGAAGCAGTATTGCTTATGTTAGAGAAAACCCTGCCTATTCCTTGGTCTGGTGTGTAATTATTTGCAAGGTACGCATAAGTAGAAGCAAGCTCGTCAAAATTATCCACACCTATTGTTTCTAGTAATGCTCTCCTAGCGTCAGGGCTTGTGGTTTGAATTATATCTGCATACGCATCCATTGGTGTTCTATAAACGCCACTCTCTAAGTAGTTTTTAAGCTCTGCGTAATTTGCATCTTGTACCATTTTAATTTCAGCGGCACTAAGCCCAGGGATAGAAGCACCTGAGTTTGTTGCTTTAGCCATTGCTGCTCTTGACATATTATCCCAATGCGCTCTTTGAGCAGCATTTTGTTCTGCTTCCATTTGTAACTTTCTAAAGTTAAGGGTTAGATCAATTAATTGTTCCTGCAATTTTTGGGCCATCTGCGCTTTAGCAATCTGAGAACTTAAAGGCTCAAAATTTAAGTGCTGTTTATTTTCCCCTAACCATTGGTCTAAGGTCATTTTTTGTGGCTTAAGATTTCCTGTAATGGTAGCCATTCAGGATACCACCTCCTTTATTGCAATCCAAGCAACCCTTTAAACAGAATATCATTTATCAACTGTGCTTGCGTGTCTGCTGTCTGAGTATAAGCAGTATATGGATTAGTGTTACTGTAAATACCCACAGGTAGCTGTCCTGCATTGTACATACTTAGTTGCTGAATAAGATCGTTCTTATCTTGTTCACGTAGATTACCCACAGTGTTGAGAAGTGAGTTGATGATATTTAGTTTAGACCCGTAAGTATTCCATTGTTCATTATTCAACATATTGGCCCGATTAATAAACTCCTGCCAATAACGGTTATACGCATCAGAATCTTCAGCCAAGCTCTGATTTCTATACGTGTTAGAGAGATCAGATATTAACTGTAAAGCAGACCAACCGGCATCATTAATTCTGCTGGCGCGATCTCTAGTAAGTCCTGTATAGGCTGACTGTAATGGACCACCAGAAAGAAGTCCTCTGGATGCTAGTTGGTAGGGCAGTAACTCAGCTTGATTTGCACTAGACATAGCAATCGCCTGTATGGATTTCTTTAACTCTGGGGCTATCTGTTCTGAAGCAAGTCTATTTGCTTCTTCTCGGGACATTACTTGTCTAGCAGGAGGTTGATACTGTTCCCAAAACTGGTTCATCTGATTAGGTATTTGATTCTTGAGTGCCTCCAATTCCTGCATTGCCTGGATATATGCTTGCTGGTACTGGTCTACTGGTGGCTGTTCCGGTGCTTGTTGCTGCCCCCCTCCGGGTTGACTTAAATTTACTCCCGGTCCTACAGCAGCACCTATCTGATTTATCCAATGCATAGCTGCTTGAGCACCTTGAGTATCACCAGCCGCAGTTTTCTGCTGATAAACATTTAGTGCCCTATTTATTTCAGAGTTAGCAGCTTGTCGTGCTGCATCTGTACCATTACCATAATAAGAAAGAGCGTCCTGCCAACTGTTAAAAGTAGGTGCGCCGGCATTTCCAGGTGAATTATTATTGTATGAACTATTATACGAATTATTATACGAACTATTTGACGTATTATTTGATGTAGAACTAGAGCTAGGTGTTGATACACTGGGATTTGATCCAGTGTAGACACCACCAGATTTTTCGGCAGCAGATATGCCGGATAATGCTGTATTTGCCTGTGCTTGTGTTATTGTGCCCGCACTTAAAGCCGCTTGAACATTAGCCCTTTGAGCATCTTCAAAAGCTCCCATTCTCTAATACCCCCTCTACCTATTAAAGTACATAAGTTTTAAGTATATCATTGCCATCTATTAGCTGAATTACTTTTTCTCTTTCTTGCGGTGGCACAATTATAGTTACCAATAATTTACCATCTGAATTATGTGTCCAGTCAAATCTGGCCCCCAATGCTTCAGCCACAAATCTTATTGGAACCATCGTTCTACCTTGCCACAACTGCATGGGTACATCCATTTTAATCTCACTGGTTTGTGGTATCATATCAGTAATACCCCAGATTTCTGTGATGCCTTTGTAATCCATTGGAAGTAAAGCCCGTCCCCCAGAACCCCAACCTTTACCCCAGGAGTTCTGCATTAACCACCGGGACCCTTTCCAACCCAGTATAGTTATCTGATGATACCCATTAACACTCTCACCTAAACCGACGTTAGGTACTAATTCACCGCTGTTATAGAATGAAGGATACACCGCAATCATCATACTTACTGGCCCCATTGTGGTTAACATAGTCTTTATTTCATCCACATTGTAGGCACGTACATAAGACATTATCTTCTGTGGTTTTCCAAGGGTTTTGAGATCGTAAGGACTGTTTTTAATATAGTCATAACAAACCGAGCAAGGCATGTTAATAGGCATTCTATCATACGAAGGAGTACCATCTTTACACAAAGCCCTTAATGCTTCATTAGGGTACATGCCCTCACCAGTGTAATCTCCAGGGTATCTGTTTCCATAGATAAACCCCGAAGAAAAATCTACGTACTTACCAGTTTCCTTATAATTTAGGGATTCCACAACTGACCGTAATGAATGAGCTACACAAGAACCTATATTACCCTGATTAAGTATTTTTGGTAAATGTGAAATCTCAAAAGATTCTGGAAAAGATACGGGAATCGTAGTAAACATTGACGGTCGGTAATACCTAGAGTCTGCCTTGGACGGAAAAGCACCAAGAGCATACATTAAAAACACCCCCTACTCTGTACTTAAAACATACTCATTATTTCTATAGCTGATCCGTGTGGCATAAGTTGTACCGTTTCGTTTGACTAAAAATAGTCCGGCATTCGTACCAGCCGTGGCATACGCAGCAGCTATATAATTTCCAACAGGAGAAGCAGCAACACCTTCCGCAAAAAAAGTAAAGTCATCTACAAGTTCGTCGGTTAAATATACTAAAGCATGATGTTCGTTTATGCAACGTAACGTCATTGACGGTTGTGTACTATGTAGTGTTACTACTAAGCCGTTAACAATACTAGCGCTGTCTGGTTGCGTATGAACCTGATCGTGGCCTATAGTTATAGTTGTTAACCCATCATTTTTATCGTAGCTAAAAGTAATTAAGTACGTAGTATAAGCATCAGTACCTCGTGCTACAACTACTATGCAGTAATCGTCAGATGACCAACCGACACCAATCGGGTCCATTGAAGCTACTTCCAGTCCCAAAGCGTATAAATCTAATCGCGTTAATACACCACCTTCTGTGATAGTATACAAAGCTACCCCTGCTCCGATGCCCACATCGTATACTGCGGCTATGTAGTTACTAGAATTACCGAAAGCAACGTCACGGCAACTTGGGATTTGTGCATCATCTAAAAAAGTAAAAGTATAATCACGATTCCATTTATAAAGCAATAAGCTAGCAAGCGACGATCCAGGTACTTCAGTACCTATTGCAATATAAGCATCGTAGAAAGATACACTAATACACGTTACTGTAGCGGGTATGTCTACATAGTGAGAAAATAAAAAAGTAAACTCATTACCAGTATGCTCGTATACTAAAAAGTAATGCTGTTCTGTTTCAGTATATTTAACCAGAACAAGTACATGGTTACTGGTATTAGCGTATTTAATGGCAACAATTGGGGGCATACTACTAGCGTGTTGCATTAATTGTAACGTGTCATCGCTCATTATTTTATACATCTTCAATCCCTGAATACCTGAAAATAAATATTTACCATCCCTACTCCAAGCTAATGGTGCCAGTGTTTCTTCTAAATTTATTCTATGTGTTATGGCTAACTCTTCTGTAGCATCAGGCGTAAACACTTCCTCTAAAACAGTAACCCCCGACATTGGTATCCTATCTCCAACCTGCATTACTGCCCCACCCCCACAACCTCTAGAAAAGGTTCACCATTATCTACAACAAACCTATACCACACGCTTAGTGCTTCATCTTTAAACACGTGAGGAGTATCATCATTATTCAAATGTTCATTTATTGCTGCTACAACAGATGTTTTAACTGTAGTTTCTAAGTCCGACAAACTGCCTACTTTAACATCAGCACCAAGCATTGCATTAGTAACCTTGCCGTTGTTAATGTCTGCCCACACCTCTATCTGTTTACTCAAATTATCTGACGTAAAAGATATATCAAGAGTCTCATTCATGGCGGACCTGACAAGATTTATATTACCTCCGGCATTTGAAACATTATTGATACTAACCAGCGCGCCTATCTGTTCAGCATTTACCTCATGTGGGTTTTCTGTATCTTCTACATGCTGCCCTAAAGTAGTACCAACTTCTCCTAACAAACTTCCTATTTGGCCTGTTGATGTATTAAGCTGATTTAATGTAGTATCAATTTGTGTTAATGTTATAGGAACTGCGGAACGCCAGTTAGCACCACCAACAATCCTTTTAATCATTGTCGCAAACATAGATAATATTTTAGTAAGTGTGCCTGTATTTGTGTTTACTGTTTCAGTATCGTTAACAGTACGATTTCCAATATATGTGTCAGGCAGCGCAAAACTTTCTGATAAATTTTCTACATGTAGACCACCTACTCTAGTAGTACCATCAGGAAAGTTGATAGTCTTTGTAGGGTCTAGACTTGCATACAGTCTATCCAATTCATCTTCAAGCGTATCTGGGCCAGCATAACCTCTTGACCTTTGCCCAACACTCGCAGAAAACTGTTTAGTTAAGTATTTAAAAGACAAATTAAATCCCTCCCCACATGGAATAAACAGGTTCACAAACCACAACTATACCGTAAATAGTTAAAGGATTATTAGATGTATCTTTTATCCTTACCCCAACAAACCTTCCTGGAGGTAAATTCAATGGGAATAGCGGTGATATTACTGCGTCCTGTCTACCAATACCATACCCCGGAGAACTTAAAGAACTAACATTCCAGTTATTAATTGGCCCCAACGGTATTGTTTGTGCTAAGCCATCCACCACAACTGTTGCTTCTGTGTTATCTGTTAAGCTGTCTTCGGCAACGATAAGCTGTAAGTAAGAAAATCTTGCCCGTTGCATTTTGTTCGGGGTTTTGTATCCCGTATCTACCACAAACTCAACCGGATTTTCTTCTATACTTGTGGGTAGATAACCGTAAAAACCACCCCACCGTTTGCCCCAAACTAACAAATCATCATTAGTAAAATGAAATAGTACCGAACCACTTTCTGAAATAGAGTACAATCTCCAAGGAGTGGATATATAACAAGCAATATCTAAAAACCTAAATCCCTGCCATTCTTTATGAATCGTATTATAGACAGCCACAGACCTGTCCGGTAAGTTAGGATCACCAGGATTAAACACAATGTATAAGTTATCTTGAAAAGCGTACACTAAGCTGGTATCCCAACCAACATTGTCCCTTAATATAGAAGATACATTAACAGATACAGGTGTGACGTTAAAAATATCCTCAACCAATGTGGGATAAATACTGAAAATTTCTTGCGTATCTGTTAATATAGCCAGTCCCATATACCCTTTAGGAGAATTAAGGAATGTACCACACTCTTGGTTTAACGCGCCTAGCCTGCCCAAATCTTTGATTACAATATCTGAAACAGTAGGATCACTGTGGAATATCGTACCCGATACAAATTTAGTAAAATTAAAACCAGAAACAAATAGCCTGTTGGAAAAAGAACGCACTAACTTAACCCCAGAAGGAAAATATATGTAAAACTGTTTTTCAGAAGTATTGGGAACATGCTCTGGCCTACCGGGTTTAGAAAACCATAACTGATTTTCTACATCACTGGACACATAAAACATAGTATCCAAATGTAAGTAAACTATAGATGCGTTAGGGGGTACTTGGTTATCATCTTCCAACAAAGCATTAGCCGCTAATTCTAAATCAGAGTAGTTATCCCCGGTGTATGTAGTATCCGTATTATTGTCTATAGTTGCCACAAGGTAGAATACTCCTGGTGCATCAGACATACTACGGTAAATTCTACGTGCTTTTGTACCTGCTGGCCCTACCGCTATATCAGAATAATCTAATTTGTATTCACTTACAGTAAGTTTATCAGATACCGGACTTGCGGTAGATTCTACGTTATCCTCATTAACATAAGTGTACACCATGTAATAGTCACCATCAGGGTTTCCTGCTTCTGCGGAAGCCGCTAACGTACCTTTAGTGGTAGGGGGGTCTACTCCTACCGGGCGTATAGTAGTACCATTAAATACTAATGGCCTACCTCCAGCGGCAATATAAGTTTTATCCATGTAATCAGTAAACCTTACTTTATTACCTGTAAAGCCAGTATAAATAAGTTCTGGTTCATTTACTGGTTCAAACTCTACCCTGGTGTAAAACTCATATCTGTCTACGTTAACATCCGGGTATATTGTATTAGTTGCATCATCAAATAAAGTTTCTAAAAATAAAATTGCGCTATCTTCATCAGTACCTATTATGTCAGTGTCCTCTCCACAAATGAAGGCGTCTGCTTTACTAATTGAACTTTCCCAATATGGCTCACGAATAACCGTAAATTTAAAACGTATATATTTACCAACTTCATCAGGTATACCCGAAGTAGGAATAATTAACCATTCAGACCAATCAGTATTGTTATTGCTTACTGAGTATTCTACCGTAATACTAGAAAACTTAGGTACGCTTTGGGTATAAGTAAAAAGCAATTCATAGACAATAGACGATAACCAATAAGAAGGAGATACCCAAGTACCAGTACCAAAACAATTTGTATCAAACTGTAATTTACCATCAGATGACGCTACTAAATCAGTAAAGGTTCCTGTATCCCAATCATCTTTAGTAGTAGTTACAAATATTTGCCTACCACCAGGAATAACATATAAATCAGTGGTGTTGGCAATAAGCATATACTGTCTATTATTTAGGTCGGCTATATGCGCTCCCTTTATTGGGGGAGGTACAAAAAATAAAGAGCCAGCCCCCGGAGCTTTAGAAATAGCTCCCATTTTATTGTAGATAAAGTCAGCATTGGTAGCCCACACTACGTGATTTCTCTTCAGTCTGGTGTTGTCGCTAATCAAATCAACCCCAACTAACCCTTCCCAAGAAACATATTCGGGAATAATACTAGGGTTGCCTATACTTTTTCTTAAGGATTTACGCACTTAAACACCACCTACCAATTAAACCTTCCCTGGTTTTCGTCTATTACAGTAACTACTCGACTGGTATACTCTCCACCCAGTTCTTTCTTTATATCTTCCCAAAGGTTAGCCAAAAATTGATATTCAGAGTACCTGCCCATTTTAAACGCATGTTGCGCGCGCACAAAAACTAGAGCTAAATCCTTGTGGTATTCTTCTGGAATATCCACAGGGGCATCATTGTCATTAATTAGCGCAGGTAAATACGCTTTATACCAGATTTTTAATGGCCCCGTATCATCTTCTTTGGGGGCAGGAAACACCTGTACAGTAGCTAGGTTTAAATGATAGTATTGAGACACCTTACGATCAGGTTTATAAAGTAAGGCCGTATGTATATCAGAGATAGGTGACAGGTCTTTGTCACTCCATCTAGCTTTTTCTATTTTAATTACATCTGTAGGAAGGGGTATTATTCCTGTACTATCTTCAGGAATTATCTCAGCATATTTTTTATAATCCACAACCTGAGACAATTCTTTAACAGCATCATTTAAAAACTGTACAATCATTTCTTTACTTATAAGCAAAGGGTTATCCGGGTTATCGTTTATAGACCACCAATATAAATTACACAAACCGATTAAATTCATAAAATTGTGGGGTATCCCCTAAAGAATACCCCACACTCACCTCCCGGATTAATGATTAAGCAGTACGCAAGTAATACAGGTAAACCGTCATAACTCCGTCACCGTCACTTTTAGCAGCAGTAAAGTCTGAAGCAGTAGTAACAGTAACTCTGGGGGTCTGTGCCGCACCAATGCCGTCACAAGCATCCGCAGCCAGGGCCGAAGAACCAACTACTCCAGCAGCAGCAACCGATTGCGCGGTATCAGCACTAAACCGATCAGTGTCACCAGACACACCCACGGAAATTGTGGCAGAACTATTACCGTCAAATCCCTCTGTTACCACAGCTTTCCATCCTAGTGGGATAGCTCCGGCGGGTAAAGAATTAGCAGCAAAGTCTATATAACCAGACGTACCACCACCATCAGTAAAACCTGTAATAGCACACTCTTTAGAAATACACTCCAGCCTTGGTGTTGCTTGAAGTACCAAAACCTCTTCACCTTTTTTGCCTGCATAAAGTTTACCCTCTGCAAGTGCGATAGCGTCAAAATGTGTAATACCCATTAACAATCCCTCCTAATGTAGCAGGGGGCTATTAAGCCCCCCACCTAAATTTACGGCACTACCTAAGAGGTAATGTCACACGAAAAACCCGAATTACCCAGGATTGTTTCCATATACAAAGTGCCAACCATGAAAGCCAAAGGAATATCTGGAAATAAATTTCCATTTAAGAACTTCAGTGTCAAAGTCCTCGTCCCTCTCCGGAGTAGGCTTTCTACGCTCAAACCACTTCAGGTATTGCTTCATCAGTTTAGAGTCAACCATAAACCAAGCGTTAGTGTCAGTCAAGAAATCCAGAACGATCTTTTTGTATGCACCCCGACGAACATTGTCAACCCGGTTAGCCGTGTCATAACGACCCTCCGACTTCATCATTTCGTCAAACTGGTACTCCAAATTAGGAGGAATAATAACTGTATCGGGAACAATCAGAAGTTTCTTACCCCGGTCATCTTTGAATTCCTTCATAGCAAGTTTGGTTGTTTCTAAAGCATCCAAGCTCAACGCCGAAGAACCCAAGTTACTCTGTAAATCACCAGCAGCAGAAGCACCAGGAAAGGTCGGATGATTAACAGCACAAAGAGCCACACCGTCCGGTCCTGCGGTACTAATGGTATCACCCTCATCGTCCGTAAAAGAAGTTACAAAAGCTTTCTCAAACGGGATAGTAGCATGAATCTGCCGGGTACGAAAGATAGAAAGCATTACCTGATTAACGCGGTCTTTAACCTCAGAGTATTGCGCGTCATCCCACAGGTCGCGTTCAATCATAATACCCATGCTGTATTTCTGGTGGATATAAGTCTTATCCCACAGGGCACGAACATCATCGTAATATACCGTACCATTCCATTTTTTCATCAGTCCCAAGGAACCGATTCCCGTAAATTTCTCAAACGCTTTAGTAGAGGTATTTACGTCATAAAGCTGTGGAATTATGTCGCCTTCTTGGTTCATGGTCTGGGTATAGACTTTCCACACATAGGGTTCAAGCAGGTTTTGGAACCGTTCTCTAGTCATAACTCCCATAAATTAACACCCCCATTTCAACTTAACAATTTAGGACATTTGCCGATTCTTAACAATGACATGGCATTTCTTATTGGTAGCGTCTTTCTTAAGGATGGCACAAGGACCACCAACAATATCAGCAGAATTAAGATTTAAACCAACGCCACTACCAACGTCAGTATCAAGGTCCGCAGAGTCACAACCAATAATAAAACCAGCATCAGCACTACCTACATAATCAACTTCCCACACTTGGTTAGGAGTTACTACAATTACCCGACAGGTGTTACCTAAACCAGCCGCCACATCCTGCTGAGCTATAAAGCCAATGTCACCACCAGCAGCAGCTTTGGTTAACTTACCGCTACTCAAAATCAATGCCTGTCCGTCATAAATTGCTTCATTGTCAGTAACAGGCAGCGTTATGAAAATAGGTGCCTCACTATATTGGTTAACAAGTCTAAACATTAAGCATTCACCTCCATATTACATACCAAGTTCTCTAGCCTTTTGCGCTACTTTGTTAAACTTAGCGAGTTCTTTAGGTGTCATACCAAAAGCACTCCGGGCAATCTCTTGATCTTCAGGCTCAAAGCTATCAAACACATCATTATTAAATGATGCTCCGAAATCTGCCCCTTCAGTTTTTACTGCTCTGCTCTTGGTCACACCCAACAGGGTTTCCTTGACACCCTTCTTCTTAGCCTCCGTAACAATTTTCTCCAGATTACCTCCCAGATACATGCTGTACGCTTCTGCAAGAGAAACACCACCCTTAGACCGTCGAATCTTAACCTCTTCAGGCAACTGCTCAAACGTAACCCCTGGAAACTTATGCGCGAATTCCATTGCTTCTGCTTCCATAGCATCCTGCACCCGGCGCGATTCCACATATTCTAAAGCACTGGCCAAGCGTGGATCAGTAATCGGCGCACCATTCTGGGGCATCGGGGGAGCGTTATTAGGTTGTGGCGGTACTGGGTTATTCTGGTTCTGTACTGCCTGGGCTAACGCCATTTCATAGGCTTGCTTGGGGGTTATCCCAAACATCTTTGAAAAGTTTTCTTCTTCCCGTTGTTGTTTAGCCTTTTCTCGGGCTAAGCGAGTACGTACCGCATTTGAAATGCGTTTTTTAACTGACGATTGAGGTTCATCGTCATCATCATCCTCAAGCCCGCTGAAAATGTCATCATCGTCATCATCAGCGTCATCATCTGAACCATCCAGGTCTTTAAGCAGTTCATCCAGCTCAGTATCAATACCATCATCGTCATCATCCAAGCCAAATAACTGCAAGTCCAGCATACCTGTAGGCTCATAAAGATCAAATTCCTTAGACATAAATAAAACCTCCTTCAACTTAACCCCGTTGTCGGGTAATTAACCGCTGTGTTTATGCCCACAGGGAGGCATTAGTACCCGGTATTAGCGCGTTGTAAACTATTGACTAAGTCTGCTAAAACATTTAAGCCACCACCCCCACCGATATTACTCTGTGGATTTACTTCAGGGTTATAACCGGGATTAATTGGTGCTGGCCCCGGCATCCCCGGTTGTTCTTGTCCACCAGCCATTAACTCCATTAGAATCTGCTGTATTGCTTCAGGAGGTACACCTTCCTCCAGCAAAGACTGAATAAACATTTCCGGGTTCATCTGTTCCTCTGGTGCTGGTTGTTCCCCTCTCTGGATCAACATATCCAAAAGCTCAGGGGGTATTGCTCCAGCCCCTTGTCCCATATCTGGTATACCTTGTGGTAAACCTATACCTCCCATATCCGGCGGACCTTGGGGCATTCCCATACTACCAGGAGCAGGTGCTTGCGCTTGTTGCATAGCCTGTGCTTTGGTCTGCATCCGAACAAGTACCTCACGCCAACGTGGAAACTTGTGTACTTCCAATAGAGCTTCCTGGTCAATTGCCCCGGCCTGAAATAACTGCGTAGCCATTTCTGCGTAGTACGCTCTGGAGGTTGGAGTCTCTGCCCCGGCAATCACTTTAATGTCAAACTCAGGAATGTATTCTTCTTCAACCATCATGCCAGTAGTCGGACTCTGATATACTTTAATCTTCCTTAAATTATCAGCACTAATGTTTTTCCACACTGGTCTGCCGTTCGGACCTTTTAACCTAAGCGTTCGTTCATCAAGGTAGTGCTTACCAGCAAACATCAAAGACAACTCCATAATCTGTTGCACAAAACTGGAGACTGCATCAGAACGGGATTTAATTCTACCTGCTGCCTGACTAAGCAGCATAGAAATAGCTGACGCTGCCCGTATGCCCCTTGGTGCACGTCCTTGTGAAATATCCAGCCTACCCGTTACAGTCTCCATAGCACGTTGTTCCTGGTTATACTGGTTAAATACTGAAGAAGCTACTCCACCCGCCATATCGCGTCTAGCCCGGTTAATATCCACAAAGGATAGCAATGCGCCCCCAGTCTGAGCTAACCGTTGAAACGTTGCTACATCACGCACGTTCCCTTCGTCTGTAACCCAGTTACCGTAGGCTTGAATTGCGTTACCTTCAATAGCTATCTCATTACTCTTGTTAATTACCAGTTGTGGTACCAGCATGAAATGACCATCACCATAACAGTAGATACTATCGTCACTGGGATACATCCATTCCATTACAAACGGGTACTTGGGAGCTATATACGGTACATGCCGCAGCAATTCATTTCCGGCTACTACCGCCAAATGAACCCCTTCCCCCCGGTTATCCTTGAATTCGTCATACTCCAAAGTTGCCGGAAATTTAGGTGCTAGGGGTTTGCCCCGATAGTAATACTCAATAACCAAAGCCGACGAATCATGCGGGTCTGTGGAATATGTACTTTCATAAGGGTCTAGGGTTGAGATATAACTGGCGTATGAATCAGCAGTAACAAAAGAACCCCGTTCAGGGTAAGTCTCTCGTATCTGGTGGAGTGACCTGCGTACTCCATAAATAACAAACCCGGCCTGTTGAATAACGCCGGGTTCTACTGCTTTAATTCTCGGGTCCACAAATAACTGGGTAGGAGGAAACATGGTTACTCGTACCTCCCCCACATAGGGGTTACTCGCACCTCCCGCCCATTCTGAATCCCAAAACACCTTGGCTACCATAGGCCCGTAGAGAATGCCCCTGCGTACCTGAAACTTAAGGGCTTTGTCTCCCCGGTTAACGTGCCAAATGTGGTTAGCCACATCGTTGTACAGGGTGGCTATTTCTTCATCTGATTCCTCTGTGGGTTCTACGATAATATCCGCTGGCTGGTCACATACATCCCCCACAATGCCCTCAATTTGTGAAAAGAAAAAGTTGTCTACTGGGGATGGCTTGACCTTTTTACGCTCAGCACTACGCCCAGGAATCCCGTAAGAACTGATACCACTCCAATGTTTACCCTGCCAGAAATTTTGTGAATCAGTACAGCGTTTTTCAAAATCCTGTCTATCCGCAGTACCCTTACACCAATCCAGGTGATTGGTTACGCGCTGTACTAATCGCGTATATCTTTCTAATTCTTCCAGGTCATTTGACATAGGCTCTTGCTCTGATTCTTCTTCTTTAAGAAGCTCGTCTAGCACACATTATCCCCCCTTTCCTTGGAGGTTTAATCATAAAATCCCGGCATATTATCTTCTTTATACCCATCTACTTTAGGGTTCCATTTAGTGTCATCGTTACGGTTAACAAACATCTTCACATCATTAAGAGGGTTTGCGCCTTTTTCTTTGCACCACATAATATAAGCCCCGATAATCACGGAGCTTATACAAACCAGGGGTGTCCAGATTAATACTAAAACCACCAGCCACTCCTTCAAAATAAAACCTCCCTATTTCTTTCTCTAAAATTTAAACCGTATGCGTTCCCTCCACACCACGCGCTTCGCGCTCATTGGTGCGCTTTCTAAGCCACATCAACGCCTCTTCCAGTTTGGTGATTGCACGTTCATTTTCCCGGCAGGCGTACTTTGAACGCTGGAAGTGTTCAAGACGACAGATAACCATATTGATTAAATCTTCATTGGCCACACCGTTAACGCCGCATTCCTTAATAGGTCCTTCCTGGAAATCGACTTGGCCGACCAAGTTTATTGCGTCCTCCCTGGGAGTTTCGGGTGATCTCTTAGACCTAATAACAAGAAAATGATGCGGAGCGTTATATTTCATTTGCTCGGGGTCCTCGTGATACACCTCAGTATACTTGTTGGTCAATAATCCGCTTTTTAACTCTTTCATAATACCTCCTAAGTTTTCCCCGAAGGGTTAATTTTTTACAGGTTCATGTGTCTTTACGAATATGTCAGGCTTGCATATCTTTACTGGCAGCTAAACACCCCTAGAAATTAATCCAATCGAACTTAGAACGTGTGTGTACATAATCATCATCGTCATCTGTAAATCTACGATAACGTCTGCCCGTAGGGTCTATTCCAGTTTCCAACGAACCGTGCGTTGTTCCCCTACCTAAAAGCCTGACCGCAGTTTCCAAACAGTCAGGGCCGTCATCGTACCTACCTTTAGGGAAGTTACCTAACTGATTTAAAAGCTCTAGCTGATTTTTTCTAAAGCGAATGAAACCGTTTTTAATGTAAGGTACTAAAGTCTGTACTCTCAACACCTTATCTTTGTTGTGCTTAACTTCTGTGGTTGGTAGAAAAATTCTGCGCTGTTGTGCTTCTCTAATTAACTGCAAGCGAAGCAACTCCTGGAATAGATTAACCTCAACCCCAAACCGGGTATACTTATATTCTTGTGCTTTTTGCAGTATCGTTTCCACAATTCTATCCGGGGGCATCCGTTCTATTACCGCATCAAGAACATAAATATAACCGTCATCACCTCTACCTACTGTGATAATTGCTGTGAAGTCACTCAGCCTAGTCTTACCTAATGAGGGGTCTACTGCACCCACAACGTCTATAATATTGACAGTTTTAAAGGTATCATCATCGTAGTATTTAAACCACTCCTTATCAAAGATACAATCAGCCGGGTTAATCGGTTCGTTCTGATACTCTGCCTGAAATGCTAGATCACCAATCTCTGTAAATTCTCGCATTAAAGTTATGTAAGGCTTACCTTCAGGCCACAAAACCTCAGTACCGTGTAACAATTCATCCTTATGCTCTTCGTAAAATTCAAAGGATTCTTGCTCACGCTCTTCTTTACTCTTACTTAAATTGGTATAAATATTCTTCCATTCAGTCCATAAAGGAGATTCACTCCAAGTAATAATGGATGAAAATTTCTGGGCATCCCAGGCATGACTATTCAAAATCCTATCGAACACACAATCGTATGATAGGATTGTACCTACATAAATAAAATCTGTGCGCGCGTTGCCTATAGGCATCAAGGTACGCATTAACCAGTTGTGGCGTTTGTTAATACGTTCCACTGTCTGTACTGATAGCAAATCTTCCAGGTCATCCAAGATAACTAAGCTAGGTCTGTTTTGTGCTTTCCTGGTACCCAAAATACTGCTCTCTGCTCCAGCGGCCATAATAATAGAACGCCCTTGAGCGTTCTCGATAGTAAGCAAATCACTACGCCAAATTGACCCCCGGATGTCCCCATAATCAGTAAGTACATGATCATTACCTTCGCAGGAGGTTCTTATATCATTCAAGAAACCTAACGCTTGAGTTTCAGTATCAGATAACTCTAAAGTAAAAGCTCTACGTGCATTAAGAGAAGCATACTCCGGGGTAAAGAAGTTAAAGATGGTACTCTTAGCATACCCTCTAGGCCATGCCCGAGCCATTCTCGCACGAGAAGGAGGCATTCGCAACAAACCAGTTATTTCAGCATACGCCCGTTCATGGAACCATCCAACAGGGAATTCAAAATATTCTGGATGATAAGCCCGCGCAAAGAATTCCACACTTCTTTCCCCTAGCTGGCGGCGTAAGCCTGCCTTACCCCACAAGGGTATTTCTTTGGCTTGTTCAGCAATACTTTTGGGGTATAACTTGTACAAATACTCATCACACAAGAGCCTTAAATATTCTTTATAATCTTGTTCTGCAAACTTAGCCCCCAAAAAATCAGGCATCTATAACTTTACCTTCTTCCAAATCCCGTAAGGTGGGTACGTTTACATTAACCTGGGTCATATTTATTGCACCACTACCTCCGGCTTTCTCTAAAGCACCCAACATATTAAATACAACCTGAGCAGCTTTAACATCCCCGGCGGCAGCTTTCCTACCCACAGCGTCCAAGGCAGCCGGAGCGTAGGCTGTGGCACTAGCAGCTAACCGTTCCTTAAATGTGCGCAGGTATTCCTCAAAAGTAAGGGCGTTCTTGAACGCCCACCTGAAGTCATCGTCAGTAACCTTGCCTTTATTCTTAGATAAAGAAATAATCTTATCGTCAATATTCTGGATTAATTCAATCAGTTCTTCATTTAATTCTCGTTTAACAGCTAACTTTTTAGTCATATATCTACCCCCACCTATGCCGATGGTCTACCAAAGTACAAAAGGCTTCTTTAAGATCATTGTCATTATGAAACTTCTTAGACGCTATTACTTCAGCGATAGCATAATATAATTTAAGATCACTCTCGGACATTAACATCAAAGCATTATGTATAGCCCCAAAACAACTAAGCTCAACCCGTCTTTCCTGAATAAACATATCCTTAGTAGGAATACCTAATTTCTCTGACACATCCAATAGCACGTTAATACGATAGGTTGCTGTCGTAGTTTTACGATTAGTCCCAGAAAAATGTGGAACCAGATTATATTTAATAAATAATTTTCTTCTTTCTTCTGGTTCTTTATTAGCATAAAAATAGTGGGGGATTAGTGCATCTACAGATAAACCTTGTTGCCACGCAGTAAAAGGAATCTTGTGGAATTTAGCACCATAATAATACTTGTAGGTTTTCTTTTCACGTAGTTCTGTATAGTAACTAAGTTCATCAAAGAACAAACAAGGGTCAACACCAAATGCCTGGGCTAGAGCTAGTATATAATACCAATCAATATTAACTTTAGGTCTTTGTCTAGTCCGGCCATTCCACCAGTATGATAAAGGAGTGCTAATTAATTTTTTGTAGGTACTTTCTCTAATCTCTTCAGGAATGTGGCGTTCAGCAAATTCTTTTGGAGTACCCGGATAATTGGCTAAGTATATATTAAGTGCTTTATAGTCAACAGGTAGCAGAATTTTATACCCTTGCCAACTTTCTTTAAACTTAGAATAACTGGTAAACCCACCGAAACGCACAAAGTATTCCCCCTAAAAACGGTTCAGCGTCCCACCCCCACGCATTTAAGAACCGTACATCCCCACAAGAGCCTGTAATCATTAAGCCCCACCCATACGTGTTTCCACGTAATGAGCAGGGCTTTGTCACCGCGCGGGGACCTGCCAGTGCAGGCCCGCCTATAAACATATTGTATAAAAATACAACCTTTATTGGTTGCGCAAATAAAAACGCACCACAGAAACGTGAAGAGGTGTCCAGTACCTCAATCTCACGCATCCCTAGTGCGTTGTTGTGTATCCCAGGGTACACCTAGAGCTAGTATAAGTATAACTAAAAATTACAGGTTAGTCAAGTTTTTCTTATATCTTTTCTACAAAAACATTTACGCGATCCCCCTTAGCCCTTTTAATAGTAACAAATCCTGTTTTATGTAAATTCTCCAGAGCTTTCTCAAACATACCGGTACCGTACCTTTGGCACACACCCAAGCGGTATAATTCTCTGCGATTAACTTCCTTACTTGATTGTAGTTTTCTCATTATTATCTGTTCAATTCTAGCTATATCATTTTTAGCGTCAGGTGGCTTTAAATCTACTCTAACCAAATATTCATAACGTAAAAGCATAATCACTTCACGAATAGTATCCGCACTTATTTCTTCTAGTTCCCCTTTGCTTAACGATAATAAAATTGCTAAACGTAATCCATAAGCATCTAAACGCCTAGCACATTCAGGGTCACTACGTATCATGTTTAGCAAATCCTGTAAGTAAAACGAACTCCAAAGTTCTTTAGCTTCTGGTGACATAACAATTGTTTTCGTATGTGGTACTTTAACCGTCTTGTCACCAAAGCTAATACAAGGGCCAGCATCAATTTGTAATACCAATTCTTTTAGAGCATCTTTCAAATAATCCAGAGAATCACCAAACGAATCAGGTATAGCCATTCTTTCAGTATCTTCAGGAGCTACTAACCACATTCGGTTGAACAGACCGCCTTCGGTCATTTTGCCTGACCACATAGAATTGAAGGTATCTATCGTAGAAGCACTAATAATATTTAAGTAGGCGTTACCAACACTCAACGACTTGCTTAATGAGTAATACTCAAAGTTAGTATCTTCATACAACTGCTGTAATACTGGAGCTAACACACTACCTTCCATACTACCACGACTCATTACTTCTTCAAACTCGTCTACATACCACAATAGCTGTGCTAAACCTTTGGGGTTCTTTTCTCCTAACGTAGACAACTTTCGAAGTATTCCTTCACCGCTACCGAAGTAACCACTAAACACTCTCTCAATGAACGTGTCGCCTAAAGCATCAGCAAAAAATTCTACGACAGACTTAATAGCCACAGACTTCCTGCTTAAACCACTCTCACCCAAAAGAATAGTGTACATTGTAGGTTTAACCCTAAGACTGGTATCCAATGTATAGTTACCACATACCAGTGTGCTGAAAACAGTAAGTGCTGAAAAGAAAAGATAAGATAAAGAAGATTCCGAATATTTGCTTAACCCCTTGGCAATATCACCAATTATTCCCGTACATGCTTCTACAGGGAAAACAGGAGTATTAATTTCTGGTTCTGTTATTTCTTCTTCTGTGCTGTGCCCGTTGATAAATGTTAATGTCATTTCTCCTGCTATAGCTTCTTTGGTTATGTTAATACAATCTTGCCAACGATCAGGACGGTCTTTAAACTTAGACTGGTGTACTGCTGCACCATATACCGCAATTGCTATTTTACGTTTTTCATTGACGCTAAACACACCATTCTCAACTAACAGCCGCGCTAACTTATAGGACCAACCAGAGCGATCCCAACCATCAATCCGACTTCTAAAATAATTACCATGAATAAACGATTGAATAAGACCTGACTCTTCTCCAGCATCCCCTTCTAACATAATGTCAATTTCAGAAATTACTGCTTGTATTTCAAGAACTGTGGGTTTATCACCAAATTCTTCATTATCAACAGTTGTCTTACTTTGCTGCTTCTGTTTGGAAATTTCCATTATTTGTTTGGGCAACTGTGTGATTTCGTAATCATAAGGAGAATACTTCCAAACATATACATTATTTGTAACAGGATGGATACTAGGTGGAGCAACGACCATTGAACCATTACCTCGTACCTCTACCCCATCCATAAGTTTAAAAGTTTTTAAGTCACATTCTCCTGTGTAGTCTCTATAATAGTAGTGTAACCCGTTATCTTCGCCACCTGTTAACACTTGCACTGTTGCAGGTAGCTTAAACCCCAAAACCTTTTCAATCTTTTCTGAAGACCCCCCATGCCGGGGGTCTATGTCTATTACAACCAACCTTTCACTGACTTCCCCACAAACTACCCCAATGTTATAGCATTCTTTTTGGGTAATTTCTGACCACCAGTTTTCTATTTCTCCTAACCCTGGTGGATTCTGCTGGTATCGTTCCCAAGAAATTGCTGGTATTTTATCCTTGTGGCGTAAAGGTATGATTGAACATTTAGATTGAAAACGGAGTTCTGAGGCATGATGCAGAAACTCTTTAAAGTCCGGCAAACAAAACCCCCCTCTCCTATGCAATTAAGAAAGATCATTCTAATATAAATAGATCACTAATTTGACAGTTCAATACGGAGCAAAACTTAGCCATAACGTCCATGTCGATCATCTTAATATTTTCGTCATGGTAATATCTGCGTACAGTATGAAACGCTACCCCGGTTGCGTCCACTAAATCTACCATACGCATTTTACGTTTAGCCAAAACAACTGCTAAATTACATTTAAACCTCATAAACTGACACCTCCTTAGTTGTGAAAAATGTGGTAAAACCATTGTAACAACCATTACACTGAATGTCAACACCTTTTTATTACCATTACAAAACTTTTAAAAACTGCCTGTACATGTTATACTTTACCAAAATAAGGAGGTGTTGCTTATGCCAAATAAGTATGAAGGGTTACGAGAAATATCTCCAGCACCACTACGAGCAGTTACAGTGGTTAGTCTTACAGGTAAAAAAAGTAGATCGTCGAATAATAGTAGAAAAAGAAGAAAGCCCAATAACAAATCTTCTGCTTGGATTAGAAACTATATGGAAGTCTAAATGGTTGACATTTCCATGTACAAGCTGTTACACTTAGTGTAATACTTAATGAAAGGAGTGTATCTAAGATCACTATGGAAGTCAAACTTTTAGCGGCCTCTATTTTATCCCCTGAGTTTCCTGCTGTACCTGGCCTTACCTCTTTTGATTCTTTAATTGCTTACGCTATAGCTGACTGCTATCAAACCGAACCAAATGACAAAGCCATTATTCGTTGTCTTTCCTCCGGACATACCAGCGTAATTGAACATCTTTCTTTTACTTTCAGTGTGCGTGGGATAAGCCGTGCTTGTCTAGCACAACTTACCCGCCATCGTATTGCAAGCTATACCGTAGAGTCACAACGTTATACCGATTATAGTAAAGAAAACAAAGACCTTTCTTTTGTCGAACCACACCTACCAGACGCTATTCCTGATAAAAACAAAGAAATTGTGTTAGAACATATTAGAGACAGCTACAACAATAGTTTCCGTACATACAAGTATTTGCGTAGATTAGGGGTACCTGCCGGAGAAGCTAGATTCGTACTACCTAACGCTGCCACTACCAACCTTACTCTAACCATGAATGCCCGGTCTTTACTTAATGCTTTCAGCCTACGGTTAGATAAAAGGGCACAGTGGGAAATCCGAGAGCTATTCACTAAAATATACCACATTGTTTCAGAGCTAGCACCCGTTACTTTTGGACAAATTTTACTTGACTAAAGGGGGAATTCTTTGCGTTACGCTAATTTACTGTTATCTTTTCTGCTCTTATTCTGGACTACCGCTACTGTTACAGCGTACACTCCCTATGAGTGTGGGGGAAATCGTATAACTGCTTCCGGTAAAGAAGCCCAGGAGTATATAACTCTAGCGGCTAGTGACCACATCCCTTTAGGTACTGAGGTATATATACCTTCTCGGGGGTGGGGTGTTGTAGAAGATCGCATGAATTCCCGGTATAACCGAAAATATCAGGAGAATCCTCGGATAGACATTTTTATGGAGGAACCCCAAAAGGCTAAGGAGTGGGGTCGTAAAGAAATACAAATCTATATAGGAGGAAAAACAGATGAATCAAAACCCAATAGGACCTTGTATGCCTCTGGAGAAATACGTGAAAATGACGCAAACGCAGAAAACAGTAACCGAGAAATTGATGCTTCAGATAAAGGAACTAAATCCCAACAACCCCGAACACTTCGGGAAATTATTAGATTATATCTTACAGGGTTTACAGGAATTGATGATACAGAAAAATTCTTCTTACGGTTACAGAAATATATCTGAGTTAGGGCAAAAAGGTGTTTTTGTTCGAGCTAAAGATAAACTAGCTAGGATTCAAAATTGTGTTTGGGAGGGTAATGATAATAGTGTACCTGATGAAACTATTGCAGATACGTGGCTTGATTTAGCTAATTATAGTATACATGGTTTTATTCAACTCATTCAGGAAAGGACGGTTGATAATGTCTGATACTCCTGTTTGTTACTATTGTGGACAAGGTATGATCAAGTGTAGATATAAAAATTTAGATTGTTGGTTGTGTACAAACTGCACAATTGTAATGCATATTAAAAAAGATGGTACTGTACAAATTTTACACAGTTAATTTAATAAGACTTAGCCTGGAGAAATCCAGGCTTTTTTATTTCCTTAAAATACCTGTAAGGTACATTAACACTTTAGCTACAAAACACATAATGTAGTAATACCTAAATATATGAAGTAGTTTCTATTTAACATTGTTTTTAAAAGGTATACTAGATGCTGTTTTATTGGGGGTGTTATGAGCTTATTTCAAAACTATAAAAGGAAATGTTGAACAGAAAGGAGGGAAAAATAAAAACACTATGTACCAAGCTATGCCAATTTTAGTATTAGCTGCTGGACTACAGATAATGACAGTTATTAACAATTGCTATTACCCTAAAGCGGTTCAAGTAGAATTATCCAGCCCCACTACTGGTTACATAATTTACAAAGAAAAAATCAAAGGGCCAATTATCATAGAAAAAACTACTGAAGGAATAACTGTCAAGTTTGAAAACGGAAAAGTCTTTAACTCCAAGGATCGTTATGACAATGCCGTTATTAAAAAAGTTAAGGAGGAATTAAAAAATGCCCACTGAATACATCATTTCAGGCTTTATCTGGTACCTAACTATGAGCTACACAGTATTCCACATTGTGGATGATTGGTGGTGGTAAAATGGATTTCACTTTCTTAACTGCTCCTAGTCTGTATGATTACTGGATTACTACCTGGAACAACAGCCCCCACACTTTAAGCACCTATTTTAGTAAGTGTACCGGGGCAGGTATCTTAACTGGGATCGGGGTATCTTACATTAACCACAAGTATGCTCCTTTTACCCGGCGTATGCGTGAATCTATGAAATATTCTGAACTAACTAAAGAAGTTAATGGAGTCAAGAAAACTCCTAAACTAATGAAGAAAAAGAAAACTGCTTACGGTTGGGAGTTAGTTTACATGCTACCCTACGGGTTATCCCTGGCTGACTTTGAAAAGAAACGCAAGGTACTGGAAGAAAACACTTGTTCAGAATTACAATTCAGTGTCCGGGGTAGACGGCTTAAAATTTCTGCTGCGGTAGGGGAACTCCCGGATCAAATTAAGTTTGACCAAAAACTAGCGGAGGTGTTAAGAAACAGCAACAATGAAAAACTTATATCTAGTTATCGGCTTAACCAGAAAAGGCGTAAAAGTAATCGACATAACCAAACCCACAAGCTGTCACGTTCTAGTAGCCGGGCTGACCGGGGCTGGAAAAAGTACCTACCTAAGACAGTTGCTAACTTACTTACTACTGACGTACAACCCAAGGCAGGTGCAACTACATCTGATAGACCTCAAAAAAGTAGAATTGTCGATTTTCAAAAATACCGTACACACAGAAAAGGTGGCCTTGAGCCTAACCACGGCCATTAATACTCTATCAGACATAAACCAGGAAATAGATGGTAGATACACTATGTTTGAAGAAGCTGGAGTAACCTGCATTGATAAGTATTGCACTAGAATGACCCAGATACCACACCACATTGTAGTGATTGATGAACTGTCTGAATTCGCTATCGGTACAAGAGAACCTCGGGCTGATGTCAAAAGAATGAAGCTGGCTTTCCATAATGAACTGGATAGAATAACCAGACTAGGCCGGGCCGCTGGAATTCACGTAATAGCTTGTACCCAACGCCCGGATAAGGATTCCTTACCGGGGTACATCAAAGCCAATATACCAGTTACCGTAGCTTTCAGGGTACGCAACCGTATCAATTCCCAAATAGTTACTGACGGAGATTTCGCCGCAGAATTACCAGCCCTCCCCGGCAGGGGTATCCTGCAACATGGTTTAACGCAAACCGAATTTCAAACCATCTACCTGGAGGAAGAAGAAGCTCTTAACTGGCTTAACAAAGCCAAAGTTATTGTGGAAAAGACAGCACCAGAAAATGTTAAGCAAAGGAGGAAAGGAATTCTAACCCATGAACAATTACCAGAAGGGATTTAATTATGATATGCAAATTGTTGACCTGCTTAGTAACCACAGCTACCTAACCAGTAAACATGTGGCTGATATGGTATATGGTAAGAAGTCACAAAGCCTGCGTCTATCCAGAAGAAAACTACAAAGTCTGTATGAAAGAAAGTACATTAACAGGTACTATCTGGCCAAAGAATTGGGATACGTCTACTACGTCCATGAAGGTAAACCCAGTTTCAAAGTACACCACTGGCTGAGCATTAATGAGGTTTACGTAGCAACTGAGAACCATAAAAACTCCTGGCAAAGCATTGAAACCTTTGAATTAGAGCCATGTCTTAAATGGAATAGTGGACAGATACAACCAGATGCCTTTGTGGTTCTCAAAGTTACCCTGGATAAAAGAAGAACCCTATTCTTGGAAACTGATCTCGGAACAGTGGCCCTGAGTAAGTTTGACAAAATCCAGAAGTACACAGAACTTTATCGAACAGATGTTTGGTTAGATACCAAGTACGCAGTCCAGGGTGAATTGTTTCCTATTATATACATAGTAACTACCACCGACAAACGCGCCAAAGCCATCAGCAACAAAATCGAAAGTGAAAATGTGGAAGGGCTTACCTTTGTGGTGAAAACAATAGCTAACATCAAGGAAAAAGGATTATGGTAAGCATAATCATCTTCAAACCGTTACGAAAGATTGTTTCGACCTTACTCCCGGTTTTGATACTACCAACACTAAATTTCTTGGTGTAAGGCCACAGTAGGGGGCATCCAGTAGGATTAAGCATATCAAGCAAAACATGAGACACATACCCCAACCCCAACCAGGGGTTAATGAGTAAGGCCAACCCACAGGCTAACAAAGAGTGTGTGACTGTACGGTGCTTAATGCAGGGAAGAATACCTACCGGACTGTTCTTGTGATCTACGTCAGGTAACAAAGAACCCAAACCAACTAGAGCGTAACTCCACAAGGGGGGATGAAATAAAAGAAGGGCTGAGCTAACCCCAAACCAAATATGCGTGTTTCCTCGCACAACCTCATACCTCCAGACTAAAGGGGCAGTTAACCTGCCCCTTTAAAGTTACCGCATATTCTGTGAAGCAAACGCAATCATTCGCCGAACCATTTCGCCACCGACAGCCCCACAATCCTTAGATGGCACGTTCCCCCAGTAACCATCCCTTACCTTACTTCCTATACCCGTAGATTGCAGTACCTCCGCTTTCAGCCTATCCAATTGCTGATTACTCAGCTTTCCTCACCTCCTGGGTATAGTATGCTCAGTTTTAAGAACACTATGCTGGATGATTGTGGTTAGGCTGTGGTGGCGTAGTCACAATATTTCTGTGGGATATGGTATTCCGTTTGGCATGGGCATCACCTCCTTAACAATCTTCTTCTATGTACCAAACACCATTCCTTATTTCTTCTCTAGTAGGTGCGCATCCAAATGTATCTTGTAACGTACCCTTAGACTTTTTATAAACCGTACTGGTAGTACCTTTACCTACATCATTAAGTTCGCAACGTATTGTTTTTTCGCCAAAAACCCAGGCGTGTACAGCTTCCGGCCATGTTACAGATTTTTGAATTATTATCCAATCAGCATACATAAAACTACTATTAAGCTCAGCCAACGATCCATCAGGATGCATAATAGCTCCAATAATATTTATCCTTATATCTTGTACTTTACCGTTAGCATCCCTGAACCTTAGTGCAGGATTCTTCTCAATCATTGCCAGCATTTCGCTTGTTTTCACAAAGACACCTCCTTAAAAATTATAAAGTAAAACACTCTTTAGCTTGTCATCCTTGTCCAAGTATTTACCCCAAAAAAGCATTACGTCAACAAACAACACACCCCCCGACGGTAAACTGTCATCTTTTACCAATAGCACTGTTTCCATGTGTACCCCCTAGTGTAAATATTAGCCTATCCAACCAGAAAAAGATTAAACCCCCTATTAAATTACTAATAACTGCTGCGCGCCATTCCCCCAGGTAAGCTAAGTACACCATAACTATAGCAAGTATTGGGGTACTTAATTGCCAACGTACTAGATATAGTATGTACTGTTTCCACAATTGCTGTCACTCCTTAGAAAACGTTATCCAACAAATACTTAGGCAGTTTAATAGACTTACTCTCCACATCGTTTGTTAACGTCAGATGTTTAAGTTCTTCCCTTAAAATAGTACGAAGATCATTGTTATGCAAATCTTGTAATATTAACCGTCTAATGTAAGCACTAAAGTTTTCTTGACGTTTAATGTGTTCCAGTAACACCGGATCACGGTCATTAAAGTAGATTACCTTTCTGATTGGCATAAACAATTCCCAACTTTCTGTAACCTTTGGCATTGGTAGTAACCGGATCATCTACTAACTTTAACTGACTAAAGTATTGCCCCAACGCTTCTTTCATATTATATGCTCCACCACCGCAAAGTATTACCATATCATTCCTATTAAGGGAAGATATTCTTTTAGTCAGGTCAGCAAACAGTCTCCGAGCCAACGCTTCCGCAACGATATCCCCATGCTCCATTTCCATGTACCCATAGTTTAAACTGCCACTGTCCAGGTCATGTACCCTGCCCTTTAATATGGTACAGTAGTTAAACATACGACTCCCCAAATCCAGTATCCTAATAACCGGAACCTCTAACAAAGATTCATTCTTAATCCTTCCTTGGTTATCCAGCAACAGGTCAAACCAAGCACCAACCCCCTCGGCCACAATAACCAGATCATTGTTATTGGTAAACAGTTTAGCTGGTTTATCGCCTACCTGTACCTCCCACACTCCGTTAAGCAGTTCTTGTAACTTGGTTTTGTTCTCCGGGGTACGCTGTGCAATGGGTAATCCCACAGTAACCAAAGGATTATTAAGACTGCCCCGATTAGAAGCCAGACAGAAAGCAGTTAGGAAAAGTATCCTGGTTTCATCATGCAACTTACTGGCACTCGCCATTTCCCGTTTATCCCTGGCCTCTTCTGCCAACCAGCCCACAAAGTAATCAGTATCCTCAATATTAACCAAATAATCCAAATTACTATCCAACCGCAAGTCCCTGGCACTACCCACTTTACTGGGAAAGGTATATACAATACCATTATCCCCTACCGCCTTGGTAGTGTGCCGTCCTACATCAATACCGATATACTCCATTTGTAACCTCCTTTAGTGTATTACTTTTACACTACATAGTATATGCAGAAGTATTACAAATGTGCCTACTAATTAGGTAGAATAATTTTACTTTTGGGGGGTTTGTCTGGTGGCGGTATAACTTGATACATCATGTAACCTTCGTCTGTGATAGTAAACTCAAGTCGATATTTGTTGATGTCTGGGTAATTTTTGGGGTCAATAACTAACATCAAGTCTTTGGGGTTAGCCATTAAAATGAATGCTATCAAAGAATTAACTAAACTATTGGCTGTTTTCGTAATGCCGTCTAACTGTTGGTTCTTTGCTTCAAGCATACCTAACAAATCTTGTTTACTATAACCATTCACTGTAAAACCTCCTTCCATTAATTTCTTACTTGACACACTGGTTGTCTTACCCTTATCATTTAAAGTAACAAAAACAAAAGGGTTCCTAACTGTTTTTGTTTAAAGTTCTACAGTTTTTACAAAACCCCAATGTCTAGGCCCTTCTGGAATCCCCAACCAGAAGGGCTTAACATTACCCTTCAATCCTCTCGATTAACACTTCGATCAACCTCGAACCCATTAGGATATCTCTTTTTCAACTTCTCTATATTCTTAATTGCTACGTCCTCTAACCGTACACCACATACCCGAGCCAACTTAGCTATGTACCACAAACAATCCCCTGCTTCTTCTATAAATTTATCTTTATCTATTTCGTGTCCTTGGAAAAAAATCTTCTTTAAGTGATCCATAACCTCTCCAGACTCACCAACCATTCCCATAGCAGCATTAAGTAATGCACCGTGTATTGTTTCTATTTCATCGTAATCCACAAGAACATCTGTTCTAGCCGCCAACCTTTGATATTCATTAAAGTTCATATTATTTACCTCCTTCAAATTCTTCTTTTGTTGGGTATCCGGATTTCCCTGTTGGACTTTTTATTTCGACACAGATTACACTTGCCTACTAAATCGGATTAACCTGTTGGTGCATCGACTATTCCTCTGGATATTTAATAATATCTAAGGTATCAATATACCCGTCGCTAAAAGCCACAAATAATTTGTCAAACATATCAGTAATAAAACTGGCACCCGTTTCTGAATCAATTTCATCATGTAGATGCTGAGCCACAAGTTCCGCAAATGCCTGTTTTTTACCACGCTTTACAACTGTCCCATCTGCATTATCGGGTAAGTAATTAAATGCACAAACAAGCGTAGATATAGGTATTTCAATAACTAACTTTTTGTCATCAATGGCAGTCTTATAACCTGTTCCCTTCTCTTTAAATTGTTTCACAGGGTCGTGCCCTCCCTTTCGGCTTATTGTGTTGCTGATTAACAACAACTTTGGAATACGTCCATTACCAGTCCATAGTCCTCGCCCTGTATCTCTGGATACCACATTTGTCCCTTCGATTTTAGTTTTTCAGCCTTACCTAATCCAAGCATAAACTCAAACCTCCTTACTCTTTTCCTCTTTTAACTCTGCCATAATCCTGTCTTTATCCGGGTGATTAGCCAATTCCGGGTCAATTATAACCTCAAACTTCTGGTCATCGGCGTACTGATCCTGCATAAACTTCATCCAATCAAAACTAGCACCTTCTTTCTTCTTTTTCCGGGGCGGTTCTTCTCCAGCAACCGGAAAATTCGGTATTAATGGTGGTAAATCCTCCCTTCTACGGGGTAATTCTTCCTCCACAAGTGGCTTAACCTTCCTTTTAGGCAGCTCTTCCACTGTTTCTACTGGTTTTACCCGTCTTTTCGGAAGGTCTTCTTCGGTTTCCACAGGGTTTGCCCGGCTTTTCGGTAGCGGCTCAACGTATGCCTGCAAACCAAACCGTTCATCAAAGCTTTTCTCCGGGTGCTTTGGTGGTTTTCTCACTTTTTTCCTGGGTTTTCTCTTTTCTTCCCATATTTCACTGGCTAATTTGTTGGCGTAATCCTCTACCGCTTGACTTATTAACTTATCTGTAACGCTCCTAAACCTATTGTAAAAGTAAAGTATCCTCCTTCTCGAAGCCGTAACTTTTTTAAACTCTAACTCAACCCCCCTAAACTCAAGTTCATGTTTAACGGCTTCTTTTCTCAAATATTTTCCTAATACTTGTGGGTTAGCCGGATAAATCTCCTTCATCTGTTCCCTGACTCCCGGCATCTGATTAAGTTCGTCCCACAACTCACTAACCCTTCCTACCCACACCCTCTCAAAATCATGCTCTGACATATAAACAATAGCGTTAACTAACGGTTTATACGGCCTAACACTGTCTCTTTGTTCCTTCATATTGGTTCTTCCCCAAAGTTTACGCGGTCTACCGCGCCCCTGTGGAAACTTTCTAGCGAAATCCTGCACAACTTTAAGTTCTCCCGCCTCACTAGCAAAGTTTAACCGCATGTAACTTTTCCCTGAATGTCTAAATAAGTGCAGCTTAATTCGATACTCCTGGTATAATTTTTCCTTATTAAAAACCAGCAACCTACCAATTGTTCTACTATGTAGTTTTTGTACAACTTTATACCCCACAATACTATCCGCATGGTTCTTAAACACATTGTAATCTCCCACAAAACCACTCTTACTAAACCTAACTATGACAGCCACAGCTTTACAGAACTCGTCATGGTCAAAGTCCGGGGGTATCCCTTTCATAGCCACAGGTGATTAACCCTCCTTCCCATAATAACGCTCAACCCACTGTACCAACGCTTCAATTACACAGTCTCTTAACGTGCTTCTCCTTTGTAGCGCAACACTTTTAATCTTGAAATGCACTTCTTCTGGAACATCCACAAGTATTTTCTTAAGCATACCAACTTCCTCCCCTCTGTTTTATATCTGTTTCGTGTGTCTTGTGTGCCTTACCCTAATATCCTTACTTATATTATATATATTATATACAAATGTAAACCAAACAACAACAAAAACTTTTCGACAATTCCCCACACGGGGGTAAGCCCAATTTCCAATTAATTTACATCGCTTATTTTCTGTTTTTCGGTCCGATACATCGCTTATTTTCTACCACTTTAGTCGGTTATATGAATAAATTTTTACACTTGCGATTGCTTAATGTCAAGGCGGCCATTAATCGCAATCGACAAAAGTAAGCTAAGCATAAAAACCCCGAATTATCGGGGCTAAATACATTGCATAATTCCACATCGCTTAATTTTTACATTTCGGTCCGCTGATGATTACATCCAATATTCTGGTATGTATTAAGCCCCGATTTTTCGGGAGTTTTACCCCCTATCGGAGCTTATTTTTGTCAGCGGTTTGCCCCTTCAGCCCCCCCCCTACCCCCTGTATAAGCCTAAATCTACCATAAAATATGTAAGTAATGGCATAAACTAGGATATAAAAAACCATATACCAGATTAGGACCGATAACCTTGACAATACATCAATTATAACACACTAAAAACCCCATAATAATAATAATATATACATAGCTTAATATTGGATGTAATCATAAATTTGTTCACCCTAATTTATTGGTACAAGGCCGTAATACCGTTATTCTTACATAGTAGAAAAGCCCTTGACATTAAGCAATTGATTATGTAAAAAATTATTCATATAAAATAATACCGATATTACGGGGTTTGTGGTGTTAGAAAAAATAGATTAGTGTTATTTAGTGGGT
>Ga0123335_1000534_pt1 | contig 64599 bp, 57 predicted proteins | sample BiotimSIPDNA_2_FD_89707 | JGI IMG/M metagenome (GOLD analysis project Ga0123335, IMG submission 89707) | Anaerobic biogas reactor microbial communites from Washington, USA - Biogas_R2 time_0 SIP DNA | ecosystem: Engineered > Bioreactor > Anaerobic > Unclassified | place: Washington, USA... | reverse complement strand
TTAGAAACAAGGGGAAAAAGAAAACCCGTCACCCCGGAGAATGACCCCAGAGAGACGGGTTTGTCTTTTCTAAATGGTGGAGGTGGCGGGAATCGAACCCGCGTCCGAAGGACTTCAGCTAGCAAAGACTACATGCTTATCCAATCCGTTCAGTTTCGCGAATGCAACGTTCGGACTGGCAGGAGCGCGCATCCGCTATCCCCTTTAGTTTCGGCCGAAATCCCGGAGATCGAATCCCAACCTATCCTGCTGTGTGTCGCCCCATCCGCCCCCGCAGGCTGAGACGAAGGGACGTGGCTGGTTAAGCAGCCAGTGCTAACTGATTGTTATCAGCAGTTATATTTAACTCCACGATTTTTACGAGTCGCGGAACAACTCGGCATGCCTCTACTGCCTCTTGACCCCCGTCGAATCCAGTTCACCCCCAATAAGTCTGTGGTTTCTAAAACCATCTAATTATAGCGCCCGCTCTTCCCTGGTGCCAGCTCAAAGAAGCCCGGAACCTGCAACCGCCCGCATCACCTCGTCAACCGTAATGGCGGTAAGACAGGTGTGGCTGCCCGCGCCCTCCAGACAGGCATTGCAGCCATCGGCATTCCTGAGCACCGTTACATGGCTCCCCAGCGGCGCCCAGTGCCGCGGCAACGTCGGCCCGAAAAGCACTATCGACGGCACCCCCAGGGCCGCTGAAAGATGGGCGATTCCCGAATCATTGCCAACAAAGATGCTGCTTCGCCCGATCAACGCCGCAAGAATCGGAAGCGGCAGGGCTTCGGCGACAAAGGCTTCCCCGGCCGGGAGCGAACCAGCAATCTCATGGGCCAATCCGGGTTCAGCCGGTCCTTCAACTATCACGACTTTCTTACGGTCTTGGATCAGATGGCGCACAACCGCGATAAACCCGGCCGGCGGCCAGCGTTTTGTTTTCGAGCCGGCTCCCGGATGCAGCACCGCCAGCACACTGCTGTCGTCCACTCCGCGCTCCGCGAGCCATTTCGACGCTTTGCCGCGAAGAACGCCGTCAACCGGAAGGCGGAATGGACTGATGTTCTTTGAACGGATGACAGAATCGAGGGAGTCGGCGAATATCTGCGACACGTGCCGCTTTTCGTCCGGTTGAGGCCGCCAGGACGAAACCACGACCTTAGGATGGATCCGGCGGAAGTTTTCGACAAAGCCGGGATCTCCACCCCCGGTCCAGGAAACGATAAGGTTGTATGATCTCCAGAATCGGACGTCCTGCTGAAGCCCGGCGCCTCCTCCATAAACCCGCTGCAGAGGAAGCGAGGATAAGGCGATCACGTCATCCACGCTCCCCTTCAGCAGTCCCGCGGCATGATCCCGATCTGCGGCAAGTGTAATCCGTGCCTCCGGATACTCCCGGCGCAGCAGTTCAACTGCAGGCAGCGCCAGAAGTATGTCCCCCAGCGCACCCGGATGAATGAGGAGTATTTCCACTATTCAATGGTCACCTGCGTCGTGCCCTCAAGATTGGCGATACTCACCTGTGCCGCCACCTTTTCGGAGATGCGCACAAACACCTGAGCCTCCGGCGAGTCGGGCTTCGCCACAACAACCGGTTTGCCCGCATCACCTCCCTCGCGCAGCGAAGAATTCAGCGGCACCTCACCGAGGAATGGAACGCCGAACTTTTCCGCAGTCGCGGCGGCGCCTCCGTGACTGAAGACGTGCGTCTGTTCGCCGCATTTGGGACACTGGAAATACGACATATTCTCGACAATTCCCAAAACCTCGACACGCACCTGACGGAACATCAGGATCGCTTTTCTGGCGTCCTGCAGTGCCACATCCTGCGGCGTACTGACCACCACGGCGCCCGTCAGCGGAACTGTCTGGGTAAGGCTCAACTGCACATCTCCGGTTCCCGGAGGCAAATCGATGAGCAGATAGTCCAGCTCGCCCCAGTCCACCTGATGGAGGAATTGCTGGATGACGCTGTGCAGCATCGGCCCGCGCCAGATCAGCGGAGTGTCGTCCTGCGCCAGGAAACCCATCGACATGACACTCACTCCATAGTTCGACAGCGTCTGGATCCTGTTGTCTATCGCATGGGGACGGCCGGTGATTCCCATCATCAGAGGCACGTTCGGACCATAAATGTCGGCGTCGAGCAGCCCGACTTTCGCCCCGCTCTGCGCCAGTGCGATTGCGAGGTTCACGGTGACCGTGGTCTTTCCGACTCCACCCTTGCCGCTCCCGACCGCAATGATGTTCTTCACGCCCTCGATCGCCTGCTTCCCTCCCCCTACGGCGCCCTTCGACACGGCTGACGTCATTGTGATGTCAACATCCCGGACTCCTTCCACCTTCATGACGGCGTCACGAGCCCATTGCTCCATCTCATTCTTGACCGGACATGCAGGAGTGGTCAGTTCAATCGCGAACGAAACCTTCCCGTCATCGACCCTGAGATCCTTCACAAAGTTCAGCGTCACGATGTCCTTGCGCAGGTCCGGATCCTTGACTGTCCTGAGCGCATCCAGTATTCGTTCCTCTATCCTAGACTGGTCTTTAGCCATGCTGTTTATTTCTTCCTATTTTCTGAAAAAGTAGAAAACCAGAGTGAGCAGGATGCTCACGATAATGCAGGTTGTCAGCGGGAAGTAAAAGGTGAAATTCTCTCGCGTGATTCTTATATCACCGGGAAGTCTGCCCAATCTAAGAAACGAGAACGACTGCGAGTAGTGAATCAGCAGTCCGCACGCGAGCAGCACTATTCCTGCGATTATCAACAACCGTCCCAAATCCATACCCCCCATCTTAATAGATCGGGTAATGGAAATACAGCCGGCAGTTGACTCAACTGCCGGCTCCTGGATTACAGCCTTTCCATACCGCCGAAGAAGTAGGCCGTCTCGAATGCGGCCGTTTCGGGGGCGTCGGAACCATGGGTGGTGTTGCGCTCGATCGACTGGCCGAATTCCCTGCGGATCGTGCCGGGCACAGCCTTGGCCGGATCCGTGGCGCCCATAAGATCGCGCCACTTCTGAATGGCGTTTTCTCCCGAAAGGATCATGAGGACGACCGGCCCTTCTGACATAAACGACGTCAGGCTGGGAAAGAACGGTTTATCCCTGTGCACAGCATAGAAGCCTTCGGCCTGCTTGACTGAAAGCTGAACCATTTTCATTGCCTGTATTTTCAGGCCGCTGGTTTCAATGCGGTGAATGATCTCCCCTATGAGATTGCGCGCCACACCGTCGGGTTTGATTATCGCTAGCGTCTGTTCAATCACTGATCAACTCCTACAAAAATTTGGCCATGGTTTCGCCGATTTCAGCCGGGCTCAGCGCGACATGAATACCGCACTTCTTCATGGCTTCGATTTTCTCGGCTGCCGTTCCCTTGCCGCCGGAGATGATTGCGCCGGCGTGGCCCATTCTTCTTCCCGGAGGCGCAGTCCTTCCGGCGATGAAGCCGACGACCGGCTTTTGGAAATTCTGCCTGATGAACTCCGCTGCTTCTTCTTCAGCGGTTCCGCCGATTTCACCTACCATGACGACGGCGTGGGTATCCGGGTCTTCATTGAAGAGACTCAGCGCATCGATAAAGTTTGTACCGATGACCGGATCTCCTCCGATACCGATGCAGGTCGACTGCCCGATGTTCCTGCCGGACAGCTGGTGCACGGCCTCGTACGTCAGAGTGCCGCTGCGGGAAATCACCCCGACATGCCCTTCCTTGAATATCTGACCAGGCATGATTCCGATCTTGCATTTCCCGGGAGAGATGATTCCCGGACAGTTGGGACCGATCAGGCGGCTCTTCGAGTGAGAGACGAGAGCCGTCGCACGGACCATGTCGAGCGTCGGAATTCCCTCCGTGATGCACACGATCAGGGGAACGCCGGCAGTCGCGGCCTCCATGATCGCATCAGCGGCAAATGCGGGCGGGACAAAAATCATCGTCGCATTCGCGCCTTCCTTCTCCACCGCCTCCTCGACGGTGTTGAAAACCGGAACGTCTTCGTGAAGCGTCCCGCCTTTTCCAGGCGTGATTCCCGCAACAACCTTGGTACCGTACTCAATGCACTGCCGGGCATGAAACGACCCTTCCCTGCCCGTGATCCCCTGAACCGCCAGACGAGTGTTCTTATCTACCAGGATAGCCACTGGAAATCCTCCTTACTTGGCAAGTGCCACAACTTTTTCTGCCGCATCCTTCATACCTTCCGCCACCGTGAACATCAGACCGGAATTCCGGAGGATTTCCTGTCCCTTCTGAACATTAGTCCCTTCGAGGCGTACGACCACAGGGATGCTGACCCCAATCGATTTGGCGGCTTCAACCACTCCGTTGGCCACGACATCGCAGCGCACGATGCCGCCGAAAATATTTATCAGGACGGCTTTCACGTTCCGGTCCCCGAGGAGGATCTTGAACGCATTCCTGACCTGATCCACGGTGGCGCCGCCGCCGACGTCAAGGAAATTGGCGGGGTTCCCGCCGGCGAGCTTGATAATGTCCATCGTCGCCATCGCGAGCCCGGCTCCGTTGACCATGCACCCGATATTGCCGTCCAGCCGAATGTAATTGATGCTGTAACGCGAGGCTTCGATCTCGAGAGGGTCCTCTTCATGAAAATCCCGCAGTGTAAGCAGCTCTTTGTGCCGGTAGAGCGCATTGTCATCGAAGTTGACTTTGGCGTCGAGCGCATAAAGCCTGTTGTCTTCGGTCAGCAGAAACGGATTGATCTCGACGAGAGACGCATCGACCGCTTCAAAAGCCCGGTAGAGGGCAGCTATGGTCTGGGTGGCAGGGGCGAGCAGCTCCCCGGTGAGTCCGAGACGGAAAGCGAGCTTGCGAAGCGAAAAAGGCTGCAGCCCCACGCACGGATCGATGTATTCCTTGAAGATCAGGTGCGGCGTTTCGGCTGCGACTTTCTCAATGTCCATCCCGCCCGAGGGAGAAGCCATGATCACTGGGCATTGGCTTGCGCGGTCTATCACTATTCCCAGGTAATACTCCTTCTTGATCGGCAATCCCTCCTCGATCAGGACGCGCCGTACTTTTCTCCCTTCCGGACCCGTCTGATGGGTGACAAGAGTCATGCCGATCATGTCGGCCGCGATTTTCTCCGCCTCCGCCGCACTCGAGGCAAGCTTGACTCCTCCGCCCTTGCCGCGGCCGCCGGCGTGGATCTGCGCCTTGACGACAACTCTCCCTCCGAGACGCGACGCAATGTCGTATGCCTCGTAAGGATTTGAGGCAACTTCACCACGCGGTATCGGGACTCCGAATTTCGACAGGACCTGCTTTGCCTGGTACTCGTGTATTTTCACGATAATGCCTCGTTCTCCGAGCCACTCCCCTACGAGCCTCCCGGATCTATTAATGAAACAGGAAATACCTGAAACTGTAGGGTGTTTCAGGAACAAAACGGATCATTCTATTGCAGCGGAGTATGGCATTCAACAACAGAAGTTGGCTTTGAGTGGTTTTATGGGAAGTGGTAGCGCTACAGGGATTCGAACCCTGGTTTGATGGCTGAGAACCACCCGTCCTAGTCCCCTAGACGATAGCGCCACGGTGTTGGAGGATACTACCAAACCGCATCATCCAGGTCAACTTGATGATGCAGCTTTTCGTCGTCGCACAAATCAAGCGTCTGCCCCGGGTGCGCTTCTCTCACCCGGGGCGATTTCCTAAAACAAGAACTTCAGAGCAAACTGGATCTGGCGTTGACTCCCCGGCATGGTCGCGCTCAAACCGGTCGAGGTCGTGTAGCAGGGACCCTGGCCGCCGTTGCAGATCGAGCCACCGGGATTCCTGTAGGCAGCCGGATCGGACAGAGACTGGTAGCGTGCTTCCGTCGGAGTGACGATTCCGGCCGTGCCCATCAGGTAGGCTTGCGAGCCGAAATAGAAGTTGGGATGGTTTAGGACATTGAAAAATTCCGCCCGGAATTGCATGTCGAGCTTCTCATTCACTCTCGTATTCTTCACGATCGAGAAATCCACGTTGAAGAAATCCGGGTTGTTGAGAGAATTCCGCCCGGCATTGCCAAGGGTGCCGTAAGGCGCATACACGAAACATTCCGGGTTATACCACTGGTCCCGCTTTCTCGTCATGGGGTCGCAGCCGGGGACGAGGTTCGGACGCTCGCCTTCGGTGGCGCCTCCCGTTGCCGATTGATATTGCCCTCCGAACTGGTTCTGGACGTTGAAGGGCAGGCCGGTGTAACTGGTCACAATCGTACCGAGCTGCCATCCGTCCACCAGCCGGCTGCCCTTGAACGGCAGCTGATACAGGGCATTGGCAGTGAACACGTGGTCAGAGTTGTAGCTGCACGGACCTTCATCAAAGTCCGGGTCGTATGCATTGTAGACAGCCCACTGGCCCTGTTCGGAGCTGTTGGTGGCCGAGGAGTTGTCTCTGCACTTGGAATACGTGTAGGCGACGTTGCCCACGAGGGTTTTCACAAACTGCCGGCTCAGACTGATCTGCAGGCCGTTGTAGCTGGAGTGCGCCGTCGGCGTGACCGCTTCCACTGCTCCGAAGTTGGGGTTTCGGTACAGGCCGACAAACGGGTTGGCCACTGTGCCACGTGGGCCCTGGCCTGTGGCGCCGGGCCAGCTGGCGGCGTTTTCCGCCTGCCACTCGGGAGATTGGTCGGAAAAGGCCAGAGGAGGATTGGCATTCGACCACAAGAACAGGTTCTTGCCTCTGGAACCGTTGTAGCCCACCGTCAACACCGTCCCGCTTCCCAATTCCTGCTGCACCGTCACGTTGTACTGCATCATGTAAGGTGCCGTGTCGACGGTATTCGGGATGGCATAGTACCAGGCGATCTGGCTGTTGGCAGGTCTCCCACTTATGATCTGGTGGGGATCCTGGGGCAGATTGGGAAACAGATCACTGGTAAAGAAAAGGAAGAACAGCGGTTGATTCGGCCGGAACGACGTGTTGTTGTTGGCATACGTACGCGACGTGACGGGCTCGTGGAACGTGCCGAAGCCGGCGCGGATGGCAGTCTTGTGATTCCCGAAAACGTCCCACGCGATCCCGATGCGCGGATCGAAGTTCCTGGAATTGGGATTGCTGTTGAAGGGATGCCTCACGGCAACGAAGCTGTCCTGTGTCGTCGTCGGCAAATGCAGGTCATTGATAGTGAACACCGGCTCGCCGACCGTCACCGGATTGCTGGCCCATTCGTAGCGCAGCCCCAGATTCAGAGTAAGTCTGTTGGTGATTTTCCAATCGTCCTGGATGAAAGGAGAGAAGTAAACCTGACGCCAGTACCGGCCGGGGTTGAAGGGATAGCTCTTTCCGTCCGGAGCGGTATAGCTGTAAGCGTCGCCGGCTGCGGTTATACCCAGCAACGGCATGCCGTACAACGCGCCGCCCAAGGGCGTGCCCGGAATGGCATCTCCGCCCAGGTTGGAAAAGATCCACGCACCTCCGGAATACTGGTTCCAGATCATATTCAGCTGCATACGGGTTACGGTCGCCCCGAAGCGAAGGCTGTGGGCGCCCAGTGACATGAAGACATTATCGCCGACGCTGAACCGGTTGGTGACCGGTCTGCTCGGACTTGAAGGCGAGGGGCCCAGCGATGCAAGCCCGTAACCGGGTGAAAAATCCATATCCTGCCGGCCGGGGACTTGCTGCAGGGCTGTCCCGGTCCCGTTTATGCCGCCGTTGGCCGTATTCGTGAACAGCCGCACATACCCAAAACGAACAGAGTTGATTATCTTGGGTGAAAACATATGCTGCTCATCGATGGTGAGATACTGGTTGCGCTCGTGGTCAACTTCCGGCCATCCCGGTATCTGGGTGTACACGTACGGAAGAACCTGATAAGCGCTTTCCCTCACGTAGCGGACAAAAAGGCTGTCACGCTCGCTCAGCTTGACATCCACGCGGCCCAGCACATAGTCCTCGTTTCCGATCTGCTTCTCGTTGGAGCAGTAGAGGCCGGTGCCCGGCAGGAGGTTGATGCCGGATACATTGGGGCATTCGGAAGGGCTTTGGGCAAGCGGATACAGGGCGAATATGTCTTCCACCACCGGATTTATCGGTCCGTAGGCGCCCGACCACTGGCCATTGCTGTCCTGTGTCATGCCGCCTGCCCGGAAAAGGTCGGGCAATGAGGTCGGCACCACCGCGCGGCTCGTACGGCCGGTACTCGCGCGCAGCCCTTCGTAGTTGAAGAAGAAGAAGGCTCTGTCCTTCTTGATCGGCCCTCCGATCGAGGCGCCGAAATTGTTCCTCTGGAAGCTCGGCTTCTTCTGGGTGGGGACGTCGAAGTAGTTCCTGGCATCCAGGGCACTGTTGCGGAAGTACTCGTACACCGTGCCGTGCAGCTCGTTGCTCCCCGACTTGGTAACCGCGTTGACCGCCGCACCGGAACCGCCGAATTCGGCACTGTAGGTGCTGGTCAAAATCGTGAATTCCTGTATAGCCTCCATGCCGAGCGAAGTCCCCATAACGCTCACACCTGCGCCATGGTCCATCGCATTGCGGATATCGGTATTATCCAGCATGTAGGCCATTCCCACCGGTCGCGAACCCGAAACGGAGTAGTTGGTCGATTGGCCGTAGGCTGTGGGCGACTGGCCGCCGCCTCCGCCGGTCGCCGGTACTGTCGCAACGCCGGCTGACAGAACCAGAAGATCAGTGAAATTGCGGCCGTTGAGCGGCAGCAGCTCCATCTGGGTGGGCGCAACCAGCGTGCCCACTGCAGCAGTCTCAACATTGACGGTGGATGCCTGCCCCTGGACTTCGATTACTTCCGCCGATTGGCCAACGGCAAGCTTAAAGTCCAGCACTCTTCGTGCCCCGACATTGAGCACGATCCCGGTCTGCACCATCTTCTGGAAGCCGACCATCTCCGCGGAAACGTCGTAGGTGCCTACGGACATTTCCGGAAGAATGTAGCGCCCCTGTGCATCGCTCACGGCTGAGTAGACGAAACCCGTGTTGACGTTTTTCGCCTGGATTGCAGCGCCGACTATGACCGCACCACTGGGATCCAGAGTGGTTCCCGAAAGCGTGGCTCTTTCAACCTGCGCCTGTGCATCGCCGGCTGCAAAGACGCACAGAAAAAGCAGTACTGTGAAGATTGACCTTCTCATAGTTGCCTGCCTCTCATCAGAAATGTCGTTTCTTATTGTTGAGTGAAGCACACGATCAGCAATCGGATTGACACATCTCCTGCCGGTAGAAAGGATGTAATCTCAGCCAGGGGTTACCGCACTAAAGGATCCGCTTGAACAGCTTGAACAGACGATCGGACGACATGGGGAACCGGTGACATTCGCAATCGACCAACAGACATGAAAGGCAAGTACCCCCCAGCACAAATCATGTCTATCAAAGTAGAAGCCAAATTCACCTTTGGCATCAGCGTAATTGTTTTTGCCCGGTGGGTCAATGGAAGTTTTCGACGCGGTATCCGGCGGGCGCGAGGCTCTTCCTTTTGTGTTTCTGCCGCAGCCTTGCGTATAATTACTGATTCAAACGGAATGAGGGGAGAGTATTGAAAAGGAAAAAGGTGATTCTGGCGTCTCCCCGCGGATTCTGCGCGGGTGTAGTCCGGGCCATCGACACAGTCAACCAGGCACTGGAAATCTGCGGTCCGCCGATTTATGTGCGTCGCGAGATCGTTCACAACAAATATGTGGTCAACGAGCTGCACCTGAAAGGGATCATATTCGTCAATGAACTGGACGAGGTCCCGCGCGGCGCGCGCGTCATTTTCAGCGCCCACGGAGTGTCGCCTGAGGTCCGCGCGGCCGCGAATGCACGCAACCTGAAGATCATTGACGCCACATGCCCGCTGGTAACGAAAGTACACCGGGAAGCCATCAAGTACGCCCGGCAGGGCTGCACAATTGTCCTGATAGGGCACTCAGATCACGATGAAGTCATCGGAACCCTGGGAGAGGCCCCCGGATCCATAACAGTTCTCGATCCTGAAGGCGACATAGAAGATCTGCAGGTGCCGGACCCGTCAAAGATCGTGTATCTCACCCAGACAACCCTGAGCCTGAACGACACACGCAGGATTGTCGATCGGCTTCGCCAGCGCTTCCCCAAGATCAAGGCGCCCGGCTCCGAAGACATCTGCTACGCCACGCAGAACCGCCAGAGCGCGGTGCTCGAACTCGCCCGCCAGGCCGACGTGATACTGGTGGTCGGTTCAGCTAACAGCTCCAATTCCTGCCGTCTTGTCGAGGTGGCGAAAAGCGCCGGAATTCCCGCCCACCTGATCAACGGCATAGAAGATATCGACCTCTCCTGGCTGAAACACGCTGATGTCATCGGACTGACCGCGGGAGCCTCGGCACCCGAAAGGCTGGTCGAAAAGGTAGTTCATTATCTGAACGGCGTCGGATACCCGGAGGTCGAGACCACCGGCACCATCGTAGAAGATGTAGAGTTTTCTCTACCTCCCGAGCTTACAAACAAGCCTAAAAGTGCAAAAGAGAGAAGAAAATTCCATTGAAACGTTTTAGGATTATTGGAAATACCAAACCACTTAGGCTATAGTTGGCTGTTTATCAAACCAGCGGGAGCCTGCCGGAACGTAATCGGGCCCGCAGTCTTCCGCATACCTGGGTTCTCGATGGCTGAAGAGCTGACACTCGTAACAGGCGCTACCGGTTTTGTCGGCAGCCACGTCGTTCGGCAGCTGTTGCGCAGAGGAGACCGTGTCAGGATCCTGGCGCGCAACTCGAGCCGGAAAGCGAACGTCGAAGCATTCGGCTGTGAAATCGCGATAGGTGATTTGAGGGATTCCACGTCCCTCCTGCGTTGCGTGCAGGGATGCGGCCGTGTCTACCACGTAGCCGCTGATTACCGACTGTGGGCGCGCAATCCGCAGGAGATTTATGACAACAATGTCGGCGGGACCCGCAATCTCCTTTCGGTCTGTTGCGAAGCAGGAGTCGAGAAGGTCGTTTATACGAGCACGGTAGGGACGATCGGGTTGAGAAAAGACGGGGTACCCGCCAACGAGGACAGTCCGGTAAAACTCGACGACATGATCGGCCATTACAAGCGCTCGAAATTCATGGCGGAACAGGTTGCACGGGAATTCGCGGCATCCGGACTTCCGGTAGTCATAGTGAATCCGACAACCCCGATAGGAGCAGGTGACATAAAGCCGACTCCAACCGGCAAAATAATCTTTGAAGCGATCAAGGGAAGAATGCCGGCCTATGTAGAGACGGGGCTGAACCTTGTCGGGGTGGAGGATGTGGCACGGGGACATCTCCTGGCCGAGGAAAAGGGGCGTATCGGGGAACGCTACATACTGGGCGGGGAGAATTGGAGTCTTGAAGAAATACTGGATGGAGTCGCGCGCATCTGCGGGAAACACACACCGCGTTTCCGCATCCCCTGGGCGCTCGCGCTGGTGGCAGGATACGTGGAGAATTTCGTCGTCGGAACCGTCTTCTGCCGTGAGCCCCTGATCCCTCTCGAAGGGGTAAGGATGGCCAGGTACAAAATGTATATCAGCAGCGAAAAGGCCCGAAACGAGCTGGGATACAACCCGGCGCCCGTGGAAAAAGCGCTGCGCGAAGCGGTTGACTACTTCCGTAATGAGTGGCAGCCGGATTCAAAACAGGATCGGATCTCGAACCTGCGTGCTAAGACGATCTGACCGTGTCCCGACAGGGACGAATTGAAACCAGCCCGGCACGGAAGTGCCGGGAAAGGCGGAGAGGAAGGCCGCCCCTCCGGGACGGTTTGCCGGAACCTGCAATGGCAATGAAGAATCAGCAGAATCGAACGACAAACCCACACTCCGGCACCAACGGAAATATGAGGGCGGCAGTGTATCGCGGCAAATCGGACATCTCAGTGGAAATGGTCCCGATTCCCGCGATCGGCGAAAGGGAGATTCTGCTCCGGGTCAATGCCTGCGGAATCTGCGGCACTGATCTCAAGAAGATCGAGTACGGCCTGGTTCCACCGCCCCGGATTTTCGGTCATGAAATCGCAGGGACGGTCGTCGAGGTGGGCAGTGGCGTCAACCGCTTCAAAGTCGGGAACCGGGTAAGCACGCATCATCATATCCCCTGCAGGAAATGCTTTTACTGCCGGAAGAAGCTGTTTTCTCAATGCGAATCTTATCGGCGGACCGGCACGACAGCCGGTTTCGAGCCGGCAGGGGGCGGGTTTGCGGAATACGTCCGACTCATGGATTGGATTGTGGAGGAAGGGACAGTTCCAATTCCAGACGATGTGAGCTTTGAAGAAGCAAGTTTCCTTGAACCGCTGAATACCTGCCTGAAAGCGCTTGAGACGGCTGAACTCGAACAGGGCGAGGTCGTGGTTATATACGGGCAGGGCCCGGTCGGCCTGCTGATGATGCAGGCGGTGGTCTGCGAAGGCGCCCGGGCCGTCGGCCTCGACCTGATCGAAGGCCGGCTGGCGGTCTCCAGGGAATTGGGTGCTGAGGTCGCCCTGAATCCGGAACAGGAGGATGTAGTGTCGGCTGTTGCAGACCTCACTGAAGGGCGCGGAGCAGACCTTGCAATCGTTGCGGCGGCAAGCCCGGAAGCAATAAAGGCAGCTCAGGGCATCGTACGAAGGGGGGGCCGCGTACTGCTTTTTGCTCAGACCGTGCCCGGCGAGATGGTGCCGGTTGATACTTCGTGCATCTGCATGGAAGAGAAGAGACTGATAGGCAGCTACAGCGCATCGGTGGAACTTCAGAACAAGGCAGCTAATTTGATATATACACGAAAAGTCAATGTGGAACGGCTTATCAGCCATAGACTTGCACTGGAACTGCTCCCGGAAGGGATTCACCTGGCGTCTCATCCCTCTGAGCATTCACTAAAGGTAGTGATACAGCCATGAGAGAATTGATGAAGGTTACCAGAGAAAAGATGACCGCAGCCGTGCTTTATGGAAAGCGGGACGTGCGCATCGAGCAGATCCCGATTCCGCGAGTGGAGCCCGGCGAAGTCCTGGTTCGCATCAAGGCGGCGCTTACCTGCGGGACGGATCTCAAAGTGTACCGGCAGGGGTTTCACGCGAGAATGATCGTCCCTCCGGCCGTCTTCGGCCACGAACTTGCCGGCGTCGTCGAAGAAGTGGGCGCGGGGGTGGAAAGCTTCTCTCCCGGGATGCGCGTCGTGTCGGCCAACTCAGGCCCCTGCAACGAGTGTTTCTATTGCCAGAAGCACCTTGCCAACCTGTGCGAAAACCTGCAGTTCATCAACGGGGCCTATGCCGAATTCATCAAGATCCCCGCATCCATTGTCAGGCAGAACCTCCTTATTCTTCCGGACAACGTCAACTTCCGCGAAGCGGCTCTTGTCGAACCGCTCGCCTGCGTCCTGCGTGCCATCGAACTGACCGGTATCGAAGAGGGAGACACGGTTGTCGTGATCGGCGTCGGCCCAATAGGACTGATGTTTGTCCAGGCGCTTAAATCGATGGGCGCGCGAGTGATCGCGCTGGGGAACCGCACCTCGCAGCTGAACATGGCGGGCATCATGGGAGCCGACCACATGGTCGATTCCACCCGCTCAAACGCCGTCGAACAGGTGCGCAGGCTGACCAGCGGCAGACGCGGAGCCGATGTCGTCATCGAGGCGGTCGGCTCGAAGGAAACATGGCAGCAGGCAATGGGCATGGTCAGGCGAGGCGGAACCATAAACCTTTTCGGAGGATGCCCGTCCGGGACCCATATTCCACTGGACAGCACCCTGATTCATTACTCCGAAATAACCATCAAGGCGAATTTTCACCACACGCCGCGCCATATCAGAGAGGCGCTCGATGCCATACACCGAGGCAAATTCAAGGCTCACAAGCTTATAACCGGTGAAGAGCATCTGTCGGCGCTGGGGAGCGTTCTGGAAAGGCTGCTTAACCGGAACGGAGACCTTAAGATAGCAATCATTCCCTGAAGGCTGCCGGCTGTCCTCATCTGCTCGGGCACGGCGCAACCACGTCCGGTGCGGACACAACAGGAATGGGAGTTCCCCCGGGAGATACGGATGAAAGCCGAACTGATCGAGTCCTACAGATCAGCCGAAGCGATTGCGCGCTCCAGAAGCAACTTCTACTACTCCTTCGTGGTCCTTCCCCGGGAGAAGCGGCGCGCCTTCTGCGCAGTGTATGCATTTATGCGACACTGCGACGATATCTCCGACGGCGATGGCGGCGTGGACGCCAAACGAAGGATGCTCGCGGACTGGAGATCAAAACTCGACGCAGCGTATCTCGAGAGCCGGGACGGCAGCAACCCCATTCTGCCTGCATTCCGTGACTCTGTGGCAAGGTTTTCCATCCCCGCCGAGTACTTTCACTGGATTATCGACGGCGCTGAGATGGATCTCGATGTGACGCGCTATGAGACTTTTGATGATCTGTACCGGTACTGCTTCAAGGTTGCATCCGCTGTAGGGCTCGTGTGCCTGCAGATTTTCGGCTTCACCGACCCGCGCGCGAAAGAATATGCAGAACAGTGCGGAATAGCTTTCCAGCTGACGAACATTCTGCGAGACGTCAAGGAAGACGCGGAAAGAGGACGCATATACTTACCGAACGAAGATATCGCAAGGTTCGGCTGTACGCCGGAGGAAATTCTCCAGGGGGTGTACAACGGGAATTTCCGCCGCCTGATGGCCTTTGAAGCCGAAAGGGCGAGACGATACTACTCGATGGCCGCGAATCTTCTTCCTCTGGTGAAACAAAGCAGCAGGCCGGCACTGTGGGCGATGATGGAGATATACGGGCATATCCTTGACGAGATCGTCAACCGGCAGTTCGACGTCTTCGACAGGCGGATAGGAGTCGCCGGAAGGAAGAAACTCTCTATTGCTCTCAGGGCGCTCGCGATGCGCTTCATCGGCGCCGTTGCCTGACAGGACGACTGGGTTTGGGGATTTAGGAGGATTCGTCGATGAGTCTTGGCGGAAATGTGTTTGGCAACGCCGGCGCCCTGTCGCCGCCCGTCGTGGACGCCCCCAACTTGGCGTCGTCGATCCGCGAATCACGTAATGCGCTCGCGCGGGCGACCGATTATTTGGTATCGATGCAGAACCAGTCAGGTTTCTGGTGCGCGGAGTTGGAAGGAGACTCGATTCTGCAGAGCGAGTATATCCTGCTCAAGTTTATCATCGAACAGGAAGACGATCCCCGCCTCCCGAAAATCGCGAATTACCTCCGGATGCAGCAGCGCCAATCCGACGGTGCCTGGGTGCAGTATCCGGGAGGAAAGCCCGAACTGAGCGCGACTGTCAAAGCCTATTTCGCCCTCAAGCTCCTCGGCGACAGCATCGACGCTCCGCATATGAAGAAGGCGCGCGAACTCGTACTTACCCTGGGCGGGGCGGAAAGATGCAATACGTACTCAAAGTTTTACCTGGCCGCGCTCGGCCAGATGCACTATGACTCGGTACCGGTCATTCCGCCCGAACTGGTCCTTCTGCCGAAATGGTTTTACTTTCACCTTGATAAGGTCTCCGCGTGGTCACGGACGATGATCATGCCGCTTTCGATAATATCGGCCTATCGCCCGGTCAGGCAGCTGCCCGCCACCAGAAGCATCATGGAGCTGTATTCCTGCCATGATTACGTCAACCGCCCATACATAGAGTTCGACAAGGACCTTCTGAGCTGGAAAAACCTGTTCCTGGCCATAGACAAGGCACTCAAACTCCTGGAAAAGACCAAAGTCAAACCATTGCGCCGCAACGCGCTTCGCCGCATTGAAGAGTGGATCCTCAAGCGCGCCGACCAAAAGCGCTCCGACGGTCTGGGAGCGATCTTCCCTCCGATGGTGTACATAATCATCGCGCTGCGCTGCCTCGGATACTCGATGGAGGATCCCCTGGTCAGGGAAGCGGTGCAACAGCTTGACAGACTCATGATTCACGAAGAAGACATGATCAGGATACAGCCCTGCCTCTCCCCGATCTGGGACACGGGAATCGCGACGTACGCTCTCACCGACGCCGGCTTCGACCAGCGCCATGAAGCCCTGCGCAAAGCTGTTGCCTGGCTTATTTCAAAGGAATGCCGCGATTTCGGTGACTGGAAGGCGAATATCCCTCAGCCGGTGCAACCTTCGGGCTGGTACTTCGAATTCAACAACCCTTACTATCCTGACGTCGATGACACCGCAATGGTCACGATGGCATTGATGCGTTCAGGCCGTCCGGAAGGGAGAGAGCCAGTCGAACGAGGAATCCGATGGATTCTTGCAATGCAGAACGAGGACGGAGGTTGGGCGGCTTTTGATCGGACGATAAACCGCCCCATCCTGGAACATATACCGTTTGCCGACCATAACGCTATCCAGGACCCGTCGTGCCCCGACATCACCGGACGCACGCTTGAATGCCTCGGGCATTTCGGGTTCAGGCCCGATAATCCAACCGTGCAGAAAGCTTTGCGTTTCCTCGAATTCGAGCAGGAACCCGAAGGCTGCTGGTTTGGACGCTGGGGTGTGAATTACATCTATGGAACCTGGCAGGTCGTCTGCGGTCTCAAGACCGTAGGGGTCGACATGAGCCTGCCGTGGATCCGGAAAGCGGGTCAATGGCTGCGCAGCGTGCAGAGGGAGGACGGATCATTCGGGGAATCACCCGACACATACGAAGATCCGTCCCTGAAGGGGTCAGGACCGTCCACCGCCTCACAGACCGCATGGGGAACGATGGCACTGATGGCCATCTATGGCCCGAAAGACGAGGCGGTCTTGAGAGGAATCAACTATCTCGTAGACAGGCAGCTGGAAACGGGCACGTGGGAGGAACCCTGGTTCACCGGCACCGGCTTTCCTCGCGTGTTTTACCTGAGATATCACCTGTACCGGCTCTATTTCCCGGTCATGTGCCTCGGCCGCTGGAACGCCGAAATGGCGAAATAGGGTTTCCGCAGTACCATCCGCAGATTACAGCGGCCAAACTGACTTGCCGCTTGCCGTCTGTTATGGGAAAATGCCACTCTTTCTATGTGATTAAGGGAGCAGAATACCGCATGAACGCAAAGATACCGGTGGGAGTGCTCGGCGCTACCGGAGCCGTTGGTCAAAAATTCATCAAACTCCTGGAGAACCATCCCTGGTTTGAGGTGACTGAAGTCGCCGCATCCGAACGGACCTCAGGGAAGATCTACAGCGAAGCTGTCTCTTGGAAGCAGGTGACCCCGATCCCGGAAGGGGTTCGGAACCTTGAAGTCCGCCCCTGCACTCCGGGACTGAACTGCCGTATCGTCTTTTCCGGGCTTGACGCTGCAGTGGCCGGTCCGATCGAAGACGAGTTCGCCCGGGCGGGCTATGTCGTTCTCAGTAACTCGAAGAACCACCGTCTGGATGAAGACGTTCCCCTGGTTATTCCGGAAGTGAATCCGGACCATCTCGGTGTCATATCGATCCAGCGCAGGAACCGCGACTCGGCCGGCTATATCGTTACGAATTCCAATTGCACCACGATGTTTCTGGCTATGGCGCTGGGCCCGATTCATAAGGCGTTCGTTGTCGAAAAAGTCTTCATGGTGTCGATGCAGGCTGTGTCGGGAGCAGGCTATCCGGGAGTCCCTTCGCTGGATATCCTCGGAAATGTGATCCCCTACATCGGCGGCGAAGAAGAAAAAGTTGAAGTCGAAACCCGCAAGATTCTCGGCACGTTCAACGGGAAGACGATCGACCTCGCCGACTTCCCGGTAAGCGCACACTGCAACCGAGTTCCCGTGGAGGACGGACACACCGAATCGGTTTCGGTGAAACTCGCCCGCAAAACATCGACCGCCGAAATCGCGGAAGTGTTGCGAACTTATTCGGGCGTGCCCCAGAGGCTGAAACTCCCTAGCGCCCCCCAGACCCCGTTTGTCGTCATGGAAGCGCTGGACCGGCCGCAGCCCCGTTTCGACGTCAACCGCGCAAACGGAATGGCGACACTGGTAGGACGGATACGTCCGTGTTCAATCTTCGATTACAAATTCACGTTGATGGGCCATAACACAATTCGCGGCGCAGCAGGTGCCTCCATACTCAATGCTGAATTGCTCAAGGCCCAGGGATACCTGGAATAGATCATGATAGTCTGCAAATTCGGCGGCACATCGGTTCAGGATGCGCAGGCGATGACTCGCCTGGCGGAGATAGTCAAGGCCAGACACAGGGAACAGCCCATCGTCGTGGCATCCGCAATGGGGGGAATAACAAACCGGCTGCTCGCAATGGCGCAGACCGCCGCAAGAGGGAGACGGCAGGAGGCGCTGGACCAGCTCAACAAGATCAAGGACCGGCATTTCAGGGAAGCACAGAAGATGGGGATCGCGACCGGGGAAGACTGGGTGGCTGATACCCTCAACGGTTACTTCAAGGAAATGCGGGATCTGGTCAGGGGGTTGTCGGCGCTTGGGGAGCTCACTCCGCGGATCACCGACGCCATAGCCAGCTACGGAGAGCGCCTCTCCACGGCCGTCCTGACTCAGGTACTCGAAAACCATGGGATGCCCGCACAACTCATCGACGCTCGCAAGTGCATCATCACGGACGACAATTTCATGCACGCGGCTCCGCTGTTCGATGTAACGGAGGCCGCTATCGTGGAACACCTTCGCCCGGTGCTCAAACAAGGGAAGATACCCGTATTTCAAGGCTTCATCGGCTCAACCCGCGAGGGAATCACCACGACCATCGGAAGAGGCGGATCCGATTACAGCGCCGCCATAGTCGGGGCCGCACTGGGCGTTGACGATATCCAGATCTGGACAGACGTCGACGGGATCATGACTACCGATCCCAGGATGGTGAAGGAAGCGCGACGCATCAAGGTGATTTCCTTCGACGAAGCGGCGGAGCTTGCCTATTTCGGAGCGAAGGTGCTTCACCCCGCCACCATCATCCCTGCGGTACGCAGGAAAATACCGGTGCACGTACTCAACAGCTACAAGCCTGAGCAGGAGGGGACCCTCATCACCGATGAAGCCCCGCCATGTGAAAACCCGGTCAAGGCGATCGCCTTCAAGAGCGGGATAACGGTACTGAATGTAACGTCGACTCGAATGTTGATGGCCTACGGCTTCCTGAAGAAGATTTTTGAGATCTTCGACCATTACAAGGTGCCGGTGGACGTCATTTCCACTTCCGAGGTATCCGTTTCGCTCACCGTGGACGAAACATCCGAACTCTGGGACATCGTCACCGAACTGAAGAAGATCGGCGAAGTGAATGTGGAAAACTCCAAATCAATCGTCTGCTGCGTCGGAGACAATCTCAGGAACATACCCGGGGTGCCCGGCATCGCTTTCAGCGCTCTCAATGACATACGCATCCAGATGATTTCGCAGGGGGCGTCGGCGGTCAACATCACGTTTGTCATCGATCAGGAGAAGCTTCCGGATGCGGTGAAAAGCCTGCATGGCGTTTTCTTCCGGAAGATTGATCCGCTCATCTTCGAATAATGAGTGCCGGGAGGGTTTGCCTGTGAGAATTGCACTGCTTGGCTACGGCAAAATGGGAAAGCTGGTCGAGATGATCGCCCTCCGTGAGGGATGGGAAATCGGTATCAAACTCGACATGACGGACAACCCGGATGGAAGCGGCATAACGAGGGAATCGATGGCCGGCATTGACGCCGCCATCGAATTCAGCCAACCCGAGGCCGTGCTGCCCAACATCGAAGCCACCGCCCGCGCGGGAGTCAATATGGTGGTCGGGACCACCGGCTGGTCCGATAAACGCAGTGAGGTGGAGCGGATCGTTTCCGAATCGGGCATAGGACTGGTGTACGGCGCGAATTTCTCTGTCGGGATGAACCTTTTCTTTGAGGTGGTCGCCCATTCTGCGCGCCTTATCGGGATGCTTCCGCAGTACGACGCGTATCTTTCAGAAGAGCATCATCGGACCAAGAAAGATGCGCCGTCGGGAACTGCTCTGAACATCCTGGACCTGATGCGGCCGCATCTGGCCAGCCCAAATCTCAGCATTGCCTGCGTCCGGGCGGGTTCAATTCCCGGAACGCACGTCGTCGGATTTGACAGCGAAGCCGACACCATCATCCTCGAACACAGGGCCCGGAACCGGCAGGGCTTCGCTGAAGGCGCTATCATGGCGGCACGCTGGATCGCAGGAAAAAAGGGACTTTACGATTTCCGCCGGGTTTTCCGGGAAATCGCCGGCATCAAATGAACCGATTGAGGAAATGAGGATATGGGAAAGCTCGAGAGACTTCAGGGGTGCGGCACCGCCCTCATCACACCGTTCCTTCCCAACGGCGGCATCGACGAGAAAGCGCTGGTTGAATTCATCAACTGGCAGATAGACGAGGGAATCGATTTCCTGGTTCCATGCGGCACGACGGGCGAAAGCCCCACCCTTACACACGACGAACACCTGGCGATCGTCGAGACGACCGTCCGGACCGCGGCAGGCCGAGTCCCGGTGATTGCTGGGGCAGGCGGAAACGATACGGCCAAGATTATCAAGATAGCGGCCGAACTCAGGAGATTCGGGGTTGACGGTATTCTGTCGGTTTCGCCCTACTACAACAAACCGACCCAGGAAGGCATTTTCCAGCATTACCGTGCACTGGCGGAGTCCGCGGATCTTCCCGTCATCGTCTATAACGTGCCGGGAAGGACCGGATCGAACATACTTCCGGATACCCTGCTGCGCCTGGCTGAAATTCCCAACATCGAAGGCGTGAAGGAAGCGAGCGGAGATATCTCCCAGATCGGAGAGATCTGCACGCGCGCTCCCGGCCGTTTCCGCATCTTTTCAGGCGACGATTCGCTCACCCTTCCGACAATCGCGCTGGGCGGTCACGGAATCATCTCGGTGGCGTCGAATGAAGTACCCAGGATGATGTCGCAGTTTGCCCACGCCTGCCTCGATGGACGATGGGAAGAGGCGCGCAGCCTCAATCGCAAACTTTATCCCCTCATGAAGATCAACTTCATTGAGTCCAATCCGATTCCGGTGAAGGCTGCACTGGCGATGATGGGAAAGATCCAGGAGGTTTACAGGCTGCCCCTCACCGCTATTTCCGATGGGGCAAGGGCGAAGCTGACTTCAGTCCTGTCGCCTCTGGGACTGGCAGCCGGGAAATAGGAATTTTCACAGGAAATCGGAATCGCACCTGCTTCGGAGAACCTCTGACGCGGAGTCTGATTCCGATTCTTTTTTTGGCGAGTGAATCTATGGCTCTCGTATATCCATTCCAGGGATTTCGCTACAGCAAAGAGGCGGTGGGAGACCTGAACAAAGTTGTCACCCAACCGTATGACAAAACCACGCCGGCAATGCAGGATGAGTACTACGAGCGCTCTCCTTACAACGTCGTACGCATCACCCTGAGTCGCGAACAGGACCCTTCCTATCCGGAGGCTGGAACCACTTTCAGGAAGTGGATCAGAAAGAAAGTGCTGGTCCGGGATTCCAGTCCATCCATTTACGCTTACTACCAGGAATACCGAATCGAGAATGAGACCAGAACGCAGCGCGGCTTCATCTCGCTACTCGATCTGAAGAACGCAGAGGCCGGCGTCATTCCCCACGAGCATACGCTGGCCGCTCCGAAACAGGACCGTCTCAACCTCATGCGCAGCCTCGAAGCCAACGAGGATTTCATCTACATGCTCTACTCCGATGAAACCCTCGCCATCAACACCGTCATAGACAAGGCCATTTCAGGCAGAGAGCCTGACATCGAGGTCATCGACGAATACGGCGCCATTCACCGCGTCTGGGCCATCTCCCAGCCCGACGTCATAGACGCGGTCCGGAACGGTATGCAGCAGCAGAGGCTGTTCATCGCAGACGGCCATCACCGTTTCGAGACCTCGGTCAACTTCATGAATGAATGTGAGAGAAAGGGATGGCGGCCCGGAGGCATCGAGTCTTTCGACAAGCGGATGATAACCTGCTTCAACAGCGCCGACGGAGTGACAATTCTGCCGACACACAGGCTGGTGCGGGATCTTCCCGGATTCGAACCGCGCTTTTTCCTGCGCAGCATCGAACAGTATTTCGAAGTGGAACCCGCATCATCTCCTGAGTCCCTCTGGGAGAGAATGAAAGAGGAACGACAGAGTCACGTATTCGGCTTCTATGCCGCAAACCTGCAGGGGTACTTCTTCCTGCGGCTGCGGGAAGAGGCGACCAGCGATCCACTGATACTCAGTCACACTGAACCTTACCGTAAACTGGACGTGAGCATTCTTCACACGCTGCTGCTCGAACGTTTTCTGGGAATTGATGCGGACAAGCTTGCTGCGCAGTCCCACATCGACTATGTACGGGAGCGGGAAACTGCAATCAGGCTTGTAGACGAGAGCAAATGTCAGGCGGCGTTTTTCCTGAATCCAACGACAGCGGAACAGATGCAGCTCGTTGCATCGCTCGGAGAGCGCATGCCGCAGAAGTCAACGGACTTCTTTCCGAAGCTCCTCACCGGCCTCGTCTTCATGCAGATGCGAATCAGGAAATAGTAACTTGAATAACGCTAGAACTGCTTCTTTTCCGAAATCACCTTGGCCTGCGTGAAAAGGGAAAGATAGTCGCGGCCGCCGGCCTTGGAGTCCGTTCCGCTCATATTGAATCCGCCGAATGGGTGAACCCCCACGAGCGCACCAGTGCACTTGCGATTAACGTACAGATTCCCCACGTGGCACTCGTCTTTTGCTTTCGCGATATGCTCTCTGTTGTTGCTGTAGATGGATCCGGTCAAGCCATATTCGCTGTCGTTGGCAATCCTGATAGCATCATCAGCATCTTTCGCGCGTATGACGGCCAGCACGGGCCCGAAGATCTCCTCCCGTGCAATCCGGGCGGAGGGATCGACGTCGGCGATTATCGTCGGCTGTATGTAGAAACCCTCCCCTTCCGCGGGACCGCCGCCGGCCACGAGTTTACCTTCATTCCGGCCTGTTTCGATGTACTGCAGGATGCTCTTCATTGCGCTTTCGTTTATGACCGGCCCCATGAAGTTTGAAGGATCGGTCGCAGGACCGACTCTGATTCCCCTGGCCCGTTCGGCAAGACTCCGAACGAATGACTCATAGACATTGTCGTGGACGATCACCCGGGAGCAGGCAGAACACTTCTGTCCCTGAAATCCGAATGCACTCGCCAGTACTCCCGTAAGTGCAGATTCAAGATCGGCATCCTGATCCACGATTATGAAGTCCTTCCCTCCCATCTCCGCAATCACACGCTTGATCCAGATCTGCCCCGGCGCGTGTCTCCCGGCCTTTTCCACTATCTGAAGTCCAACTTCCTTTGAACCGGTGAAGGCAATGAACCTGGTTCGGGGATGCTCAACGAGCGTATTTCCAACCACGCTCCCGCTGCCGGTCACGAAATTCACCACTCCCGAAGGCAAACCGGCCTCCTCGAGAATACTCATGAAAAAAGCACCGATTGCGGGGGAATCAGATGACGGCTTCAGAACGACTGTGTTGCCGGTCACGACAGCGGCCGTAGTCATACCGGCCAGAATCGCGCAGGGAAAATTCCATGGCGGTATCACCACGCCGGCACCGAGCGGTATGTAACGGAGTTCGTTGTCTTCTCCCTGGATTCTCGTAAGAGGCTGCGGATCCGCATAGCGGAGCGCCTCACGGCCGTAGAATTCACAGAAATCGATAGCCTCTGCAGTATCCGCATCGGCCTCACTCCAGGTCTTGCCTGTCTCCAGGATCATCCATGCGTTACTCTCAAACCGCCTCGCCCTCAGGAGTGCGGCGGCTCTGAAGAGGACATCTGCTCTTTCGCGCGCTGGGACTCGTTTCCAGTCCTCAAAGGCGCTCGTGGCCGCGTCAAGCGCTCTTATCGCCTGCTCCGCGGTCGCGCTCGGGAAAATGCCGATTACCTCAGATTTCTTTCCCGGGTTAAGAGATTCGAATTTCTTCTCGGATTTGAGGCGTCCCCCCCCGATGATCAGGTTGTACTCACGTCCAAGACGCGACTGCACAAGGGCCAGCGCCTCCTCCTGTTTTCTACGGTTCTGTGGCAGATTGAAATCGACTGTGGGTTCATTCCTGAATTCGTCCGGCGTCATGGGGATCCTCCGTCTTCCAGAATTGTAGCACGCGGGATGCTACCCCCTGCTTCGGTCGCAGCAGACAGAGAGATCAGCGCGGTCCGCTCAGGAACTCGTTTGCGGTCTTTTCGTAGGAGCGAAGGCCGACGAGCAGAGAAATCGTGCCGAGGACAGCGGCCAGCACCCCCACCAGGACTGCTGAGGACCGCACCGCCATGTCGTCTGCAAAGAAATAGCTTGTCAGATATCCTACCGCCGCAGGACCCGCCGACATGGAAATCAGGCTCAGAACAAACAGATATGCCGCCGTCACCTGTCCACGCATCTCATTGGGCGTAATCCACTGGAGTGCTGCCGGTCCAAGGCCGGACGGGAAGCCGGTCAGGAATACCGTAAACCCTACACAGCCCAATACCCAGTAAGGCTCGTCGACCGCATGCGCGAGGACCAGAGGAATGATGACGAGGCACTCGGCGGCAATCATCAGCTTTATGTAGACAGCTTTCCCGCCTGCCCGGATGTATCGGGTGGCCAGCATTCCGGCCAGGCTGAGTCCGGCGGTGCCGAAAACGAAAATAATGACTCCGAGGAAAGGACCTATCTGGGCCTGATTCCATCCGAAACGCCGCTCGAACCATGCCGGCACCCACCCCAGTATGGCTGCATTCGTCAATGCGCCGAACGTAGTCCCTCCGATCAGGGACAGGTAGGTCGCCCAGTTCCGCCGCAGGTGCTTTATGGTAGCTGCCGCATTGGCCTTGCCGCGCTTCTCCCTTCGGTACGGCTCTCGTATCGTTGCAATGAGTACGACCATGAAAATTCCGGGCAGCCCCACCCACACGAACGAAAGCTGCCATGGCTTCAATTCGCCGAAAAGGATGACTTGCTGCGGCCCGCCGGAAAGCGCATAGCGGGCCACGAGCCCGCCGAACACGTTGGCGAGCCCCGCACCCAGCATCACGCCGGCCGAGTACATGTTGAGCGGCAGACTTCGTCTTTCCCGCGGGAAATAGTCGGAAATCATTGAGTATGCGCAGGGGGCAAGACATGCTTCCCCTACCCCGACTCCCATGCGCCAGATGAACAGTTCCAGATAAGTGTCGGCCGTCCCGCAAAGAATCGTCATGGTGCTCCACAACGCGACACCGATCATGACAAGCAGACGCCGGTTCCAGCTGTCGGCGAGCCGCCCGACCGGAATTCCCATGATGGTGAAGAAGGCCGCGAAAGCCAGCCCCTGCATCAGGCTGAACTGAAAGTCGTTTATCGCAAAATCCTGGCGGATTGGTCCTACGAGATATGCAGTGATGGACCGGTCCACGAATGAAAACGTGTACGCCAGATACAAGACCGTAACGACGTACCAGGAATAGCCTGTAGCGGGATACGGCGGAGCCTGGATTTCCAGGGCTGAAGCGCTTTTCATGAAGACATGCCTCCGGACTGACTGCAATACCGTGAATCTGGCCGGGTTGTTCTCTTACCGATGTGGCCGCAGTATACACAATTACGCCGATTGCACAATCAACTCTCTACGGGAATCCGGAAGGCGGGTTGACATTCCCGGAACCATTACGTATATCTTCACCATCTCGGGTCGATGAGCAAACTCCCCCTGCACAGGGAGCGACGCATGCATGCCAATGACAGTCTCCACAGATTCGCCGTCCTGGTTGCAGCCGCCACGTTGTTGCTGATTTTTGCGGGCGGCCTGGTCACTTCAACCGGGTCGGGCCTTTCGGTCCCTGACTGGCCCCTGTCGTTCGGCCGTCTCTTCCCTGAGATGACGGGAGGAGTGGCATACGAACACGGACACAGAATGGTTGCCGCACTCGTGGGTCTCCTGACGCTCATTCTCGCGCTGTGGCTCTGGAAGCGCGAACCACGCAGGTGGGTAAAGATGCTGGGTGCAGTTGCAGTCGGCGCGGTGATCGCCCAGGCGCTGCTCGGAGGTGCCACCGTGCTTCTTCGCCTGCCGCTTGTGCTGTCGGTCGGACATGCGGCGCTCGCCCAGGTGTTCCTTTGCCTTACCATAGCGATAGCCGTCGCCACATCCAGCGCGTGGCGGGAAGGAAACGCAACCGCTGATGCGGGCAACCATTCAGTCATCGTCGTTGCCGTACTCACGATGATAGCGGTCTTCGTCCAGATACTGCTTGGCGCTATGGTGCGGCATACCGGAGGCGGTCTGGCCATACCCGATTTCCCGCTCTCTTACGGCCGGCTGGTTCCTCCGTATTTCACGACCCAGGTGCTGTTCAATTACTCGCACAGGGTTGGAGCAATAGTTGTACTTCTTCTGGGCATCTGGCTCGTGGTGAAGGCGGTCCGGCTGCCTCGTTCGGCAGGAATCCGGTTCCCGGCCCGGTTGCTGACGGGATTGCTCGTGCTGCAGATCCTTTTGGGCGGAGCGACTGTCTGGTCCCGCAAAGAGCCGTTGCTTACAACCTTCCACGTTGCATGCGGGGCAATCGTTCTGGCAATCTCACTTTGGCTGGCCATGAGTGCATTCAGGGCTCGGGGCTGGACTCCGGCCCGCAGCCAGGTTGAAGTGCCGGCGGCCTGAGGGATAAATGACACTTCAAGTGAAACCCGACTCGGGTACTGTTTGCCTGTCGTCACAGTTCCTGTGGTCGAGGACGTCGGACTTCCTCGAACTGACCAAGCCCAGATTGACTGCGCTTGTTCTATTCACGACCTTTGTAGGATTTTGCCTGGGCATGCCTGACCCGGCCCCGCTGCTGGTCCTGATCAATACCCTCATCGGCACGGCGCTGATTGCCGGAGGTGCGGGCGCGTTGAACATGTACAGCGAGCGGATGCGCGACGCCCTGATGAAGCGCACTTCCCGTCGGCCGCTCGCAGCCGGAAGGCTTAAAAGGCTGCATGGACTCCTGTTTGCGCTGCTGCTTTCCTTTGCAGGCTTCGTTTACCTTACTGTGCTGGTGAATCCCCTTCCCGGCCTCGTTTCGGCGGCAATAGTGGCGAGTTACCTGTTTCTTTATACCCCTCTGAAGACAAAGACCTGGACTGCCGCACTGGTTGGAGCGGTTCCGGGAGCGCTTCCCATCGTGATGGGATGGACGGCGGCAGGTGCCGGTTTTTCGTCGGGGGCGTGGATTCTCTTCTCGATCATGTACCTGTGGCAGATTCCTCATTTCTATGCGATCGCATGGATGCACCGGGAGGACTATGCGCGGGCCGGCCTCCCCGTGCTTTCTGTTGTCGATTCCACCGGACGAAGGACCTCGAGACAGGGACTGGTGGCGATAGCACTCCTGACAGCCGCCTCTTTCGCGCCTGCACTGACGGGAATGGCCGGCCGGGGCTACGCGGTTGGAGCGGCAGCCCTCGCGGCGCTCTTTCTCTTTAACGCTGTCAGGTTTGCCCGGCGGCACGATTATCTTACGGCGCGTCGGCTGTTCATCTGCTCCGCGATCTATCTCCCTTCTCTGCTGATGCTCCTGGTAATCTCCGCCCGCTGGTAAGCATGTTCGACTACAGTGTTCTTCCTCACCTCAACGCACTTCTCAACACGGCGAGTGTGCTCCTGCTTGCAGCAGGATTTGCCTCGATCCGAAGGCGGAACAAACGCCTGCACCGCATATTTATGCTTGCCCTGTAACCGTCTCCGGCGTCTTTCTCATTTCCTATCTGACGTATCACGCGCAGGAAGAAACGCTGAGGATGCAGAGGCAGGGATGGATCCGGCATGTCTATTTCGCAATCCTGATTTCACATTCCGTCCTGGCGGCGTCGCTTCTCCCGCTCGTCGCCCTCAGCCTGACCCATGCGTTCAGGGGACGGTTCGGACAGCACCGACGAACGGCACGCTGGACGTTTCCGATTTGGATTTACGTATCAATAACCGGAGTGTTGGTTTACCTGATTCTCTACAGGATCTGAGAAAAGCGGAGGCGCATGGAGCGCCTCCGTGCTTCATGCGGGGATCTTCCTTTTTTCTCTCATATGGAAAAGATCATCGAGCGCCGTCGATATATTCTCGACGAACACGAACTCGGATTCGTTCCTGACATGTTCCGGCAGGTCCCTCAGATTCTTCTCATTTTCGCGGGGAAGGATGACCCGGTGAATGCCGGCGCGCCGGGCGGCAAGCACCTTCTCCTTGATACCTCCAACCGGCAGGACGAGGCCAGCCAGCGTGATTTCTCCCGTCATGGCAGTGTCGCTTCTGACCGGAATGCCGGTGTAGGCCGAAGTCAAAGCCGCCATCATGGTGATTCCCGCGGAAGGTCCGTCCTTCGGCACCGCGCCTGCGGGAACATGTATATGGACCCCGGTGTTCTGAATATGCTTCGTTTCAAGCCCCAGTTCGTCAGCATGAGACCAGATGTAACTCCTGGCCGCCTGCGCGGATTCACGCATCACGTCGCCCAACTGCCCGGTCAGGATGAGCTCGCGCCCTCTCGGCAGTAGAGCCGCTTCAACATAGAGCACATCCCCTCCGGTTTCGGTCCATGCCAGACCGGTCGCCACCCCCGGGGGCAGCTTCTTTCTCCCCTGTTCGAATGACGTCTGCTCGGTCCCCAGCATTTCCAGCAGACGGTCGGGCGTTATTGTGACGGGATCTGAATGGCCCTCGGCGAACTGCAGCGCAACTTTGCGCATCAGCCTTCCTATAGAGCGCTCGAGCTGGCGCACCCCGGATTCGCGCGTATACCGCGTGATTATGCGGTTAAGAGTCTCATCGGGAATGACGCAGTCTTCCGGCATCAATCCGGTCTGGTTCATCTGGCGCGGAATGAGATACCGTTTGGCAATCTGGAGCTTCTGTTCTTCGCTGTAACCGGGAAGCCGGATCATTTCCATCCTGTCCAGCAGCGGACCCGGAATTGTCTCCAGAGTGTTGGCCGTCGTGATAAACAGCACGTTCGACAGATCGAACGGCAGATCGAGATAGTTGTCGCGGAACGTATGGTTCTGCTCCGGATCGAGGATCTCGAGCAGGGCCGCAGCCGGATCGCCCCTGAAATCGCGCCCAAGCTTATCCACTTCGTCGAGCATCAGAACCGGGTTGTTGGCGCCGGCGCGCCTGAGTGCGCGTATGATGACTCCGGGCATCGCTCCTATATAGGTGCGTCGGTGCCCGCGCAACTCGGCCTCGTCATGCATCCCCCCGAGGCTCATTCTCTCGAACGGCCTTCCCATCGCTCGCGCGATCGATTTCCCCAGAGATGTCTTGCCGACGCCAGGCGGGCCGACAAAGCAGAGGATAGGGGATTTGGCTTCAGGATTCAGCTTCAGCACGCCAAGCTGCTCAAGGATTCTCTCCTTCACATCCTCCAGGTCATAGTGGTCTTCGTCGAGCACCTGCCGCGTGCGCGCGAGGTCCAGCACCTGTTCCACCTTCTTCTTCCACGGTAATTCCAGTACAAGCTCCAGATAAGACTGCACGAGGCTGCGGTCAGGAGACGCCGACGTGAGCCGCTCAAACCGGTCCAGTTCCCTTTCCGCCTCCTTGCGCACCAGTTCAGGCAGGTCGGCTTCCTCGAGCCGCCGTCGAAGCGCCTCAACCTCGGCCTTGTCAGGATTCTGCTCTCCCAGTTCCTGCTGGATCGCACGAAGCTGCTGGCGCAGGAGATACTCGCGCTGTTCTTTCCCCATCTCACTCTGCGCTTCACTCGCGATCTTCGACCGCAACTCCATCACCTGCACTTCATAATTCAGGTGGGTGTGCATCAGTCTGAGCGCGTCAATCACCGTCGTGGCTTCCAGCAGAGCCTGTTCTTTCTCGACGTTGAGGCCGAGCAGAGAAGCGATCAGATAGGCCAGGTGCAACGGCTCTTCAACACTCCCCACCACCTGTCCAAGCTGCTGGGCGGCCTGCGGGTTGGAGAGCGAAATCAGCTTGTTCGCCAGTTCGAGAACCGAGCGCTGCAGCGCTTCGACTTCCGGACCGCTGTCTTCAGGCAGAGGGAAAGGACGCACTCGCCCTTTCAGGTACGGGTCCTGTTGTTCGATCTTGATCAAAACGACGCGCTCCACGCCCTGCACCAGCAGCTCGAGCTGATCAGTTCGAGGCCGGGCCACTTTCTTTATCGTGGCCTTGCACCCCACCGTATACAGCTCGTCCTGTCCCGGCTTCTCGAGCGCAGCATCTCTCTGGGCAAAAACCAGCACCTCGTTCGATTCAGTCTCCAGAGCCGCCTCAGCGGCGGCAACAGATATCGGCCTTCCGACCGAGAGAGGCATGAACAACTGCGGAAAGAGCACGCTGTTCTTGATCGGGATCAGTGGCAGACTACTAATGTTTTCGAAATCACGACTCATGATCTCAGCCCCATTCTTCCGGCATTTGCCAGTTCTATGTAGCAATAACCGGACCCAACTTCCCGGATACCACTCAATCCCATAGATAGAACCTGAGTGAACCATTGTCAATCGCGGTAGGTTCTTGCGAACAACGAATGGTCTGGTATTCTGATGAACATTCACATGCCCCCCCGGGAAAGGAATCAATGAAACGGAAAGCTCCAGTGTTAATTGCTTTTTTGCTGCTGTTGGTCACGGCCGGTTTTGCACAGGGGAATAGAGGCAAGGCGGAACTGGCGACGGATGCCGGCAGCATCACTATCGATTACGGACGTCCTGCACTCAAGGGACGCGACATGCTCTCCAAGCTGTCAGTAGGGGATACGTGGAGAATGGGTTCGAACCAGGCAACCATACTGACTACGTCGTCCGAACTGGTGTTCGGATCTGTCAGGGTCCCCAAGGGAAGCTACAGCCTGTGGCTGAAGAGGGTGGCCGAGAATGACTGTCAACTGGTATTCAATTCCGAGACGGGCCAGTGGGGAACAAGACACGATCCCTCCAAGGATGTTGCACAGGTGCCGATGAAGAAGGAAACGCTATCGTCCTCCGTCGAGGTCTTCACGATCGATCTGAAGGGAGCTCAGGATGGGGGAAGCCTGATCACAAGCTGGGGAACGACTCAGCTCACTGCCGATTTTCGTATCGCCAGATAGAGCTTTGCTCTGAGCCGAACATGATTAGTAGAAGGAGCCGAGCGCAAACCTGACGCTGGTCCTCGGCTCCACCAGGTTGAGAACCGAAGATGGATCGCTGAACAAGGCATTGAGTCGTAGCGGGTTCCAGGAGAAGATCATCCGTGCGGGCTGCCTGATGACCGGGAGATCAAGCCGCAATTCACCGCCCAGCGAAGCCCGCAGCACTCCGTTTGTCTTTTCGATCAGCCGTGCTCCGGCTCCAAGCTGCTCGGCATGCCGGGAATCGAGGTGCGTCCATCCCAGATCGAAGAACCCGACTCCGCTCAGGGCGCCCCTGATCGGGACGCGGTATTCCGTGGAAAACCCGAGAACTGTATCCGCCCCGGCTGCCTGTATGGTGAACCCGGGGCCGGAAGGCACTGAAGACCACGGAGTCAGAGAACCGCGGTCAAAGCCCCTCACATTTTCGTCTCCAGGGAAGAATCTTCTCTCCATGAAGAGCGGACCGCCTCCGTTCGGACGCGCCCAGGCTCCATGAAAGTGGAAGGCGAATGAGTTCCTGCCGTTCGTGAATGGATCGGCGGCATAGTGTGTGAACTGGACCGAATTGCTCATGGAATCGAGCGACCTGAGAAAAAGCGATCCATCCCAGGACTGGCTGTAGCTCACCACCGAGCCGCGTCTTTCGGCGCCGGTTCCGGTGGTGCGGTCATACAGCACAAAGGGCGCCAGCTCAGAGCGCATCGATTTGACGGGGGCCGCATCGGGATTGGAAGAGTCCGTTATAAAGTCCCGTTGTCCCCGGAAACCTAGCCCTGCCTCAAGCCTGTTGGTTACCGGATAAGAGCCGGTCAGCCCTATGCCTCTGCTCCGCTTGCGGAAGACTCCTACGAGTGACTCAGGGCCGGGAACAACGTTGGCGACATTGAAGCCGGCATAGCGGTTGAAGACAGAGAGGGCGACAGTAAAGGGGCTTCCGAGGAAATGGGTGCCGATGATGTTCAGCACCATGTTTGAGCGGGAAGCTCCACCGTCCATTTCGAAGGAAAGGGTTTCTCCCAGGCGAAGAAAATTGAACGCCGTGTAAAGGATTCCGAGGTAGCCGCCGCCGATCCCGCCGGTACCGCCAGTGCCGTAAATTCCCTGCCGGTCCTTCTCCTTTACATTGAAGGTCACGTCGAGCAAACCGGTCTCTTCGTTATATGCCAGGGCGACATCGGAGCGTTTCATTTCCTGCAGCAGGTTGCTCTTATTCAGCCGCTCCACGCTGTTGTCCAGCTTGACGCTGTCGAAGACCTCTCCCTCGGCGGCACGCAGCTCGCGCCGCAGGAACTTGTCGGGAACCCGCTTGTTGCCCTTAAACATTATTCTGCCGATCGCTACGGGGTCGCCTGCATCCACTTCATAGACGACTTTTATGGTACGGTCTTTTTCATTGGGGAACTGTTTCATTTCGACCCGTGCCAAACCATATCCATAGTGGCCCAAGGCATCGACGATCTTCTGCCTGGTCGCGTCAAGAAGCGAGTAGTCGTAGTCACCCGGTGCCTTGACCCCGGCTGCGATCTTCTCGACCTCTTCCGAGCCGGTCCTGATAACGCCCACGAGAGCAACAGCTGACAGGCGGTATAGCGGACCTTCGACGATCGGGATTTCGATTTCTATCCTCGGTTTCGACTTATGACTGACGGCCTGGACCCGCGGCTCGCCGACAGAGACGGCCGCGAAGCCGCGGGATTTGTAGTAAAGGCTTATCAGCTGCAGATCCGAAAGGAGCTCTTCAGGAATATAGCGGCCTCTCGCTCCCCATCGGTCCCAGAACCGCGCCGGCTTTGCGGCCTGGATCTGCTTCAGCAGTTCTTTTTCGGGTATCGATTCGTTGCCCGTAAACCTTACAGAGCCGATCACCAGCCGCTGTCCGATCCGCACGTCGAATGCGACATGAACAGCCTCGCCTCTTGTTTCCCTGGAGACCTCGACTTCAGCGTTGGGATACTTGCGGCTCCGCAGGTAATCCCGGATTGCGAGGGCGGTCCGTTTTCCGGACGACGGATTGAAAGGTGCGGCAATTCGCGGTTCCAGATCCTGTTCGCGGAGGAAATCCCGTATCTGCTCTTCGAGCTTCAGATCGGCTACATTGATCGAATAGCCTGACAGAAACGGGTACTCCCGCACGCGGATGATTACGTCCACCCTGCCGTCTCCCGTCTCGCGGCTCCGGACCTGCACGTCTTCAAAGAGACCCGTACCATAGAGTCTCTTAAGATCCGCAGTTGCTCCTGACGAGTCAAACGGGAGGTTGGACGCCGCCGAAACCTGGCGCAGGATGCTCTCTGCCGGAATCCTCGAATTCCCCTCAACTATGATTTCTCTGACTGCAGGGGGAGTCTGGGACGCGGCAGGAGCACCTGACGCCAGCAAGGCAATGAAGAACAGGCATAAGTACATCGCTAGTATTACGGCTTACCCTGCTGCCGGTTCGAAAAAGTTTCCACTGCCTTCTGCGCTGTTGACTCAGGTATACCGGGATGTTAGATTCCCAAAGCGCCCGGATGATAATTGTTAGAGAAGAAATCGAGTGTATATGATTGAACTTAAAAGGACTGCCCTGAATTCAATTCACCGTCAACTGGGCGGCCGGATGGTCGACTTTGCCGGCTGGGATATGCCGGTGCAGTACGCGGGAACAATCAAGGAACATCTTGCGGTACGGACACGAGCAGGCATTTTCGATGTGAGTCATATGGGGGAGTTGGAGGTGACCGGGCCGACAGCCGCGGACACGCTGCAGAGGGTTACCTGCAACGACATAAACAGACTTGCGATATCACAGTGTCAGTACTCCGCCCTGACGACCCCCAAAGGAACATTCGTTGACGATCTCGTGATCTACCGGATGGCACCCGACCATTTTTTTCTGTGCGTCAACGCGTCGAACCAGGAAAAGGACTTCGCCTGGATCCGCGAGCACGCTCTGGATAGAACGGAGGTCCGTTTCCGGAGCAATGATTTCTCGCAGATTGCCATCCAGGGTCCGCGCGCGCTGGAGATTCTCGCTCCTTTGACCGACATCGATATGGCGGGCATGAAGTACTACTGGTTTGCCCGCGGGAAATTCGCGGGAATCGAAGCCATAGTATCCCGCACCGGGTATACCGGAGAGGACGGGTTTGAAGTCTATTGCGACCCGGCTCACGCTGAAATGGTCTGGGGACGGATAATGAATTCCGGGAAGCCCTTCGGGGTTGAGCCGGCTGGGCTGGCCGCGCGCAATACGCTTCGGCTCGAAGCAAAAATGCTGCTCTACGGCAATGATATGGACGAAACCACGACCGTCCTTGAAGCGGATCTCGGCTGGATCTGCAGATTCGACAAAGGGGATTTCATAGGACGGGATGAACTCCTGAAGCAGAAGGACGGGTTGAAACGCATCCTGGTAGGATTTGAGATGACGGGACGCGAGATCGCCCGAGATCACTATCCTGTCGAGATAGACGGAAAGCGCGTCGCATCTGTTACGAGCGGCAGCCCGGCGCCGTTTCTGAAGAAGAACATCGGGCTTACCTATCTTCCGACGGACCGCAGGTCCGTGGGAACCGAATTCAGCGTCATAGTCCGTGAAAAACCGGTAACTGCAAAGGTTGTTCCAACACCTTTTTACAGGCGGCGGCAGCCGGTGTGAGGACCCTGCCAAACAAGTAACTGCGGAGGTGCAAGGATGTATCCCGAAGATTATCTGTATACCAAGGACCATGAGTGGATTGCAGTGCAGGACAGTGTCGGGACAATCGGGATTACCGATTACGCCCAGCACGAACTGGGCGACGTGGTCTACGTTGATCTTCCGGAAGTCGGCGATACTTTCGAATCGGGGGAGCCTTTCGGTTCGGTAGAATCCGTGAAAGCGGTTTCCGAGGTGTTCTGCCCGATCAGCGGAGAAGTCGTCGCAGTAAATGAAAAACTGGAAGAGAACCCGGAACTGATCAATCAATCGCCTCACCAGGATGCCTGGATGATAAAGGTGCGGATCACGAATCCGGACGACCTGAAAGAACTGCTCAGCTCAGAGGAGTACGAGGAGTACCTGCAGGAACAGGCAGGCGCCTAGTTTTTTCCGCACCTTCGTGCCGACGCGGATTTGGGCGCGTCTTTTGACGGGACGCGCCGCCTTATCCGATCTATCTTCCCCGCGATTTTCCCATTCCCAAAACGGGATACGGCCGTGGTTATTCCATACCGGTGCAACAACAACACAATCATTTTCCGGCTTAGGACCCGTCCCGGAGGGACGACCGAACAATTCCATGCACGTACCCCGATTGGGCATCCTCCCGGACGGCCCGGCACAACCATTCGCCCTCGGCGGCTTGTATTCCACCTTCCATCGGGTATGCTTTAGACAGTTTTTTCAAACGTCAGAAGTTGGTCAGAGGTGGGAGTTGGAGCCGAAGCTAGTCTTGGACCGGCATCAGTTTGACACTTTTTTCGAATCTCTGCATAAACACGGCTACGAGATCATTGGTCCTACCCTGCTTGACGGAGCCGTCGTGTATGCCCCCGTAGATTCGCCGGATGAACTTCCGGTCGGCTGGACCGACGAACAGCAAGGGGGCGTTTACCGACTGAAACGCAGGGGCGATCAGGCGCTCTTCGGCTATTCGGCCGCGGCGCATTCGTGGAAGAAGTTTCTCTTCCTCCCGACCCTCAAGCTGTTCGAGGCTTACCGTACATCCGGAGGGCCTGAAATCCGGCATCCTCAGCCGGATGTGCGCAGAAGGGCCTTCCTTGGCGTGCGCGCCTGCGAGATCGCGTCGATGGAAATACAGGACCGGATTCTGATACACGGCACCTTTCAGGACACCGCCTACGTGCAGGCGCGAAACGCCGCACTCATTGTCGCGGTTCAGTGCCTCCAATCAGGTGGAACATGTTTCTGCAGGTCGATGAATACAGGTCCCGAGGTCACCCGTGGGTACGACCTTCTCCTCACCGAGATTACCGGACCGCAGAAGCACGTATTCATTGTTGACGTGGGGACGGACAGGGGAGCCGGGATACTCGAAGGAATCGCACTTGCGAAAGCGGACGAGGCGGATTTGAAGCATGCAGGGGATCTCGTGGACGAAGCCGCGGCCCATATGGGTCGCGTTCTTGACCAGAATGGCATTAAAGAACTGCTCTATCGCAATTACGAGCATCCACGCTGGGAAGAAGTGGCGAAGCGGTGCCTCACCTGCACCAACTGCACAATTGTCTGCCCGACCTGTTTCTGCACCACTATCGAAGATGTCACAGATCTGCCGGGAGGAAAGGCGGAGCGGTGGAGGCGCTGGGATTCGTGTTTCACGCTGGACCACTCATACCTGCATGGAGGATGCGTCCGCTGTTCGGGGCTTTCCCGCTATCGACAGTGGATGACGCACAAACTTGCCACCTGGATCGATCAGTTCGGCACCTCCGGTTGCGTCGGCTGCGGGCGATGCATCACGTGGTGTCCGGTCGGTATCGATATCACGGAAGAGACCGCCGCCATCCGCAGCAGCGGCGACGCCAGCAGTTCCATCTTCGGCAAGAAAGGAGAATAGCCATGCATCAGACTCTCGAACCGATTATGGCTGAACAGCCGTTTCTCAAGGGACTTGATGCCGAGCACCTGCAATTACTGGTTGGCTGTGCTTCAAATGTGCGTTACGAGGCCGGACAGTATCTTCTCCGGGAAAGCGAGGAGGCCAATCAGTTCTACATCATCCGGCACGGCAGAGTGGCAATCGAAGTATACACCCCGAACCGCGGTCCCATAGTGATTGAGACACTTGGTGAAGGGGACGTTCTCGGGTGGTCATGGCTCGTGCCCCCATACAACTGGCGGTTCGACGCCAGGGCGATCGAGCTCACACGCGCGATTGTGCTCGACGGGAAGTGCCTCCGCAGCAAGTGTGAACAGGACTACCAGCTCGGGTATGAACTGCTGAGTCGCTTCCTGCAGATAATCGAGCGCCGGCTGCAGGCGACCCGTTTGCAGCTGCTCGACGTTTACAAGGACTGAAGGTTGCAGCCATGAAAACCGACATCGGCACAGCAGGCCCAGGGAGACAGACGGAGCCGACTCTCGATGACCCGATACTCCCACGCATGTTCCAGGTGCGTCGGATCTTCAGCGAAACGGCGGATAGCTTCTCATGTGAACTGCAGCCGAGTGACGGAGAAGTCATGCACTTCAGCCCCGGTCAGTTCAACATGCTCTACGTTTTCGGTGTAGGGGAAATCCCGATATCGATTTCGGGAAATCCGGACAAGCCGAAGCTGCTCGTCCATACCATTCGCAGCGTGGGGCCGGCCAGCAAGGCCATTCGAAGACTGAAGCGAGGAGATCTCATCGGAGTCCGTGGCCCCTACGGAACCGGCTGGCCGGTGAAGGGAGCCGAAGGAAACGATGTCGTGATCGTTGCCGGAGGGATCGGACTTGCGCCGCTGCGGCCGCTGATATATCGAGTGCTGGCAGAAAGGGAGAAATACGGGCGGGTGGCGCTTCTGGTCGGCGCACGCACACCGGGCGACATTCTCTTTCAGCGCCAACTCGAGCGATGGCGCGGACGCCTGGATATCGATGTGCTGGTCACAGTGGATAAAGCCCCGCGGTCATGGCGTGGAAACGTCGGGGTCGTCACTAGCCTGATCCCGAAGATTCGATTTGATCCGGCGACGACGACCGCGTTTGTTTGCGGACCTGAAGTGATGATGCGCTTCACGGCGATGGAACTGGAAGTCAGGGGTGTGCCGACCAGTAATCTCCATTTTTCGCTGGAACGGAACATGAAGTGCGGAATTGGTCTCTGCGGGCACTGCCAGCTGGGACCGTACTTCATCTGCAAAGACGGACCGGTACTCGGTCTGGACAAGATCAAAAAGCTCATGGCGCTCAGAGAGATATAAAATGGCGGGAAAACGCAAACCCCGGCTGGCCGTCTGGAAATTCGCCTCCTGCGACGGATGTCAGCTCACTATTTTGGACTGTGAGGACGAGCTGCTCTCGATCGCAGCAGAGATCGAGATCGCGAATTTCCCGGAGGTGTCGAGTGCAATCATGAAGGGGCCCTACGACATCTCGATTGTGGAAGGCTCAATCACGACTCCCGACGAGGCCGAGCGCATTCATCGAGTCCGCCGCAGTTCCCGATTTCTCGTCGCGGTGGGAGCCTGCGCTTCCAGCGGCGGCCTCCAGGCATTGCGTAATTTCAAGGATGTGAATGAATTCATTTCCTTTGTGTACGCGACGCCTGCATACATCGAGGCCTTGAACAAGTCGACGCCTGTGAGAGATCACATCAGGGTCGATTTCGAGCTGCAGGGATGCCCTCCCAACAAGTATCAGTTGATGGAGGTTCTCTCGGCCTGCATCAATGGAAGAAAGCCGGCTGTCGCGCAGCACGCCCTCTGCCTGGACTGCAAACGCAAAGGAATCGTCTGTGTCATGGTAGCAAACGGCACGTCGTGCATGGGCCCGGTGACCCAGACGGGTTGTGGGGTTATCTGCCCCTCATACCGCCGGGGATGCTACAGTTGTTTCGGCCCTATGGAGACTCCCAACACAGATTCTCTGGCCTCCTGGTTCGGACGGCTGGGAATGCCCTCCGAAGACATTGTTCGCGAATTCCGGACCATGTACGGCTGGTCGGAAGCATTCCGCAGGGAAAGCGAAGCACGCGAAAAGGAAACGAAAGCCTGACCATCTCAACACCCCCTTTCGGGAGCATGCGAATATGAAGACCGTAAGGCTCAAGGTGGACTACTTGACCCGCGTCGAAGGGGAAGGGGCGCTGCATGTGAGGATCAGGGAGGGTATGGTTCAGGAAGTGCAGCTCAGGATCTTCGAGCCGCCGCGCTTTTTCGAATCGTTCCTCCGTGGCCGGCGTTTCAGTGAAGTGCCGGACCTGACGGCGCGGATCTGCGGCATCTGTCCTATCGCCTACCAGATGAGTGCGGTTCATGCGCTGGAGAATGCCTTCGGGATGAGGATTACCGGGCCGTTGCGGGCACTGCGCCGGCTGGTTTACTGCGGAGAATGGATCGAGAGCCATGCCCTAAGCGTTTACATGCTGCATGCTCCCGATTTTCTGGGCTATTCAGGCGCAATAGAAATGGCCGGCACTCACACCGATGCCGTTAAGCGCGGCCTGCGGCTGAAGAAGGCAGGCAACGAAATACTTGCGCTGCTCGGAGGGCGAGAGATCCATCCGATAAACGTGCGTGTCGGAGGCTTCTACAAGATTCCGTCCAGGCGCGATCTGGCGCAGCTCGGGGAGAATCTGAAATGGGCGAGAGAGGCTGCGCTGGAGACTGTGCGATGGGTCGCGGCGTTCGCTTTTCCCGAAGCGGAACGCGATTATGAATTCGTGGCGCTCTCCCATCCCGACGAATACCCCATGAACGAAGGGAAGCTGGTCTCAAACAAGGGGCTCGACATCGACGTGGCTCTGTACGAAAGCCATGTCGCCGAAGAACACATCGAGTACACCACGGCGCTGCATTCGGTTCTCAGGGAGCGGGGAGAGTACTTCGTAGGGCCTCTCGCGCGATACAACCTCAATTTCGACAGGCTCTCGCCACTCGCGCGTGAGGCGGCGGAAGCTGCCGGAATCCGCCCGCCGTGCCGCAATCCTTTCAAAAGCATCACGGTGCGTGCCGTAGAGATTCTCAACGCGTGCGACGAAGCGATCCGGATTATCGACAATTACGAACAGCCCGACAGCCCGGTGGTCGAAGTCCCGGTCCGAGAGGGCGCGGGAATAGCCTGCACCGAGGCTCCACGAGGGATTCTGTACCACCGGTACGGAACAGACAGCCAGGGGAACATCCTCGACGCCAGGATCATCCCTCCCACCTCGCAGAACCAGAAAAGCATCGAAGAGGACTTGCGGCAGTTCATACCGGCACGTGTGCAGCTCGGCAAGGAAAAACTCACGGCGTTTTGTGAACACGCAATCAGGAACTATGATCCGTGCATTTCGTGCTCAACTCACTGCATAGTCCTCAATGATTGAGGGGCGCAGCTTGACTGCAGCAGGGTCCCGGCTCACAATATCGTAATCGGCAAAACTCAGAGTGAGTCCGAGTGGTCCGGAGGAGGTCAACCGGGTTATGGTGCAAGAGGCGGAACAGGTGGAAGAGGACAGGAAGAACAGGTGGGGAAAGGCGGCTAAAGTCTCACTAGGGGTACTCGGAGGGCTCTCCCTCCTTATGGGGTACATCAGCGCCGCCGGCATGAAGGAATCTGAGCGCGAATCCGAGGCACGCAAGCCGATCGATGATTTCTTTGCCGCCTTCAATGCGCGCGATGTGGAAAAAGGCAGAAGAACGCTCCATTACCCGCACATCCAGATTGCGGGAAATGACGTCAGCATCCTGGAGGCTCCCGAAGCATTTCATATAGACTTTCAGTCTCTGGCCGATGAAGGCTGGACGCATGTCACCCTCGATTCATGCTCGATGAGACAGAACTGCGACGAGAAAGTCCATTTCGAGGTCCAGTTGAGCATGCACAAGGGCAGCAATTCACGCTACGCCACATATCAGGCCCTGTGGATCGTCACCAGGAAGAACGGCATCTGGGGCATACAGTGCCGCTCGATTTTCCCCAGCGGTGTACGGCTTTCCTAAGGAACAGACCGGTGCTGATTTCTATCGTCCGTTCAGGCGATCGAGGAGTTCCCTCGGTATCGCGGCGGGATGGTTGACTGCCTCCAGGTTGTTCTGGACCACTGTCAAAAACTTGGCGTGATAGTCAACTGCGGCCCGCAGCGATCCTGGCGAATAGGTTTTGCCGGAGCGGAACGGCAGCGGCACAGAGGACGACACTTCATTCTCCGCAACGTCCTCACGGATGGATCTTGTTGAATTAACTCTTTCCTTTTCAGTGGTTTTGGATAACTCTGCCAGCGTCTGCGATACGATAGGATTTTCTACTCTCACCTCGTCCTCCATGTAACTGAGACGAACCTGTTCCGCCGTCCCGGGTTTATTCCGGTTTATGCTAAGCAAGCCGCGTGCCACGAAATCTGCCATTGGAAAATGGTTTCGCTCCGGGGAAGTGCCTGCTATATTTCTGCCTTTCCGAGTTCATGCGGGAGAGCAGAGATGTTGATCAGGACCGGGTTCGATAACGAGAAATATCTGACGGAGCAGTCCGCCGAAATTCTTCAACGCATTCATCAGTTCGGAGACAAGCTCTTTCTCGAGTTTGGAGGAAAGCTTCTCTACGACTATCATGCGGCCCGCGTTCTTCCCGGTTACGACCCCAATGTCAAGATGCGTCTGTTGCAGAAGCTTAAAGACAAGGTCGACATAATCCTGTGCATTTATGCTGGCAATATCGAACACCGGAAGATGCGCGCCGACTTCGGCATCTCGTATGACGCCGATGCCCTCAAACTCATTGACGATCTTCGGGAGTGGGGGCTCGATGTCTGTGCGGTGGTGATTACGCGGTTCGAGGAGCAGCCTGCAGCCATACAATTCAAGAACAGATTGAATAATCGCGGCATACGGGTCTACACCCACAAGTACACGAAGGGCTATCCGACAGACGTCGAGACGATTGTGAGCGAAGAAGGCTATGGCGCCAATTCATTTATCGAGACGAGCAAACCGATCGTCGTAGTCACCGGTCCCGGCCCCGGAAGCGGCAAACTTGCAACGGCGCTTTCACAGCTCTACCACGAGCGCAATAGGGGCGTAAAGACCGGATACGCCAAATTCGAGACATTTCCCATCTGGAATCTCCCGCTCAAGCACCCGGTGAACGTCGCCTATGAAGCCGCGACGGCCGACCTGCGAGATTTCAACATGATCGACTCGCACCACCTGGAAGCCTACAACGAGAAGGCCGTCAACTATAACCGCGATGTCGAAGCCTTCCCTCTCCTGCGCAGGATCATCGAAAAGATCACGGGCGAGCCGTGCGTATACAAGTCGCCCACAGACATGGGAGTCAACCGTGCCGGATTCGGCATCGTCGATGACGAATCCGTCCGCTCCGCATCCATCCAAGAGATCATCCGCCGTTATTTCAGGTATTCCTGCGAATACGCGGTAGGACTGGCAGACAAAGGAACCGTTGAACGCGCAGAACTGCTCATGAAGGATATCGGAGCAAGGGCCGAGGACCGCCCTGTCGTCATCCCTTCGCGAGCAGCCGCTGAACAGGCGCAACGGCATGGCAAGGGCAACGAAGGGATCTATTGCGGCGCGGCGCTCGAACTTCCTGACGGGACCGTCATCACCGGAAACAACTCACCCACAATGCACGCCGCCGCCTGCCTGATCATCAATACCGCAAAGCATCTGGCCGGCATACCTTCATCGCTCGATCTCCTTCCCAAGAGCATCATCGAGTCGCTGAATCATTTCAAACGGGATGTCCTCAGAGGGAAGAGGCTGAGCCTGGATCTGGAAGAGACCCTGATCGCTCTCAGCATAAGCGCCACAACCAATCCGGTGGCGCAATCCGCGATGGAGAAGCTGAAGGAAATAAGAGGTTGTGACGTTCATATCACCCACATCCCAACCCCTGGAGACGAAGCCGGACTCAGGAAACTTGGCCTGAATCTGACGTGCGATCCAGGGTTTTCAACAAAGTCTCTTTTCCTGAGCTGAGTCCTGCATGCGGCTCTTACCATGTATGGGTGCCGAAGCCGATATGCTGCGCCCTGATGTCTTCGGGGTAGCAGAACTTCTTCTCGGCGATCTTTACCGCCTGGATCCCGAGTTCCTCGGCCGCCTTCAGGCACTTCTGCAGCCTTTTGACATCTCCTTTATTTGAGCCGTACGCCGCCACGAAATTTGCAGGGATCATCTGGTGGATCACGATGTAGAAGTAGAGGTCCTTAACTGCATCGACCAGCCCCAGACTGCCGCCTACGACCACGACTCCGCCGACTTTGTTTGCAAGCCCCTTCCCCTGGTGGGAGAGCGCGATACTCCTGTCGATCACGATCTTCCCCTGTGCGGTTATGTTGTAGAAGTAGACCGGGCTGCCGAAAATGATCCCGTCAGCCTGCAGCATCTTCTGACCCAGCTCCTGCATGTCGTCCCTGATTAGACACTCCCCGGTCCTGAAGCAGGCTCCGCACGCGTCGCACGGCTTTATGTTCTTGTCCGCCACCCTCACAAGCTCGGTCTCGGCGCCGCGGATTCCAGCGCCGGCAAGCACCCTTTCAAGAAGCAGCTGCGTGTTGCCTTCTTCACGCGGGCTGAACGAGAGTGCCAGGATCTTCATTCCTTTTCCTCCTGCGGAGAACATACTTCCATACTTCTATGAACAACAGCACCAACAGAGAGATTCCCGCCGCCATTGCAAGATCCGGTCCGGGCATCGGCACGGTGTCGAATATTCTGTTGCCGGCAGGCGTATAGATTACGGCGAGCTGCAGCCCGATGATGAGAATCACGGCGCCGCTCATCCACGGGTTGGACCACAGGCTCAGACGGAACAGCGATTCACGTTCCGATCGCGCTTCAAGCGCCACGGCGAGCTGAGTCAGGACAAGGACGGTAAACACGGTCGTCTGCCAGGCAGGATCGCCGGTATGCCACAACTCCCATGCAGCGGCAAGCGCGATAATGCTCATGAATGTCCCGACCGACGCTATGAATAAAACCATCTCGCGGCCGAATACTCCGGCAGCCTGAGGACGCGGAGGCCTCCGCATGACATCCTTTTCGGCAGGCTCGACCCCGAGCGCCAGCGCAGGCGGCCCGTCTGTCACGAGGTTCATCCAGAGTATCTGCAGCGGCAGCAGAGGGAGGGGCATTCCGAAAAGCGGCCCGAGCAGCATGACTGCGATCTCGCTGGCATTGCACGTCAGCAGATAGCGTATGAACCGCCGGATGTTGTCGTAGATTACTCTTCCCTCCTCGACTGCGGCAACGATCGTCGCGAAGTTATCGTCGAGAAGAACCATGTCGGCGGCGCCTTTCGCTACATCTGTGCCGGTGATCCCCATCGCGACCCCGATATCGGCCTTCTTCAAGGCCGGGGCGTCGTTGACGCCGTCGCCTGTCATCGAGACGACTTGCAGCTGCTGCTGATATGCATCGATCAGTTTCAGCTTATGCTCGGGCGAAACGCGTGCGAAGACCGAGACTTCACGGGTCACATCGATGAGTTCGTCGACAGGCAATCGTTCCAGTTCCTGTCCGGTCATAAAATGATCGTTATCGCTTATTCCGATCTGCCGCGCTATATGCCGGGCGGTCAGGGGATGATCGCCGGTAATCATCGCCGTCCGGATTCCGGCACTGTGGCATTTCTCTACCGCCGCAGCAGCTTCCGGACGTGGCGGATCGATCATTCCGAACAGCCCTACCAGCGTAAGATCCCGTTCCAGGGCCTTGTCTGTCGTCTCCTCCGGAGGGAGGTCCCACGCCCGCATCCCTACTCCAAGAACACGCATTCCCTTCTCTGCCATTCTGTCATGAGAGGCCATGATGCGCTGTTTCCAGGAGTCATCGAGTTCGACACTTCGTCCGTCGACCCAGACGTGAGTCGAGATCGAAAGCAGACCGTCAATCGCGCCCTTGGTGAATGCGATGAACGGCCGGGCACCGGCATCCCCCTTCTCTTTCCAGAAGGGCTGCAGACTCGAAGGCAACTGCTCGACCGATTCCGGCCTTCTGTGCATCGTAGTCATCCGCTTGCGAACGGAGTCGAACGGGACTTCTGCGACGCGGGGGAAAGCGTCATCCAGGCTGTCCTTCATGATCCCGGTACAGGCTGCGGTCAGAACCAGCGCCCCCTCGGTGGGATCTCCAGTAGCATGAAAGCGGCCGCCACGTTCCCTGTCCCGCGTGAGCATCGCATCATTGCAGCAGGCGCCGGCGATCAGGAGCAGGTCAAGTGTCGGCTGTACGCCTTCAGTCGGGATTTCGCCGTGCACCTGAAGTGAAAAGCCTTCCTCGTCTTCGCACTGATCCAGCTCGATCGAGTGGTTTGCGATATCGATGGCGACCACGGTCATCCTGTTCATCGTGAGGGTGCCGGTCTTGTCGGAACAGATGACCGTCACGGAGCCGAGCGTCTCGACCGCAGGAAGCTTGCGGATGAGAGCTCTGCGTTTCAGCATGCGCTGTGCTCCGAGAGAAAGCGCGATCGTGACGACAGCGGTGAGGGCTTCAGGAACAGCCGCAACCGCAAGACTCACGGCCGTGAGGAGCAGTTCTTCCACACTGCTTCCCCCTATGATCCAGCCCATGGCGAAAACGATGGCGACCAGGCCGAGCGCCGCCTGAGCCAATATTCTGCCAAGCCTGTTCAGGCGCCGCTGCAGCGGTGTCGATTCCTGGGAAACCGATTTGATCATGCGGGCAATGTGGCCCAGTTCGGTGTGCATTCCCGTAGCGGTTACGGCGAATTCGCCGCGGCCGTAGGTGACTATGGTTCCGCTGTACACCATGTTGCGGCGGTCCCCGATGGCCTTCTCACTTTCAAACCGCACTCCGCCGTCCTTCTCAACCGGTTCGGACTCTCCGGTCAGGGCAGATTCGTCCACCCGAAGGTTGACGCTTTCAATGACTCTTCCATCGGCGGGGACGACGTTCCCGGTCTCGAGCACGACGATATCGCCGGGAACGAGGTCACGAGCGGAGATCTCCTGAACTCTCCCTTCCCTGCGGACCCGTACCGACGGCACCGCCATGCGCTTGAGCGCGGCCATTGACTGCTCTGCCCTGAATTCCTGGACGTATCCGAAGAGGGCGTTGAGGATGACGATGACAAGAATTACGACCGCCTCCATCCAGTCGCCGAGCAGGGCTGAGATCAGGGCCGCGATCAGGAGAAGTATGGTCAGAACGCCACTCAGCTGTTCAGTGAGGATCTCCAGGCGCGTCCGGCCTTCTTCCCCGACCAGTTCGTTATATCCATATTGAGCGGCACGCCGCCGGGTTTCGGCACCGGAGAGGCCTCCGGCAGCGTCAGTGTTGAGCTCCTTCAGGACATCGGGAACTGAAAGCCTATACCAGTCTTTTCGCATCTCTGCATTATAGAGAGAGGATATTGCCAACGCAAAACTGTTCAGCAGCAGAGGTATGGCAATGGCGCGATCCCTGGTGCTATCCTTAGCCCTGCGCGACAAGTTCTGACATTTCCGGGCGCCGGCAAATACCGGCTCTTCCCGCGGAGGAGATCATGACGGGTAAAGAAATCATCGTTCCTACTTCATCAGGCGACGTCGAGGGCCTTTTCGAAGACTCGCAGTTTGTATTCAAAGGCGTACCGTATGCCGCGCCGCCGGTGGGAAACCTGCGCTGGCTTCCTCCTCAGCCGGTCAAGCCCTGGGAGGGAATCCGTCCGGCAAAGGAATTCGGTCCGATCGCGCCTCAGAATCGCACTTTGCTGGGGGAATCCCTTGCGTATCTTGCCGTCGACGAGCCTCACAGCGAGGACTGCCTTTATCTGAACATCTGGACTCCCGGAATCGACGATGCCCGCCGCCCGGTGATGGTCTGGATTCACGGCGGCGCGTTCATAATCGGCTCAGGATCGCAGAAGATGTTCCGAGGGAACACGCTGGTGAAGAACAGTGACGTCGTGCTTGTCACCATCAACTACCGGCTCGGTTGTCTGGGATTCATGAATCTGAATGAGCTCACTGGGGGGAAGATACCTGCCAGCGGATGCGAAGGGCTCCTCGACCAGATTGCAGCCATCGAGTGGGTGCGCCGAAACATCCGGAACTTTGGCGGAGACCCGGAAAATGTGACCGTCTTCGGCGAATCCGCCGGGGCAATGAGCATCGGCTGCCTTATGGGCATGCCTGCGGCAAGCGGCAAGTTCGAGAAGGCGATACTGGAGAGCGGTGCGGCCAACACGGTGGGTAGTCTGGAAGAGAGCGTCACTGCTTCGAAGAAATTCATCGAGATACTGAATCTCGAGCCCGGCGATATTGAAGGTCTGCGCTCCGCGGATGTGGGTCAGCTTCTGGCCGCCCAGGAGAACCTGGGATACCTGATGCTTCTGAAAGACGGAAGAATTACCCCCTTTCAGCCGGTCGTCGACGGATCGGTCCTGCCCGAGATACCGCTTGAAGCGATCAGGAAAGGATCGGCAGCCGGAATCAGGACTCTCGCGGGAACGAATCTCGAGGAATTCAAGCTGTTCAACATGATGACGCCGAATTTCCAGAGAACGGACGAAGCCGGCCTCGTCAGAAAAGTCCAGGGATGGGTGCCGAGTCAGCATGTAGCCGGGGTGATCGAAGCATATCGCAAGGGGCGGCAGGAGCGAGGAGAGAGCGCCACGGCCGCCGAGATACTGACCTCCATCCAGACTGATCTCATGTTTCGCATTCCGGTACTGAACCTGGTTGATGCACAGACGAAGAACGGACAGCCGGCGTACAACTACATGTTTACGTGGAAGTCGCCGATTCTTCACGGCGTTCTCGGCTCGTGTCATGCGTTGGAAATAGGGTTCGTCTTCGGCAACTACGATGAGAGCTTCTGCGGCGCCGGCCCTGATGCGGCCGCCCTGTCCGGCGCGATGCAGGATGCCTGGGCGTCGTTCGCGAGGACGGGCAACCCGTCGTGCGCCTCGACAGGACCATGGAAACCGTACGGCACGGACAGAAACACCATGATTCTTGACAAGGAGTGCCGCAGTGGGGAGGCGCTCTACGAAAAAGAACGGAGTATCTGGGATACCTTCGATATGGTTTTTACCAAGCCTATATGACCGACCCGCAGATGCGTGCATTCACCGGCTCGCCGCCTATCGTTGTGGTACCATATTTCTTCATTCTTGAGCGCTGAAGCTTTTCTGGGGGGTTATGCCGGCATTTTTCGATTCTGTCACCTACACCTGGGTCGTTCTGCCAATCCTCATTTTCGTCGCCCGCATCCTTGATGTAAGTCTGGACACGGTGCGGATTATCTTCATCAACAAGAATCTCAGGTGGTATGCAGCACTTACCGGTTTTTTTGCGGTTCTCATCTGGCTCATGGTCATCCGCCAGGTTTTCCAGCATCTCGATAATCCGATCTGCTACATCGCCTATGCCGGGGGTTACGCGACGGGAAATTTCGTCGGCATCATCATCGAGAACCGCCTTTCGATCGGCAAGGTGATCATCCGGATCATTACCCGGCTGGAATCGGACGACCTTGTGACGCTCCTCCGGGCGTCAGGTTACGGGGTTACCGTGATAAATGCAGAAGGGGCCACCGGACCGGTAAAGCTGATATTCACCATTCTGGAGAGATGCGACATCGCCCGGGTAGTGGGCATGATCAGGGAACACAATCCCCTGGCTTTCTACTCGGTAGAGGACATCCGGACGGTGAGCGAAGCCGTCACACCATTCCGTCTCCCCTCTGGGCGTCGCTGGTCGCGTTTGCGCTCGAGGAGAATACCAAGTTCTCCCATTCCCTGAATTCTGAAGCCCGGATTTCGAGTTCTGTGCTAATTTAGGGTATGGCTGCCCGAGCGAAAAGGATAGTGGTTCACGGGAGGGTACAGGGTGTGGGATTCCGCTTTTTTGTTCAGAACACAGGACTCCGGCTCGGCCTTACAGGAAATGTCCGGAACTGCCCCGATTCGACCGTGGAAATCATCGTGGAAGGGAGCGAAAAGAAGATAGCGGAATTCATCAGGCAGGTGGAAAAAGGCCCTTCGTATGCTCGCGTTGAGCGCGTCGACATCGTTGATATTCCGGTAGAAGGCACATATGGTTCTTTCTTGATAGAAGGATGGTGAAATGGAAGCTCAGTGTGTTGAAGACCTCAAGGCTGCAATCCGTGAAATTTCTGACTGGCCCAAGAAGGGGATTCTTTTTTATGACGTGACGACACTGCTCAAGAAGAGCGACTGTTTTGAGCAGACGGTCGAAGCACTCACCTATCCGTTCCGAGGCAAGGGGATAGATTTGGTGCTGGGAATCGAGGCGCGCGGATTCATTTTTGCGCCCCCTGTCGCCTATGCCCTCAAGGCCGGTTTTGTTCCGGTGCGAAAGCCGGGAAAACTGCCGGCGGCAAAACTGCAGGTGGAGTATGAACTCGAATACGGCACCGATTCCCTCGAGATTCACCAGGACGCAATTGTACCCGGCCAGAGGATCCTGATCGTGGATGACCTGATTGCGACCGGCGGAACAGCCGGAGCGGTCGCGGGATTGGTCGAGAAGATGGGCGCAACCGTCGTGGGTCTAGATTTTGTGGTCGAGCTTACCTTCCTGAAAGGAAGAGACAAGCTGCAGAAGTACAACGTCCACAGCCTGCTGAAGTACTGAAGCTCGAATTGCACAGATTGCACGCTCTTCGTGCAGTCTGTGCGTTGCTAAGCCTTCCTCCCGTTTCAGATCTCCTGCCGTAAATTCCAGCCGGCAAAATGTGAACTATAATGCGGTACGCGCCGTCTGAAAAAATGTGCCGGCCGAGTCAAAGGACGCGCTATGACAAGATCAGGCCGTATTGGTTCCACCCTCGCAATTGCGTTGATTGGCATCCTTGCCGCAGCCGCAACCGATATCGATCAGTTCATGTCGAGGGTGATGCAGAACCGTCGAATCGATGCTGAGCGGCTCCGTGATTACGTCTTCAGTGAGAAAGAAGAACTCGATATCAAAGGTCCAAGGATTGCGGCCATCGAGAGCTTTCGGCGGGAATACGTCTGGTTTGTGCGCGATGGATACCTCGTCCGGAGCCCGGTGAAGATCAATGGGGTCAAAGTCTCAAAAGAGGAACAGGCTGCCGCGGAAGAAGAATGGTTCGAGAGGGAGAAGAAACGAACCCACGGGAACAGCCTCGACCGCGAAGCTTTTTTCGGATTTAAGTTTGAGCCAGGCAGGTATCTTTTTGCCGGCGAACAGGAGTTTGAGGGCAGAAAGGCAGTCGTGGTCGAGTACTATCCCGTTATGAGCGGAGACGAAGACCGCGGGAGAAAGAGGGACAAACGCGACGACGATCTCGATACGTTGTTTGAAAAAACCTTCCTTGTCACCATGCTCATCGACCCTGAAGAACACCAGATCCTCCGGATCACATTCGACAATGTCGGGCTGGATTTCATTCCTGCCAGGTGGCTCGTCAGGATCAACGATATTAAAGCGTCGATGGTGATGGACAAACCGGTTGAAGGCGTCTGGCTCCCGCGGGAAATATCGGCTTACGGCAGCGTCTCGACGGCAACGATGGATCTGTCGATTCAGTATTCGCGCAAATTCTTCGCCTACGCAAGATCAGACGTCAAGGTGAAGCTCAGGTTTGATACAGACCAGGTCGAGCCTGCCAAATGAGAGGCCATCGATATCCGGCACTGATGTTGATCTGTTTCATTCTCTTCCCTGCACTCCTGCACGCGGAGGAAAGAATCGTTGAAGTCCGTTTCATGGGCAATTTCACCATACCGGACGAGACGATGATGAGCATGGGCGGCATTGTGGTTGGCGCCTCCGCGTCTTCTGATGCCATGGAAGACATAAGACAGAGGCTTCTCGAGACGAGGCGGTTTGAACGGGTGGAGGTGACCAGGCGCTACCGTTCGATCGGCTCCGGCGAAGATGTAGTGCTGTTGATTACCGTAAGAGAGAAGCAGCCGGTCGCGCACAAATTCATGTTTCTCCCGATCCTCTCCGGCAGCGATGAATATGGCTTCAGCTACGGGATCAGGACTACAGCGAAAGACCTGTTGGGTTGGGGGGAACGGCTTTCAGTCCCGGCAACGTGGGGAGGGATCAGGCAGGCGGCGCTCGAGGGCGAATTCGGCCTGAATAATCCTGTGGCGCAGACCCTGACCACGCGCGTCGGCGTTTCACAAAAGGAGAACCCGTTTTACGACACCGGCGACTTCCGGAAAGAAATACGGGCCGCGGTGACCAGAAGGTTCGATCGTTTTGAAATCGGCGCGGAAACAGGATGGACCGATGTCGATTTCGGGTCTGAGCAGGACGATTTCGCGGTCTTTGGCGCGAACTTCGTTCTCGATACCCGCCAGGACATCAATCTGCCGCGTGACGCCGTTTATACCGGGATAGGATGGAAAAGGCTTTCCTTCCTGCGTGGAAGGGCCGGCATCAATGTCTACACACTGGATCTCAGGGGTTACAAAGGACTCTTCGGCCAGACTGTTTTGGCGGCACAAGTCTTCTACAGCACGGCTGATGCGCCTCTGCCGGCTTTCGAGCGTCCATTCCTGGGTGGCGCTAATACGCTGCGCGGCTGGAAACCGGGTTCTTTCATCGGAGATAGTATTGCGACGGCATCACTCGAACTGAGGATACCGCTCTCTCCGCTGCGAACTGCCTACCACACGGGCATCGATTTCTTCGTGGATACCGGAGCCGTTTATGATCACGGCCGCTCGCTGTGGGATGCGAGATTCAGGCAGGGTGTGGGGGCAGGAGGATACTTTCTGATCGCGGGATTCGGGATCAAAGTCGACGTCGCCTACAACATGCGTGATTCCTTCCGCGTGCACTTCAGCACGGGCTTCCGCTTCTGAAGCATTGCTTCGCCTCGATGCACTGTTCCAACGAGAGAGCCGGCTTGACAATTCGGGCCAAAGAGGCCAATATTCTTCACCTTATGCGCCTGTAGCTCAGGTGGATAGAGCAACGGTTTCCTAAACCGTGGGCCGCAGGTTCGAGTCCTGCCAGGCGCACCACCTACAGCCTCTCCGATTTTCGGAGTCCCGTTCTTGTCCCGCTGCTTTCACTTTCTGTGCCTTTTCTCCTGCAGGGAAACAATAGAACGTCCACAATCGCTCCATTCAGGGGCACAGTCCGGGCGGGTTCATGTCATCTCATCCTCGCCGCGCTGCATCGATGGCGGCGACGTCGATCTTCTTCATCTTCATCGTCATCATCGCCTCGAATGCGCGCCTGGCCTCGTCTCCACCAGTTGCAAGCGCATCAGTCAGCGTGCGGGGGATGATTTGCCAGGAGATGCCCCAGCGGTCCTTGCACCAACCGCACTCGCTTTCCATGCCACCGTTGCTGACGATCGCGCTCCAGTAACGGTCAGTCTCTTCCTGATTGTCCGTCGCGATCTGGAAGGAGAAAGCTTCGCTGTGCCTGAATGCCGGACCCCCGTTGAGACCGACACAGGGAATGCCCAGTACGGTGAACTCCACCATCAGTACATCGCCTTTCCTGCCGCTCGGGTAATCAGCGGGAGCCTCGTAAACAGCGGTTACTTCACTGTCCGGAAAGGTAGCGGCATAGAAGCGGGCCGCGTCATGTGCATCTCTGTCGAACCAGAGGCAGATTGTGTTCTTGGGCTTCATATTTTTTGCGCTCCGTGTAATTGATCAGGGCGAGTACCGGACCCTTTTCTTAATCATATCGCCATGCAGAGATCGACTTCGAGAGGCGAATTTGTGTACTATGGCAGGCCGATTTCAAGTATCTTCCCGGAACGGGGCCTGCATGGACGGTTCCAAGGGTTACCCTTGCTGCGCGGCTTGTCCTTGCGGCAAGGAGACAGCAATCGGAGTCGATTAGAGGACGAGTCACGCAGGGAAAACAACCCGGCGAAGGAAACCTATGAGTGCATTGAAGGGATTTCAGAAATCATATCTCAGAGGCATAGCGCACAACCGCAAACCAATCGTCCAGATTGGGAAAGAAGGGCTTGTGTCGGGAGTGATCCAGTCTGTCAATGACGGGCTTCTGCGCCATGAACTGATCAAAGTCAGATTCATCAGCTTCGAAGACAAAGAACATAAGGAAGGGCTTGCCGCAGAGCTTGCAGCCAAGACCGATTCCATGAGGATTGGGATGATCGGACATACGCTCATTCTTTACAAGCAGCACCCGGATCCGAAGAAGCGGAGAATTCATGTTCCCCTCAGTGCATGCGAAGAAGCATAGGGTTAATCCTCCTTCTCAAGAACATAGTATTCCGGCGGCAGATGGAAATAGATGGTCTCTGCCGACTTCCATTCGAAAAAGAGATATCTCTTGCCGCCCAGTTCTTTGATAAGGTACTTGCTTGCTGTGTGGTCTCCGCCTCTATGGAGCACTACTCCCCTGGTCCACGAGACCCATGATGCAGGGGCGCCCGCATGCCGCTTCCCCTCGGCATTGTCGATGAGCATTGCCATCTTTCCGGCTTCAAGGAACGTCATTTCTTCACAGGTACCGCTACCAGGGCAGTCAACCCGAGCACTGTGCAGAAAGCCACGAGGTAAAGCCTTCTGTTCGTCGGTTCCTCCTCGGCATCCTTCGGCAACTTCGTCCTTGCGTACACTCTCAGGGTTACGCTGAAGACTATGTTGTAAATGATCACCGGAACCAGGATTGCCGCCATTTTGGCAAATTCATTGAAAAGACCCCGAAACAGCACGAAAAGCAGACCACTCACGATCAGTGAAAACACGATAGTCCAGTTACCGACCATCTGAAATCTCTTTCGCGGAGAGGTTCTGCGACACACCGCAATGCTCAGAAGAATGGCGACAGCGAAGACCATTAAGGAAGTTGATGCCATGAGAACCATAAACCTGAGCGGGCTTGAGCTGAGGATTCCAATCAGCATCCCGCCGACAAAGGCAACGGACGCCAATACGATTATCTTTTCAAGGATCCTTGTCTTTATTCTCTTCACCAGTTGAAGTGGTACAGCGTCTGCCGGACTGTCCGCCTGGGAAGGGCTGGCGATTATGACGTCGTTTTTCAGCCCTGCCAGAGTCCAGCTGCAATCCTGGCACGTTTTGATGTGCTCCTGGATCAGATCATTGCTGGGATCGCTGGTTAACTGTTCGACGTACAGCGGAAGCAGATCCTTGATGATACGGCAGTTCATTATGGCACCTCACTGGAGTCATCTGACAAGAAAGCCCGCAATTGAAGTTTTGCGCGATAGAAGGTGGTTCTCGCCCAACCCTCGCTGCGACTGAAGAGTTCTCCCACTTCTTTGAAACTCAGCCCATTGAAAACGTGCAAACAGACTATTTCTTTGAAGGGATCATTCAACTTATTGAGTGCAGCCGTCAGGTGCGATTTCTGCTCCTATTTGATAATGGCCGCATCCAACAATTCGGGCGAGGCAACATTTTCGATTTCATCAAGAGAGGTCATCCATCTCCTGCGGGCCTTGGTTACGTGTTTGAGATACACGTTTCTTGCAATCTGATACAGCCAGGTCGAAACCTTCGAATCGCCTTTGAACCTGATAGAAGGTTTCTTGAAGGAGTTCTTCCGCCAACTGCCTGTCTCCGCTCAGACAGACCAGGTATCGAAGCAGCTGTTTTGCGTACCGGCGGTAAAGCTCCTCAAAATCCTGCAACCAATCACCTCCTGTCACTTGTTTCTGTACTATTCAACACTATTTCGTTACACGACATCTCGAAATAACGCGGCAATGCTGTGGGAAGGAACTGGTTCTGGACGCGGAACGCCGGCTGCTGACTGTCAGCACTTCTCAGGCTTTGACTCGATTTGCAGTATTCGTTCCGGGAACTTTTGCCATGCTATCGGGAAATCACTTTCGATTGATTGAATACCTCCGGTTCTCCCGCAGGTCTGAATTCGTCGATTATCAAGCCATTTCGGATCTGATGGCCTCAGAGCCGTATCCCGCACTGCCGCAAAACGCCAGCTGGGCAAAGCTGAACTGGAAACCGGGAACTCCTTCGTAGTAAGATCGCTCGACGCTTTCCATATAGAGCTGATTGGGTTGCCCTGGGGGTGGCGGCGCAATTATCGGGTTCTTATACCGGCATCAACGGGAATCCGCCACTCCAATCGCATCGATACCAACTGATTTGAGGAGATGAGCAAATGAATGAGCCAATGCATCGCTTCAAGTACACCAAACTTACCAAAGCGCAGATAGACCAGAAACTTGCCGCAGCCGCGGCCGGCCCCAAATGCGCCTCGGACTATTCGGACGTCCTTGCGGGAAAATCACTCAAGATCGTGACCGACGATGGCCCGGTCCTCAACTATACCTTCACAAGCAAGAACAGGCTTACTCTCAAGGAAGGATCCGGAGCTTCGGTCGAATCCGGTTACGGCGCCCTCGTCCTGAAGCCGCTCGTCGTCTTCTCACATATGCTCCCGAAGACCGAAAAGGGCTACAACGTAATCCTAGATCTCAAAACGAATCTCGTTACGGTCTTCGAAGTATGGTTCTGCGGCGGCAAGGACCCGGGAGGTACGGTTCTCGATGACAGGGAAGTTCAGCGCCAGATCTATTTCGGCTATGTCGACACCGGCAAGGAGCCGCCCAAGGAGCGTCACCACCTCACCAACAGGCTCGAGGGGAAAGGCATCCACTGGATCCAGGACACAGGCATTGAAACGCTCGATTTCTATCCTTCGGTCATCTCTTCAAATTTCGTCGAACTCACACGGCATGTCGACGACCTCAGCTATTGCTCTCCATCGGATTACGTTTTGATAAATGATAACCTGTTCATCTACGACAGGACCGAATGCGAATTCTCGGGCATCCATACGATGTACGCCATGGACCTGTTTACCATGGAACAGGCGGGCGTGCGGCTCGGCTTCAATGAGAAAGACGAGCTCGAGTACTACATGTACAAGGGAACCGGAGAGGTCGTAGGCCAGCTTGCCTACCTTGAACCCTTCAACGATCATGGCAAATCGCTCAGCGTGACATCATCTAAGGCTCCCAAACAGCAGCCCGGGACCCCTCAGAAAGGCGAGAGAATGGCCTACCGTCCTGCCAGGACTTTCAGGAATATGACCGAAGAAGAGGTCCATCAGGCCGCGGAAAAAACCACCACGTCTTTCGGAGGCAGGGAAGACACTCCGCAGATGATGGCAGGCAACAGCATGCCCTTCACCGATCTTCTGGTTGGTAAGGAATTCACGCTGCGCTATGACAATGGAGGGCCTGTCTACAACTACAGGGTCATCGACTCGAAAAAGCTCCGGTGGAAGAATGAAGGCGAGACTCAATGGCGGGAAGAAGATTACAGGGCCTTTGAAGCCGACGATCAGCTGGTGTTTTTTGCTCATCTGCATTCGGGAAGCAGGCCCCGCAAGAGTGTGAAAATCGCGCTCGACCTCAATAACGGCCTCACCACCTGCATCACATCAAAGATGGGCACTCCCTATTACGGGAACGAAGTCTCCTACAACGCCATTTTCGGCGCCGCCGAAATGAAAGGGCTGGAAGCTCCCAAGTACGTGCGCCACTGCTTCACTGATGAACTCGTAGGACACGCGTATTCATGGTCCTATTCTGACAGCATGACTTCCATGCACCTGTACACCACGCCGCATTCTTCCTCCTGGACGATATTTACGGAAAACCAGACTATGGGGATGCAGTGGTGCGCCCCCTGCATCTATGTCAAACTCCGCGATGGCGTGTACATTTTCGACCTGTGCGAAGAGGCCTGCAACGGCGCCGAAACCTGCGTCGTGATCAACACCAAGATCATGCACGACTGCGGCTTCGGATTCTCCGGAGGAGCCAGAGGTGTGAATCTTGGCCTCGTCGGAGCCATCGCCCGCCTTATCGGGAAATATGACGTGCAGAGATTCTTCGGTCCGAAAAAGAGAAAGCTGATCGAACCGAAACTGGCGTAGTCGACTGAACATACTGGACAGGAGTGATTATGAAGACACAATCGAAGAAGAATCCGAAGCCGGAGGTCGAACGCCGATCCTTTATCCGCAAGACGGGAGTAGCTCTTTCGGCGGTTGTCGCCTCGACAGTTGCAGGCGTTGCCAAACCGAGGACCGACAACGGCGACAAGGATCAGATCGACCGGCTTTCACGCCAGATCGCGCACCTGCAGGATGCAAATGCGATACGCAGCCTGCACCACACCTACGAACACCATCTGGAACAAGGCGCCTATGAAGAAATAGTCGGGTTGTTCACCGACGACTGTGAAGTATCGTTCAATGGCGGTCTCTTCGCAGGGAAAGAGAGGGGAATCCGCCGTCTCTACGTAGACAACCTCAGCCGCACCCTCACCGGCAGGAAGACTGAACTCGCCGCAGGGGTGCAGTTGGATCCCGATCAGCAGCAGGAGACTATCGAGGTTGCGTCCGACCGCCTCTCTGCAAAGGCGCGTTTCCCATACTCGATCAAAGCCGGAACCCCGTTGGAGGGAGAGTCTTCTCTGATCGACATGGCCCGCCTGCACGGGGAAGGGCTCGCACGCTGGCGCGAAGGCGGTGTCTGCGAAGCTGAGTATGTGAAGGAAGGGCAAGCCTGGAAGATCAAGAAGCTCGAGTACAGGGCAGCATGGCATACGATGCAATCGGCGGAAGGCGTCCCGGCGGCGAGGTTCTCAAAGACGTATCCGGACGATCCGGTCGGGCCCGACAGCCTCGTCTGATTTGACGAAGTACCTTTCCCGGGGTTGAGCAGATCAACCCCGGGATTCGCCCGCCTCTGGGTGTTCACCCACCACGTCATTGCACCCGTTTCAAGGAATGGGACTATGGGTTCTGTCTTGGTACAATCGGGGACAGGAAACAGGTTCTAAGGAGATGTCCTATGGCGACAGTCAGGATAACGGTAAGAAAGAACGGGCCCTACCGCATCGAAGCTCCTGAAGGGACGCTGGAACTGGTCGATGCAGACGGCAACATTTACGATCTTGCGGGAAAAACCACATTGTCTTTGTGCCGCTGCGGCGGATCAGAGACCAAGCCGTATTGCGACGGAGCCCACGGCCGTATAGGATTTCAGGCCGCAGAAGCCGCCGTCAAGCGTGAATGACGGTGATGCGTGACATGGGTGTTGGGCGTTCGGCCGTCCCGATGGGGCTTGATTTTTCTTTCTTCCTATGTGTTCCCGGCACTCACGTGCCGTGGTTCTTCCATGCCTGTGGAAAAACACCCGCGTAATCCATCAGGCCATCAACGCCCGCACAGATCAGTCCCGGAAGACGCCCGATCCCAATAACGGATCATTGCCGATACCGCGACGGGGAAACGATTAACCACGGCCCCGTCCCATAGGGACGATTGAGAATATCCCGGCACGGAAGTGCCGGGATAGGTCCGTAAAATAAAAACCCGAGTCCCGGAGGGACGGCCCGATCATCCATTCACCCCCTTCCGTGTCCCGAGATTCCGGAAAACCTTGCGTAGCGGGAGCACGAGTTTAGGGAAGGATATCGACTGAAGAGAATCTGTCGCGCCGAACAATCCCGCTGAGATGTAGCCGATTTCGCTCCAGACAAGTATCTCGATGGTGCGGTTGCCAGGATCTGCAATCCAGTATTCATGCACGCTGAAGCGGGAATAGACGCTCGTCTTGAACCGCAGTTCCCGTTCGTGGCTTTGCGGTGAAAGGACCTCGATCACCATGTCGGGCGCTCCCTGCACGCTCATTTCGCCGATGAGTCCGCTCCTCTCTTTGCGCACGAAAAAAATGTCCGGCTGGACCATGGTGTCCCGGCTGAAGATGACGTTGCAGGGCGCAAACAGCAGGTGCCCTAGTTTCCTGATTTCAACATGGGCGAGAAGTGCAGCCGCTAATCGAAGGGTGACGATCTGGTGTGGAACGCTGAGCGCTGGAAGAATCCCGCAGCCGGGAAAAGGGTCGCATCGCATCATCTGCCTCCTGCTCCCTTTTGTGTCGCCGGCCCGTGTTTTATTTCCGCTGACTTGGCGATTTCCGGACGCGCCGCCCGATTGTTGAAGACCGGCACGCCCGGAAGAATGCTGAACCTTTTACCCCATCTTGAGGGAGTCGGCAAATCCCGAGGGGAATATGCTTTCGAGCAGCCGGGGCGCCAGCCGGAGAGTCTGTTCAATACTGAGGCAGTACTCCATGGTCTGGAAGCGATTCCGGAATTCTGCAACTTCCGACGCGACATTCTTCTTCCGCAGGATCACGTCCGCAAGGAAACCGGCCAGAGCGTCAAAGTCACGCTCCTTCATTCCGAACCTCGTCATCTCCTGCACACCCATCCTGATGCCGCTCGGATGATAGAAAGTCTCGTCTTCGGGAAGCGCCTGATAGTTAGTGATGATGTTGTTTGACTCCAGGCGCGATGCAATTTCCCTGGCGTCTCCGAAGGAAGAAACCTTTATGAGCACCTGGTGCGTCCGGGTGTAACCGTCTTCTTCCTCTCCCTCGACAGGGATTCCCACAGCCGCGCATGCCTTGGCGAAAGCCCTGGCGTTGGCAAGCACCTGCGCCTGATACTGATCCTTGAACGCATTCATCTCGATGGTGGCGGCAAGCATTGCCAACTGGGTGCCGAGATGGTGATTGCTGGTGGAGCCGGGAAATGTGCGCGCCACAATCTCGTTCCACAACCTCTGGGATCGTTCAGGAAGCTTTGCAGCAATGATTCCCCTCTGCGGCCCGAAAAACGTCTTGTGGGTAGATCCGGTCACGATCTCCGCCCCTTCGGAAAACGGATCCTGGAAGAGCGACCCCAGAATTCCCAGCACGTGGGCTCCATCATACATGACCAGCGGACGATAATCAGGAACGGTCCGGAGGAATGCTCTCAAGTCACTGACAGGTTCCGGGTAAAGGAACATGCTCTTGCCGAAAACCACCAGCGCAGGACGATTCCGGTCAACAAGCTCGACCAGTCTGGGCGCATCGAGCTTGTAGTGGTTTTTTTCATCGATCGGGAAATTGATGACGTTGTCTTCGGCGAAATTGAACAGAGCTCCGTAGGGCTGGGCCGAAAGGTGCCCACCGTAATTCAGGTTGTTGTTCATGACGCATTTCAGCCGTCCGGTGGAACTCAGAGAAGGAAAGCCTTCTGGATTGGAACTTAGGAACTTGACCAGCCCTTTGAACACGACTTCGTTCGCCATCTGGCCACTGATGGTCCTGGTCTCGACTTGGTCCGCCCCCAGGAACCGCGCAAATTCAGCCTTCAACTCGTCTTCGACGCGGTAGATGAAGTCTGCTCCCTGGTAGTAGTAGACCTGATTCCCCTTGAGCGCTCCTGTACCCGACAGGGATTCAATCTCCTTCTTTAGGGCGGTCTTGTGCTCGGCATACCTGCCCGAGACATCGCCTATTTCGCACAGTTTTACGAACAGGGAAGGCGTATTCTCGGAAGGAATGAGATTAAAACATTTCCGCTGACGCCAGCGGTTGTTCTCCACAACCCTTTCAGCCAGCTCGCTGAGTTTCTGTTCCAATGAATTCATTCGTATTCTCCAATGTCCGAAGCCGGATTACGGGACCGGATTAATGTCCTTGAGTTTTTCCGCCACGATCGCAATATCCGATCGGCTGGACAAATCCAGCACAGGGCTTCGGAATGTCAACACCCTGAATTGTTCCTTTTGCACGTCAACAGCATACTGAACCGCCTCCGTCAACTCCAATTCCCCGCGCGCAGAAGGACGGATGCTCAGGCATGCCCGGAATATGGCAGGAGAAAATGTCCAGCAGTTCATGCTGACATAGACCTGCTGTCCGAGCGCCCGGATCATGTCCTCAAACGGTTTTTCATATATGCGCTCCAGGTTGCCTTCGCTGTCGGGTTTTGCCAGTGCGAATTTCAAGACACGTTCTTCCGGCAAGTTGCTCTCGACGACCAGCCGTTCTCGGTCGAAGAGCGCAACTCCGGGCTGTCCCAGCTCGCGGAGCGCCTTGAGCACATCCACAGGGTAGTAGTTGTCGGAGTTGATCACCAGGAAGTGGTCTGATCCGGCAAAACTTCTCGCAGCCAGTACAGCGTCGGCGGTCCCCAGCGGCTTTTCCTGGATCGCGAACTCCACTTGAACCCGCGAGGGAGGATTGCTCTGGTAGTAGTCACGCACGATCTGATGTTCCGGGCCGATCACAAGACACACACGGGAGTAGCCGGCATCGGCCAATCCGCTGAGGACATAATCGAGAAACGGCCGTCCGATCGGGATCATGCCTTTGATCCCGAAACTCGCTACCTCCGTCTGCTTCTCGTCCAGCGCTGCCGAGGCGTCGCTCTTTCGCATCCGGGTGCCCAGCCCGCGGGCAAGAATAACGGCTTTTTCAACCTTGTTCATAGAATCCGCACCTCTAGAGGACCATACAACGAGAGGCTGTAAGGTCTACATTATCTGATTGTTGAAAGCAAGAGCGATCTGTACGCAAATGCAATGCCTCACCGTCGCTCCCCCTTCCTCCCGGGCGCTCCGGAACCCGTCGGGAATGTGATATTCTAAACCCATGCCGGGATATCCCATAAACGAAGTGATTGGGGCCGGCCTGGAACACTGGATGGCCGGAGTAGTCAGGGAATGCGAACGTGTCCGGCATGATTTCGCTCCTGAACCGGTTCACAACCTGCGGGTAGCCCTGCGGCGGTGCAGATCCATCGCCGAAGGGTTCATGGCATTTGATCCCCATCCTTCCTGGAAGCTGATGAAGGATGAGGGAAAGAGGCTTTTTCATGCCCTTGGCGACCTGCGCGACACCCACATGATGCTGGAATGGCTCGAACACCTGCCCTTCACGCATGACCGGTCCTTTCTCCTCCTGAAAAAGCACCTCTCGCTCCAGGAAACACGCCTCGCCGTAAGAGCAGCGGAGGCACTGCAGAACTTCGACGGGAAACAATGGAATTCGTGGATCTCGGTTCTTCCGGCCCGCACCATGCTCATCGCCTCCGAGAGCATGGCGTTTGAGCATCTTGCCCTTCAGCGTTGGAATGAAGCTTACGAGATGCACCGGCAGGCCATGCGCAACCGGAGCTACGCGGCCTATCACCGGTTGCGCATAGCACTGAAGAAATTCCGCTATACCCTGGAAAACTTTCTTCCGACGCGCCATCAACTCTGGGGAGAAGAATTGAAAGCGCTGCAGGATCTGCTCGGTGAAGTCCACGATCTGCATGTCCTGTGGCGCACCGGCCTTTCGATCAGGGCTATTCAGGGGCAGGAATTGCGACACAGCTGGAAGCGCCGGATCTCGGCAGAGGTCGAAGAACGCCTCGCACGTTACCGTCAGAAAATGTCAGGCCCACACTCGCTGTTTCCCGCCTGGAGACTCCAGCTCCCGGGCCCGGATCACATCCCCGAAACCGCCCTGGCGTGGATAGAAGCATGGGCTTCTTTCCGGGATCCCGATTTCCTGCGTTCAAAGCGAGTCGCAGGACTGGCTCTTCAGATCTACGATTCGATGGAAGCCGCCGGCATCTCCTCCACTACGGCCGTCGCCAACCCGAGATGGATCCTGCATGCCGCCGCGCTGGTACAGGATACGGGCAAAATCAGGGCCGGGAAGAAACACCAGGTAGCATCCTACAGGCTTATCCGGAGACTTGCTCCCATGGTCGGCTGTAACAGCGAAATGATCAGGCAGATTGCGCTCACGACCCGATTCCATTGCGGTGGACTCCCCCGATCGAACCAGAAGGCTTTCTCGGAAACGGCGGAATATCAACGCGGTGAAATCATACGGCTGGCGGGAATCCTGCGACTGGCGAATGCTCTCGCCGACACACTTGCCGGGGGCAAAATCGGGATCGAAAGATCCGGCAACGTCCTGTATATCAATGCTCCGAAGTACTTGTCACTAGACAAGTCCGCCGAGAAAATCGCGGCGGCCCGCCACCTTCTCGAAATTACCTGCCAGGTGCCGATCCTGATACGGCAGGCTCCTGCAGAGCAGTAGATCGCCCATATTTCCCCTGACGGTGGCGGCACTTTCCAGCAATTTTTCCCCTGCTCCCTCCGGCGTATATTTCTGCAGGTGTTTGTCGGTATCAGCCTTCGCCCTTCACAATCCCCCGTAATGAGGCAACTGGAAACATTTGATGAAAGCAGCTCTTACTTTCGCGCTCGTCCTGGTCGCAGTGTATCCCCGCCCCGCCTCCGCACAGGACGCCAGGATGTTGATCTCCCCCTATTTCAGCGAAGCCCGCAGCACGACCGACATGTTCTGGCTGATTTCCAAACCCCTGTCGTTCGCAGCTGCTCACGCGGATGCATATTCGACGTCAAGAGCGATCGAGAGAGGGTACGTGGAAAGGAATCCTCTCGACAACCTGCTCATCGCGCGCAACAGCCCGGCGACGGTTTCCAGATCCGCCCTGCTGCACGGCGAGACGTTTGTGATTAACCTGATCCTGGAATTCGCCTATGGCAAATGCGAAACGTCGAAGCTCTGCAAGTGGTCGGTTATCGGGGCCCGCAGCTACTTCACCGGACGGAGTGTTGCCAGCACGATACACAACATCAGGCTCCCCTGACAGACTGCCGGGCTTGTAATCCCCTGACCCGTGGGCTAGTATTCTCACAGATTCTGGCAACACGAGCGCGGCTGTTACTTGAGTTAGAGGCAGCCTGATCAGGCAACTCCGGGTGTTCATTCATACACGCAACACATAGCAGGATAGGCCGGTCACCATACCTTTCCTGCGGGATAGGAATGGCCCCGGCTTCGGTTCAGCTCAGTCTTCCAAGGGAATCCGGACTGGCCGGTCCCCTTTTCTTCTCTTCTTTGACTTTCAACCTATCAGAGGCCATATGGCTAACAAGCTTTTTATCGGAAATCTCCCTTTCAACATCGCCGACGCCGGGCTGAGCGATTTTTTCAGCAGCATGAACGTCCCTGTAGCGAACATCAGGATCATGAGGGATGCCGAAACCGGCCGCTCCCGTGGATTCGCTTTCGTGGAACTCGGGCCCGAAGCAGACATGGAAGCCATCATCACTCAGCTTAACGGGAAACTGCTGGAGGGGCGCCCGTTGACCGTAAACGAGGCTCGCAAGCAGAAGCCGCGCGAGTTCGGAGAAGGTGGTGGAGGATTTGACCGCAGCCGCCGACCGGGCCGTCGGGGCGGACCTCATGAGGGGAATGACGGACGCCAGCGACACAGATTCTGAACGCAGTCGCCGGAGTTGAACATAGCTTCTATCGACGCGGGGACTGAGAGCCGTCCACGTTCGGGAGGATCTCGCCCGCGTAAACCTCCGGCCATGGCATGCCTTTCAGGAACAATGTTCCCGCCGTAGCCGTTGACATCCGGTCCGGAAGTGTTAGAGGATCGAGCCGACGGAGGGCACGGAAAATGAAAGGCGGATATACGGGCAGAATCCTGCGGCTCGATCTTACAGGAAAATCGACCGGCACGATCGCGACAGAGCAGTACGAGGAATTCGGAGGGGGACACGGAATCGGCTCAGCCATTTTCTTTGATCTTGTCGGCGATCAACTCCCTTTCGACGCCTTCGATCCCAGGAACGTGATCACCATAATGACCGCTCCCTTTTCAGGAACACTCGTTCCCGGTTCGGGGAGATGCGAGGTACAGGGGCTCGCTCCCATGTACCATCCGATCGAATGGTTCAATCGCAGCAACTGGGGCGGACACTTTACCGCGGAATTAAAATACGCGGGATGGGATGGAATCGTCATCGAAGGGGTCTCCGACGAACCCGTCTGGATCAACATCATAAATGACAAGGTTTCTTTCGAAAGTGCCGAAGGGTTGTGGGGACTGGATGTTCCCTCCACCCAGGAAGAAATCTGCAGGCGCGTGCTGCCTGGGGCGAAGTTCGCCGAGTGGGCCGAAGCAGGGAGCACTTACACTACCCAGATGCCGGCGGTCGCCTGCATCGGGCTCGCGGGGGAAAACCGAAGTCGCGTCGCTTCGATCGTACACGGTGCCGGCAGCAGTGCCGCACAGGGCGGATTCGGCGGAGTCTGGGGCGCAAAGAGACTCAAGGCGATAAGCGTAATCGGAACCGGCA
>Ga0123335_1000533_pt1 | contig 64630 bp, 71 predicted proteins | sample BiotimSIPDNA_2_FD_89707 | JGI IMG/M metagenome (GOLD analysis project Ga0123335, IMG submission 89707) | Anaerobic biogas reactor microbial communites from Washington, USA - Biogas_R2 time_0 SIP DNA | ecosystem: Engineered > Bioreactor > Anaerobic > Unclassified | place: Washington, USA... | reverse complement strand
GATAAAACGCAGTACGCTAAGGGATTGCCATGCCCTTTCCTTTAACCAACACATTTCGACTGCAATCTTATTCAGCACATGATTCTATGCGCTGCCTTTTGCCAACGTTTACTTGACACATACCCTATCATGAAAACAGTTGAACCTTTCGGTGTTTATGTTATAATATATTTGCGTATAAGTTATATAGCCGCTCACAGTTATTAAATAGGATGAGGAAATATGAATACAACACAGATACTCTGCTTTCTGGCAGCGGCTCGATGTCAGAGTTTCACAAAAGCTGCAAATGAACTCTATATATCTCAGCCGGCGTTCAGCCGAAATATTGCTATGCTGGAAAAAGAGTGGGGAGTGGAGCTTTTCGATCGAAATAATAAGCGCACTAACACTCGTCTGACGGCTGCAGGCAAGGCTATGTTTGACAGTATGACAAATCTCTCGGCACAATACAAAGCAGCGATACACAACTCTCAAAGCATCCAAAAGGGTGAAATAGGGGCTCTGCGAATCGGATTTATAAGCGGCAACCGAATTGATGATCAGGCACTGGATGCCATTGACCGGTTTCAGGAAAAGTTTCCGGGAGTAGAATTGTTATGCAGACGCGGCAATCACAGCGAGCTGTTTCGATGGCTGTCGGAAAACGCAATTGATCTCGCATTTTGCCTTAAAATCGATGTTGAGGACAAGCAATGGATTGTTTATGAAGCCCTCTATTCCGTTGAGTCCGTACTGATCCTGCCGGTTCGGCATCCTATTTTTAAAAAAGAAAATCCGAAACTGATAGATTTTGAGGACGACACCTTCTTGAACTTGTCGTCTGCGGAATCGCCGGCGATTAATACATTGCTGCTGCGCGAATGCGCGAAAGCCGGTTTTGTACCGAAAGTATTCGACGTTGCGAATATATCCGAGCAAATTTTATACTTGGAAGCGGGGAAGGGTGTAGCGATCGGGAGTATTAATAACACAGCGGCCTTCAGTTCGAATATATCGATGCTTCGTTTGCCGGATTTAAAGCCTCAGCAAATGGTGCTGGCGAGAAACCGCGATAATAAAAATCCGTGTATTCTTATGTTTCGATCTTGCTATGACCCTATAGAATAAATGTATTTTACATATTTAATAAAGAATGTTAGTATTAAGGCATGAATTAACTCCTGCCAGCCGTTTCGGTTCGGCAGGAGTTTCCATAATGAGGAGGTTTTAATATGATCGATACCAAGCACACCATCCTATACGATTCGGAAAAATGCATTGGCTGCAAGCTTTGCTACAAAGCATGCTTTGTTGATGTGATTCGTTGGGACGAGACAAAAAAGCAACCGGTGTTCCGTTATGTGGAGGACTGTGAGCATTGCTTTTCCTGTCAGGCCGTATGCCCTAAAGACTGCATAACGGTCATACCGGACTATAGCAGCGAGAGACTCCATCAAACTTTCGATTGCTACCGCTGAATTGGAGGATTAAGATGAAATACGAAATTAAAGAGCTTCAAACTGATGTGCTCGTTGTTGGCGGCGGAGTAGGAGGTTTGACTGCGGCCATATCGGTTAAAGAATGTGACCCCGACTTGTCCGTTACAATTATTGAAAAACAGACAACCGGCTATGCGGGCAAAGCCAATAAGGGCGGCGGCGTTCTTCAGTATTTTGACTTGAGCCGGATGCCTCCTGAAGAATTCGCGGAGTACCATGTACATGCCATCGGTTGTTTCCTCGGTGATCAGGATCTGATGATTAAGTACGTGTCCATGAATAACCATATGTTTGACAAAATGGTTGAGTGGGGTGGGAAACTTCCCAAAAACGAAGACGGTTCCTATCGTGTTATGCCGACGGGGCCGATGACCGCGATGATAACGGTCGACTTAGACGTTACATTGCAGTTCCGTAGAACGGCAGAGAAGCTTGGCGTGAAGATTTTCGATAAAGTCACTATGTCGGACCTGCTGACTGACAAAGGCGCGGTTTCCGGAGCGACAGCCTATAGTATTTTAGACGGTACTTTTTATGTTATCTCAGCAAAGACCGTGATACTTGCAACGGGCAGTCAGAACTATCGCATAGGTTCAATGTGGGGCAGCGGCAGAGGCGACGGCATAGCGGCTGCATACCGTTCGGGAGCGCAGATGCGGAATGCCGAGTTCGGTAACTTCGCACAGCTGGTGAAAATCAGAAGCCACAACGAGGTCGTCTTCGGCGAGAACTTCATGCACAACAGGCTGAACGAAAACGTCACGCAGAATTTCAGAAAAGAGCGTGAGCCGGATATCAGCAGTACTGCTATCAGAGAATGGTATGTGCAGATGTGCGAAGGCAACGGTCCGATTCATCTTGATTACGGATCACAGGCCTGGGGCGGCGGCGAAAGAGGCGGCCATGGCGGAGGAAATGCTAAACCTTCATATGGTGAAAAGTTCCGTATGCTGAACATGAAGGCCGCGATGAACATCGATACCGATCTTGAAGTATGTCCTTTGTTCCTCGGAGAACAGTCGCCGGTTAAGGTCGGACATGACATGCAGACCTCTATTTCAGGACTATTTGCTATCGGCGATGCCAGCTACTGCGGATCAACAGCACCGGGCGCCGTACCCGCTCCTCCGGGAAGAAACAGAGGCTCCGGTATCCTCAACGCAGTGTTTTCCGGTATCATGTGTGCGGAGGGTGCCGCGAAAAACGCAAAAACAGCTGCGCCGCAAGTTGATAAGAGTCAGGTTGAAGCGTCTTTGCAGCGGACATATGCTCCGTTAGAGCGCAAAGACGGCTGCACGGCCAAAGATGTGATTCGCATCATTCAGAGCGCTGTCGGACCTATGGAGCAGTCGGTTTATATGCGGGCAGATCGTATAGCGAAAGCGCTTGATCTGGTCCTGCAGGCAAAAGAACTCGCAAAAACTATGAAAGCTGTTGATTTCCACGATCTTCTCGCCTGTCATGAGGCAGAGGCCATGGTCCTTTCAGCTGAAATGCAGTTCAGGGCGGCTGAAATGCGTAAAGAGTCCAGAGGTTGGTTCCTGCGTGAGGATTACCCGGAGATGGACAATGACAACTGGCTTAAGTGGATCATAGTGAAAAACGAGAACGGACAGATGACATTTAGCACTGAAGATGTACCGTATGAAAAATGGGCAGTCAAGCCACAGGGAAAGTAAACCGGCAATTTACAAATCTCGCGACACAGCTCCCGTAATTCAATCCCTAATAAAATGAAAATTATAGTTTATTTTCGGTAGATCTGGTGGTATAATTAAGCATAATAACACGGCAGCAAACAACGGTTCGATGCCGCGGATGAATATACATTTTCCTGAGAAAAACGGAGTATCGTATATAAAACCGCGGCATTTGAACATGTCTGAAAGAGAGGCATATGTAATATGGTAAGCAGAGAATTCGTCGAAAACTTGTTTTCAATTAAAGGCAAAACAGCGATAGTGACCGGCGCAACCGGGGCACTCGGTAGTGCGGTCGCGGCCGGATATGCTCTGGCCGGAGCAAAAGTAGTCCTGACAGCAAGAAATGAAGCGAAGCTAAAGCAGATCGAAAGTGATTTAATTGAAGCCGGATGTGATTGTTCACATATAGCCGGTGACCCGGGCGATGAGAACGATGTTCGGAAAATAGTCGCATATTCTGTGCAAAAATACGGAGAAGTAAATATTCTGTGCGCCTGCCACGGATTCAACGCCGCTAAATCCGTTTTGGATCAGTCGGTTGAGGATTGGGAAAAAATCATGGACGCAAACGCGAAAAGTGTTTATATACTGTCAAAATGTGTCGCGGAGCAAATGGTAGCTCAGGGGAAGGGCGGAAAAATTGTTATTACCTCCTCTGCGCGCAGCAAGCGCGGCATGAAAGCCTACACCGGGTACTCTTCGTCTAAGGGTGCTGTAGACCTTATGGTTCAGTCGCTCGGATGTGATCTCGGCGAGCATAATATTCAGGTCAACAGCTTCAATCCTACGGTATTTCGTTCAGATCTCACTGAGTGGATGTTCCATGACGACAACGTGTACCAGAACTTCCTGAAACGGCTTCCCATCGGGCGTCTCGGCGAACCGGCCGATTTTATCGGTATGGCGATTTTCCTCGCTTCACAGGCATCCGATTTCTTTACATCCTCTAACTACGCAGCGGATGGCGGCTATTGGGGAAACTGATATGAAAGAGATAAAGAATGTGGTTGTCGTCGGAGCGGGCATGATGGGCAACGCACTGGCCCAGGTGTTTGCCGCCGACCCAAGCCTTAACGTCGTTCTCAAGACGCGTGCACTGAAAGAGGACCGTTACGAACCGATTATCAACAATCTCGATATTATGATTGCCCGCGGAGCAGCTACGGAAGCAGAGAAAAAGTTGATTCTCGAGCGAATCAATTTCGTTACCGATAATGCCGAAGCATATACGGACGCCGATTTTATTATCGAGTGTTATCCCGAGGTCATGGAGGACAAGCAGAATCTGTTTGTCGAAATTGAAAAATATTGCCGTGACGATTGTATACTTGCAACAAACACATCTGTGATGAGCCCGACGGAGATATCTTCAAAATGCAGGTGTCGTGACCGCGTCGTAGGTGCGCACTTCTGGAATCCCGGTCATCTGATTCCTCTGGTCGAAGTTGTTAAATCCAATTACACCTCTGAAGAGGTTATGCAGGCGACAATGAACCTTCTCACGAAGGTAGGCAAGAAGCCCATCTACTGCAAGAAGGATGTTCCGGGTTTTGTGGCTAATCGTCTTCAGCATGCATTATGGCGTGAAGCGTTCTACATGGTGGAAAACGGTATCGCCGATCCGGAGACAGTAGATGACGCGTGCAAATACGGACCGGGGCTTCGCTGGCCGGTTATGGGTCCCATGGAGAACTCTGATCTTGTGGGAATCCAGCTAAGCTACAATATCCACAACTATATCCTAAGGTATCTTGCAGATAACCATGAGCCGTCAAAGTGCCTGAAGGAGATGCTGGACCGTGGGGATCTCGGATTTAAAACGGGCAAGGGCTGGCAGGAGTGGACCGCGGAGGAGATGCAAGCGTCCAGCAACGGTCTGAAGGAATACCTCATCGATTATGCCGCAAAGCAAAAGAAATCGTAAAAATTTGTTCTGGAGGAAAATGTTATGGGTAAAAAAGTCTTTGTAGATCTGTCACATCCGTTCAGTGCTGAAATTCCGCGCTGGCCGTATTTCGACAAGCCGGTGATTGACAACACACACACAATGGCGAAAGGCGGCGTTCTGACGCAGAAGATTACCTGCACGATGCACACGGGCACCCATGCCGACGCACCGCGCCATGTTATGGAGCGCGAATTCGACGGCAGGAGAGCACGCTATACCCACGAGATGCCGGTGGACGCTTATACCGGCGACGCTGTTTGCCTTCCCATCGAGATAGAGCGCTGGGGACTAATCCTGCCTAAACATCTTGAGGCCGCCTGCGAGAAGGTCGGTATCAAGCCCAGCGAACTGGAAGGCATGGTTATCTGCCTGGATACCGGTATGCACCGTCTGTTCGATGATTCCAAAGAATACTACCATTATGCCTGCGGAACCGGTGTAGAAGCCGGCAAATGGTTTGTTAAACACAAGGTTAAATGCGTCGCGATGGACAGCCAGGCACTGGATCATCCGCTGCACACTGCCATGGGCAACAACGGTATGACGCGGATGAATCTGCTGGGTGCATCGGGCCGTCCGATCACAGAAGAGTATATAGAACAGTTTGGCGAAGAAGCTTATGCGGAATTTGACAAGGAACTGTATATAAAGATTCACGGCAAGGAAGCATACGACAAGAAGTTCGGAGATTTGGAAGCCATAGGCTGCTGGGGAACCTGGGAGCCCTGCCATAAGCAAATGCTCGGACATGGTATCGTAGGCGTAGAAAACCTGGGTGGCGATCTGGACAAGGTTTCGGGTAGACGCTTCCGCTTCTACTGCTTCCCGCTTCGTTGGTACCTGGGTGACGGTTCTATGGTCCGGTGCGTGGCGGAGATCGACGAGGACGACCTGAACGATGTGCCTGACCGGACATACACATACGGAGGCAACATCTAGTTAACTGTAATTAAGCCATACATGCTCTGATGCTTTAAGCGGAGGAGCATGTATGGACTTTAATAGTTTATGAATAAAAGAGGAGAAACAATATGGCGGACCTGAAAAATAAGAGAATTATCACCGTCGCCACGACAGGCGCGTGGCCTACGAAAGATAATACTCCGAACGTACCCATCGAGCCTTATGAGATAGCAGAAGAAATCTACAACTGCTGGAAAGACGGCGCAGCGGTCGCACACATCCATTGCCGTAACGACGAAGGAAAAGCGGCGATGGTATTTGAGAAATTTGAGGAGACAGTCAGGCTGATCCGTGCCAAGAAGGACTGCGACATCATTCTCAACATCACCACCTCCGGCGGAATAAACCTTAAGGAGGAGGACAGACTGCGCCCCTTCTACGAGCTTAAGCCGGAGATGTGTTCTTATGACTGCGGCACGATGAACTGGCAGCATAACGGCGTATTTGAGAACAACCCGCAGTTTCTTGAAAAGCTTGGCCTGATGTGCCAGGAAGCGGGAGTCAAGCCGGAGATCGAAGTGTTCGATCCGGGCATGATTTACAATGCCGGCTACTACATTAAAAAAGGCATCCTGAAGACTCCCTGCCACTTCCAGTTCTGCATGGGCGTTGCCGGCGGTATAGCGGCTACAACAAAGAATCTGGTGTTCATGAAGGACACAATGGACGCTGTCGCACCGGGATCTACCTGGTCGGCTTTCGGTGTAGGCGCCGGCGCCATGGAAATGCTTTATGCCGCTGTTGCAATGGGCGGAAACATCCGCGTGGGTATGGAGGACAACGTGCTCTATAAGAAAGGGCAGATTGCGGATAGCAACATGCAGTTTGTTCAGCGCGCCAAGCGGATCATAGAAGAGTTCGGGCTGGAGGTTGCAACTCCTGCTGAGGCACGTCAGATTCTCGGACTAAAGCCGCGCGAAGCTTAAAGCGATTGGGAAAAACCCCGGAATACACCAATAAACAATAGTTTTAGTAAAGATGTTGAAAGGTCCGGCTGCCCGCATAACAGGTGGTCGGACTTCTTCATTCGTGTTTAGGTTTATATCACAAAGACCGGTGTAATACCATATTCCGGAATAATTCTCTCTTGATTATCTCATTGATTTAGCTTATGATAAAATAAATGAAAAGATCCGGTTTGTACAAAACATGCTAAGTGCGGGATGGAGGATATATATGGAGAACTTAAGCGGGAAAACAGCATTTATAACAGGTGGTGCAAGCGGAATAGGTCTGGGTATAGCCAAAGCCTGCGGAAGATGGGGGATGAAGGTAATAATCGTCGACGCGCGGCAAAAAGCGATAGACGAAGCCTTGCCGTTCTTCAAAGAAAAAGGGTGGCCGGTACATGGCATTAAGCTCGACGTTACCGACCGGGAAGCTTACGCTAAAGCCGGTGATGAGGCGGAAGATGTATTCGGTAAGATCCATGTTCTTGTCAACAACGCCGGAGTTGACGCAGGCAGCGGTCCACTATGGAAGTTTACATATAAAGAGTGTGATTTCGCTGTTGGCATCAATATAGTGGGCGTACTAAACGGAATTATTAATATCGTACCACGGATTCTCAAGCACGGGGAAGGCGGACATGTAGTAAGTACAGCTTCCCAAGCCGGCCTTATTGTTGTACCCGGCTGCGGTTTGTATAATATGTCCAAACATGCTGTTATCGGTATGATGGAAACACTCGCATCTGACCTTGTAGGTACAAATGTAGGCGCCTCGGCGTTTATGCCGGGTCCGGTTGTGTCTAATCTGAGAAATTCATCCCAGGAGGTAAAACCGGAGAGCCTGAGGGAGGAAAAACCGAAAATGCCACCCCCTCAGAGACCAAACGACGGCAAAGAACCACCTGCGATGCCGGACTTCAGTAAGATGTTCATGTCACCCGAGGAAGTAGGAGAGCGCGTTGTACGCGGTATCCGCCGCGGGGATCTGTATATCCTTACGCATCCTGAATTTAAAGATGGGGTCAGAGCACGCGGTGAGGCGCTTTTACGCGCATATCCTAACGAACCTCTCAATGAAGATTTAATGAAAACCTTCGGCATGCTGGTTTATAATCCGATATACGATACTCAGACAACTCCCGGCGATCCGGACTGGAAATAACTCTGAAAACTGAATTAAACTATTACCGATGATTTTAGATCGCTGAAATTTACTTTGAAAAGCAGCCATGGGCACTAAACACCCATGGCTGCTGATTTCGTAAGCTTAAGCTGTATCATTCGCTGTAGCACGAAAGATCCCGATAACCGTAAACTCGGTTGTAATCCTTTGTTTCGGGATTTTTAATGACCGCTGATCTATTGCTGTCAAGCAGCCTGACGATTTCGAATACATTTATCCATATTTCGCTCAGACATTCCTTTTGAGATTCATCAAATATCAGCTGCATACCGAAATGCAAGTGGGAAGTATCGATGTTATTTACATTCTCCTTAATGCTGTAACCTGTCCTACCGAGATAACCGATAACGTCTCCGGAACTTACGATTGAGCCTACAGCCAAGTCTTTTCTATAAGGAAAATTCTTCCGCAGATGAGCATAATAGTAATACCTTTTTGAATCAAATGATCGTATACCAATACGCCAGCCGCCGTATTGATTCCATCCCATTGCCTCAATTATACCGCTTTCAACCGCAATAATAGGCGTGCCGACCTGTCCAATAAGATCGTTACCGAGATGAGTGCGTGAAAAGCCATAAGAACGTCTGCTGCCGAAATCATCATAATGGCTGTACGGAAAGTTTTTTGCAATCGGTGAGAACACTTTTATCCCATATCGCCGCTCCCAATGCTTGCCTGTTCCGTCCGTATCCGGCAGTTCAATTTCGTACTCTCCGACGAATCCCGACAAAACGGCGCTGAATGCTTCATGATAATAGTCATAGTATTTTAGGTCTGATGTCAGCTCATCCATAGTTTTTCCTGAACTTAGTTTTACCGCAATATCATCAAGTTGCCTATCTTTATAACTGCTGAAGTTATTGCCGTTTTTTGCAGCAAGATAGGCAAGCAAGTCAATGAAATTCAGTTTATTTTTACTGTTTCTTGAAGCTATATCCAGCGATATCGCTTTTTTCATTGCTTCACATGGGACATTAAAGTCTACCCAGAGAATATGTCCGGATTCCTCAGAAAGGTCGGTTTTGGCGGTTGAGGAGTTGGAAAATAAGTGAATTTCGTTTAAAAATACGATATTTAGCGTCATGCAAATGCACATAAAAAAGCTTAGGATATTCATTGGCAAATAAACTCACTCCCTTAGTTGAGACAAAAACAAAGATAATTATAGCTATTCGTATCATTACCGGACCTGACTCAATTATTATTACAGTTAGTTCACAGTGTATGTTATCTATAATTTAACAATGAATACGCACTGTGCCGCTTTTTCTGATTAATACTAAATTAGTATTCAGCGCGTTGCATTTTAGCTTATCTTAGTCTATAATAAACTGGATATCGTTCCGGGGAGGATATGCAATGAAGGGAAAGAATTCCGCCGTCAAGCGTTCCTGTGTGCTTTTAGCTTTGCTGATTTCTATTACAATGCTTACCGGATGCTACACGATAGGGGAGAGGAAGCCTATAGCTACAATCCTCTTCAGCAACGGAGATGAAGTAAAGATAAGACTATATCCCGATCAAGCGCCAAACACTGTGAATAACTTTATTTATCTTGCCAATTCCGGTTTTTATGACGGATCTCCGGTGCACAGGATAGTTGAATATTTTGTAATACAGATGGGGAAAAAAGGCTCGGATCCGGAACAAGTCAACGCCGGCTATTATATAAAGGGCGAATTTTCCAACAACGGATTCGGGAAAAATGAACTGTCCCATCTACAGGGCACGGTTTCAATGGCGCGCAGCGCATCAGACGACGATAATGCAGACAAAGACTTGTATAACACCGCAAGTTCACAGTTTTTTATCACCCTGACGGATAAAACTTACTTGGACGGCGACTATGCTGCATTCGGGAAAGTTATATCCGGTATGAAACTCATTGAACAGATATCAAAGATGGATGTTGATAAAAATGATATTCCGAGGGACGAAATATATATTAAAACACTGACCGTCGAAACTTTCGGGAAAAATTACGATGAGCCCACGAAAATACCGATTGAAGACCAATAAGTATATGACCGGCGAGAGAAAACTCGCCGGTCATATACTTATTGGCGCAGCGCTTTAGCAACAGCGGCAAATTCCTTAATTCCTAGAGTTTCTCCCCGGGCTTTTTCATCTATGGAAAGCTCGGTAAGAGCGGCAGCTATATCGGCTTTTGTTAATCGGCTGCCCAATAAAGGCAAAAGAGCATTAATAAGTGTTTTCCTGCGCTGTGAAAACGCGGCCCGTACGACCTTGAAGAAAAATTCTTCATCTCCGATTTCTTCCGGTTTAGTGCGGCAGTGTATATTGATAACAGTTGAGGTTACCTTTGGACGGGGGAAAAAACAGTCCGGCGGAACATCAAAGAGTATACGTGGATAAGAATAATACTGTGAAAAAACAGAAAATGAGCCATAATCGGCACTGGCGGGTTGAGCACATATCCGCGCCGCGACCTCTCGCTGGACCATGACCGTCAAATCAGAAAACAAGCGGGAGCAAAGAAGCTTTGTTAAAACCGGTGTAGTAATAGAGTAAGGAATATTTGCGCAAACAACAGGGCGTAAGCCTGAAAAATACTTATCGACAATAAATGGGAGATCGGTCGTTAATATATTGCCGTGTATAACCGAAACGTTGCCGCAGTGTGCAAGTGTTTCTGAAAGCAGGGGAATGAGTTTATTATCTAGTTCTATAGCTGCTATAACGGCGGCTTTTTTTGATAAGCTATTTGTCAAAACGCCAACACCGGGGCCAATCTCAAGTACACCGCAGGTGCTGTCAATTCCGGATTCAGAAATAATGCGCTCGGGTACCCATTGCGCTGTTAAAAAGTTCTGACCGAGCGACTTCGAAAATCTGAAATCGTATTTTTCGAGTAGGGGGCGCAGTTCTGCGAGGTTAGTAAGTTCCATGCTTTGCTTCCTTTCAAAAAGCCTTTATCATAGCGGAAATCTGTGTTATAGTTTCGGATATAATCGTTAGGGGGAGTCATTATGCGAATATTGATTAAGTACCACAATAGTAATATAGAGAAGATAAAAGCGATCAGCAAGGGCGATTGGATAGATTTGCGAGCCGCTGAAAGCGTTAATATGAATGCCGGAGAATTCAAGTTGATATCACTCGGTGTATCGATGAAATTACCTGAGGGTTATGAAGCGCATATAACGCCGCGCAGTTCAACATTTAAAAACTGGGGAATTATTCAGGTAAACTCAATGGGAATAATCGATAACAGCTACAGCGGTAACGGTGACATATGGTGTTTTCCGGCTTATGCCGTCAGAGATACCTTTATATCTGAAAACGATCGCATTTGTCAGTTCCGGATAATGGAGAGTATGCCGCAAGTAGAGTTCATTGAAACAGATGAACTTGAAGATATCGATAGGGGAGGCTTTGGCAGCACCGGGATACAATAACTGAAACTGACTGCGTCTTAATAATTGAACAAAATAAAAATTTTGTTCAATTAACGGTGGGAATTTTATAATTAAACGAGAGTTATAGCTTAGTTAACGGAATTATTGAGCCTACGTCAAAACAAGGCTCATCCGTAAGAAATATTACTTCCATGTCCAGAGCGCTAATATAATCCAGTATTCGTTTTTCATCCTTTAGGTACTTGAGTGTCCCTGTAAAAGCAACAGCATTTTTAGATATTTTAAAAGAGCTTCCGCCGATAAAACCTGTATCATATCCCGTGAGCTTTATTCCGCCCGGATTTATGAGCAAACAATCTATTCCGGCGCGCAGTGCACTGTTCGATATCCCTTTGTCTGATGTAATTATATGATTTTCATCCAAAACGCAGACTGAACACTTAGTGTAACCCTGATTGACATTATTGATTACTATCTTATTGCTTAGTGCGAATTGCAGTATAAATTTGTCTGTATATTCGATCATATGGAATAAATTGCCTTTAATAAGGCAGGCATTTAAACCGATATCACTTGGATAATGATCGTTCTGAGTTGCTTGGGAAATGATAACATTAAAGCCCGCCTCGCGCAGCAATGTAGCGAACGATATAATTGCTTTCGAGATAAGGATATTTCTTCCGCCAAGGTGAAATATCGACAGATCAGCGTGGTAGGCTACCTGTTTCGCAAGCAACGGATTACCGGGCATTGGCAGAACGTTAATGCCGTAATATGACAGTGATTTACCTAATAATCCGTACTTTTCTCCCAGTATTACTGATTTTACCCTGTAATCAGGCAAATTTGGTTGTTTTATAAACTCAGCATCCATCTCATATATTCCGTAAAAACGATAAAAATAGAATTATCTTTTATATTACCGGAGGTACCGCACAGATGAGTTATATTGCTTGTACAGCGAAATGCATCTATCAGGTCGATGGAAGCTGCACTCTGGATATTGCTGCAGGCGTTGATGATAATGACGAATTTTGTGTAAATTTCATACCCCGGAACGCTTAGCTCCAAGTACGGATGATAGGGCTTCCCGTATATTAGCTGCCTCGATTATTTTCAGACCGGCCGGAATTTTTAAGTCTCCTTTGCGGCGTTTAGGTACAACGCAAACGGTGAAACCGAGACGGCTTACTTCCGACAGCCGCTGCTCCAAAGCGTTGACATTCCGAATTTCCCCTGTCAAGCCGACCTCACCTACTGCGGCAAGACAATCGGCAATCGGTCTGTCCAGAAAACTTGACGCCAGCGCAAGGATTGTGGCGAGATCCGCAGCCGGCTCATTGAGTTCAAGCCCCCCTATGACATTGATGTATGCATCGCTTTGCGAAAGCTTAAGCCCTCCCCTTTTTTCCAATACGGCCAGCAACAGCATAGCGCGGTTATAATCCACGCCGTTTGAGTTTCTGCGCGGCACGTTGAAGCTTGTAGGCGCTAAAAGTGCCTGTATCTCGGCGAGGACAGGACGAGTACCTTCCATTACGCAGGTGACGCAGGTGCCCGGTTCTCCCGCGGGACGGCCCTCCAGCAAAAGCTCCGACGGGTTAGGAACCTCGCTTAGCCCTGTATCCAGCATCTCAAAAACGCCTATTTCATTTGTAGAACCAAATCGATTTTTCGCTGATCTGAGTATTCGGTAGTTCGATGCTTGTTCACCCTCAAAATATAAAACACAGTCCACCATGTGCTCGAGCACTTTGGGGCCGGCGATATTTCCGTCCTTGTTTATATGGCCGACGATAAAAATGGTTGTATTATGAGATTTAGCATATCTCATCAGCGCCATAGTGCAGTCTTTTACTTGCCCAACACTTCCGGGAGCTCCTTCGAGCGCGTCGTTATACATAGTTTGTACAGAGTCTATTACGACAACATCGCAGGGGATATCTTCCAGAGAATCGAGAATTGCCGTAATATTCGTTTCGATTAATAATGAAAGCCTGTCTGAGCTTGAACCGAGGCGTACTGCTCTCATCTTCAGTTGTTTTCCGGATTCCTCCCCTGTCACATAAAGAACACTGAGGTCCTTGGAGCAAAATGCACATAGCTGCAGGAGAAGAGTTGATTTGCCTATCCCAGGTGCGCCGCCCACAAGAACCAAAGATCCTTTCACCGCTCCCCCGCCCAATACCCTGTCAAGCTCGCCGGAGCCGGTTGAAAACCGGTCCTCCGAGGACATATCCACATCACTCAGCATAATTGGAGACGCCTTCGGTATGCTATAAGCTGAACCTTTTGATGCTAATACAGAAGGAATCTTCTGTTCAGTCAATGTGTTCCAGCTCCCGCAAGCAGGGCATTTCCCTTGCCATTTTGGGTATTCGTTTCCGCAATCGGAGCAGAAATATCCTATTTTAACCTTTGACACAAACAGCCTCCAGTTCTTTTGTTAAGCTAAGCCATGATGCCTCGATGGCAGCTGCCAGACGAGTCTGGTACCCGCCTTCCGTTAGTCTATTAAACTCGTCTTTATTAGATAAATAGCCACATTCCAAAATAATTGCGGGGCATTTGGCATTGCGCATAAGATAAATATCATCTGTTGCTTTTATTGCACCTCTCGTATTAGTCGGATCAGCAAATGAGATTAAAAGTTCCTGTATGCGCAATGCGAGCTCTTTGCTTCCGGCTGTTGCTGCATACAGCGTCTGTGCGCCGTGAGGAGTAACAGAGGGGAAATTGTTCTGATGAATGCTTACGAGCACGGCACCGGGGGTGCCGTTGATGACAGCCAGGCGGCTTCTCTGGTCAGCGACCTTTTTTTCAGCGATAGTTCTGGCTCCCGCAGGATAATCAATATGTGCAGAATCCCTTGTGAGAACGGTTTTTGTACCGAACAGGGCAGCAATAAGATCAAGCTTAATCGCGACAGATAGATTTATCTCGGCTTCGCTTGTGCCATCCGGTGCTACTGCGCCTCCGTCGGCGCCGCCGTGTCCGGCGTCAATGATCATGACTAACCGATTTTCAGCGCTGCTGTCGAAAGCAGACGTGCGGGACACCCGCTCTCCCCATTTGAAGATTAATACAAGAATGCTGAATATAAAAGCTATAGCAAAAGCAAGGTATGTCAAGCGTTTCATTTCGCGTCACCCCGATGGATACTTATGTGAGGGGCGACCGGCTTATAACGTCAGCGGGTTTTTTCAGAGCCCTGTTTTTTTGAGCCTGCGAACATAAGCTTGTCAAGCAGCCTGACCTCTCTGAAGCCGAGATGGTAAGCAGGTATGGCGATTATCGGAGCGAACAATATAGGGATAAAATACATGATTTTACTTGCTTCACCGATGTTTGCCAGCGATATCGGATAAAGAAAATCGACATAGAAAAAGGTGATTAGCCGTAGTATGACAATATTAGTATCGGCAAAACCTGTAAGTATCAATGCCGCGGTGATAAAACCGGGTATCTGGGAAATCAGAGCTGCATAAAGCGGTTTGAGGCTTTTATAACGGATGCGTTTATACGTTACAAGGTTTAAGTCACGCTCCCCGGTGCGCCAGGAGTCCAGATAAACGTTTATAACATATAGAAGCAAACATAACACCGTTATGATTATCGTTTCAGTATTCCCGGAGGATATCTCAGTTCCGAAAATAGCATCGGTTGCGTAGAACACATAATGAAGGACAACAAAAACGATTATGTTTAAAATATGCATGTAGAAGATTTTAAACGCAAAGCGTCCCACGGTGCTGTTGCCGGTCTCTTCTTTCCTGCGTTTAAACATCAGCGGCACCTCCGAATTCTAAGGACTAATAGCCAGTTAATGATATCATAGATGTTTACAAAAAACAAAAAATAATATATAATAGCACAAATATATCAGAAAGATGATTTTAGGTGACATACATGGATATTGAACGGATTGCTCAAGAAGCGCGTGAATTTGGATTCACATTGGCAGCCCCTATTTCTATCGAAACGATTAATCCGATGACAGCGGTCAGAGATATGTGCTCGGTGGATAAATGCAGGGCTTATGGTAAAAACTGGGCCTGCCCTCCTGCCTGCGGTTCTGTGGAAGATTGTGAACGAAATATAAAAAGATATTCGGACGCTATTATCGTTCAGACAACCGCGCAGCTCGAAGATGATTTCGACTTCGAGGGTATGGATAAAGCCGCAAAAATGCATGGCTATAATTTTGTTTCCTTCCACGATTTTCTTCGGGAGAAATATCCTGGAACGGAAATCCTTGCGTTAGGCACAGGCGGGTGTATGAATTGTAAAGAGTGCACTTATCCCGATGAACCGTGTCGTTTTCCTGAGAAAATGGTTCATCCGATGGAAGGCTATGGGATAATGATAAGCGATGTGTGCAAAAGGAACGGCATACCCTATAATCACGGACGCGGAACTCTCACCTACATCGGGTGTTATTTATTAAAAGAACGGGAGACAAATCTATGAAAGTAAGGTTCGTTCCTGCTGAAAAAACAATAGATGTCCAGCCGGGGACAACAGTTATGAAAGCTCTGCTGGCGGCCGGCCTTGAACTTGACGCTCCCTGCGGAGGCAGAGGAGTCTGCGGGAAATGCAGAGTGACAATAATAGATTCTCACGGAGAACATCAAGCGCTTGCCTGCCAGACTGAGATTCATACTGATATGACTGTTGACATTACACGCAAAGATTCAGGGCATAGAATTCTCATGGGGGGTATATCGCGCGACATTAAGCTCTCGCCGGCTGTTAAGACATTTCGTGTAAAGATACCACAACCGACTACATCAGATCTTCGCTCATGCTGGGAGCGCGTGAAGGACGCCGTGGCGAAGGCTGCAGGAATAACAAACGCGGCCGATATTATGCCGGATCCGGTTGTAGCCTCAGAACTTTATATGGTTCTTACCAGGAATAATTTCGATGTTGAAGTTCTTATGATGGGCAATAATATTATCGGTGTGACAGCACCCGGCAGTCCGATCCTTGGCATTGCCTACGATATTGGTACAACGACAATTGCGGGATACCTGATGAATCTTCGCACAGGTGAGCAAGTGTCGCAGTCTAGCCTTTTAAATCCTCAGGTCAAATACGGCGCAGATGTCATAATGAGAACCAAGTACACGATAGAAAACGGGCTGGAGGGTCCCACACAGTCGGTAAGAAAAGCGCTGTCCGAAATAGCGGATAAGATGCTCAGTGAAACAAGCTTTGATAAAAATTACGTATACGCTGTGACGGTGGTCGGCAATACCTGCATGCATCATCTGTTCTCCGGTATCTCGCCCGCTTCGCTCGCTTACGCGCCATATACTCCGGCAATAACCGAGCCGATAGTTGCCAACACTAGAGAATTCGGATTCAGTATCAATCCATGCGCAAAGCTTATGCTTTTGCCAAACATAGCGGGATTTGTAGGGGCCGATACTGTCGGAGCCGCTTTGGCATCGGAAATGGATAAAAAAGAAGAGCTCACATTATTAATTGACATAGGAACTAACGGAGAAATGGTTTTAGGTACGAAGGATTACCTCGCAACCTGCTCTACTGCCGCCGGCCCGGCCTTTGAAGGAGCTCTTATTACCTTCGGCATGCGTGGTGCAGAGGGGGCGATAGACCACGTCAGCTTTGAAGAAGGCCGTTTGGAATATACGGTAATCGGCGGGGGCAAACCGGCCGGAATATGCGGGAGCGGGATTATAGACCTTCTTTCCGAGCTTGTTCGTACCGGAATTGTTGAATCCGGTGGGAGAATGAAAGCCCCGGATGAGCTCAGCAACGGGCTTGAAAAATATATGGGATATTATAAAGGCCAGCGCTGCATAGTCCTTGCCGGCAAAGACATTTCCGCAACGGATGAAGATATAGTGTTCACTCAAAAAGATGTACGAGAAGTTCAGCTTGCCAAAGGCGCCATGGCTGCCGGGATTCAGATGCTCTGCAGAAGGCTCGGGGTGTCGTCTTCCGAAATAAAATCAATAATGATTGCAGGAGCGTTCGGCAACTATATGAAACCATCCAGCGCATGCGGAATAGGACTTATACCTAAAGAACTGAAAGAAAATGTGGTGGCCGTCGGAAATGCCGCGGGTCAGGGCGCAAAAATCTCTCTTCTGTCAGTTGAGGAATACAAAAGAGCCGAAAAGCTCTCCATGAGCATGGATTACCTGGAACTGGCCGCAGATCCCGCATTTCAGGACGTATTTGTCGATCAGCTTGAATTCCCGGGAGATGAATAAGGCAGATAGATAAGTAATCTGTAATTACCCGAGTTAGAATATATTATCTGCCCATTCGGTGCATATTGTACCGGATGGGTTTTGTTATTGTATCCTTTTATCCGTTTTCATTATCTTCAACGAACCAGCGGCCGTCTTCGTCATAAAGATATACTTCCCTGCTCCTGATACGGCATGCGTAACGGTTGCCGACGCCTCCCGACTTTAAAGAGGCAGCTCTTCGGACGTCATAAATTCGTTCTATTTCATAACGCCTGCCGTCCGTCCAGATCATTTCAATAGGCATAATCTTCCCGTCCGGTTCATGCTGTGCTATTACCCCGACATACTGTTTCACTGCTTTTTCACCTCAAAAAAGCTATTTGCTGGATGCTGTGGTCATCTCTTGGATTTAGGCTTGAAAGATTGCGGTCCGTTAGCATTATACCTCTTTGTATGGCAAAATGACCAAACCGGTTTCTTATTGAATCGACGGCCTTTTCAAGCTCTTCTTTCTTTTGCAGACGTTCAGAATCCGGAAGAAAGGATAATTGTCGGCAATCAGCGGGAGCAAGATCGCATGCGCGCACGCCAAGACTGCGAACCGCAAAAGGCTCGTTTACGTTAAGGTCAAATAATCTCATAGAAGCATGGGCGATGGTGTCAGACACACAGGAAGGTTCGGGCAGTTTTGCTTGCCTTTCAAATGAGACAAGCTTATTGTCACGCACATATAGCTGTACTGTTCTGCAGATAAACCCGTTCTCACGAAGCCTGCTTGCCACACTTTCGGCGAGCATATAAATTGTTATTTTAACATCTTCATAGGAAACCAAATCCCTGGGCGTGGTCGTCGAATTGCCGATACTCTTTATCGGATAAGAATCATTGCTGACCGGAGATATGTCCATCCCATTTGCAAACTGCCACAACATAACGCCGTTGATTCCAAGCCAGTTCTTTAAGAGTCTCGGTTCTGTCCGGGCAAGCGCGCCGATTGTGTGGATTCCGTAGCCCGCCAGCTTTCTGGAAGCGGAACTTCCGACATACAGAAGTTCCCGCACGGGAAGCGGCCACACCTTGTCTTTAAAATCGGCAACCGTAATGGTGGTAGTGGCGTCGGGCTTGTGCATATCAGAACCCAGCTTCGCAAATATTTTGTTGTAGCTTACGCCGACAGAGGCGGTTATACCCAATTCAAATTTAATGCGCTCCCGAATTTTATCGGCAATTACTTTGCCGTCTTGAGAAACTAAGCTTCCTGTAACATCAAGCCAAGACTCATCAAGACCGAAAGGTTCTATCTTGTCGGTATAATCCGCGTATATTTCCCTTACCATCCTCGAAAACCGTATATAGCGATCGTAATGCGGGGGCACAAAGACCAAGTCAGGGCATCTGCGTTTGGCCTGCCAAAGCGCTTCACCGGTTTTTATGCCGTATTTTTTGGCAATATTGTTTTTTGCAAGAACAATGCCGTGGCGCAGTTCGGGATCCCCGCCGACAGCAACCGGCATGCTTCTCAAAGCGGGGTTATAAAGACACTCCACACTGGCGTAGAAATTATTAATGTCGGAGTGCAGTATTACCCGCGTCATTACATTCCCTCCATCAAGAACATATGTTCTACTATGCTTAATATATGACAGAGCCGAGAAAAAAGCAACAGGTAATTACTTGTAATTTATAATTTTATATCTTGGATCATAAGAATAAAGCTTTCGCAGCCATCCGGATCAAGACTGCAAAAGCTTTATTTATCAAAAAATGCTATTACATAAAGGCATCGGGCGAGAACAGCCGTTCACGCCCGATAAATATTACGTTCCTCGCAGTTCCCTGTAATCCTCTGCGCCTGCAATTGTGTCGGGCGGGAAAAATTCGTTAACCGGGAACCGTATTTTGCGGAAAAGATCGCAGGGATCGTCTTCTCCGGAACCTATGCACTCTTTTTCAGGCATGGAATATTCGTAGAATGGTATGAGCATCTGAGAATCCCGCTCTAACCTTATTATAGAGAACTGACCCAATGTTATATACACTCGCTTCGAATCTCCACCCAGAGCCAGCCCTGTAGGGAAAGCACCCCTAATAAATTCCGGTATTTCTTCAAGTTCACGGTCATTGTTAGGACATTCGCAAACTTCCACGAGCTTAATTCCGAGTACTATTGGGTCTACAGCCTCGAGAACTGCAGTTGGCAGGCCCGGATCATGGACGGTGTTGCAGGAGTCGGATGTAAATACCTTTGCGTTTCCCTCACTGCCGAAAAGTATGACGCGCTTGTCAAACACCGCCAGACCGGTAATCGGATCTGTTCCGGATACTAGGGAATAAGCTTCGCCTGTGATTCTATAAAAGTAGCGAACATCGACAGTGTAGTATCCCCTGTTAAACGAGACCTCCTTAACATCCACGCTCGCGTAGAGCAACTGCGCGCTTCTGGCTCTGACGCTGACAGCACCCGATATGTAAGCCTGTGAATTACAGTCCGGATAAAGACGTAGGTCCTCGATGCAATCTTTATCCTTACATGAATCGTAGATTTTTCTTGTGTTGATGGAGACCGAATCCCTTATGCATGTCGGGTCATTGCCTGGCCCGGCCTGAACTCTGTCGGCCATTGCCTTACCTCCCAGCTAGTATTGATTATTCCGTTTTACCGCCAATAAACAATACATTCTATGCGGGGGAGGGATTTTTGTGCCGTTTATTCGATAACAGGCGATTTGCTGAGCGGAAGGATGCAGATATAAGTCTTTCCGCGGCCTAAAGCAATTTCGTTGCCATCCGTGTCGGTGTATACAAGCTGTGAGGTAAAGGAGTCCTTGGTCCACGTTATGTCTATGTATCTTCCGCCGCAGGCAAAGGCGGCGCTTCCGCTGCCGATAAGATCGACGTCTATCCGGCCCATATTGTCACCTGATATCATACTCACGGAAGTGTTAATAATTATTACGTTAGTTACCGCTACCTGCTGCTGTGAATTTCCATCGGTATAGGGGCCATCATATTGGCTGACCATATAGAGCCCGGTGTCATTATCATAGTCAAACACGCTTGATTTGTAATCAGAAAACACAGCACTGATATGTTGGGCACTTTTTCCGCCGGGCGGAGTGCCGTCATCTGAGAAGTTCATGTGGTAGCGCCAGGCCTCATCATGTTCTGTGCGGATGTTTGTCTCATATACTTGGGACAGAAGTTCGCCTGAAGTAAAAAGTGTGTGCTCATATGCGTAGCCGGCTTCGATTCTGCTTCGGTCGCGATAACACATGTCATCATAGCCGTAACAGAAATCTATATTGTCTATGTCGCGTGATGAAAGATTGCTGTATGCTTGAGGACTTCCGCCTGCATGTACATATATCGCATCGTGTCCCTGCGCCAAATCGATATAATATGTTCTTGCGCTTCGTATGCTGCCAATAGTCCCTGCTTGCGATATATCTGCATAAACGGCAAGCATTCTTGTTATACCGCCTTCGGCAAGGACTTCATATATAATATCCGCTTGAGATTGCCCGTGCTGCGGCTGTGCTTCCCTTATATTGTTGAGCATTACTGCAAAGGGTCTTATCATAGAAATTTCTTTATCTACAGGAGTCCCTGTCAGAGGGTTCACCGGGCCGTTATAAGGTGTAGGAGTCGGTTCGGGAGTTGGGGTTGGCGATAAGGTTGCGGTGGGTAAAGGAGTAGGCGTAAATGTCAGGCTTGGAGAAGCTGTGACGGGAGGCTCCGGAGTTATCGATTCTTCGGGCGGAGAATTTTTATTTCCGCATCCGTAAAAAAAGAATGCCAGCATAAAAAACACCGTAAGCATGGACAGGAAATGTTTCATTTAATCACCTCTGAGTAACGACATATTAAACCCGTCGGAACCTCGTGTCAATATAGTGGCGCTGTTTTGTTATATCCGACAAAATACAGCGTTTTTCGCAGCGCTTGTTTTCTATGGACGTTCTTCCTCTTGTATTGTATAATGTGTAGAGATTTAGTAAAGGAAGCGGTGGAATGGAAAGACTGGGATTCATACATGACAAACTGGAAATAAAAATACTCATTCTTTTTATACTGACCCGTCTGCCTCGCCCTATTGACTTTGACGCGCTTACTGAACTCGTTATCTGTGATGACGGTATAAGCTATTTTGATTATGTAGAAGCGCTTAACGAGCTTATTAAAGCCGGCCTTATCCTTGAAACGGAAGGCAGATACTCCGTAACCGAGCGAGGTATCAGCAACTTGGATGTAACACAGAGCGATATACCTTATTCGGTACGCATCAAGGCTCAGCAAGCTACGCTTAAAGAAGCCCGTATCATGAGACGCAATTCGATGATAACAACCGAATCATTACCGCGGGAGGATGGGAGCGTAACCGTTCGTCTGCGCCTGGCGGATTCTTTGGGAGACATTATGGCGATGGACCTTCTTATCGGAAGCGAAAGCCAGGCAGAAGCGGTAAAAAAACGATTCAGGCTGAGCGCAGAGCTTTTGTATAATGACATAATAGAACTCCTGCTCAGGGATATTGACTGAGGTTATAAACTTTTATCCTGATATTGCTGGCAGCGTAGAGAATCAGAGCTTATTAGCCATTTGCTTATACGGTAAAGGCCTCAATTTAAATTATGTAATTTCGAAGCCCTGTCTATGCGGTTTTCAGGGAACATATAAACGGGGTTTACTAATATTGCGGGGAGAAATGTGCATGTCGAAATATTTCGGTACGGACGGTTTTCGCGGTGAAGCAAACCGCGGACTTAATGCTGAACACGCGTATAGGATAGGGCGTTTCTTAGGCTGGTATTATGGAAGGGAGCATAAAGCAAGGATAGTAGTAGGTAAGGATACACGCTTATCAAGCTATATGTTTGAGTCCGGCCTTTCGGCCGGGCTTACCGCCTCGGGAGCGGATACATATCTTCTTCATGTTACAACGACACCAAGTGTCTCATATGTAGCCAGAACAGACGATTTTGACTGTGGCATAATGATATCTGCCAGCCATAACTATTATACTGACAATGGTATAAAGCTGTTAAACGGACGCGGAGAAAAAATGGAAGAGGATGTTATTGATCTTGTTGAGAAATATCTTGACGGAGAATATGGAGAACTTCCATTCGCAACAGACGAAGATATAGGCAGGGTCATCGATTATTCAGCAGGCCGCAACAGATATATCGGATATCTTATAGGCCTGTCAACACACTCATTTAAAGGCAAAAAAGTCGGTTTGGACTGCGCGAACGGCAGCACATGGATGATTGCTAAAAGTGTTTTTGATGCCTTGGGAGCAGACACATATGTCATTAACAATACTCCTGACGGTACCAATGTCAACAGAAACTGCGGCTCCACGCATATTCAAGGATTGTGTGAGCTGGTCAAGGGCAATAGTCTTGATGTGGGTTTTGCGTTTGACGGTGATGCCGACCGCTGCCTTGCAGTAGATGAAAAAGGAACTGTAGTGGACGGAGACATGATAATGTATATATGCGGAAAGCATATGAAGGATAAGGGCATGTTATCAACAAACACCGTTGTAACAACGATAATGTCAAATATAGGACTGTATAAAGCCCTCAACGAAATCGGCATATCTTATGAAAAGACGGATGTTGGAGACAGGTATGTATGGGAGAATATGCGAGAGAACGGACACCTGATCGGAGGAGAGCAGTCCGGACATATTATCTTCAGCAAAGTTGCCAATACCGGCGATGGTCTGATTACGGCCCTAATGGTTATGACTGCGATGCTGGACAGAAAGCTGCCCTTGTCAGCTCTGACTATGCCTGTAACAATATACCCTCAGGTCCTCAGAAATGTTCGTGTTTTCAACAAAGATGCGGCCTTGACAGATCCCGATGTTCAAAACGAAGTTGAATTGGTATCTGCACGGCTTGGCAGCAATGGCAGGGTGCTATTGAGAAAAAGCGGAACGGAACCGGTGCTGAGGATTATGGTCGAGGCGCCGACAAACAATCAGTGTGAAGAGAATGTTGAAGCAATAATTGCGGCAATGTCAAGAAAGAATCTGCTGGCAGACGTGTGAATCAACGCAGGAGATAACGTTTGGATTGCCAAGGATGCATATGTATTCGATTCAACCTCTTTAACCGGGCCGTGTATAATCGACAGCGGAGCGGAAGTCAGACCGTGTGTCTAATCCGGGCTCGGTAATCGGAAGTGACAGCAGCGTATATCCTTTATCATCTGTACGTTGGATTGTTCCGGCAGGATATATATGGATAAGGACACAATTGTGCGTAGAAAATAATCAGAATTACGATAGGAACCAAAATATAACCCCCCAATTGTTTCAGCGTTCTCTGCACACAGTTTGGGGGTTAACGATTATTACCAGTTGAAATAGCTTAGTTTATTTTATTGTGAAGGTGATATAATCGAAGCTTCCCACGCTTAAAGGCAATTATTTCTTTAATAAAGGAATTTACAACGCGGAAAATAAGCGAGGGGTGAGCACTTTGGCGATTATTTTTTTCAGGACGATAATAATATTTATAATTATAGTAGCTGCACTGCGGTTTATGGGTAAAAGACAATTAGGAGAACTGGAGCTTTCAGAGCTTGTTGTAGCAGTCCTGATATCTGAGCAGGCAACACTGCCGCTGCAGGATATCGGTATACCTCTGATTCACGGTCTGGTGTCTATTATAACCCTGTTATGCTGCGAACTCCTCATAACAGCAGCTACACTTAAATCACTAAAGTTTCGCAGTTTTATATGCGGAAAGCCGAGCGTTATCATAGATGAAGGCAATATTGTTCAGTCAGAGATGAAAAGCAACAGTTTTTCGCTTGACGAGCTCGCAGAAGCTCTGCGAAAAAAGGATATAATAGATATATCAAAGGTACGCTACGCAGTATTGGAAACAGACGGTACGCTAAGTACCTGTCTGTTTGAAAAAGAGCAGGCTGCGACACCGTCCGTAATGGGGATTGATGTCAAAGATAAGGTCATACCTGTATCTGTTATAAGCGATGGCAGAGTATTGTCGGATAATCTGTCGCTGATCGGCCGTGATGAATCATGGCTTCGACAGATACTAAGCCGTAAAGGCATCGAATCGCCGACAGAAGTGTATTACATGACCAGCGATGGGAAAAGTGATATTTTTCTTGCGGCTAAGGAAATAAGAAAATGAGGAAAGAGATTGTGGCGATAGCGTTGCTGGCAGCCTTATTCGCAGGCTCTTTGCTGAACATTAAGATAATACGCAGGATAACCTCGTCGCTGTACGATAATGTTTTGTCAGCTATGAATTGTGCTGACCAGGAAGATTGGAACTCTGCCGGGGAGTATACAGAGCGGGCCGTATGGCAATGGGATAAGTCAAAAAGATATCTGATGGTATTCATACGCCATACAGAGATTGATACGGTAAGTTCATCGCTTAATGACTTCAGAACGGAAATCATTAACCGGGACCCCGATCGAACTATCGGTATGGGAGAAAAAGCATTAGAGCAGATAAAAAGCATTGAGGAGACGGAATCTGTGTCTTTCGGAAGCCTTTTTTAATTACTTTTTATCGACAAGAAGTTTATTGAGTTCTTCCATAAAAGTGTTTATATCCTTGAATTGGCGATAAACAGAAGCAAAGCGAACATAAGCGACCTCATCGATATCTTTAAGGTGATTCATCACCATTTCACCTATTCTCTGTGTTGAAATTTCGCGTTCAAGCGAGTTTTGCAATTCCTGCTCAATGTCGTCTGCAATTGTTTCTAGCCTTGCTACGGGAACGGGGCGTTTTTCACAAGCGCGCAGCATTCCGTTTAGTATCTTAATACGGTCAAAACTTTGCCTGCTGCCATCCTTTTTAATAACGAGCAACGGCAAACGCTCCATTATTTCATAGGTTGTAAATCTTTTTGTACATGACAGGCACTCTCTGCGCCTACGTATTGTTGCCCCCTCTTCTGCAGGTCGGGAATCAATCACCTTGCTTTCGCTATAGCTGCAGTACGGACATCTCATGTTTATACCTCCGTTTCGCTCGTTATCGGATATTATAGCATAAGTACTGTAAGTTGTATATAAAAAGGGAATTATTACAGCTTGATACAACATGTGCCGGCTATTATAATTCTCTTGAGGTGGTAGGTCGTGTCGGTTCTGACAAAGATTTTCAAAAGGGCCGGGGAGATGTGCAAACAAGCTGCAGCGGTGATGAAGCTGACTTTGGTCTTATCCTGTATGTGCTGCGCTGCATCAATAGTGATGCTGATCCTATCGAACGGGCCGGGATATTCTTATGATACATATATGGTAGCAATAGAATTATCAAAGCTGCCGCAAGCGCTTTTACTGGTCGGTGTATTGGGCTCAGCCGTTGTCGAGGATGTCAGAGGCAACTAAAAGAAATTCGTCACGGGAATAGAGCGCGTTTAAAATATCCAGCATCGCTGTTGAACTGAGAAGACCCGGCAGTTTCATCCGTTCAGCCAGAGATTTGCGCCGTAATGCGCTCCCTTCCCTTCCGGAGAGGCCTGCTAAATACAGGTCAGCTTTAGTAATAAGACTGCTTTTTTCCGCTTTTGTGAAACTGTCGCTCATTGTAGCACCGGAATTTCTCAGGGCATTTAGAAGTACTTCCCTTTCCATTGCTTCTACACCGAGTTTTCCTTCTTTGGAAGACCGGTTTTTTCTTTTTTCGCGCCCCGTAATATCTGGTATATAAGCATGCAGTACCTTGCCGTCTCTAATGCAGCTTTTTATTTTATTACGTATCATAAAGCCCGCTCCGTCACTGTCGGTCAATATCACTATGCCGCGGCTCTGTGCCAGCCGGGAAATAAGAAGCATTAGTTCATCATCTGTGAAGATGCCGAAACCACGGGTTTCGATGATGAATGCGTCTAAAAATTGGCTTAGCGTGTTTCTGTCGTAGCGGCCTTCAACGATAATAGCTTCATTAACAGTAGTTTTATTTATTCCCATTAGTTACTCCCGTAAGGCAAGCTTAACAAGTAAGGTTATTATCAGGTCTTCGCTTCCGACTGTTGTGCTTTTAAGTTGGAGGTCAGTTTCTGCGCACAATCTGATAGCCGAAGCGAGATAGGCTTCTCCCATTGATATACATGAAGAGAGCAGCTTTCTTGCGTAATAGTCGGAATTGGAAGAAACGACTTTTTTCAGGAAAGCGGTGTCACGGTTAAGTCTTTTAGCAATTTTCGCCGCATAGAGCCTGCGGAACTGAGCTGCCACTGCGGCCAATATCTGCGAGGGATTGTCTCTCTTCATTAAAAAAAGCTCAGACAACACCGATACGGCTTTCGGATAGTTGTGTGCTGCAAGCGAATCTGTAAGCGAGAATACCGCGGCATCCAGAACGGGTACCGCAACCGCATCAATTCCTTCGCGGGTTATTGATTTTGTCGAAGAATATGAGGAAATTTTTTCGATTTCCGATAAGAGATTTGTCATAAGACCGCCACAGAGAAAAGACAAATAGTCCGCATTGCTATCTGATATATCATGCCCGTATGCCTCAAAACGGCGTTGTATCCATCTGATGAGCTGCCCTCTTCCCTGCTCGTCAATGCGGATTACAGGTCCGGCAGCCTCAAGAGCCGCATAGAGTTTTTTACGTCTTTTATCCGTTTTAAAGTCCATACTTTCATAATAGAAAACAAGACAGCACCATTCCGGTAAATCGGAAATCAACGCGATAAGCCTTGAAGCATCTTCATCGATACACTTAAATAAGTCATAATCACGAACCTCAACTAGCGTGAATGGCGCAAATGAAGGAAGCGATTCAACGGCCTCCTCCAGCTTTCTTATATCAAGCTGTTCACCGTCAAGACGTCTGTGGTTGAACTCGTCAAAAACACCGTCTAAGAGAGTTTTCCTCAGTTCAATGAGCCAGTATTCTTTAAGATAACTTTCTTTTCCGCAGATGATATACATTCTGGCGGGCTTGCCGTTTTTAACTTCTTTTTTAAATTTCTCGAAAGCAGCCGCAGCATCTGAATCATTCTTATATTCCAGTGCCAAACATATACCCCCTTTCATCCGAGACGAACTGTAACATCGCCATTAATATCCGTTCGGAATACTTCAGAACCCGCGTTTTTCAGGCGTGTTAGGACAATATCGGACGGATGACCGTAATGATTTCTCCCGACTGATATAATAGCTGTTTCCGGTCGAAGTGCATTTAGCAGTTCATCTGATGTCGAATATGCGGAGCCATGATGTGAAACAAACAACAGTTCTATATCCGGCAGAAAATAGCTGTCAAGCAGCCGCTCTTCGGTTTTGATACTCATATCACCTGTAACCAGCGCATCATATTCCCCGTAAGAGCATAATACAGAAAGTCCGTTTTCGTTATCATTATTCGCACCGACCGGCTGATAGCAGGTTAACATAAATAATTCTCCCTCTGATAACTCGATTAAATCCGTAACCGTTATTATTTGCACACCTAAATCTTCGGCAGCGGCAAGGATATCGGAGCGCAGTTCACTATCTTTCGCTTCCGGTACTATCAACTTTAATATACGAAGACGCTGCATAAGTTCAACCGCACCGTCGGCATGGTCATCGTGAAAATGTGTAAGAATAAGATAATCGACCTCATTGTAGCCAAGAGAGAGGATATAGTCTGCTGCATAGTCGCCCTCGTTAGCTCTTCGGTTCCCACCGCAGTCAATAACGACAACACAGTCACTTGAAGTGAATACAGCGCACGCTCCCTGCCCTACATCCAGCGCAGCAGCAATCATCCCGACATTCCGGGCTTCGAGTGCTGAGAGAATTAAAGCCAGGCATAACAGTGTCGAAAGCGGTACGGAGTAGACTATAAAGTTCTTTTTCGATTTAGGTAAAGCGAGAATGAGTAATAATGAAAGGTACGCGTATATCAGCCAAATCCTTATGTAAATGCTGCGCAGATAAAGGGCAGCGAAAGGTATTGATGAAAGAGTTGACGCGACAAGCTTTATATATAAAAAGATGACTGAGGGCACATAGGCCAGCACAGTCGCGGCAGGGGCCCAAATAAACCCCAGGATAATACAGGCGAAACCAAGAGAAAAAATAATAGTTACTGCCCAAAGAATCAGCAAATTAGTAAGCGGAGCGATAATTGATATGCTCTTAAAGAAAATAGCAATCAGAGGTATAACAAAAACCATTGATGAAAGACTTAAGACTATTGTTGAAGCGGTATACTGTTTGAGGTGTTTGAAAACTGTATTTTTAATAGGTTTATTTATATCCGTCTGCAGTCGTGCCAGCAATCGTTCGCCAAAAAGCATAATGCCTGCCACACATGCGTAGGAAAGCTGAAGGCCTCCGTTTTGCGCTGCAAAAGGATTAATGAATAAAAAGAGCATAAGCGATGCACCCATAGCTGTTGGCGCATCATATTCCCGGGAAAAAAACGGCGCTGCAATCAGAAATATCTCCATAACTCCCGCTCTTGTTACAGAGGGAGAGAAACCTATAAAAGCCATGAAAAAAAATATAACAGGAATGCAAGCGAGCATCGCTTTCCTTCGACCCCTCAAAAAAAAGCGCATCATCTCTACAAGAAAGGTAAGATGCATACCCGAAACCGCTATAATATGCGTTATTCCGGTTATTGAGAACGCCGAATTAAGAAAGGAATCCTCATTCAGATCATTTCTGTCACCTATTAGGACAGCCTTCATAAAAGGTGAAGCATATCCCGGAAATACCCTGTCAATTTTATTAGATACGGCTTTTAGCATTCGGGCGGGTATATGAAGAAGTGAAAGACCATCGGTTCCTATTATTTGCGGAGAGGCTTTAGCGTAAAGAAACAGAAATGTGCCGTTTGATTCATAATAGAAGTTCTCGGTCTTGTCAGAGGCTAAAACCGCCTCGGCAGTTAGCTGTAAAATATCACCGGGCTTAAAATCAGCTTCATCGTTGTATTGGCCGCTGTAGATAAAAAGTGTAGCGCCAATGCCGTCAAGGCGTACAGGCAGAGAAATACCATAATCCGTATCCTGTGCATAACCGCGCAGTGTTACTGTAATCTCTGAATTGGTTCCGGCATAGTAGTTCGCCGGTGCGTATACATATTTTGTATAAACATGATTCCACAGTAATGCAAAAAGAATTCCGATCGCGGCGATTTGTACGATACGTGAGCGAGTGCATTTGAATATAGAAAGTATCAATGCTGCCGCAAGTGCAAGCAATGCAGCGATAAGAGATATAAAAGGAGTTAACAGATATTGGGAGGCGAATATTGCCGCTGAAAAGGCATAAGCAAAAATCGCAAGCTTTCGCACAGCGGCAACACGCTCCTTCTATTGATAAAAAGACAAACCGATCAGCCGGGCGGCCAGGTCATATCACGACCGGAGAGAACATGAAAATGCAGGTGAGGGACACTTTGACCTGCGGATTCTCCGCAGTTTGATACAACGCGGAAACCGTTTAGTTTCATTTCCGAGGCCAGTTTTGCAATGATTTCAAATATATGTCCGACAATAGCCGAGTCCTCATTTTCAACAGTTGCGCAAGATGATATATGCTTTCGCGGAATTACTAGAAAATGGATCGGAGCCTTGGGATCGATATCTATAAATGCGTATATGCTATCATCGCTGTATACACACGCTGAAGGTATCTCTCCCGAAGCAATCGAGCAAAAAATACAATCGCTCATATCGATTTTCCTTTCTCAGAGTTTCTGACTGACGAAATCATCGACGGCAGCCAGCGCGTCATCCAGTTTCAGAAGGTTTCGGCCACCGCCCATCGCAGTGTCAGGTTTACCGCCGCCGCTGCCATCAGCAATTTTTGTTATTGTTTTTATTATCTCCCCGGCTTTTATTCCACTGTTAACCGCATCTTTTCCGCAAACACAAAGAAATGTGATTTTGTCGTCCGATATTGTTGCTAGAACGGCAACTATAGACGGCTCCTTGTCTTTTAGGAAATCGCCGGCGGTCCTTAGCCACTCGTTGTCTGCCTCGCGTATATGTGCTGTAATAACTTTAAAGCATCCTACATATCTTGCGCAATCGATGAGCCGATCCGCTTCGGACTTAATAATCCTGCTTCTTAGCTGTTCTATAGTCCGCCGCATATCTTTAAGCTCTGTTTGTGTCTGCTGCACTTTATTCATCAGCTCAGAAGGACTCGTTTTAAGCGCGTCTGCGACTGCACGGTTAAGGTTTGCCTCAGCGTTCATTAGTTCTATCGCACCCAGGCCGACGACCGCGTCTATTCTTCTCACACCGGCTGCCACGGAGTATTCGGCAATTGTTTTATAGCTTCCGATTTTAGCGGTATTTGTTAAATGAGTACCTCCGCAGAATTCGGTAGAGAAGCTTCCCATTTTTACTACTCGCACCACTTCTCCGTATTTTTCGCCGAACAGCGCTATCGCACCCTCCTTTTTTGCATCGTCAATCGGCATTTCACGAATATTTACGGCAAGATCATCAAGAATCTGATTGTTTATCATTCGGTCAATTTCATCAAGCTCGTCTTTTGTGATGGAAGAAAAGTGGGTGAAGTCAAATCTTATAGTATCCGGAGATACAAGCGATCCGGCCTGTTCAACATGTGTACCGAGGACTCGGCGCAGAGCGGTATCGAGTAGATGTGTCGCACTGTGAGCTCTCATAATCGCGCGGCGTCTCGGGATGTCAATGGATGCTTCAACAATGTCATCAACTGCGAAAGCACCTTTTTTAACAACCCCGGTATGCATGTATTTGCCATCCTTTGACTTGCGGACGTCTGTTACCTCAAACAAAGCGCCCGAAGAGCAAATTGATCCGTGATCAGCAGATTGCCCGCCCATTTCCGCGTAAAATGGGGTCTTGTCCAAAATGATAACGGCCTGCGAGCCTTCGCGCACGGAAGAGCAGAGTTCTCCCTCAGATACTATAGCGAGAACTTTCGCATCGGCTTCGGACATGCTGTCGTAACCGGTAAAAAGTGTTTCCTCATCCTTTGGAAGTCCGAGATCTATCGCTGCCCACCCAAAATCACCGAGAGCCGAAGTAGCAGCGCGGGCACGCTTTTTCTGCTCTTCCATGAGAGCATCAAAACCTTCTCTGTCCACGCTTAGACCTTGCTCGGCAAGTATCTCAAGTGTCAGATCGATCGGAAAGCCATATGTGTCGTAGAGTTTAAAGCATGCGGCGCCATCTAATGTTTTAGCGCCGGATAACTTCATAGCGTCAATCAGGCCGGCCAGAATCTTGCTGCCCGAGTCAATTGTAAGGCTGAATCTATCCTCTTCGGCTCTGACTACTTTTGCTATATAATCCTCTTTTTCGGCAAGCTCGGGATATGCGCTTCGGTTTTCGTCAATTACGGTTTTACAGATTTTATACAGGAATGGCTCGTTTACTCCCAGCAGTTTGCCGTGCCGGGCAGCTCGACGCAACAAGCGGCGCAGAACGTAACCCCGGCCTTCGTTCGAAGGCAGAACTCCGTCGCTTATAAGCATGGTTGTGGAGCGTATATGATCGGTAATAACGCGCAAAGAAACATCTCTCGCATCACTCTGGCCATATTCGGCTCCGGTGAGTTGAGAAACATGCCTGGTTATGCTCATTATCGTATCGACATCAAACAGAGAATTTACTCCCTGCATAATACAGGCTATACGTTCCAGACCCATTCCGGTATCTATGTTTTTCTTCTCCAGCTGAGTATAATTGCCGTTTCCGTCGTTATTAAACTGAGTAAATACAAGGTTCCAGAACTCAACGAATCGATCACAGTCGCAGCCGACATGACAATCGGGACTGTTACAGCCGTATTCCTTTCCCCTGTCGAAGTATATTTCTGAGCAAGGACCGCAGGGACCTGAACCGATCTCCCAGAAATTATCCTCTTTTCCGAGGCGAACCATATGATCCGTTTTTACTCCTACCTCATTGGTCCATATATCGAATGCCTCGTCATCATCTTCATAAACCGAAACATAAAGAAGTTCCGAAGGAAGATGCAGCCATTCTGTGATAAATTCCCATGCCCATGAAGTAGCTTCATGTTTAAAGTAATCGCCGAAGGAAAAGTTGCCCAGCATCTCAAAGTATGTGCCGTGGCGGCTTGTTTTACCGACACGCTCAATATCAGGCGTTCTTATGCATTTCTGGCAGGTAGTGACACGATTACACGGAGGTATGGCCTCACCGGTAAAATAAGGCTTGAGAGGAGCCATTCCTGCATTAATTAACAGAAGGCTGTTGTCGCCTTGTGGTATTAGGGGAAAGCTCGGAAGCCTCAAATGTCCTTTTGATTCAAAAAAACGCAGGAACCGTTCCCTTATTTCATTTAATCCCAGTTTATCCATGTGTTCTCCTCCAAAATGCTAATATCAACCGCCGTATTCATCGCTGTTTGTAAACGCTTCGGCGGATTCGTAATCGGTAAAGAAGTTGTGCGTTCCCTGTTTATTAAGTGCATAAAAGTAATACTCGGTATCCTCGGGGTAAAGCGCGGATTCTATTGAAGCCAGACCGGGGTTGGCAATCGGTCCGGGGGGAAGTCCGGGGTAGAAATAGGTGTTATATGGGTTATCGATTGCCAGGTCAGTTTCGGTCAATTCCGCTTTGCGTTCATCGAGAATATACTGGATTGTTGCATCGATCTGGAGATACGGATAAAAGTCGCTTCCCAGACGATTATATATTACGGAAGCTATAATGGGCCGCTCCTCATCGTTTCCGGCCTCCATCTCAATAAGTGATGCCAGAGTGACTATTTCATGGACCGTCATATCCATTTCATTCGCACGCGCATACATCTCTTTCTTAAATTTAGCGTTAAAGTTTTCGAGAAACTTTGTTATAACATTATCGGGTGAAGAATCAAGCCAGAATTCGTATGTGTCAGGAAACAAATAGCCCTCCAGACGATTTTCATCTCCAAGTGTTGTCGGGTTCAGGAATTCGTACTTAAAATCGGTATATGTTGCGGATTCAATCAGTTCCTCAACGCTGCACACTCCGGCTTTATCCAGCAATTCGAAGGTTTGAATCAGTGTTTTTCCCTCCGGTATCGTAACTAATGTGGTGTCAGAAGCACCTGAGCCCGTCTGGAGTTTCGTCACAATGGCTCTGTAATCATAGCTCGTTGAAAGAACGTAAGTGCCCGGATCAATTTTCTTGTCGGCATCTGAAAATTTGGCAAATAACTTGAACAGGAACTTATACTCGATTATCCCGGCTTGTTTGAGCATATCAGCAACATAATTGATGTCCGCTGTTACGATAGTATCGGTGGTTACATTCCCTTCCTCATCTGTTATCTCAACTTTTGTATCGGTAAATATATCTTCAGGCAGGGTTATCTCCGCAGTCATCTCCGATTTTGTGAGTGCAAGAACGTCGTTTGCCGCCATCCAACCAAGTACAACAAGGATAATACTGACGCACAGAACAAAAAGGAAAAACAACACTCCCCCCATGCAGCCGGTACGGTAATTCCGACGTCGCCGGATTGGCCTGAAATCTCGGTGCTCATATTCAGGTTCCACGCCGACCGCATCCGCGTCCTGAAGGTTTTCGTCGGGGTTAAACTCCGGAGCAGCTTGCTGTTGATTACCGGTTATGACCTCATTTTTCTCGGTGAACTCATATATACTGCGCACATCATTCGGGATTACGCTGGTTGCATCCTTGTGGGAAGTTAAGCTGTTATCCTGAGTTGAGAAGAATATATCCAGCTCCTTAAGATCAGTGACTGTCGTTTTTTCCAAATCCGTTGCAGCAGAAACGACAGGATCATTATCCAGTTCCAAAAGATAACGCTCAAGCTCTTCATCGGTCATGACGCTGTTATATGGTTTATCAGATCCTGCGGCATCATCACCCAGAATATCCGTTAAGCTATCGTTCCGAAAATCATCTGTCATATAAAAACCTCCGTAAGCTGCGTTTGCACCCACAGATGGATTTACGCATAGTATATGCCGTGGGCAGGCGAGAGCCGTAAGCGCCTACAAAATCTGCCTTGGCAGACAGAAATTGCGCGGAGAAAGGAAATAGATCATGTTTTTTGGTAACAACATGGGCAGCTGCTGGTGGATCATACTTATCATCATCGTTCTCTGCTGCTGCTGCGGAAGGGATAGCGGTTGCGACAATCGCTGCTGATAACCCGGGACGCGAGGCTCCATCAACGGAGCCTCGCGGTCATATTTTCGGTGATAAGAATTTTTACGGGGATATCATGTGGTTCCCAGGTCATTGACGGCAGCAGAAGCTTTTCTCTGACAAGCCCAATCGAAAGCATATCGTATCCGGCAAGATATCTGTCGTAATAACCCCCGCCCTTTCCCATACGATAACCGCGAATATCATATGACATGGCAGGTACAATTATCGGAGTGCCCGGAAGAGGAATGGCAGGAGGCGTACCGGCTGATGGACAGGGTATGCCAAGAAGCCCCTTCTCCATATTGCCTTCGTATCGGTGGAAGCTCATTAAGCCGTTTTTCCTGCTGACAGGAAGCATTACATCGATACCTTGTCCTGTAAGGGTTTCGATCAAATTTCTTGTGTCTATTTCTCGACCGATACTGAAGTAAAGGAACACCTGGCAGGCGTTTTTTATTTCAGGAAGCTCAAGAACTCTCGAATAAATAAGGCGGTCTGAGAGAGATATATAGTCGGTATCAAGCGCGTCTATCCGCTCCTTGACAGTAGCTCTGAGCGCTGCTTTCAATGTGCTGAGTTCAGTAGTCATAAAACATTTCTCCGGCTATTTTCTTCGCGTGTGCCTCACCTTTCAAAAACTTAAGAAGCTCAAGCCCGAAGTGTATTGAGGCACCGGGGGAGCGGCCGGTAATTATACTTCCATCGGTTCTGGCCATGAAAGAGTTGTCGATATCAGCGCCCGGGATAAATGATTCCATTCCGGGATAACAGCAAGCTTTAACATTCTTCATAATGCCAAGTTCCGCGAGTACGGTCGGCCCGGCGCATATAGCGGCAAGCGGAGTGCCCATTTCGCTTGCCTTTTTTAGAAGTTCCATAGTCTTTTGAGATTCTTTAATGCTTTTAACCCCGCGAAGGCCACCGGGGACAACAACTATTTCTGCTTCATTAAGGTCGATATCCGTTATACCACAGTCACATGTTATCTCAATTCCGTGGCTGCCTTTTACTTTGTTTGAGTTAACGCCGACAAATGCGGCTTTCACTCCTCCTCGGCAAAGAATGCCGTAAGACGCCACGGCTTCTGTTTCCTCAAACCCGGTGCCTAACAAAATATATACCATTTTAGTCATCCTTTTTCACTATTGAGGTAATCAGAGCTGTTATTTGCGAATGTATACTTTCAACGCTTCTCATTGTACCGTTTGGAGCACAATCAATTCTGTGCCAGCCAAAATGTGCTGCTGCTTCAATAGCGCACTCGGAGCATCTGCTGAGGTATTCAAAATCCGTTTCGTGTATATCCGTTCCCGACTTTGTCTCCAAACGCCGCTTTTCAATCTGCTTTGCTGCAAGATCGGCTGGGACATCCAAAAAAACAACTATATCCGGCTTTGGTATGCACAGAAGGTTAAATTCAAAATCATAAAGCCAATCCCAAAACACTTCGCGCAATCCGCCGCTCGAAAGCTTGGAGGCTTGATGGACGGCATTCGAAGTTGTGTAGCGGTCTGTAAGCACCGTTCCGCCCAGATTATAGTAATTTCCCCAATCGATGCGGTATGAGGCAAAACGATCTAAAGCAAAAAAGGCTGCAGCAGCATAAGGATTAACATCGTCAGGTTTTGATCCGAATTCTCCGTTAAGATACATCCTTATCAGCGCCGATGAAGGCTCGGAATATCTTGGGAAGCTTACCTGAACAAACTCATTTCCAATATGCCTGAGTAATTCAGCAAGCATATTGAACTGCGTGGACTTACCGGAACCGTCTATGCCTTCAAATACAATAAGCTTACCCATTATTCAGCCTCCGCCATACTGCAGCAAGTAAAAAGACAGGCAGTTTGATCATTCGCTTTATTCTTGTCGGCTGTCGTATAAGTCGATACAGCCATTCAAAGCCAAAACGACACCATAATTGCGGTGCGCGCTTAACGACACCGGCGAAAACATCGAGCGTACCGCCGAGTCCGAGCATAAGTTTTGCTCCGGAAGACTTTGCGTAAGATTTCATCCAAAGCTCCTGCTTCGGTGAGCCAAGACAAACGAAAAGCAGATCTGCCTGCGCTTCACGTATCAGATCGGCTACAGCTGCGTCATCTTCAAAAAAACCGTCGTGAGTACCGCATATTACCAAACCATTATACCGGGAGACGAGGTTTTCTGCAGCTTTTTCAGCTACTCCCGGCTTAGCGCCCAGCAAGAAGAGTCTGCCGTGACTTTGAGCCAGGCGCTCAATAAGCTGAGTGGCGAAATCTATTCCGGGTATGCGACTTTTCAGAGGCGTGCCGAGTATCTTTGCGGCGTAGGTAATTCCGACTCCGTCGGGTATGACCAGTGCAGCTTCATTGAGAGCGGTCAGCAGGGACGCATCATTGCGGGCTGCCCACACGATTTCGGGATTCGGTGTAACAATGTAGGATTGTGGGGGCAAAGATTCGGCCATCTGGATCGCTTCAGACATTGTTAAGGAATCAAAGCCGACCCCAAGAATATCAGTTCGGGGATGATTAAACATAATATGAGAAAACCTCTCCTATACTGTCATTTATGACAAGGTCGGCTTTTTTATCAAGTGAGGTGCTGCTTTTGTTAATGAGAACCAAACGATTTCCATTATAGAAGTCTACCAATCCGGCGGCAGGATATACGACCAGTGATGTACCTCCGACTATCAGCATATCAGCTTTACTTATAGCAGATATAGCGGAGTTGAGAACCTTGTTGTCCAGACCCTCTTCATATAAAACAACATCAGGTTTGATTGTACCGCCGCAGGAGCAAGTCGGAACTCCGGGACTTGATATTATATACGAAAGATTATAGCTTTTCCCGCAAAGCATGCAGAAATTTCGGTGGACACTGCCGTGCAGTTCAAGAACATTCTTACTGCCCGCGGCTTGATGAAGACCATCTACATTCTGAGTTACTACAGAACTTAGTTTCCCTTTATTCTCCAACAGCGCGAGCGCTCTATGGCAAGAATTTGGCTTTGCTGACGGATAGAGTAATTTTTCTTTATAAAACGTGTAAAAATCTTCAGTATATTTAAGGAAATAGCTTCGGCTGAGTATCGTTTCCGGGGGATATCTGTATTTTTGGTTATAAAGACCGTCAACACTGCGAAAGTCAGGGATTCCTGATTCGGTGCTTACTCCTGCACCTCCGAAGAAAACAATACGATTTGAGTCCGCTATCATCTGACGGAGAATATCGGTATTTCCCATAAACCGTTCCCCTTTCATTAAAAAAGCTTACTGGACGTTCATGCTGTAGTTCGGAGCTTCTTTTGTTATATATATGTCATGTGGATGGCTCTCGCGCAGTCCCGCGCTTGTTATTTTGATAAAACGCGCCTTTGTGCGAAGTGACTCTATGTCAGGTGTTCCACAGTATCCCATTCCGCTGCGCAGACCGCCCATCATTTGAAATATTGTATCGGAAACACTCCCTTTATATGGAACACGGCCTTCAACACCCTCAGGAACCAGTTTCCTGTTTTTCTCCTGAAAATAACGATCCTTACTGCCGCTCGACATTGCCGAAATTGAGCCCATACCGCGATAGACTTTGAATTGTCTTCCCTGATAAACCTCGGTTTCACCCGGGCTTTCGTCGCATCCCGCGAAAAGCGATCCTATCATTACGCTTGAAGCTCCCGCAGCAATCGCCTTTACGATATCACCCGAGTATTTAATGCCTCCATCAGCAATGATGGGTATATCATATTTAGCTGCCATTTCCGCAGCGTCGGCTATTGCTGTGATCTGAGGTACGCCTATGCCGGCTATTACACGAGTAGTGCATATCGATCCCGGTCCGATACCTACCTTAACACAATCGGCTCCCGCATCAATAAGAGCTTTCGCTCCGTCTGCCGTTGCAACATTTCCGGCGATGAGCTGAATTTCCGGGAAATGCAGCTTAATCACTTTAACGGTATCGAGAATATTGTGAGAATGCGCGTGAGCAGAGTCTAGTACGAGAACATCAACACCTGCTTCCGCAAGGGCTGAAGCCCGATCAAGTACATCATAGGTGGTGCCAATGGCTGCACCTACGAGCAGGCGTCCCTTTTCATCTCTCGCAGAATGTGGATATGTTACGGCTTTCTCAATATCCTTTATGGTAATCAGACCCTTGAGAGCAAAATTGTCATCGACTATAGGCAGTTTCTCAATTTTATGAATGTGAAGGATTTCACGCGCTTCGGCCAGCGTTGTTCCCTCGCGGGCTGTTATTAACCCGTCCTTTGTCATAACATCGCTTATTTTGCGTGTCAGATCATCCTCAAACTTCATATCTCGGTTAGTAATTATTCCGACTAAACGATTGTTATGCACAATGGGAACACCCGATATTTTGTATTTTGCCATAAGTGCATCAGCCTCGAATAGCGAGTTATCGGGACCCAGGTAAAACGGATTGGATATCACACCGTTCTCAGAGCGCTTGACCATGTCGACCTGCTCGGCCTGCTGTTCAATGCTCATGTTCTTATGGATAATTCCGATACCGCCTTCTCTGGCAACCGCTATCGCCATACGCGATTCTGTAACGGTATCCATCGCAGCGGATATTAAAGGTATATTTAGACGGATCTTTTTCGTAAGCCTGGTATCGAGACTTACATCGGATGGTATAACCTCGCTCGCAGCCGGAACCAATAGTATATCATCAAATGTAATTCCCTCTCCGACTATCCTGCTGTAGAAATTATCTGACGTTTCCACTTGATAGTTCCCCCCTTCTGAAATCCTTTAGCGGGCTGCTTTGTTAAATTCGTATTTTACTACCCCAATATGCGTATGTCAATAAAAACAGGAAGCCGGTATATTCGTGTGATTTGGCGTCATAGGTTCCCGGAGCGTGCATAATAAAATATGTACTGCTGGGCGATACCGGCGGCTTCGCCGAATAAAGAAGGGTCGAAACCATTCGGATAGTGCGCTTTGAGTGCCTGTCTCACCCATGTATCTATCGGGAACGCGCCCGGTATATGCAGACCGAAGAGCAGTACGCAGTTGGCAACTTTATCCCCGATACCTTTAATCGTTTTCAGTGATTCCAATGCATACTGAAAACCGGAGGATGAAAGGGCGTCGAGATCCAGCGCACCTGAGGAAAGCGCTCTTGCGGCTTCCAGTATATACGGTGCTCTATATCCGCAGCGTATGGGTTCAAGATCTTTTTCTGAAAGGGATGCGGTCATATTAACCGACGGGAAAGTATACAGCAGTTTTCCGGAGTATTCAAAGGGGTCTCCGAACAGCGAGCAAAAGGACTCTATGATTTTTTTAATTCGCGGAATATTATTGCATTGTGATATCACAAATGAACATAGAGTCTCCCATTTGTCCTGATTTAATATGCGTATGCCTTTACCGAACTCTGCTGCTGCAGTCGTGTATGGGTCACGCGGCAATGATCTTCTGATGGCCTCATAGTCACGGTTCAAATCAAAATAATCGTACCAGACCTTATGGAAGTCGTCTTCGCTGCAGCCTAAAAAAATGCGGTCACCGGCAGAACGAACGCTTAAGGCATGCCCCATGGCTATACCCGTATAGACACCATGTTTATCTGCATTCCAGCGGAAGCATTGTCCACACTCGAATATTTTAACGGGATCGAAATCGGCGATCCCCGATAACATTATTTCGTTATCACACACAATATATTGCATATATGCCACCGATTATATTATAATTTGTATATTATATAGTATTTCGCATATAAAGTCAAAGGTGGTGTCGGCATGCCGGAGAAAATTTTCACCATAGCTATAAACGATGCCTTCAGTCTGCAAGAAGGCTGCCCGATGTGTTACTTAAAAAACAAGCTTGAGGAATCGACGCTTAGTTATGCTCTCGGTGCGGCTATGATGGACCCGGATATAAGGATAAAAATGAATGAACAGGGATTCTGCGCCTCCCATTTCGAAAGACTGTTTTCTATGAATAACAAACTTGCGCTTGGGTTAATACTTGAAAGTCATCTTGATTATTTGTCAGATATAATGAGTACTCCGGTTTCCGGCGATAAAAAACACTTAATGTCAAAGAAAGCTCATAACAGTGACTTGACAGACGAGATGACCCGCCTTTCGGCGTCATGTTTCATATGCTATAAAGTAGACCACACCCAGAAGCGTTATGCCTCCAATGTCGTTTACCTATGGCAAAACGATCCGGATTTTAATAATAAACTTGCCTCTCAGCCATTTATATGCTTATCACATGCTGCACTGATACTTGAAGCCGGAAAACGTGAATTAAAATTTGATGAGTATTCACTTCTCTGTAAAGCGTTAAGTATTCTTATCGGAGAATATACAAGGAAACTACGCGCAGATGTAACTACGTTTTGCACCAGTTTCGATCACAGAAATGCTTCCAAGCCTTTGGGTGATGAAAAGTATTCTATAGATAAAGCTATTAAGCTGCTGCGTTAGTAGGCCTATAATATGGAAGAATAATCGCGGTTCAAGTGCTTAAGATATCTTGGGAAGTGATATTTTGGGCACTAAATATATAGGAAAGCAGAGTATCCGCTTTGATAATCCGCCTTCGATAGTCGCAAGCGCTGCTGTAGGCTCAAAAAAAGAGGGAGACGGTCCGCTGGGTTCATGGTTCGACTATATCAGCGCTGACAGTCGATTTGGCCAGAAAAGCTGGGAAAAAGCAGAAACAACAATGCAGCAGAAGGTTTTTTCTATTGCCTGCGATAAAGCGATGCTGTCGCCTTCGCAGCTGCGTTATATTTTTGCCGGTGATCTGCTCAACCAATGCACTGCTTCGTCTTATTCAATGCGAGACAGCGGCATACCTTTTTTGGGACTTTACGGCGCATGTTCAACAATTGCGCAGGGGCTGGCTCTGGCAGCGATGTCAATAGACGGCGGATACGCCGACAAGGCAGCAGTAATAACCTCTTCGCATTTTTGCAGTGCTGAGCGGCAATTCCGCACGCCTCTTGAATATGGCGGGCAGCGAACTCCGACTGCTCAATGGACAGCTACCGCGGCAGGCTGCGCAGTACTCAGTGCTGTCGGGCAGGGACCGTTCATTACGAATGTTACAATAGGTACGATTAAAGACGCGGGCATATCTGATGTAAATAACATGGGTGCCGCCATGGCACCCGCGGCATATGAAACGATCAGTACTCATTTAGCAGACTTTTCAATAAAGCCCGGTGATTATGACCTGATTGTAACAGGCGACCTCGGCAAGGTGGGTCATGACATTTTACTGGATCTTTTTTCGCGGGACGGCTTTGATCTTTCTGCGATATGTGATGACTGTGGTCTGCTTCTATATTCACTTGAAGAGCAGGATGTACACGCAGGGGCGTCAGGCTGCGGCTGCGCTGCTTCTGTTCTGTGCGGATATCTGCTGGCGGGTGTCAGAAGCGGAAGATGGAAGAAAGTACTCATCTCCGCAACAGGGGCACTTATGTCGCCGGTAACATCAGGACAGGGGGAAAGTATACCGGGCATCAGTCACGCTGTCACAATATGTTCCTCCGGGGAGGGTTTTTGATGCTTTGGGAGTATGTTAAGGCTTTTTTAGCAGGAGGTTTGCTTTGTGTTATTGGGCAGGTGCTGATTGACAAAACAAGGCTGACTCCTGCAAAAATACTTGTTTCATACGTTGTTGCGGGAGTACTGCTCGGCGCTGTAGGAGTTTACGGTCCCTTTGCGGATTGGGCAGGAGCGGGAGCGAGCATACCACTTACCGGTTTTGGTTACACGCTTGCAGTAGGTATAAAAGAAGCAGTGGCTGAGTATGGAGCTCTCGGTGTCCTGACGGGCGGGTTGACAGCAGCCGCTGCCGGAGTATCCGCAGCGATTATATTCGGTTATATTGTCGCATTGGTATTTAAACCGCATGAGAAACCTTGAGCTTTTATAAATAAACCACAAATCAAAAAAGACTCGCACGGGCCGGATACTTCAGCATCCTTGACCGGTACGAGCCCCAGCTTTTATGCGATTGAACCGACGTGTACCAACAGTACGAACGGAGGTCACTCAACTAATGGGTGACCTCCGTCTGATTTGTATTACTGCATAACGGAGAAGACTTTTTCGCCGTCAGTCGAAATAACAATGGTTCTGGCGTTCGATGTATAGTTAGTGATAATTACTTCTGCAATCTGATCCTCGACTTCTTTTTGGATTAATCGCCGCAGGTTACGAGCGCCATATGTCTCGGAGAAAGATTTTTTTACAAGGTATTTGAGTACTCCATCGTCGTATCTGATCATGTACCCCTTTTCCTCCAGGTTGTCGCTGAGTTCTTTCATCATGATGGCGGCAATCTTAACAAAGTCTTCCTCTGTTAGTTTGTTGAAATATACGATTTCGTCCACTCGGTTAATAAATTCGGGGCGCAGGAAATCATTAAGCGCTTTTAAGGCTTTCTCGCGACTCTGTTCGTTTATGCTGCGGTTAAAGCCAACACTGCTGTCTCGCTTGTCGCTCCCGGCGTTTGTTGTCATTATTATAACTGTATTTTCAAAGTTTATCGTTCTTCCGTGAGCATCGGTTATGTGCCCGTCATCAAGAATCTGCAGCAGGATGTTTAGTACATCTGGATGAGCCTTCTCGATCTCATCGAAAAGTATGACAGAGTACGGTTTACGACGAATTTTCTCGGTAAGCTGACCCGCTTCATCATATCCTACATATCCAGGAGGAGAGCCGATTATACGGGAAACTGCGTGTTTTTCCATAAATTCGGACATATCAAGCCTAATAAGCGATTCAGGCGCGTTAAATAGATCATCGGCCAACCTTTTAACAAGCTCTGTCTTTCCTATACCGGTAGAGCCGATAAATATGAAGGAAACCGGTTTGCGTTTTGCAGATATACCCACTCTGTTGCGCTTGATGGCGGCGCATACCGCATCCACTGCTTCGTCCTGACCGACGATATGGGTTTTGAGCCTTTGACCAAGCTTGGAGAGGCGCTCGAATTCGTCTTCTCTGATACTGCTGGCGGGAATTTTCGTCCACATTTCGATTATTCTGGCCAGATTGTCAAGAGTGAGAGCGGGCCTGCCCTGTGCTTGGATTACAGATAATTCACGCCCAAGCTGAAGCTCGCGGCTTCTGAGATTAGCAAGTCTTGCATAATTTGATTCGCTTTCCTCAGATTCATTCAAGAGCATTTCACGCTCACGGGAAAGGTCATCGAGCTCTTTTTTTATCTCCGCTTCACGAGTAATAGTTTCATTTTTAAGGTTGACATCGCTGCAAGCCTCATCCAACAGATCGATAGCTTTGTCAGGCAGGTATCTATCGGTTATATAGCGCTCGGACAGCAGCACAGACTGCCTTGCCATTTCATCAGATATAAATACGCCGTGGAAGTCCTCGTAGTATTTGGCTATTCCCTTTATTATCTGGATAGATTGATCGATAGAAGGTTCGTTTACGGTAACAGGCTGGAATCGGCGTTCAAGCGCCGAATCTTTCTCTATGTGTTTACGATACTCATTAAAAGTAGTAGCACCGATAACCTGTATCTCTCCGCGAGAAAGAGCGGGTTTAAGTATGTTTGCGGCGTTCATGCTTCCCTCGGCATCTCCGGCGCCGACTATGCTGTGAACTTCGTCAATGACAAGTATTATGTTGCCCTGCTTTTTAATTTCATCTATAAGCCCTTTCATACGGCTTTCAAATTGACCGCGAAACTGTGTTCCGGCGACAAGAGATGTCAGATCCAGCAAATAGACTTCCTTATCTCGAAGTTTATATGGTACGTCTCCGCGCACTATTTTCTGAGCTAATCCCTCAGCAATAGCGGTTTTACCGACACCGGGCTCCCCTATCAGACATGGGTTATTCTTTTGTCGGCGGTTCAGGATCTGGATAACGCGTTCGGTCTCTTCTTCACGTCCTATTATCCGGTCAAGTTTACCGTCCTGAGCTTTTTTTGTCAGAGAAACGCAGTAGTTTTCGAGAAATTTACGTTTTTGTCCTCGTGCACCACTCTTATCCGGTTCCTTGGGATTATCTCTCTGGGGGCGCTGTTGGTCATCACGGGAAGGATTAGTAAACAATTTGTTAAGGAACGGAAAGGTCGCTGTTTTTCCGTTTTCGTCGTCACCATCGTCGTCTATGTTGTCAAGCGCTTCCGCTCCCCCGAAAGCATTGAGCATTTCGGTGGATATACCGTCGAGTTCATCATCGCTTATACCCATATTCTGCATCATATCCTGAACAGGCTTTATGCCAAGTTCTTTAGCGCATTTAAGGCACAGGCCCTCGTTAACGGACTTGCCGTTTTCAAGTTTTGTAATAAATACGACAGCAACGTTCTTTTTGCATCTGGTACATATTGTTGGCTGCATCTTTTACTCCTTTTAAGGTTAGTCACTATCATCCCACCCCGCATCTAATGTGTCGGGCGTGGAATGTGTATTATTTTTACGTAAAGTTTTTATAAAGCAAAATAAATATCTGGTAAATGCTACAGACATGACGGCGAGGGCAGCGCAAATCACGGCTGTAGACCATTTATCCGGAATATTATCAAACAACATGAGTATAACACAAGCTATAAAAAAAACAACGGTTGAAGATTTGCCAATAAAGTTCGCAGGCGGCATATCTGAAATCTTATTATATAATATAAGCCCGCCCAAGCCCATTAAGAACTCTTTGATCAATAAAACAATAAGGGCCCATAACGGAATTATTTTGTCTATCGTAATACATGCGAGTACGGATGCGGTCATAAGCTTGTCACCCAAAGGGTCGAGAATTTTACCGAGAGTTGTTATTTTGTTAAGTTTTCTTGCCAGCATACCGTCAAGCACATCTGTTAGGGAGGCAAGTATAAATATAGCAACGGCTATTAAGGATGAGTGTTGTAATCCGCTGAAGTAAATGATTATGAAAGCGGGAACGAGGCAAAGCCTGAAAAGAGAGAGAATATTCGGAATGTTCATCGGGTTACCTGCCTTTGTGAACTGAGGAACGATATAAATCAAGCCGTAGCATGCATATTTGATAAGGAAAACCGATTCTATGCAATTACAGTCCCAGTATAGCGGTTATCGGATTATACGCTATCAGCCACTTCAATACAAAGGTATTATCAATTCTTTCTTCTGACAATAGGAAACCGGTAAAACGGAGCACCCATGCGATTACAAATACAAGTATAAGACCCTTAAGCAACCCAAGCGCTGTACCGAGGATATCATTAATTAGCTCAAGTCCCGGTAACTTAAATGCAAGATTGAGAATATTGGCAATAACTGTAATGACAATCAATATAAGAATAAAGACAACAATAAGTGTAATAACATAAGCAATTGTCGAACAAAGTTTTTTAACAAGGGTATTCTTTAGGTTTTGACCGACTTCAGTTACGCTCTCGCTTATTTCATTGCTGATGTTCTCTGCTGCTGTTTTTAAAATACCGAGTTTACGAAGGCTTTCGAAAGATACGTCGTATACCTTTTTATTTTTCATACCTTCAGTTTCGTCATTGCCTTGATAATCAGTTTCTTCGACTTTTTCAGCCGCATCGTCTACTGCTTTGTCAACCAGCCCGCTTACAAAAGGCTCGAGTATGACCGTAAATTCTGATGAATATGTCTCAGCAACCAGATTTGCTCCATAAAACGCAATGATTAATGCCAGGACACCGCTTAATCCTAAAATAAAGCCTTTGCGGTAACCGCTCCAGCCGGACACAGCCAATATAGCAACAAGGACCAGATCGATAATTACAGTCATTGATGGCTCCTTCCTTAATCGGAGAAATCATTGAGTATAAAGACGTGCCTGAGCGGCAGTAACGGCCAGAATCTTGCCATCGGAAGTAATGAAAGCGTCTATAAAACCTGATGCATCCGTAATCGTAGCATTCAGTTGGAGTTTTTCGTCGTACACGGCTATTGCCCCCGGGAACACTACAGCTATGTATTTTCCGCATGCTCTGATAGATTTAACCTCGCTTGCCAGGTTTGCTGAAGTTATCTCTTCTCCGGAGGAATTTACGGTCGCTAAGCGGCAGGTATCGCCGGTTTTATAATCACTTAGCAATAAAACTGAAAAACCGCTGCCTTTCAGGCTGTAATCTCTTAGGTATTCACCGCTGAAATCATAGATTCCGACCGGTTTTGCGTCTGCATCCAGTATTGTAAGGCTGTTGTCTGAAAGCAGGCATATCCGGTTGTCTGTAAGAAACTCAATATCAAAACCAATATCGTCTTGTGTCAGATAAACACCGCGTTCTGTTTCACTGTCCAAAGAAAAGATAATCGCACGCCCGCCTTTATCTGTCATTGTAGTTGCAGCCATTTTGCCGTTTCCCGGCGAGACATCGGCGTCCAATATATATCCGGTACCGGAATACCACATATAAACAACTTCCCTATCGGGATTATAAACTGTTACCGATCCCTTATATCCCGGTTCTTCGGAACAGAGTGCGAGCCAGTCGTTAGAATTTAGCGAAACGCTTATTATGCGACCCGGCACATCAAGTTGCATTATTCTACCCGATGTACCTAAAAGCATAAGTGTTGTTGTACCTACATCCCAAACCGCTGCACGCTTACTTCCGGACTCGACAGCGGGAGATGAAAGCGATACGGCATCGTGGGCTATTTCCCCACCGTTTTCATTAAATACCTGAATGCTGACTCCGGAAGCAGATATAAGACCGCCTGACAATTCTCCGAATACATTATCAGAGTATACATCAAACGCATAACCTTTAGAGCCATCGCTCTCATCGTCTATCAGATGGCCGAACAAGCGAGATATGGCTTCGCCCGTCAGCATTTCTCTGTTGCTGATAAGATATACCGCAAGAAATATCAGCGCTGCCAAAACTGCAGCAGAGATAACGGAACCGACTATTCTTGATTTTTTGCTAAGCTTCTTTTTCATAATATGCCCTTCAGGACTCCATCATTTCTCCAACAGGTCCGCCATATTCGACATATGTCATATATAAGCCGCAAGCAGGGGCTGTAGGTCCCGATAGCCGTCTGTCACCGGCGGCAAGTATGGATGATATGCTATCGGGAGAAATTTTGCCCAAAGCAGTAAACACAACCGTTCCGACCATTGCCCTGGCCATGTTGTAAAGGAAGCCATTAGCGCTTATTTTAAACTCAATTAAATCATGGTCTTTTGTGATATCAAAATAGTAGACGGTTCTCACGGAGGATTTTGTTTCGGTTCCCACAGAACGAACAGCGGAAAAGTCGTGTGTTCCTATAAAGGCCGACGCTGCCTCGCGCATTACATTGATATCCAACGTAACAGGATGCTGCCATACTCGGTTTTCAAGAAACGGGTCACGGATGCGTGTGTTCAGAAGTCTATACGTGTACTCTTTCCTTTTGCAGGACAATATGGAGTTAAAATCATCCTCCGCGGCTACAGCAGCGCTTACACAAATGTCGAGCGGCAATAGCGCGTTAATTGCATACGGCAATCTTTCCGTGGGAATGAATGCGTTTGTACGAAAGTTTGCACAGTATCGTTCGGCATGGACGCCGGCATCTGTTCGGCCGCAGCCCGTTACATGTACGGATTCTCCGGTAATTCGCGAAAGCGCGTTTTCAACTTCTTTCTGTACGGTTGCTTCTTCCTTTTGTATCTGCCAGCCATGGTAACGGGTACCGTCATATCTTAACCGAATCGCTATATTTCGCATCGGGAATCACCATCACAGGCCATATACGTTGAGTGTTATAATGCATACGAGAAGAAGAGCGCCTCCCAAGAAGGTCAGCCAGTCACGGGATTGCATTATAAGCTGTTTCATCCTGGTTCTGCCCTCTCCGCCGTGATAGCATCGGCTTTCCATTGCTACGGCAAGTTCATCAGCCCTGCGGAACGCGCTCACGAAAAGAGGAATAAGAAGCGGGAGAAGTGCTTTTGCGCGCTGCAGTATGTTTCCCGTTTCAAAATCTGCACCTCTCGCCTTTTGAGCGCGCATTATCTTGTCTGTTTCTTCAATCAGAGTCGGTATGAATCTAAGAGCAATACTCATCATCATTGACAGCTCATGTATAGGCATCCGGATTTTTTTCAAAGGGGACAAAAGGCTCTCGAGACCGTCTGTAAGTTGGATCGGAGAGGTGGTGTACGTCAGAAGAAATGTGCCCATTATAAGCATTATAATACGCATAATCATTAATACCGCCCGCTTGATTCCTTCTGCGGTAATGGTCAGTATCCACCAGCTTACCAGCTCTTTTCCCTCTGTGTAAAACAGGTTAAGAAGACCGGTTATGATTATTATGACAATAAGCGGTTTAATACCCCTGAGAATAACTCGAAGCTTTATATGAGACAGATAAATCGATAATATTAAAAATGCCAGAACAACGGAATAAGAGATGAAATTTCCGGCAATAAAAAGCACAGCTATATAAAGTGTTGTTATAACAAGTTTGGTTCTGGGGTCAAGTTTGTGAATAACCGTGTTGCCCGGGAAATATTGGCCCAGTGTTATATCCTTAAGCATCTGCGGCACCTCCGCGCAGGGCAAGCAGAGCGCTTTGCACCTGTTCCACCGTGAATACGGAAGGATCGATCGGAAGCCCGAGCTCTTTAAGCCGTCTGGCTACCAAAGATATCTGCGGAACGGAAAGGCCCATGGACTCAAGTTCTTCTCCCCGCCTGAAAATTTCCGAGGGAGTGCCGTTCATCGCAATGCGGCCGCGGTTGAATACGACCAGCCTGTCGACTGAGCGTGCTATCTCCTCCATACTGTGTGTTACCAGCAAGACCGTGCAGTTAACCGCGTCGTGGTATCGCTTAATATTTGCAAGCACGCTCTCCCGGCCTTCCGGGTCGAGGCCAGCAGTAGGTTCATCCAATATCAAAACGTCCGGCTGCATCGCCATGACACCCGCTATTGCTACCCTGCGCTTTTGTCCGCCTGATAACTCAAAAGGAGATTTTCCCAATAAATCTTCGTCCAGGCCGACGAAGTTTGCGGCCCCGCGCACCCGTATATCAATCTGTTCCTCCGAGAGCTTCATATTCTTAGGCCCGAATGCTATATCCTGATAAACCGTTTCTTCAAATAGCTGATACTCGGGATATTGAAATACCAGTCCGACCTTGAATCGAACATCTCTCGTGAAGGCTTTGCTTTCGTATATATCACGCCCGCCGAACAGAACTCTGCCTGCGGTAGGCTTTAAAAGGCCGTTAAGATGTTGTATAAAGGTTGACTTGCCCGAACCGGTATGGCCGATTATTCCGACAAATTCGCCCTTTTCGGCTTCAAAGCAGATATCATCTATAGCCACATACTCAAATGGAGTTCCCTCGCTGTATAGATGCCGAAGATTTTCTGTTTTAATTATCGGCGCCAATAACTTCATTCCTTTATGACGCAATGCGTCCCGATAGATTATCTCAGGAATCTCTCCTGATAAAATAGTCGTAAATGGATCTCGCGCACTCCTCAACAGACAAAGCCCCTATCGGTATATCAAGTCCGGAAGCGCGCAGCTTATATATCAGGTCTGTTGTATCCGGGACAGAAAGCCCTACTTCGTGCAGACGGTCGACATTTTTAAAGACTTCGCGCGGAGTGGCGTCTGCAATGACCCTTCCGTCTGCCATAACGATGAGCCTGTCGGCATCAATGGTTTCGTTCATGTGATGTGTTATTAATATCACGGTTATACCGAAATCCCTGTTGAGGGCTTTTATTGTTGATATGACTTCCTGTCTTCCCCGGGGATCGAGCATAGCTGTAGGCTCGTCCAGCACTATATACCTGGGTCGCATCGCTATCACTCCGGCAATGGTCACACGCTGTTTTTGACCTCCTGAAAGAAGGTGGGGAGCGTGCTTCGAATAATCGCTCATACCAACGGTATGAAGAGCATCATCAACCCTTTTGCGTATTTCAAGTGGTGGAACACCTATGTTTTCAGGTCCGAATGCGACATCATCCTCAACCACATTCGTCACAAGTTGATTGTCCGGATTTTGAAATACCATCCCGACTCTGCGCCGTATCTCAAGAAGCTTGCTTTCGTCACATGTATCCATACCGTCAATCAGGATTTTTCCTGAGGTTGGCAGAAAAATAGCGTTAAGCAGCTTTGCAAGCGTTGATTTGCCGGAACCGTTATGACCCAGCACGGCTACAAAGCAGCCGGAATCGATTGTGAGATTGATACCATCTATGGCTCGGGTCGTTGTATCAAAGGATTTATAATCATATATAAGATTTTGTATTTCTATTCTATTTGCCATATTAACTCCGTTCAGCCCAATGTCCAGCGACAACTGGAACCGCATGGCAGAATCAGTCCGGAACCGGTAACCGGCAGCCCGAGTTCATCACTTATAGATTCGCCGCCGAAATGAGCCGAGAATACAGACTCACATATATAAGTCAGTACCGACGCAGACAGCCCGGTTGTATATGAATTCAAAAGAACAAATGAAGGCCGTTCGGATAAAAGACGTGAACAAAGCAATACAAAGTTATAAAGATCATCCTCAAGCTTCCATATTTCTCCTGAAGGCCCCCTGCCGTATGAAGGCGGATCCATAATAATTGCATCATAAAAGCGGCCGCGACGTATTTCTCTCTCAATGAAAGCACGACAATCATCTACTATCCACCTAATGGGTTTCGATGAAACTGACGAGGCTTCGGCATTTTCTCTTGCCCATGAGACCATACCTTTCGCTGCGTCCACATGACAGACAGACGCACCGGCCGCAGCTGCCGCAAGAGTCGCGGCTCCGGTGTAAGCAAAAAGGTTCAGCACACTTAGCTCACGTCCGGAAGCCTTAATCCTTTTGTCAATAAATTCCCAATTAACAGCCTGTTCGGGGAAAATACCGGTATGCTTAAAATTCATAGGCTTTATGTTGAATCTTAAGTTTCGGTAGCCGATGCTCCATGAATCGGGTAAGTTAAAGCGTTCCCAAGCTCCCCCGCCTCTTGTTGAACGGATGTAGCGGGCGGAAGGATTTCGCCAGCGAGGATCTGAGCGTGGGGTTTTCCAAATAACCTGAGGATCGGGACGAATAAGGATGAAGTCGCCCCAACGTTCTAATCTTTCACCGTCGGAACAGTCAATCAGCTCATAGTCTGTCCAGTTATCATTGAGCCACATAGGTGCTCCTTAATATATAATCTAATCATTTTATTATACCACTTATGTAAAAGTGCGTCAAACCTTTTCTATGATATGGTTCTACCGATATGGTTCTACCGATATGGTATGCGCTGATATGGTATGCGCTGTGAACAAAAACAAAAAGAACTGTAAAAGAAATGTAAAGGACCGCTGCGTTTACAGGCGGTCCCAAAAGTATACCGGCAGGAAGTATACTCGCTAAGCCGGCACATAAGATGCAGGGATTTATCTTGTTTGTCCGCTGCCTCTTACCATAAACTTAGTCGAAGTTAATTCACGAATACCCATGGGTCCGCGTGCATGGAGCTTCTGGGTTGATATACCGATCTCAGCGCCGAGTCCAAACTCGCCGCCGTCGGTGAATCTGGTGGAAGCATTTACATATACGGCCGCCGCATCAACTTCTTTAAGAAATCGCTCGGTAGCTTTATCGCTGGCTGTTACAATAGCTTCTGAATGTCCGCTGCCGTGTTGATTAATAAATTCAATAGCTTCATCAAGGCCTGATACGACCCTGACAGCTAATATATAGTCAAGGAACTCTGTATCATAATCCTCATCGACAGCGGGTATAGCGTCAGCACCGATGATTTGAGCCGAGCGTTCGCAGCAGCGAAGCTCGACATTATATTCATCAAGCAGTTTTTTTACAGCAGGAAGGAAACGCTCGGCTATCGCTTCGGAAACCAGAAGACATTCGGCAGCGTTGCATACGCTGGGACGCGAACACTTGGCATTAGATGTTATTCTTGCAGCCATCTGTATATCAGCGCTCTCGTCAACATAAACGTGACATATCCCTACACCTGTTTTTATAACGGGTACTTTTGAATTTTGCACAACAGCTTCAATAAGTCCGGCGCCGCCTCGAGGTATCAATACATCGAGATATTGAGTAAGACTCATCAGCTCGCGTGCGGATTCTCTGCTTGTATCTTCAACAAAGCATACACAATCGGCCGGCAGTCCGGAATTTTCAAGCGCAGCGCGCATAATGTTTACTATAGCGTAATTACTGTGTATTGCTTCACTGCCGCCGCGAAGAATAACCGCGTTACCTGATTTTAGGCATATAGCAGCTGCGTCGGCCGTTACGTTTGGCCTCGATTCGTATATAATCCCTATAACCCCAAGCGGAACGGCGATCTTCTCTATTATAAGACCGTTAGGTCGTTCGATGCGTTCAATAAGCCTATCGACGGGATCCGGAAGCCGCGCGACCTGTCTGACTCCCTCGGCAAAGGATTTTATGCGGGCTTCGGTCAGAGTCAGCCTGTCAAGCATTGCAGAACTCATGCCGTTCTCTTTTGCCGCATCCAAATCCTTTTTATTCTCACAAAGGATGCGGTCCGATTCTCTTTCAAGAGCGTCGGCAATTTCTGTTAGAGCTTTATTTTTTGTCTCGGGCGAAGCCAGGGAAAGGCGGCGTGAAGCCGTCTTGGCAGCTAAACCCAGCATTTCTATCTTCGTCATATGCTATTCGCTCCTTTAGCGGAAAAACGCGTACCACAGCTTTTTCCTTCCAGTATGTCGTATATGCCCTCTGTTTTTGAACCCGAGGTGATTACGGTCTCTATACCATTGCGCAATGCGAGTTCCGCGGCGGCCAATTTAGTCACCATACCCCCCGTACCCCAGTTGCTGCTTCCCGATACACCTGCAAATGCGCGGATATCGTCATTTATTTCGTGTACAACAGGTATTAGTTCGGCGTTTTTTTCCCAAAATGGATTTGCGTTATAAAGGCCGTCTATGTCTGTCAGTATTATTAGTATATCCGCATTGCATAAAACAGCGACTATAGCCGAAAGAGTGTCATTGTCGCCCAATATTTTATTTCGTCCTGTTTCGATCTCAGCAGAGGAAACAGAGTCGTTTTCATTAACTACCGGTATTACACCCAGTTCAAGAAGCGCTTCGAATGTGCGCTCAAGATTCTCTTTGCGCAAGGGGCTCTCAACGTCCCCGCCGCTGAGCAGTATCTGCGCAACGGTTTGGTTGTAATCACCGAAAAACTTGTCGTACAGATACATTAACTCACACTGCCCTACCGCAGCGACAGCCTGCTTGTATTTAAGCTCCGATGGCCTTTCGGGCAGACCCAGCTTACGTGTTCCGACACCGATCGCACCGGAGCTGACAAGAATGACATCATTTCCCATGCCTTTAACATCAGAGAGCACTCTGGCAAGATGATCCAATGTCCTCAGATCAGTAGCTCCGTTATCGCGTATAAGCGTGGATGTTCCCACTTTTACAACTATTCTCTTTCCCATTTCATATGTCTCTTTCAGTTTGATCTCCCGGCAAGGTTTTCGGCCAGAAGGATAAGAAAGCCGCTGTCCCTGAAAACGCTTGAAACGGCTTTAATAGCTTGTGATGTTTCTTCTTGAATGGTCATACGGCATCTGTTGCTGCCCAGTACTGTTACATAAGTGCTTCGTGTATTCCTGTAATCGGATCCGGCAGGCTTGTCCGCCGGAACTTCATCGCTCTGTGCGTCAAGAAGGTCGTCGCGTATTTGAAAGGCGAGACCTATGTGGCTGCCGTACTCATAAGCCGCTTCAATTTCACTTGTGCATGCTCCGGCTGCTGCGCAGCCCATTGCGCAGGCTGCCCTAAAAAGGGCCCCGGTTTTTAAATCATGTGTTTTTCTTACCGAGTCAAGTCCCTGAGCAGCAGAGGAATAATCCAAATCGAGGTATTGTCCTGCACAAATACCCTCAATTCCGGAAGCTCGAGCCAATATCTGAGCTGCTTTTATAAGCCTTTCGGGTGGAAGCGGGGAATTAAGCAGAAGGCCGAACGCTTCACTCTGCAATGCATCTCCTGCGAGCAATGCCTTCCACTCTCCGAAAGCGATATGATTTGATGGGCGGTTTCTCCTTGTATCATCGTTGTCCATGCAAGGCAGATCGTCATGTATCAGAGAGTAAGTGTGTATTAGCTCAACCGAACATGCAACATCAATTGATTCGGTTGGTGCGGATCCGCTGAGTCTGGCGAATTCAAGCGTTAATACCGGTCTTATCCTTTTTCCACCGCCAAGCAAGCTGTAGCGCATAGCTTTCGAAAGACCGGAGGAAGTATCAAGGAAGAGCTGTTCAAGCCGGTTATCAATCATACTGCGGTAATAATCAAGCCGTTCTTTAAAATCATTACTCATTTCCTTGGAACTCCAGTTCCAGCGGTTCTCCGTCAGACCCGCGCGTAAGTCGGACAACCTTTTGTTCCGCTTCCTCTAAACGCTTATTGCAGTATTTCACAATGCCGGTGCCCTCTTCAAACAGCTGCAGCGATTCGTCAAGGGAAGCTTCTCCGCGTTCAAGTATCTTAACTATTTCATCTAAACGCGCCATAGACTGTTCAAATGTTAAAAACTCAACTTCCATTTATTACTTCCTCCAACTCATTAACCGTACACGAAGCAGTGCCATCTGAAAGCATCAGCGTAAAAGCGTCGCCAACGGCGATATTTTTAATACTCTTTATGGCCAGACCGTCTTTTCTGATTGCTATACCGTAACCGCGTGAGAGTACTTTCAAAGGACTCAAAGCGTCAAGCGAAGCAGTAAGAATTTCGGTTGCGGAGCGCTTTTTAACAAGAAGGGCTTTCAAGGCGCCATTAAGTCTGTCGTTTAAAGCGGCTGCAAAGGTTCTTCGCGCTTCTATATAAGCAAGCGGAGATGTCAATGATCGCGCCCCCGCGAGCGCTGTAAGCTTTTCGCGTTTAAGCTCAATTTGACGCATGAACGACCTTTCAATAGATGAAGCTATCTGGTCAAGGGTAATACGAAGCTCGGTAATATCAGGTACAGCAAGTTCTGCGCCGTTAGACGGTGTAGCGGCTCTTAAATCAGCTGCAAAATCTGATATCGTTACATCCGGCTCGTGCCCGACAGCCGAAATGACAGGTATCTGTGATTCATAGACAGCCCTGGCAACGCTTTCATCATTAAAAGCCCAAAGGTCCTCTATAGAACCTCCGCCTCTGCCGGTTATTATTATATCGGCGACTTTATGCTTATTTGCATATTTCAAGGCGGCTGATATTTCTGCCGGTGCTTCAGCTCCCTGCACCCGTACCGGCAGTAATATGACCTTCGCTATCGGAAAACGTTTTTTCAGTACACGGATCATGTCATGAACGGCAGCTCCCGCAGGAGAGGTTATCAGGGCAATCCTCTCGGGATATCGCGGCAGCGGCTTTTTATGTGAAACATCAAATAATCCTTCGCGCAGCAGTTTTTCCTTTAGCTGTTCAAAGGCAACGTAAAGATCACCAACGCCGTCCGGAGTCATGGACGAGCAATACATCTGGTATTGTCCGTCCCGTGGAAAAACGCTCACTCTGCCGAAGACAATTACCTTCATTCCGTTTTCCGGTCTGAATCTGAGTGAGGATGCACTGCCCTTAAACATTACACATCTTAAAGCACCGTCCTTGTCCTTAACGGTGAAATAATGGTGTCCGGACGGATATAGCTTATAATTGGATATTTCGCCGCGAACATATACGGCTGAAAGAGTTTCGTCAGAATCCAATATCAGCTTGATGTACACGTTAAGCTCCGATACCTCAAAGACTTTAGTATTCAATACACCGCCTCCCTGAAAGTCAGAATCGCAGTTCCGAGCGCATTATCAGTTGAAAAATCCGGGGAGCAGAATATCCCGTCCGGGTTTTCGGTACGGAGCAGCGAAGCTGAGGATACGCCGCCTGAAAAAAGAATGGGAAGCTCACCGTAAAGCTTTTTTGCGTTAGCGGTAATAGATGACACGGCGCGCGATATGCTCAACAGTGTGTATCTGGCAATATCCGGCGGGGACATTCCGTTTTTATAAAGAAAAGATATCTTGTTTTCCATACCGGAGAGCGAAAAGAAAAGTCCTTCAGCGCGTATCGTGAAATACGCATCTGACTGTGACTCCAAAGACAGCATATCCAGATGCGAACCGCACGGAAACTGTAAACCCAACATAAGCCCGATGCGATCGATTAGCTGGCCGGCAGCCAAATCGCTTGTCCCGCCGACTGCAGCGCACCTGAAGGCTGTGCCCGACGGTTCAACTCGCAGCAGCTCCGTAGTACCGCCTGAAATATGCCAAGCAAGAAATTCGGTATCCATCAGTTCGGGATAGCCGGAATTCCATGCTGCAGCCGCGATATGCCCCTGCTGGTGTGAAAATGAATAATACGGAATATTTATAACCGAAGACATTGAAAGTCCGAATGAATGGCCGGCAAGAAAACAAGGCATATAAGAGTCTTTAGCTTCCCGCGGAGCGGCGGATGCTCCGATTGCGTATAAACGCTGTTCCTTTAACTCAAGTTTCGATAATACATCCGGAAGATTCTTTATATGGTGGAAAAGCGCATCGTTTTGGCGTAAGCCGAGCTTTCCCTTTTCTACCGGGAGCCGCTTCGACGAAACGGCAAACTCCGAACCGTCAAATACTGCGGCGGATGTCGTATAATTGCTTGTGTCGAATGCAAGGCACAGGGATTCACCCAAAACTTTTTTCACCTCGAATAAAGCCTCCCAGAATGCCGTTAACAAAGGCCACAACCTCGGGCTCTTCATATTTTTTTGTAAGCTCAACAGCTTCGTTGACAGCTGCCGCGTCCGGTATATCCGGCATGTAGAGCACCTCATACATACATATCCGCATGATTGCAACGGCAACTCGTGAAATTCTGCCCATTTTCCAATTCATAGCGTATTTTTCAATATATGTGTCAAGCTCGGCCAAGTGTTCGCCAATGCCGCCGGACAGTCTTCTTATATAAGCCATTTGAAGCTCGTCAGGATACTCGGCATATATCTCATATTCGGAAGATAAAGTCGAAAAGTATTCGGGATCAAACATGGTATCAAATAGCTCTTGTGTGCCCATTGGGTTAATTCCGGTCTCAAAGGAAAGGTGAACTGCGATTTCACGAGCGACCTTTCTGGTCATATAGCATCCTCCGCTTCAACACTTGGCTTGAAATTAGAAATCGGCGGGGGGTAGTTTCCCCCCGCCACTTCTGAAAAATTAGTTTATTTTTCAAAAACGATGCCGCTTACATGCACATTGACTTCATTTATGGTAAGTGCAGTCATAGACTCTACTGCATCAGCCACACTGCGCTGAACTTTAACCGCGACATCATTAACGGGGTAACCATACTTAACGAGAATGTAGGTGTCAATAGTTATCTTAGCCCCGTCCATGCTGATCTTAACGCCCTTGAATGCGTTTTTCTTCCCGAAAAGTTCCGCTATGTCACGTCCGAGTGTATTGGTTATTCCTCCGACTCCTTCGACCTGCCCTATGGCTTCAACTGAAATAATACCGAGAACTTCCTCTGAAATATTGATGGTGCCGCCCTCGTCGGACATTGTAACATATTCCTTTGTGTCGGACACGGTGCCATCCCCTTTCTTCCGTACTATTGTAACATAACAGTTTTTGAAAATAAAGACAATATTCAATCGCTATTTATTTTACCTCTATTATTTTAATTTGAGTAGTGGATAATCCGGTTTCGGACAGAATTATATCGGTTATGCGCGATACCGAAACACTGCTTAAACCTTCCTGAGGAGCCGGCACTGCCACAATTGCCGAATCCTCATCGAGAAAAACAACACAATCAGCGAAGCCCTTAGCTTTAATCAGTGTTTCTATTTCTGCTTCCGCCACAGTGTACTCCGCCAGTGCAGATATTTCCGCCAGTGCTTGCTCGCTTGCTTGAGGTGATATGCTTTCTGTTTCCATAGTTTCCCTTAGCACTGTTACGGCACTGTCTCGAGCCTGACCGCGGGTGAGGCGTGCGGTCGCAAAATAATCGGATATCGCCGAAGAAACTGTCAGTTCCTCTTCACGCGATGTCTGATCAGCACTGTTAAAGTAAAGCTCAGAGGACTCTTCCGCGATACCTTCATCCTTTCCTGATAATACCGTATCATCTGAAACGGCAGCATCCTTGGAATCTCCGGCGTACGACCAGTTCAGGTATACGGCGACGCATACAAATGCGATGACTGTAAGTATTATCGCGTTTCTCTTAAAGATTTTTGATTTCATCTCGTTCTTCCTTTCCATTTGCTCAGACCCCTCCCTTTACAACGGTGATTTTGTCCGATGAAAGCCCTGTAAGTGACGAAACTGCCTCGGTTATCCATAATACGACCGACGGGCTTTTGTATTCCGCAACAACAAGCGCCCCTCGGTATACAGGGTAATCGTATCTGAGTGTAATCGCTCCCTGGTATGCGGAACCGCTTTGCACTTTTACGGTCGTTCTGCTTGAACTCTTTTCGTAACTTCCGTCATCATCTTCTCGGTAGTCGCCGCCGTCATCCGAAGCAATCTGTCTGTAAGCGCCTGACTCAAGCGTAAGAGTAACCGATACCTTTCCGACTCCTTCTATCCCTGAAATAGCCTTTTCAAGTCTGATTTCCTCATTTTCCAGCCGGAAATCGGGCGCTTCAAGTGATTCCCCCGTTTCAGTTCTCCCCTTTCCGGAATCGTTCCGGGGCAACAGCAGCAGCAATATACCAAGCGCCAGAGCTATCATCAGCAATTTGTTTTTTTTCAGTACCTCAACCAATCGTACCGATATACTGCTCAATCCGGCAATCTTAATACTGCTCATCTTCTCTCCAGTATTGCCTTTCTTCCGGGATACCTATCTCTGATTCAACATAACTGATTAGTTCAGTCTTTACAGACTCTTGCACATTTCCGTAATAAACTATCGAATACGGATACGGATAATTTTCGCCGGAAGCTTTTGTTTGAACATCAATCACAATTTCGCTAACCCCAAGTGATAATGCTTTGTCCAATATATATGCCCTTGTCTTATCTTCTATGATTGCTTTTAACAACATCGCATTCTCCTCCTGAAGCAATTGTAAATACTCGCTTTCTGTGATTCTGAACTGAATGAGATTAGATGCGTAGTCAGAAAAATTGAAGCCTGTAAACGAGTTGATTATTACCGCAACTGTCATAATACCGCAAACACAGGAAACGGTACGTTTAAGTTTTCCGGAGGGAGCCATTACCGTAGCTATTCCGGAGAAGAGTGAAGCAGCCGCAACGGCAAGTATCCACTTTCTTAGATCCTCTAACATACATAATCACACGCCTGTTGTTTTAATCAGAGACAGCAGTGAGAAAAAGGTCATTATTGCACAAACACCCGTCATTGATACAATGAGGCCGAAAGCGCTGCCTAACCCGGAAGTCAGCTTCGGTATTCTGCCGCTGCTGAATATCATGATAAGCCGTGACGCCGCTTTAAATAACAGGTAGCTTACGCCAATTCTGAGAAAGGGTATAAGACATATGGCGACAACCGAAAGCATACCAAAAATGCCGATGGAGCTCTTCAGAGACGAAGCGGCGGTAAGAACGCTGGATGCAGCGTCAGACACAATTCCTCCTACAACCGGCAGAGTTGAGGATAGAGTCGTTTTTGCCAGCCTTATGTTTGCGGCATCCGCTGTGCCGGATACTATTCCGGATATACTCAGGTAGAATATAAACGCTAATACAACAACAGTCATAACAGTTGTTGTAAGCCATTTGAGAAAAGCCGATATTCCGGAAAGTGAATTACCGCCAAAAGCACACTCCGCGACAATTGTCGCTGTATAAGCATAAATCAGCGGTACTATAACGTTTTCTGAAAGCGTTAACAGCAAATCAAGAAAAAGCGCGGAGGCTGCGTATTTAACACCTGAGGATACGGCGTAGCCGCCCAGCGCCGCGACTGAGGACAAAGTAGGTAAAACAGCTTTTGAAAATATGCATAATTGTTCTATGGATTTTTTGCCTACCGACAGGCAGGAATCCATGTCGGTAAGGGCGAAAGCGGTTATAGCCAAACAGCCGGCCATCGAAACTGTGTCCGGTACAGACCGGCTGGTGCCGCCTCTGAAAAGAGTATCTGCGAGTCCGCAAAAAATAGAAATAACTAGTATCACCGCAGCGTTTTTTACTCCGGTTCTTAATATGGCAGGAAGAGCCGAGACGGCTTTGTCAACCAGCTCATTAAGCTTACCGCTTGTGTTCGAGGCGATTTTAGTGACGCCTCCCAACTCCTTCGTTGTATCACCCGCGGCATTTTCCACGGCTGTGACATCGATCTTATCAAGAAGCAGATCTTCTGCGCTCTCTTCATACGCATGCGCACATAATGGAGTAAACAGACTTAAAAGTAAAATTGACAGCACAATAGCTGTGATAAATACTATTCTTCGCATGTTTCAAATTAACCTTCCCAACATGTCCATTACCGAACTGATTAGAGGTAAAGAAACATAAAGCGCGGATATAACACCCAGGAACTCCACAGCGCTTGCTGCGGCCCCCTGTCCTGCATCCCTGCATACGTTTGCGGCGAATTCCGCTGCCAGGGATAATCCCAGAGCTTTTAATACCGGAGCATAGAACACCGAGGATATGCCTGATGCGGCCTCTATACCTGTCAGGAAATCCCTTACTGATGTAAATAACAAGAGGGCTTCCGCAAGAGCCATTACTGCCGCGAGCAGACCGATAAGCATAGACATCTCGGGATTACTCTTTTTTAGTACCAAGGCTAATACGGATGCGCCTATACAGACAGCAGCTCCCTTAATCAGTAAATCCATTAAAAACCGAACAAAGATTTTATGAGCTGGAAGAGATCGCTGATTTCACGAACGACAATGACCAGCACCACTACAAGCCCCGCAATCGTAGTCATAAGCGCTTGCTCATCTCTTCCGGATCTTGTCAGAAGGAGATTGAGAACGGCAACGATTATTCCGACAGCTGCTATTTTGAAAATGAGATCGATATCCATTTGATCTCCCTCAAATAAGTATTATCGCCAGCATGATGCCTCCGCCGACGCCTATTGCCGTGCATATCCTGCTATTTGAACTTTTTTCACGCTCCGCAGTATCCAGTTTAGTTGAAAGATAACAAGCTGCTCTGCTCAGTGCTTTTGCCTGACCGTCTCCGTCGTATCTCCCAAGATGGGGAGCCAGCGCTCGAAGGGTTTCGGTTTCATCAGTATACAGGTGCAGGCCCTGCGATAAAGATAGAGCCGTGTTCCATGCCTCGGAAAACCCTTTTCCATAATCCTTTGACATGGACTCAAGACAAATTTTAAATAGATTTGCAACCGGCCCTGTGTACTGCTTGCAGATAATCTCAAGAAGCTCGGGCATAGGCGTGAGCATGCAGCTTATTTCTTCCCTCATGAGCTCAAGGGCGCCGATAAGCCCTCTTAGGCATCTGGTCCTGGCCCGGTACTCTCCGGCCGCTTTAATACCCATAAGGGCGCAGCAAAAAACTACTGTAATCGCACCGATATACTTCAGCATAGGATAATCACAAGCTTTCTACCTGATAACTTCGCCCGCTTTTTTCCTTCTTGATGCATACTATTTTCCTGAATATACCCGTTTGAAGAAGCGGTACAAGACTTTTTCTCAGTAAAAGATCATTTTTATCTGACGCATGAGCTGTGGCAAATACAGATGCGCCGCATCCAATCGCCGATATTAGCGCATTGCAGTCATCCTCGCCGTAGAGTTCATCCATAACGATAACACGCGGTGACATAGCTCTTAACATAAATGCTATTGCTTCCGACCGCGGGCATGAGTCCATTATGTCTGTTGTACTGCCTACGTCAAACTGAGCATATGCGTCCTTCATTGCTGCAATCTCACTTCTTTCATCGGCTATTGCGACCGTATAACCCCTATCCGACACAGCTCTGGTTAGATCACGCAATAGAGTTGTCTTGCCGCCCCCCGGTGAAGAAATTATCAAAACAGAAAGAGGACCGTACTCATCCGTAAGTTCCGGAATAAGGGGTTCGGAAATCCCGTAAACTTCCTTAGCTATTCTGATACAAACAGATGAGATGTTTCTGAGCCCGGAAACTACACCGTTTTTTATAATTGCGCTTCCGCAAAGACCGATCCTGTTCCCGCCGTCTGCTGTTATATATCCGTTTTTAAGGCTCTCGGACGAACTGTGCATTGATGATTTCGTCGCTGAGTCAAGAATATAGTTTATGTCTGATGGCAGCGCGTTTTCTGAAAGACGTTTTTCTCCGTCCGGCAGAACAATCGATACTTTTCTGCCGGTTCTTATTCTGATTTCTTCAGCGTGCTTGTAATCGCTGACTCTGCTTCGGAGCCTGGGCGGCAGGAGTTCGACCGCATGTATAAAATTATCCGTTTCTTTCAACATAATTCGTTCATTACTCTCCGACTCGGTTATTTCCTGTCCGAATAAATAGTATGACGGCATGTCCGCAAATATAACTGCTTCATCTGCTCTTTTTGTCGAAATATCAAAACACACCTTTTTGCCTTTCGAAATTAATTATGAACATCACTATAAATCTTTTCGTGCTTAAGCTTCTGATTGCCGGTCCCACCGCTGCGAGCTAAGTTGCTTATGCAGTGTAAGCTTTAAAGCCTGCGATCTGAGTTTAAGATAAACTGCACATTGCAAGCATACGAATTTATGCAAAATATCACAAATTAAACTTGTATTCCGAAGTTGTTTATGCTAAACTACAACGTATAATACATGATGCTCAATATGCATTCTGCATGGAGGTTCTGTTTTATGGAGAAAAGAGATCTTTACTTAAGACTTATCACGATCACACGCTATACCATTGCCGCTCTTGTTTTTCTTGTTTTTGCGTCTTGGCTGCTTCCTTACTTCTCATATTCGGGGCTTGTGAAAAACGAGGTTAAGGAAACAATATCTATCTGGGGATACTTCCTCATGCCGACAAACTTCCTGCAGATGGAAAAACTTATGAATGTTAAGTTTGTTAATATCAGCAATATAAATGTTATTCTCATCATGTTTATTTTTGGAATCGTTACCATTTTGTCCTGCATAAGAAAAAAATCAATAATGATTAATCTCTTTCCTCTTATTTTTTCTGTCTGGGGTTTTCTCGGATACCTCCTTAATTCTCTTCTTGCATTTGGCAACCATCCGACTTCGCGTTTAATAACGATGATTCTTGTAGCATTAGTGTTTGTTGTTACCGTTTTCAGTATATGTGTTCATGTTCTGGAGATACGTTCAAGGCCTGATGATTACTATCTTCCTACTATGGATTTCTGACTGAATACACAGACCGGCGACGGTATCTGCCGTCGCCGGTTTTTCTTGTGACGTTTTACTCCTCGTTGACAACTGATTACCTCTATGTTATCATTGGCGAGCCAGGGAGAGATGTCCGAGCGGTTTAAGGAGCCGGTCTTGAAAACCGGTGACCCGAAAGGGCCAAGGGTTCGAATCCCTTTCTCTCCGCCACAACATGTCCGAAAAGACCGTAGTACAAGGGCACTGAAAAAGTCAGTTCTGCAAAGGAACTGGCTTTTTTAGCATATAAATAGTAAAATTGATATAGGAAAGGCGGGATGGCAATGCTAAAAGACAATATGCAAAT
>Ga0123335_1000529_pt1 | contig 64807 bp, 35 predicted proteins | sample BiotimSIPDNA_2_FD_89707 | JGI IMG/M metagenome (GOLD analysis project Ga0123335, IMG submission 89707) | Anaerobic biogas reactor microbial communites from Washington, USA - Biogas_R2 time_0 SIP DNA | ecosystem: Engineered > Bioreactor > Anaerobic > Unclassified | place: Washington, USA... | reverse complement strand
TTTCACCTTCGCCTTCTACAGGTACTTCACCTTCGCCTTCCGAGGGTATTTCACCCTCACCTTCAAGCGGTATTTCGCCCTCGCCTTCTAAGGGTACTTCACCCTCGCCTTCTGCAGGGGTCTCACCTTCGCCTTCTACAGGCGCCTCGCCCTCGCCTTCTACAGGTATCTCACCTTCACCTTCTACAGGTGTCTCACCTTCGCCTTCTACAGGCGTCTCGCCCTCGCCTTCTACAGGCGGTTCTCCTTCAACGGGTATTTCGCCTTCAGGCGGAATCTCACCCTCACCCTCTTCCGGCAGTTCACCTTCACCCTCGAGGGGGATTTCACCTTCGCCCTCACCTTCTCCTTCACCCTCTGCCGGGAAATAATCCGTCAAACAAAACGCGAGATCCGCGCCTAGAACCGCCGTATTTTCCTCGCCAATCTCAATAAAACTGCCATCACCCATCGGCGAATTCATCCATCCGAAATAGCAATCGTCATCTTCAATGCCCGTATCGGGACCGGCGCTGCGAATCGAAAGGGCCAGTGTTTCCCCGCTTTCGGGGAGTTCGCAGCAGGAAGGCAGATGCCAGACGTCATACCGGTATACCGGCAAGGTGATGGTGTTGTCGCCATTCCAGTAATCAATATAGTCGATCACTGCCCGTTGCGCTTCCGTGGTGATTTCACAGCCCTCCCAGGCGCTTTCCGTCCCGGTCGGCGAAATCTGGACCACGAACAAATTGGCGGCCCGTTCACACGGGTTCCCTTCGCTGTTGACTTCCACGCCCCACCAGTGCAGGTCGCACACCTGTCCCTCAGCGGCAAAGGTGTCGAAGCGCCATGGGGCCAGTCCTTCCTCCGCCAGGAATTCATCACTCAGAAAATAGACGGGCGTGTATTCCGTGGTGAGTTCCTGGCCGTAAAGCAGATTTGTTTCGGGGCAGTAAAAGGCCTCTTCCAACGCGCATGCTCCCAGGGATAGCACATAATCCACCGCGCTTCCGGGGGTGAGTACCGTTCCCGGGGCCGGTTTCTGGTTTAGGATGTTTCCCTCGGGAACGGTGTTGTCACAACGTGCGGATACGTGTCCCTGCGTAAGAAGAGCCGCGGAAAGGGCATCTTCCGCCTCCTCCTGGTTCAAACCGGTAAGATTTGGCGCAATTACCGGCGGAGCGTACTGCAAATAGGGATAACTTACGCTCTCAACAATCCCCCAGGTAGCGGTGAAATCCCACCCGGCGTCTGTGAAAGTTGTTTGCATCTTCATCTCGACGGTGGGTTTGCCTGTGCCGCCGGAAGAGGTCTCCTGCCCGCTGGTTTCGATATCCCAAAAGGAGCCATTGACCACGCCAGTCGTCCCGTTGCCGACCAGACCTCCGGTGAAGGTGGTTCCCGAAACCGGTCCGGCGGCGTAACAGTATTCCGCTTCCCCCAGGTTCTTGCCGAGAAGGCCGCCGACGTTTTCCGTTCCCAGCACACCGCCGCCGGTGGCGTAACAATTCCGGATGGAGCCTGTTTCCAGGTTGGCGCCCGCAAGGCCGCCGGCCGAAACGCCGCCGGACAGGGCTCCCGAGGCAAAAGAGGAAGTGATGCTGCCCGCATTGGCCCCGGCCAGTCCCCCGGTGTCCGCTCCCGAATTCGTGACCAGGCCGATAGCAAACGACTGCACAATCGCCTGGTTATTCAAACCAACCAGGCCGCCGACACGGTTGCCGATGGCGGTTACCGTGCTTGCGGACGAGCAATATTCGATAATGCCGGCGGTGCTTTCATCCGCACTGATGCCGTTCCGTCCCAGCAATCCGCCCGTAAACTGAAAGCCGCCGTTTACGGTGCCCTCTGCCTGGCATCTGGTGACCCTTCCATATTCAAATTCACCGGCAAGGCCGCCGACCAGTGATTCCCCGTAAACAGCGCCTTCCGTGAAGCAGTCTTCGATGGTGGAACCCATAATTGTGCCGATCAGGGTGCCGACTTGGTACTGCCCCGTCACGACGCTTCCGAGAATACCGACATTCCTGATAATGGCAAGGCGGCCGGCGCAGGAGAAAAGGCCGATACGGTCGGACCCCGGACGGTTAATCACCAGGTTATAAATAACATAGCCCTGGCCGTCCAGAACACCCATAAAAGAGGTGGACTGGGTCCAGTAATCATAGACACCGAGGGGGGCGAATCCCGCTCCGCCGTTCCATCCTGCGGTAGCCGAGGCGTCGATGTCATTGGTCAGTTCATATTCACCGGTAAGCGGATAGGCGGGGTCATTGCCGATCAGTTGAAGTTGTTCTATGGTGCTGATGGGAATCGGGACGGCTTGTGCCACGAAACACAAAAAGAATACCATGCACGAAATGACCATACTGTGAAGCGTGCGCATATCCCTGCTCCTTATCGGTTGCGGTCGTTTGCCGGGCGAAGCCTGTAAAAACTTATCATCCTGTGGATTTCCATGGTCTGCATAGGCTCGTTTCCAAGTTTTACTTGGGAACGCAATTTTTCGCGAAGTTCCACTTCGCATCCGCGGATTTTCATGGCCAGTATATCACGTATTCCCCTGAATTTGTCCGAAAGCGCTTGCCGACAGGATTTTGCAACAGCCACTTCTATTGGCGTATAACTACTCCATCTTAAAAGTGGATGTTTGCCGGGACGGAGGAGTACCCGTTCCCCGAAATGTGTGTGTTGTTAACAAGGGCCGTGCCCGGGCTGAGTTTAGCCGCGGGACATAACCGGGAGGATGTACCCATGACGAGCTACCTGGGTGTGGATGCGCAGTTTACTCTGGCTGCAAGTGTCGCGTTTTCTGGCGTGTTTGCCTTGGGAGTCATTTTCTCCATTCTGGGCAGTGTGAAACTCAAGCTTGCCGAGGCGCTCAAAATAGATGATGCCAAGGTCGGCAAGCTTATTTCCGCGCTGATGTTCAGCTGCATGATTGCCCTGCTGTTCATAGGCCCGTTGACGGATGCGCTGGGCTACAAGGTGATTGCGCTGACGGGCTTTGCTTTGGGCGCGGTTTGCGTCTGGATGCTGGCTGGCGCCCGTTCCTTCGGCGCGGCCTTGTTCGCATGCCTGCTGATGGGCATCGCCGCAATGTGCGTGAACGTGGTGGGCAATGATCTGGGCGTAAAGGTGTTGTTCGGCGGGGGTAACGCCGCGCGGGCCAGTAATTTGCTGAATGTGTTTTTCGGATTGGGCGCGCTCATCACGCCCCTTATCCTGGCCTACCTGCTCGCATTTTTGGGCTATAAGAAGACGGTGGGACTAATCGGCGTAATTCTGTTTATCCCTATCGTTTATGCGTCTTTTACCGCGTTTCCGCAGCCTGCCTCCGGATTTGAGTTCAGCCAGGTTCTGGGCTTGCTTTCGAATACCGCAGCATTAATGAGCGGTCTCACCCTGTTCTTCTACATCGCCCTGGAATCCACCATGGCGGGGTTTGTTTCCACCTACCTGAAAGAACATAAATTCGCGGACAAGACGGCGAATACCCTGCTCAGTGCGTTTTGGATCAGCCTGATGGCCGCCCGGTTGACTACCGCCATTTTCTTCTCCGGACAAGTGGACCCGGCCATGCTCGTGCCCATCCTTGGCATATTGGTGGTTATTGGCATCGGCATTATGGTCATGGCCTCTTCTCCCGCCATGGGCGTGGTTGGCACCCTGGTAACGGGTTTCGCGCTGGGCCCGATTTTCCCGACCCTGGTAGGCGTGGCCTATTTAAAGACAGATGCCATGAACGCAGGCACGGGGGCATCCATGTTCAGTCTGATTTTTGCCATCGGCCTGCTTGGCGGTACCCTTGTTCCGCCGCTTATCGGTTCTTATGCGGCAAAGAGCACCCTGCAGAAAGGGTTGAATATCGCATTGGTGGTTGCCGTGGCCCTGGTCGTGGCGAGCTGTGTGTTGTGGCTGGCTATCCCGCCGGTTCAGGCGGCACCTGCGCCGGTGTCCGCCGAAGTGGAAACGCAGGATGTGGTTATTGAACCACCGGTGGTTGAAATCGAAGAAGCGATGCCGGTAGGCGCTCCGCCGGCCGTGACGGAAACGGTCTCCGAATCGGAAGCCGCGCTGGTGCCCGAAGCACCTGCCGTGCCCGAAGCACCCGCTGCGCCTGCCGCGCCCGAAGCGCCTGCCGCGCCCGAAGCGCCCGCTGCGCCCCCTGCCGAGGGAACACAACCATAAGGGAGTCCGGCTGTAAGATAGTACGGATGAAAATGAATGATGCCGGCGTAAAGTTCGGCGCAGCGATGCGCGGTTTTGCGCCGGCTTCTTTTGTGGCAATCAAGTGGATGTATGCAGGAAAGATACCAGGAGTATGACAGGTTCAGGAAATAAAGCGCGTATCGGCATTGTTGTGCTGGGTTGTGACAAAAATACGGCCGATGCGGAACATTTCGCCGGCAGGCTCGAAGAACGGCTTTCGAAACGGGTGACGGTCCTGGCTGCGGGGACTCCCGATGACAGCCCGCCGGATTTGGACGCTGTTATTATTTTTACCTGCGCCTTTATCCACGATGCCAAGACGGAATCCGTGGAAATGATACTGGCGTGGACCACATTCAGGACGGAGTGGGGCGTGCCCGGCCGGGTCTATGTGGCCGGCTGTCTTTCTGAACGCTACAGGAAGGAACTGGAAGCGGAAATACCCGAGGTGGACGCCTTTGTGGGCATTCATGAACTGGATGCGTTGCTGGCGCGTATTGGCGGGATGGTTTCCGAAGAAGCTGTTGCCTGTGATGAATTTACGCCCCGGAAGCGGCTTACCGACATGCCCTATGGGTTTCTGAAAATCGCCGATGGTTGTGACAGGAAATGTACCTTCTGTGTGATTCCAGATATTAAAGGGCCCTTTGCTTCCCTTCCGAAGGAGACATTACTGGCCGACGCCGCCGCCCTGGTGGCTTCTGGTGTCCGTGAAATTAACCTGGTAGCCCAGGACACGACCGCCTACGGAAAGGACCTGTATGCGCATTACGGGCTGGCCGAGCTGCTTGGCGATTTGTGTGCCCTTCCGGGGGACTTTTGGATCCGCTGCCTCTATTGCTATCCCAACGGCATTACGGACGCCCTGATCGCACAGATGGTGGCCCAGTCGAAAATCGCGCCTTACTTGGACATACCGTTGCAGCATGTGTCCCCGCCTGTGCTGAAGGCCATGGGCAGGCCGGAAAAAGCGCGAGACGTGGCGGCGCTCTTGGGCCGTCTGCGCAGGGAGATACCCGGTATGGTGTTACGAACGACCATGCTGGTGGGCTTCCCGGGGGAAACGGAAGAAGATCATCAGGCCATGCTGAAATTCATAGAGGAACAGCATTTCGAGTGGCTCGGCGCTTTTACTTACAGCGCAGAAGAGGGGAGTCCGGCGGCCCGGATGAAAGGCCACGTTCCTGGTCCGGTTGCGCGGCGGCGCCGGGAGGCCGTCATGGCACTCCAGGCGGAGATCACGGAAGCATTCAACCAGCGCCGAGAAGGGCATGAAGATAGGGTGCTCATAGAGGAGTTCGACCGGGAGATGGGGCTGTGGAAAGGGCGAAGCCGTGCCGAAGCCCCTGAGGTGGACGGCGCGGTATACGTTGAGGCGGATCCAAGCCTGGCGTCCGGAATCTTTGTTCGGGTAAGGATGACCCGGGCCGATGGCTACGATATCCACGCGCGCGTAACGCCGTGAGCCCTGCGTCAATAAGACCACCTTTAAAAGCAGGGTTGTCATGAATCGCGCGTTTACGGGGGTCCGCGCTTATATGGTATGATTAGGTCATGATGAAATGTGCAGACATGGAAGCGCTTTTTCGGCGTAATAAAGCCCTTTTCGCTTTGAAAAACATCTGCGCCCTCCTGGTGGCGCTTGCCTGCTTTTCGTGGGCGGTTTCGGTCCTGGCGGAACCCGACGGCATACCGCAGGTAAAACTCAACGGCGTGGAGACGCCCAATCTTCGGAACCTGCTGGAAGGCCTTTCGCCCGCCCTATGGCAGAATAAAAACGCGCCGGCGTCCGAGGCTGCGTTGCGGGGACCGGCGCGCCGCCACCAGGAACGGCTAAGGAAGGCCCTTCAATCCGAGGGCTATTACAGCGCGGCAGTCGATTTTACGGTTTCGTGGTCTGAATCCGCGCCGGAAGCGGTTTTTAATATTGTCCCGGGACCCTTATATCACCTTGAGGAAATCAATGTCCGGGTCTGGCGGGACGCGGCGGAACAGGGACAACCGGAAGAAATCCTTCCAGCCGCCCTCGAAACGGGTCTGCAATCGGGGTCGCCCGCGCGTTCCGTGCCGCTCCTCGACGCGGAACAGCGGATTGTTCGACAACTTACCGGCATGGGATATCCCTATGCGCGTGCTGTTGACCGGGAAGCCGAGGTCGATCATGACAAGGCCGCCATGTATATCACCTATCTGCTCGAATCCGGGGAACGCCTTTCTTTTGGTACGCCGCGGATTTCTGGTTTGGAAAAGGTGCGCCTGGAAACCGTACAGCGTGAAATCGTCTGGACCGAAGGCGGCTGGTTCGATCAGGAATTGCTGGAAAAGACCCGGGATAAACTGCAGGAAAGCGGCCTGTTCACCCTGGTGCGCGTGAATCCCGCGCCGCCCGACGCGGTTGAGGACGGCCGAATCCCCATAGACATGGAATTCAATGAACGGCGCCATCGGACGATCAGCCTGGGGCTGCAATACCGCACGGACGAGGGGGTCGGTGTGGCGGCGGATTGGGAACATCGGAATTTTATGAAACTGGGCCGCAGCCTGCGCCTCCGCAGCCAGGTGACGGAGCTGGAACAGAATTTCAGCGTGAACTATGACATCCCCGAGTTTATGGGTTCCAGAGACACGCTGACCTTACAGGCGAAAACGGCGCAGATTGAAACGGATTTCTACCAGAGCCGTCGTATGGATATCGGCGCCTGGTTGGAACACCCTTTTTCACCGGAGCGTTCCCTGGGATTCGGGCCGGCCCTGCGGGCAAGCCGGGTCAAGGAAACCTCCCGCGCTCAGAACTATTACCTCTTTTCGTTTCCGTTTCAATTCAGCCTCGATCATCGCAATGACCGCATGGACCCGACACGGGGATACCGCTTTACGGACCGGTTGACCCCCTTTATGGATGTCCATGACACGGGGGTATGGTTCGTGAAGAATGAACTTACCCTCGCGGCGTTTTTCCCGTTGGGCGAGGAGTCCGGGTATACCCTGGCCGCGCGCCTTCACCTGGGCATGGCGGGGGGTGCGTCCCTGTCTAAAATACCGGCCGATGAACGGTTCTACGCCGGTGGCGGCGGCAGCATCCGCGGGTACGCCTACCAGGATGTGGGGCCGCTGGATAAGAACGGCGATCCTATTGGCGGCCGTTCCGTAACGGACTGGTCCCTTGAATTGCGAAAACGGCTGAACGAGCAGTTCGGCCTGGTCGTCTTTGTTGACGGGGGCGCTACCCATGAAAGCCCCTACTTCGATTTCAAGGATACCGTGCAGTGGGGCGCCGGGATCGGTATACGATACTTCACGCCCATAGGCCCCATGCGTTTTGACGTGGCCGTGCCCCTGAACCGCCGCAAAGAAATCGACAATGCCGTCCAGTTTTACATCAGTATCGGACAGGCCTTTTAATCATGCGTGATGCCACCAGAATACGTCGCTGGCTGCGCCGGGGGCTCTATTGTGCCGTGGGTATGCTTGTCCTGTTTTTCGCTGCGGCCGTGACGATACAGACCCCGCCGGGGAAAGCGATGCTGGTTCGCGGTATTACCTATTTCGTGAACCAACACACGTCTTTCACCATCGAAATCGAAGGCCTTTCCGGATGGCTGCCCGGACAGGTGCGCCTGGCGTCCCTGTATCTCGCGGACACCCGCGGCCCCTTTGTGGACATAGAAGACCTTGATCTGCGCCTTGTGTCGGCACAGCTGCTGCGGGGGCGCATCCGGTTGACGAAGCTGGATATCGGCCACCTGAAACTGTGGAACCGGCCCATTCCCAAGCAGAAATGGCGCATCCCGCGCATACCGGAAATACCTGTTTGGCCCCATATAGACGCATTGAACATCAAGCGCATGGTGCTGGACGAAGCGGTGATGGGCAGGGAAGCGGAACTTGCGATTACCGGGAAAGTCACTCCTGTGGAAGGGGCGTCCTTTCCCGAAACCGCCCTGGAGATTACGGGGCCGGAGACGGCGGACACTACGCGGGCGTCCTTTTCCTTTCATTATGTGGACGGCCTGCCGCAAATCTGGCTGGAGGCTTACGATGAAAGCCTGTTGCCCGCGTTTCTCGATGTGCCCCCGCCGCTGGTTGCGCAGGTTGACGGCAGGGGCGGCAGGGCGGACTGGAAAGGGCGGGTCGCCGTGACTGCGGGGGATGATGATACGCTCTTTGAAGGCGATGCCCGACTGATGGAGGGGGTAAGCTCCACGGTTGAGGCCGACCTGATGATTAACGTAACCCGCACGCCCTTTCTTTCGGACTACGCGGAGTATCTGGGTGGCAGACTGGACGCGCGTCTTGCTGCCGTTCTTGACGGAAACGGACTTCTGGCGGTCAAATCCTGTGACATCACGTCCGAGTTTCTTAAGGCGGTCCTTGGCGGGGAGATTCAACTGGAACAAAAGCAGGCTGGCCTCTCGTTGCGCGTCGCGCATGCGGATATTTCACGGATTCCGGGAATGGACGCCGATAAAGGGGTTCTGCCAGCGGAACTCGATCTGGAAATCAAAGGCCCCTTTTCTGAACTTGCGGTTGCAGGCAAAGCATCCGTTAGTACGATGGTCGTATTGGAGGCCGATCTGCGCGGGGGATTGGCCGAAACAGCCTCCTTGGGCGGTGTCGTTACCGTGTATCCCGGCCGCCTTCCTCTCGTTAAGATGCCCTATACGGGCGGAGAATCTCTGAGGCTTGATTTCGATGGTTCTTTTGACGAACAAGCCGGGGTCCTGCAGGTGAAGCATGCGGACGTTACCGCGGCCGGGGCGCACCTTACTTTTCAGGGCAACTACGTGCCGGAGCAGCCTGCATTGAACCTCAAGGCGCATTTGGACGCCCCTGACCTGGCGACGACTGGCGCACTGTTTGGATTCGCCCTGACGGGCGGTATGGCGGGGGATGTGGAATCGAGTGGGGGCGAATCAGGGCTGGAGTTCACCCTGAAACTGGAGGGATCCGGGCTGGAGGCCTTCTCCGTCTCCGGGCAACAGGCGCTCGTGACAGTGCAGGGGCGGTGTGGAGAATGGCACCGGATGCCGCCCCGGGCAGTATCGGCGACGGTGAACGCACAAGGACAGGGACTGATTCTGGCCGACAGGCATGCTGGAGACTGGAATCTGGCGATAAATGTGGAAGCGGACGACTGGACGAAGCTGAAGGCGCGGGACATGCTGCTTACGGACGGCAACGCCCGGTTAACGGGTGAAGGCGTTTTCGCGCTGTCAGAGAAGCACCTTGATTTGGAGCTTCAGGCGGATGTTTCCTCTCTTGCCGCCTTGCCCGTCGATATCGAAGGCCTGCCGGACGGCTCGTTGAATGCGCGAGCCAACATTGGAGGCACGTTTCAGCCCCTTTCCCTTGATTTGCGGCTCGATACGGATCTCGGGGCCCTGGGTGGATTGCCGGCGCCTGTGGCCGCGCTGACAGGCAATGAAGTTCATCTTGGGGCGGAGGGTGTTATTTCCACGGAAGCGATCCGCTTTCCCAGGTTTGTTGTTTCCGGCCGCGCCTGCCAGGTGGAAGGCAATGCTTCCTATGGCATGCAAAGCGGAGAGGTGCTTGCGGGGGTGCGCGTGACGGTGCCGGACCTCAAACCGGTCGGCGCCGCATTGACTAAGAAACTTTCTGGTGGGATGTCCTTGGAAGCGGAACTGCGGGGGCCGGTCCGGGATCTATCCGCCCACGCCGATATCCGGGGAACGGATATTGTCTTTGAAGCGAATCCCTCTGCGCAGATGAATGTTGCGCTGGAGGGGTCCGGCTTGTCCGGTGAGCATCCCGAAGTCTCCTTGGATGCGCGCATGGAAATCGGAGGGGAGGCGATGAGCGCCACGGGCCTTGCCACACTGGATGCCGGCCGGATTGTTGTTGCGCCGATGAAACTCAAATCGGGCGCCAACGAGGTTTCCGGCCGTATCGCCTACAACCTGGACTCCCGCAAGCCGGAGGCGGAACTTACAGCCGCGTTAAATGACCTGCAGTCCCTGGGACGCATGGCGGGCGCAGCCTGCTCGGGCAGTGCGGATGGGAAGGTGACTCTTGATGACGGCGCCATTACGGCCGATATGAAGGCGCGGTCCGTGACCTACGGGAGTATGAAGGCCGCCGATATCCATCTGAGCACGCGTATGAAGCACGACGGGAAAGGCTATTCCGGAACCACAGGCATGGATGCTTCAGGAATACAGGCCGGCATGGCAGGACTGTCCTCCCTCAAGATCAACGTGGACGGGGGCCTAAACGAAGCCGCCATGACCATCGCTGCCGAGGGGGCCCTGACCGGAGGTGCGACGGAATCGCAGCCCTTCACCCTGCGCGTGAAAAGTCGGGTATTTCCCGGCGAACGCAGTGTGATCGTGGAAGAGACCAAGGGTGTGCTGGGCGATTTTGAGTACGGACTGGAGGAACCCGCCAAAGTGATAGTCCCGGCATCCGGTATTACATTGAATCCAACGGTCTTGCGTTTCGGCACCGGCCGCCTGCATATCCAGGGGCGGCAGGAGGGCGACAACCTGTCGGCCGAGACGCGCGTGGAGGCGTTGCCCCTCGCCGCCGGAGCCATGTTCGGCATACCTCTTCTGACGGGAACACTTGACGCGGATATGTCCTTGAACGGCAGCCTATCCGATCCTCTTGTAAAGATAGCTTTCAGCCTCAACGAGGTGCGGTTGCAGAACGAGTCGGCGGCGGGTCTTGCGCCCCTGGAAGCCCATGGTGAATTTTCCTTGACATCGGCAGGATTCGAGACCACCGTCAAAGCGGACATGAAAGATACCCTGCGCTTGGAATGTCAGGCGGCTTTGGCGGCCCGGGTGCAGTTGATACCCTGGGTATTGGACGCGTCCGCGGATACAGGCCTGTCAGGCAAGGCAATGTTTGAGATTCAATTTGAGAAGCTCCTCGCCGCGCTGGGACTGGACGAACACTATCTCGAAGGGACGGCATCCGGCGAGTTTAGCCTCGCCGGGGGACTGTACCGGCCTGACATTCGGGGCGAGGCGGCGTTGCGCCAGGCCGTCTATGAAAACACCAAAACAGGAACCCGGCTGCAAAATCTTAACGCAACCCTCACAGCGGAAGACGGCATCCTGCGCCTTACGGAATGCACGGCGGATATGGGGGGGCAGAAAAACATGTCCGCTTCCGGAGAAATGCGCCTGCTCTACGCGGAACAGTTTCCTTTCAAGGGCACAGTCCACCTGTCCGACGCCCGTTTTGCGGATCTGGATTATATGAACGGCCGTGTGAATGGCGACCTGAATGTGGAAGGCTCCCTAAAGGACATGCTGCTCAAAGGAGACATCAAGGTAACGCCCGTCGAGGTGTCCATGCCGGATGAGATGCCCGTAAAAGAACTGCCCGTGCTTGAAGTCACCGAGATCCGGGACGGCCAGGCGGTCAAGCAGGAGGAGGAGAAGGGGCCCGGTTTTGCGGATCGCGTAAGGCTTGACATCAAGTGCGACATCCCCGGCAAGGTGTACGCGCGTGCCCCCATTCTGGATTCCGAATGGGGAGGGAAACTGCATGTCGGCGGAACCCTCGCCGAGATGCGGATTGACGGAAGAGTCGCGGTACTGCGGGGGCATCTTGATTTCTTGAACCGGCGCTTCCAGTTGCGCGACAGTGCGTTGTTGTTCCTGGACGGTTCCCCGGAAAAGCCATACCTGGACATGCAGGCCGTTGTGGAAACGTCCTCCCTTTCAGCAAGGCTGACGTTGAAGGGAGAACTGGACGATGTCAAGATTGAGTTGTCGTCAGACCCGGTGCTGCCGCAGGATGAAATTCTGGCGCAGATCCTTTTCGGGCGCAACCTGTCACGCTTGTCGCCCGTGCAGGCCATTCAACTGGCCCGCGTCGCGGCCATGTTTAACCAGGGCTTTGCCGGGGTCCCCTTCTTTTCAGGAAACATAAAATTGCCGGGTATCGATCGCCTCGATTTGCGCACCGGGGAACGGGCTGATGAAACGGCGGTCGGCATGGGCAAATACTTCACCGATTCGGTCTATGTCGAGGTGGAACAGGGCACGACCACGGACAGCAGCCGCGTTTCCGTCGAGGTGGAGGTGACGCCGCAGATTTCCGTCAAGGGGGACGCCGATGCCAAGGAACGCAGCGGAGTCGGCCTTTTCTGGAAAAAGGATTATTAGATAGTGTCCTTTCTTCCGGGTCAACGATTCAGGATTGCCTTGACCTGTTCCGTCACAAAAGGCGCCACGGTTTCCGCGTAGAGCGCATGCCCTTCCGGAGTCAGATGGCCGTCCAGTTCGAAAAACAAACCGCTGCGGTCCGCCTGTTCGCGAAAGGCGGCCGTGGCCGTAACGCAGGGGAGCCCGGCGCCCTGGCTTGCAAGTTCCGTTCCGCGGTCGGGAGCGTCCGTGGTCAGCATGTCTTCGATGACTTCAAAGCCCAGGCGCTGCACGTTTTCATAGGACGGACGGTTTACATAAGGTCCCAGAGGAATGCCGAGTACCGCGGTCTCTGCGCCGCAGTATTCCGCGACCGTGCGGATATAGGTGAGGCTGCCTGCAGTCTTGTCTATGGCTTGCTGCATGGTGGTCGTGTCCAGCGCCAGGCGCCATACATAGTAATTAGGCCCGTTGAGCGCGCTTAATACCATGAAGGGATTCAGGTTGCCGCTCAGGGCGCGTTCCCGGACCAGCGGGTCCAATTGCTCAAAGCGCGCGCGGGCTTCGGGCGTGGCCTGTTCCAACTGCACGCGCATGGCATTGGCGTCCAGTTCGCGGTTTAACTGGCTGGATTTCACCTGCGGCGGCGTAACATCGTCCTGATTTTCTTTTTCCCGTTCCCAGGGTTGTTTCTGGCGCATTAACCGCATGATATTCGGGAAGGAAGCCCGGACCCACGCCAGCGCGTCGTTCCATTCCGCTTCAAGCACCGGCGGGTCGCCCACCTCGATATCATCCTGCAGAATACCCACCAGCACCAGGTCTGGTTTCAAGACGGGAATAATTTTTTTAGCGAAGTTGGCATAGTCCGCCGGACCTGCGCCGGGACTGCCGCAGTTGATGATTTCCACCTCTAAGCCGGAATCCTGCAAATGTGTTTCAAGCCTTTTGAGCCAGGTGTCTTCCAGGTTCACGCCAAAGCCGTATGTAAAAGAGTCCCCCAGCGCGATGACGCGGCAGGCGGCGCGCTTTTCGGGATCGATCTCGTGGTCGCGAAGCCCCAGCTGATTAATGCTGACGGTGTAAGAGAATTCCGCCGTTTCAAAGGATTCTTCCGAACCCGGAGGGAAAAGCAATTGCATTTTCCCCGCCTGTTCTTTTTCCGGGTTCGCAAGCCCGGCCGTATATTCCAAAGCGACTATAAGTAACGCCACGGCGAGCAGAGACGCGCCCAGCAATGCCAAGTTCTTTAGTACTGTGAAAATTTTCATCCCGGTTCATACTCCTTGATCCCGGCAGTAACCGTGTTTGTCGCCGAGCGGTGGTTCATTATCCTATCAGACGGAGATGAAAGGTGTCCATGCCGGCCGGTATTTCTTGTAGGCCGGGAGAAGCGGAACAGGGGAAACTGACTGCATGTTTTTCCTGACCTGAATATGTGGTACGCCACGGAGTGTTTAAAAGCGACAGAGCGTATCCCGCCTTTCTGTTTTGCCCTGGCAAAAGTTAACAAATAAGGTTATCAATGAAGGGTGGAGCCCCTTGTTTATGTGCATCACTTTGAAACAACGTCATTCCGGTTTTTCGCGGTGAGAAGAGCGGGGTATCGAAGGTTTTAACTGGGCCGCGAAAAGACCGGAACCCATCTTTAGAAGCCGTTGGCAGGAACAATATCTGTACAATCCGCTTGGGACAAAATTTTATCCTTGAGCGGCATTAATCTGGATTCCGGTCTTTTTCGCGTTATCCGGCGGCGCACTTTGATACACGGTATATCTTGCGAAAAAACCGGAATGACGTTCGTTGATGTCGTTTATAAGCGAAAGCGGGATTCTTTGATACAGGTTTGTTCTCTCCCTTTTCTTGTTTTGCCCTGTCACTGTTGTCCGGTGGTTAGATTGATGTCATTTGCACCCCGCTCGCCTGTTTACAATGCTTATCCGGCTGTCCGGGTCCCATGTTTTTATCGACAATTTATTGACAAATCGAATCCTTGCGACGAATGCTTGTAAAATAACAGCCTTGTGAATTCTTCGGTTTAGGTGTTGCGAGAGTAACGCAAAGGATTTTCTTATGAATTCGTCTGTAATACAGGAAACCGCTGCCGTACAAAAACCCGCACATGAGCTTAGGAAATATATTTCATGGCTTTTCGCAGTCATCATTACTGTTTTAGTCGCGGGCGTGGTATTGGAGGTGGCCGGCAGGTATTATATCCGCCTTAGAACCGACCAACTGCCCGTTGTCTTCGGCAATGCCAACTGGGGCGGCCTGCATGAATACGATCCCGACTTGCTTTGGAAGATGCTGCCCAATCAGAAGGATTACCTGTGCCCCTATCCCGTTTCCACCAACAGCCTCGGGCTGAGAAGCAAAGAATTGCGCCCCGTGGAGGGGCAATTCCGTATTCTCGCCCTTGGCGATTCCCGCACTTTCGGGGATGCGGCCGGCAACGAACACACCTGGCCGGCCTTGCTCGAACAACAACTGAACGCATGGGTTCCCGGTAATTTTGAAGTCATTAATGCCGGCGTGGGGGGATACAGTGCCTACCAGGGGATGCGATTCCTTGAAAAATACGTCTGTGACCTGAAACCCCAACTGGTTATTGCGTGTTTCGGCACCAACGAATGGGGCGAGGTGTCGCAGGGCGCCGGAGGCCTGGTGGATTGGGACGACCTCACCCGGCGCTGGGGCGTTGAAGTATTGCTGCGCGAGGCGGTCAAAGGCGCGGCGGCAATCGTAGAGCCTTCCCCATTTGGACCCCGCCGGATGCGCATGAGCCCGGGGGAGTTTACGGACGCCTATGTGCGGATGCGCAAACTGAGCCTGCAAGTGGGTGCTGGATTTGCCGTCATGTACCTGCCCTCGGATCAGGAAGTTGCCCAAACGCCCCGCATCGCCACGATTGTTGAATCACTCACGGCAGGTATCGCGGGCTACATCGGCGCGGACTTTCTGAATCCCAAATCTATGTTTCCGGACCATTGTGAGCACCTCTACGCCGATCCCATACATTTTACACCCGCCGGGAACCAGCTCATTGCGGGCTATATTGCGGATACCTTGTTTCGCCAGTATCAGAAGCAGGCATCCTGATGGCCGGGCGGCTTGCCCGGAAGGAAACGTCGTGCCTGCCTGTCAGTTAGAGGGAGCGGGTGGGTTTGTACCGGGAGTTTCCAGCGCCCTTTTACGTGTCAGGGCTTCCTCATGTTCCGGATGGTTGACCAGAATGCGTTCGTACAAGGCCAGGGCTTCTTCCTGTCGGCCCGCTTTTTCATATTCCCGCGCGAGATACAGGGCCGGTATGACGGCCGCCGGATGAAGTTCGTGTAACTTTTCCCAGACCTGAATACTTTCTTCCGGACTACCCATGGATGCAAGCAACTCACCGAGTTTTTGGGCGCTGTAGGGGGACTCGGGCATGGTTTTAAGTACTAATTTGTATTGTTCGGCAGCCGCTTCCGGTTCATCGTTTCCGGCCAGCTGATCGGCATGTTGTACCAGCCGATGCGGGTCTGCGGGGGAAAGCGAAGCGGTTTCCCAGTAAATCGCCTTGGCGAAGGTGTCATTGCCGTCCCGGGTATAGTTTTCCGCGAGACGGCATAGTTCCTCAATAAAAACCGGACCCAGTTCCGGGTCCAGTTTCACCCCCTTGTCCATAAGCGCGCGGCCTTGGGCATACTCCGTTTTCAAGGCGACCAGGGCGCCGTAATGGATGAGGGTTTTCGGGTGGTCTTCGTGGTTCTTCAGGATATCCTCGTACAGGACCAATGCCTCATCCTGACGCTCGATTATCTCGTATCGTTGGGCAAGATGCAGGGCGGGCGTGATGGCCTGCGGAAAGTCCCGCCGCAGCGTTTCCCAAAATTGCACTTGATAGTCCGCCATCCCGTTCCGTGCACAGGCGGTGTCGAATTGTGTTGCGCTGTAAGGCGATTCGGGGGCGGCTTTTAGCACGCCGACATATAGTTCCGCGGCGGCATGGGTGTTGCCCTGGGCCAGGAGGGTGTCAGCCAAGTGGGTCTGGTGCCACAGGTCGTCCGGGGCAAGCGCCACGGCCTGCCTGTAAAGTCGCTCCGCCTGCGCTAAGTCGCCGCTGGCGGCCAGTTCCGCGGCGATCGTGGCCAGTTCCACCGCATACGCGCCCCCGGTATGGAGTTCATAGCCGCTCAGGCGGAACAAGGCGTCGGCACGCGCCACGGGATCCGGTAGACGGGGAATGAGCGTCTTGATCCTGTCGGCATAAGGACGATGGCCGGGATAGCGCGACAGGAGTTGAAAATACGCCTCTACGGCCTTGGCCGCGCTGCCCGATTTCCAGTACCGGTATTCAACGGGCAGCATCAAGGCCGACTTTTCCCACCCGAAACGCTTGCAGGCCTTGAAATCGTCTGGGTTTCGCGTCAGGCGCATGAAAAGCAGCCAGGGCAGGGCATCATGGTTTTCCACATAATACATTCCGTTGTAAAGGGGGGCCATGTCAGGGCGCAGACCGATGCCGGAGAATTTATTGGTGCCCGCCGAATGTACCAGCAGGTTGGCCAGTGGCGTGTTGCTGAAACGGTGTTTGGTCAGGAGGAACTCGGTGGGAGTGTAATCCGCCAATTCATAGACGGGTATGAAGTAAAGGAGGTCGCCCTCGACTCCGGGTGAGGCTGGCAGGATGATTTCACGGGTCAGGTAGGCGCCCCGCTGGGGTTCGTAAAGAATCTTTATCGGGAAGGCGTATTCGGCGGGTTTCAGGGAAAGAACAATATAGGACGTCGCCGCGTCTCCAAGCGGCAGGTTCCAGGATTCTTCCAGCCCGGGCAAGGTCCGGACCGGCTGGTATACCTGGTAGCCGCCTTCCGTCTCTGTCGTGGTGTCCAGCGGAATCCGGGATGTGTGGCCATAGGATGCCGCCAGGTGTCGCACCTGGGCGGCCTGCACCTGCCGCAGGGCAATCAGGAGCGATGCGCATGCTGCAATCGTAAGCAGCAGGACGCCCGCCGTTTCCGCAAATGCCCGCGCCATGGAAACAGGCGTTACTCCTTCGGGGAGCGCTTGGTCTGCCTCGGTGTGGCTGACCCGGCGCGAAGTTGTCCGGAAAAGCGCATGCAACAGGAATAACAACGCCCAAGGCACCACAAAGGCAAGATGAAAGGCGTGCCGTACCTGGAACAGCAGGCTCGGGTACGCCATGAAATATCCCAGAATGATGAGGACCGCCAGCAGCATGCGGCGGCTGTGCAGGCCGACAAGGAATAATGCGGCCAGAACGAATAGCGGTCCCCAGGGTTCCATGAATTTCGCGTATGGCGTGTGCCAGGCGAACAGACGCCAGTCGCTTAACGCGGCGCCTGTCTGTGTGTACGCCGGGCTTTTCAAGGTCAGGCCCGTCAATTGCTGCACGGTTTCAATGGAGGCCAGGCCGCGCGCGAACAGGTCGGCCGGGAATGTACGCGCCCATTCTTTGAAGAGCAGGCGTCCCGCACGGGCGTAGGCCGGGCTCAGGTACAGCGACATGGGCTCCGTGTCCCCCCGCATACGGGCGTGGGCGTTGATTACGGCATGGGTTTCCGGATCGCTGGGAGTCAGCAACAGGTCATAGGAGGCGTCGCCGAAGGACATGGCCTGTTCCGCCTCGCGGCTCAGCCCCTGAAAAAGGGTGTGGGTGGTAACGCTTCCAGATTCATGGCGCATGCCGCGCAGCACGGGCAGTGCGCACAAGCCGAACAGGGCGAGCAGCAGCAGGGCGGCGCCCGCCCGGACAAAGGGACGATAGCCTCCCCGCAGGGGCGCCGTCGGCAACAGGACAAATGCGACGGGCAGACAGATCAGGATGTCCTGTCGAAACCCGTAGCCTGCGCCCAATACAAGTGCCAGACACAGTATCCGCATCAGGAAGCCTGCGGGAGATTGTCTGCGGTGCAAGATCCGAAACGCAACGGCAATGAACAGAAGTATGAACGGGGCCTTGCTGAAATCGCGGAGGGAGGGCATCAACAGCAGAAACGGCGGCAGCAGCAGGGTGAACAGCGCGCCGGCGCAGGCAAAAAGACGGTTCATGCCCAGGCGGAAGAGGAGGTACAGGGAAAGCGCGGCAAAAGCGCCCAGCATCCCGGCAAGCACGTGGAGGGCCGCGTAGTCAATGCCCAGCAGGCGCCAAGTCCAGCCCACACTGTAGAACAACAGCCAGTGGGTCAGGGGAAAGGTGTCCGCATAGGAACCGAAAATAGGGGGGCCTGAAAAGTCGGCGGGAAGCAATGCGGGATCAAAGCGGGTCGTGCGGCCGTTCAAAAAGGCCTCCAGTTCCGGCGGCACGCCGTGCACCGGCAGTATCATTCCCCTGCCGGAGGCGAACAGGGCCGCTGGCCCGAAAGAGGGCAGCAGGTCGCCGAGGGGACTGCCCGATGTCCCGTGTACCGTTTTGCTGACCTGCCAAGAGAGTAGTCCCCCCACAAAAGCCGTCGTCAATACCAGGATCACGGTCAAAAGCCAATGCGCACGAGAATAGATGTTCCGTTTTTGCATGGTTTCTGGCCGCATGATGTTCAAACCTGTCCCGTGGCTCTTGTGTGAGGACCCGTTCTCTTTAAACCCGTCAAAATAACAAGCGGACTTATTTTACGGGTTGTTGTGCAGAAAACACCAATAACATTTCTGCCGCGACAAATTGCATTGCCGGTGGGGTATTCGTAAAATAGCCGTCGCGATGAATACACCCACTCCTCAAACCACGCGCATGGTTCCGGAATCTTCTCCGGTGCCGTTTCAGACGCTGTCATGGGTAGTGTATTGCCTGCTGATTGCCGCTCTCCTGTCCTTTGCGCTGACCAGGGCGATACTGGCTACCCATGAATGCCTCTGGCCTATCGGCTGGGACCTGTTGCGCGATGTGGGCATGGGGCAGACCCTGGTGGAGGGGCGGTATCCGGAAGACCCTATTCTGCTGGGGGAAACGCTCTGGTACAATCCGCTTACCGGCGCCATGCTCGCGCTGGGTAATATCCTCTCCGGAATTTCCATGCCCCGTCTCGGGGTGCTATTGGGGCCCTGGGTGAACCTCGCGGCTCCCCTGGGTTTAGTGATTTTCGTTACCCTGCTCTTCGGCCGGGCTGCCGGGCTTGCAGGGATGTGCATCGTTTTCTTCGGAAAAGCCGCCACGGTGCCCATCTGGGTCCACTTCTGGTATTCCCCCTGGCTTTTCCCTTCCCTCTACGGCGCAGGCATCATGCTCTTGTTGTTCGCCGTGTATTACAAAGCCCTTGAGCGCCGTTCTTATGCGGGGCACGCCGTGGCCGGCCTGCTTCTGGGCTTGGTCTTTATGGCGCATACCGCTCCCGCGGTCGTTGCGGGCGGTGCCCTGTTGGTGTGCAGCGCCTGGGAAATCGTGTGCCTCCTGACGGGATGTTGCGCCGATCAGGAAGGGGGAAAGGCCGACCGGGCCCTTGGCCGCCGGAAAGCCCTGAAAGTGATGACCACCTTCGGGTTGATGCTGGCAGTAGCGTTTTTAACAAGCCTTCCGTACACAGGAAGCATCTTGTGGAATTACCAGTTCCGGGTGCAAAGTCCCGCACCGTCGCTTTTCGCGCTGGATTATGTACTTCTGGAACAACTGCCGGACCGGTTGGTGGAAGCCCTGAACTGGCGGAACGCCTTTGCCGTGTTGGGGGCAGTGGCGTTGCTCTATCGCCGTGACCGTGCCGCCAGGCTGGGCCTGTGCTGGACCCTTACCGTAGTACTGCTGTTTGTCCAGCATTATACTTGGCAACTGCTGGAAAGACGCTTCGCGATACTGGTGCAGGGAATTGTTCCCGGACACCACTGGTCCATACACCTGACGGCGGTGCGGGCCATGCTTTTCGGCGTGGGTGTTTCCGCCGCGGGCGGCCTCGCGGCGGATGCCGTCCGCCGCCTGTGTTCCGTTATTTTACGGAGCGCACCGGCTTCGAGGTCTTTCCCCGTGTTTCGACAGGGTCTTATGTTTGTCGCGGCATGCGTTGCGGGCCTGCTGGTGTATGCGATGAATCCGCTCACCACCCATTTGGATTTTCAAAAACCCGACATGACGCTGTATCACGAGTACCACCAGCGCAGTATGCCCCTCTACGAATGGATTCTAGAAAACACGCCGCCGGATGCCGTGTTTATCTGTCATGAGGATGAAATCGCCGTAACGATTGTCATGCCCGCCGCGCGCAAATTGCTGTTCCCCCCCTATATTTACTGCAACCCCTTTGTCGATCCCGGCCCGCTCAGCTATGTCAACCGGATATTGGTGGAGCCGGCAATGGCGGGAGACGCCGAAGCGTTTTGCGCCGAACGCCAAAAGTATTCCGCCGTATACATGATCATGCGGGAAGAGGAACTCATTGATCCGCCGGCGCCTTTTAACGCCCTTTTCGAGGAAGTTTACCGTGCCGAGCGCCTGGTGCTATTCACGGCGCGGCCTTGTACCTGAATTTCGCCCCCTTCGTTCCCATTGATTATCCGATGGGAAAGGGATCTTCCGCCTTGGCAAGCAATTCCCGAAGCCGCCCGTGCAGCTCCTGCCGCAGGGATGCATAATCCGGCGTGTCGGCCAGGTTGCGCATCTGGTAGGGGTCTTCCCGGTTGTCGAAGAGATGGAAAGGTCCGCTCTCATTGACCGTATAGGTATAACGGGCGGTCCGTATTCCCCGGAACAAGGGAGCGGGATGCCGCGCGCCGCCGGAAGCGTTATCCTTGGAAATGTGCATGATCAGCTGGGCGTCCGGTTCCGGGCCGCCTGTCCCAATAATATGCCCGGAGAAGTCCTGGCCGGAGCACGAAGCGGGAACCGGGATGCGCGCCAGCCCGCACAGCGTGGGCATGACATCGGGCGCGCCCATGAGCGCCTGGGAACTGGTTCCCGCCGTAATCCGGCCCGGCGCGTAGACAATAAAGGGGATGCGCAGGGACTCTTCATAAGGCTGGCGTTTGCTGCCGACGCCGTGGGATCCGAATTGGGATCCGTGGTCGGAGGTATAGATGATGATGGTGTCGTTTCCGCGCTCCGACCGCGTGACCGCTTCCAACACGCGGCCGACCTCCTCGTCCACGGCACTGATGTGGGCGTGGTATCCTTCATAATGGGGCGTTCCGTTATCCCGGGATATGTGGCCGTCGGCGGGTCCGTTCAGTTTCACATTCGGCCGGTAGGGAAGAGAGCCGTCCGGGTAAAGAGCACGTTTTGAAGGCGGCGCGTCTGTAAATCGGGAATGGGGGGGATTCAAGGAAAGCATCAGCAAATACGGGTCGGCGCCGATGTTGTTGATGTATTCCACCGCCTGGTCCGTCATTCGCGTCGCATTGTACCCCTTGGGACAAACCGGACCGCCGGTTTGTGGGTGATACACGCTTTCATCGTAATGTTTGTTTGTTCCCGTCCAAATCAGTGACTGGTCAAAGCCGAAGGGTTCCGCCCGTGTGCCGCCCAGATGCCATTTGCCGATGTACGCGGTGCGATATCCCGCTGATTTAAACGCGTCCCCTAGCGTGAATTCGCTGTCGCGCAGGTCGATGTTATTGTCAATTACGCCTGTCTGCCAGGGCCACCTGCCTGTCATTAACATGCCCCTGTAAGGCGAACAGACCGGGTAATTGCTGACGCATTGATGAAACATGAAGCCTTCCCGGGTCATTCTTTCCAATACGGGGGTATGGACCTGGGGCATTTCGGTGAAGGAGAGTGACTGGTAGCGGTGTTCATCGGCAAAGATGAAAATCATATTCGGCTTGGTACCGGTGCTGCGCCCCGGCGTTTCGGCAATGCAGGGGGCGGACAGGGCAAGGCCCGTGGAAACCAGGAAGGCCCGGCGGCTCAGGGGGTGATGGGGAATCACGATACAATCCTTTCACTTTAGGCGGATACATTTTCAATAAAAAATGAACACGGCGCCACTTTCTTATCGTATACCAGAAGGGCGCGGTTGTGTTAATCCTTTCTCCCCGGCGGTGCTATAGCGTCGGTCTTTTTCGGCACCTCTCGCGCGCGCTTTTATGGATTTAATGCAATTGCGGGTAAGCAAAAACTTGACAGAGCGCGGCCGGATCTTTTGAAAGTTTGTTGAGGATATGGTATAGTTTCTCCCGGTCTTAAGCCTTTACTAACAGTGGATCGGCGCCTTGTGTCCTGCGGGGACAGGCGCAAAAGAGGATACTATTACTTTTGAAGACGCCATCTTCCTGTGTCAGAATGGGTTGTATATTTCTGCTGTATGTCCCGGCTTTGCTGGTATATTCGGGATGCGCCACCAAAGAATCTCCTCAGGTCCGCCCGCCACTCCCGCCGCCCCCCGTGCAGGAGGCCGAGGTTCTGGTTCCGCCGCCCCAAGAAGAGACGCCCCGGATGGTAGAGGGCTACCTCCTGCCTGTTGAACATCCCTCCCCGCGCGTTTCTTCGTGTTTTGGTGAGCCTCGCGGCAGAAGCCGCCGTCACAAAGGAATAGATCTGGAAGTGCCGGAAGGCACGCCGGTGGTTGCCGCCAAGGACGGTGTAATACGCTTCTCCGGGTGCGATGGCGCTTACGGTAACATCATTGTCATTGCCCATGATGACGAAACTGAAACGGCCTATGCGCATCTAAAACTGCGCCATGTTAAAGCCAATGAACCGGTGAAGTGCGGGCAGGAAATCGGCTTGGTCGGCAGGACAGGGAATGCCACCGCCTTTCATCTGCATTTTGAAATTCGGAAAAATGGGGTGCGGGTGAACCCGGAGCCCATGCTCGTATTCGCGCTTAATAAAAAGTGAAGATCTAAGTACTTGAACGGCAAAAGCATAGGTCTTTGCTACAGGGGACCGAGTGCTGAATCACTGCTCGTATCCAGTAAAGGAAAATTCTTTACGAACCTTTTCGTTTATATTAATCAGAACAATATTTCTTTTTAGTATATTCTATAGACAGGGCGAATGCCAGGCAGGGACAAATTTTTTTATTGACATTTGCGCTGAAAGATGTAATAATTTATGATAATCTGTCAAGAATTATCTTCTCGGACGCGGCAGGGATTTTTCCTGTAACGCCCGCATAATGCTGTTTTTAACATGGGTATAACCCGGGCGGCAAGTTGATGATCGACTGCGGATGTGCGATAATGGAAAGTAATGTTATGTGCATCAATATAACTTCAGCCGTCGAAATCCATATGTGGATAGGAGTGACGATATGATTTTCAGTCGTGTCTCACCGACTAAGGGGAAACGTATTCTTCTTTCAGTCATGATGCTTCCCCTGTTCATGGCAGTGATTTTGGGGGTTTCAGCCTCCAGACTCCCCTTGGAAGCGGCCGTACCCGCGGAACCTGCCGTATCGGCGACGGCTTTGGTGTATGGCGTAGGGGAGAGTACTGTTTATTCAGAAATTCCGGAAAAGAAACAGACGCTGCGTCGCCGCGAGGTTATTGTAGACAAAAGCGTATTGGAATCGGATGCGTTTGTGACGGGAGAAAGCACCGTCACGTTCCTCCTTTTCGACGATCTTCTTTTGTCAGGTGTTTTAGAGCGTGAATCCTCGCCCATGCCCGGCGTGCGAAACTGTTCCGGCCGCATTCTGGAAAAAGAACATGGATATTTCTCTTTCTCCTTTGATGATGCGGGACGTTCCCTGACGCAGATCGAAGTGCTGGAAGACAGAATCGCCTATATTATTTCCGAGGATACTTTAAGCGGCAATTATTATGTTGTTGAACTTCCCTTGGATCAGGTACACACCGCCGCGTCCTATGCCCCCTTGTCCGCGCCCGTGCCCGAAAGTGGCGATGATCTCGTCGCGATGGAAGAGAACGATTCTTCGGCGGGAATAGATGTATTGGTGGCGTATACCCCGGAAGCGGAAGCCTGGGCGGACGCGAACCGTTCCGGAATTGCCAATGTGCTCGCCCAGTCCCTGGAACGGGCAAATCAAACTTTTGCCGACAGTGAAGTCGATCTTAGGTTACGTTTGGTGTTGGCTGCGCCCGTGGCGTATCAGGAAAGCGGTGACGCGAACACGGATTTGTTCCGGGCTACCTTTTCGGCGGACTTTGATCCGGACGGATTGGATACCGAAGGGGCATTGGATGAACTGCAGGAATGGCGCGAATCCTGTGGGGCTGATCTGGTGGTATTGATGACGGCCGGCGCCAACGGGGCCGCGTGGCTCATGAAGGATCCGGCTGGTGATGCGCGCTATGGTTTTTCCGTGGTGCCCGTACAGAATGCGGATGTCGCGCTGGTCCGTCAGACGGGTTACAATCTGGGCTGCAATAACAGCCGGAATCAACAGGAGAATCCCGCGGCGGAAGAGGGCGGGCTGTACGATTTCTCAACGGGCGCGCGATGGGTTGGGGACGATGGGCAGGGCTATGCCTCCATTATGACCTGTCCGGAAGGTGATCTCCAGGTATTTCTTTTTTCCAACCCGGAGATCAACTTTGCCGGTGTGCCGACCGGTGCCTATGATGGGCCCGGCGCCCCGGCGGACAATGCCCGGAGCCTGAGGGCCGCCATGGCCCGCGTGGCCGCGTACCGGGAGGAAAAGACGCCCGAAGAAGGTGAAGGTGGGCCGGAGGAAGGGGAATCCGCGGAATCGGATAACCAAAACGAAGACGATAAGGATGGGGAGAGCATTTCGGAGAAGACAGGTGCGTCCGATGCCGCAATGGATAAGGCGGTCGCTGAACCGCGCATTTATATTTTCGGCGGCACCTACGGTTATACCGGCGAGGACCCGCTGGGATTTGACAAGTTGCTTGCGGATAACGTGTACAAGATGACAACTTCTCCCCCGGCGGGTCACGTGTGGGAGTCGAAGTCCTATAATTCCGAGTTTGGATATCGGGCGGGGCACGCCAACATTGTGAATAGCCAAGGGCTCTGGCTGCTCGGCGGTTTCTCCAACATTGCCGCGTCTCCCGACCGCAATGAAATATGGTTGCTTAAAGCGAATGACGAGACCTGGGAGAGAAGGGTTACCTATGCGGCTTGGGAGGGGCGCCGTGGACATACCGCTCTCTTCTTCGACGGCAAGGCGTGGCTGTTGGGCGGCTATCGGGCAAAAACATCGACATCCGAAGAAAAATTTTACAACGATGTGTTCTACTCCGGCGATGTCATGACCTGGACCCAAAAGACAGCCGCTGCGAACTGGGCCGCACGGACCTACCATACATCTGCGGTCTTTGACGGGAAAATGTATGTCATGGGCGGCGCGGCAAAAGATACCGAAGGCAGCCTTGCGCGCTTTGACGACATTTGGTATTCCGAGGATGGCGGCAACTGGACTCAGGAGACACCGGGAACACACTGGTCACCCCGGTATGGACATACCTCTGTCGTGTTTGAAATTACACCCGGACAACCCCGTATTTTCGTCATGGGCGGCCAGGTGGGCGATGATTTTACGAACAAGAGTTCTTACGCCAACGATGTGTGGTCTTCAGAAGACGGCATTAACTGGACTGAAGAAACCGGAAACGCCGGTTGGGCCGGCAGACGCGAGCATGCGTCTGTTGTATATGACGGGAAAATATGGGTGATAGGCGGGTGGTACCGTGATGGGGGTACCAGTCATGATCTCAGAGATGTCTGGTATTCCACAAATGGCAGAGACTGGGTGATGGCCGATCCGCAACCGTCGTGGTTCGCCAGGCGCGGCCTTTCCGCTGCCGTATTCCCCGCGGAAGGAGGAGGCGAAGGTGAAGGTGAAACGGAGGGTGAAGGGCCAACCGAAGGCGAAACCGAAGGTGAAACCGAAGAAGTGCCGGCAGCAGATTTGAGCATTGAATCAAAGGTCCGCGACAAAGAGGCATTGCTGCCCCTTCACGACTGGGTGCCCCTGTTCCGCATCGCCATGTCCTTTGAAGACGACAATCCCGCGCCGCGTTACCTGAAAAGACTGGTATACAGGTTGGTAAACGATGATTCGTTTGATGATGAAAGAGGGCTGAATTACCAGGTCATACAGGATCTGGACGCGAGTGATTTGCTTGAGTTCGGTATTTTTAATGACTTCAATGTGGAAGGGGATCAGGCGGGGGTGGCCAGGAACGGCAACCTGGACTCGGGGGACGAGTTGCTCTTTTCCTGGGATAGCCACGGATACGACCGGGGAAGACTTCTTACCGCGAATCCTGTGGAAGGCAGCAACCTGCTGTATGATATTACCTTCGATTACACAAATCGGCTTTATAATCTTTCAGCCTCCTGTACCTGTGACGGTGAGGGCAGCACGTACATTGTGGCCGTGCGCACTTCCGCCACGTGGCGGAGTCAGCTGAGCCTAGGTGTGGAAGTGCTGGAAGCGGAAATGGTGACTCCCGCGGGAGTCAGGCCGGTGGACGAAGAAGGCGCCCCCATAGACAGCTACAGCCCTGATTTTTATGGTGAAGATCCGGAAACGTTGGAGGCAGGCGCGTTCTATTCCGCCTCCTTCGGCGCCTATGATCCGTCAGGTCCTGATTTCAGTTCCATGCCGGTCGTTTCGGAGTGGGGCACCGTGCCTACGCCCAACTTCTGGCAACGCACCCCGCATCTTGCCATTCCCCTCGCAGAATTCTCCAGGCCCCGGTGGAACAAGCCGCTGCAGTTGATGACTATTGCTACCGGACAGTTTATGGAGTTCCGCAACCTGCTTTCCATGGATGACTGGACGGCGGTGGTGGGCATCAATCTGCATGCTTCACGCTCTTACAGTGGCGGTCTGAACGATCAAGGCAAGGCGGTACTGCGGGAAGTCAACGTGATTTTGACCGATGTCGGGGGAGATCCCTACGGCGAACCCGGGAACGGCGGCTTTAACCCGAGAAATGCGCTGAAGCCGGTGATAGATGCGCGCGCTGATGGAGGGACTGACGGTCACCATGTCTGCCATAATGGTCTCTGGGTGTGGCACGATACGAATAACAATCAACTCTTCGACGTGCCCACGCCGCAACTGGTGGGCGGGGTGTCCTTTAGCGGTGATGAACCGCTTTATTCCTATGAAAACTATTATGAATGGGAGTATATCCCGGAACCGCCGGGAGGCGGGGATCCCTGGTGGAAGATGCGCCTGCGCTTTTTAGGAACGGACGAATATCCCCAGGCCTATGTGGAGGCGCCGCCGGATAACGCCTCCTTTAATTTTGACGATGACGGTGTCAAGGTGAGCAGCGAATTTTCGTATGATTATTTTGTAGTTGCCCGTTTTGACAGCGGGTTCAGGGACTGTTCGTTGCGGCCGGCCACCAATGCGGGGGCCCGGCCGGGTGCCGAATTCCGCGCGTTTATTGAACCGCGACGCTACGATGTGATTGCCGGTTCCTGGACGGGCGGTATTTATGTGGACAGTCAAATCCCAACCATGGATTTACCGTTGCCGGTAGGACCCTGGCAAAATGACCCGCGCTGGTTCGACGAACCGTTCTGGCCAGAACGCACCTTGAACGCGGACGCCGCCAAGCCTTTCCGCCTTGGCGTTGAGGTTCATGACCTGGTCTTGACCTATAAGCCCGAAGTGGACCTGAACGATTACCGCATGCTTCTTGAGGATCCGCTCCAATATTTGTTTATGCTGACGCCCAACTACCTGATTGCTGAAAACTTGGAACTCTCTTTTCAAAGCCTGGGGTATGTCCCCGTTGAAAATATGCTGCCCAGTCTGCTGGGGTTGTGGACCGACCCGCTGGGCTTGGCCATGTCACAATTCCAGAACGGGCATTATCCGGAAATTTATACCTTCTTCCCCGTGGAAATCTCTCTGACCTCGTCGATTTTTGGCAATACCTTCCAATTATTGACCACACGGTGGCCCTATCCGCAGGACTGTTTTGAAAATGCGCCGTTCTACAGCGACTATACCGATGTGGCCCCGCAAGGACCGCGTTCCGCGGCCTATCCGGTGCCGCCGGAGGCGCCTGTAACGCCCTCCTACCTGACCTGGCCCGGGCAACCGGTGCGTGGCCAGTATCCGCGCTTCAGCGATTGGGATCCGGCAGACGCCAGGGCCAGGTTGCTGACCCAGAAGATCAGCGCGAACAGTAAACATACGCCTATGCTGGGAATTAACCTGACGGGCAGTGTCGACCCGGTGGTGAACTCGGAAGGCAACAGCGCCAGCCTTGCCGAGGTCAACGTGGCCTTCTGGGGTCCGGATTTCTCGCCGGACATCCTGAAACCGCTTGACCCGGATAACAACAAGAACCAGAGCCTTGCCTCGGGGGTGCTGCTTTGGGACAATGACCCGGCGGCGCCGACCAGTATTTTTATGCCCCGCGTATTCTTCAACACGGAAGAACTGGACGGTTACGGCGATTCGCCGCTGCCGATGTTCCACCGGATTGTTCCCGTGACCGGCGCCAAATGGGGGGTTGCCCCCGAACTGGTGGACCTGTCCGGAGACGGATTGGCGGATGACCTTGATGGGAACGGTTATGTCGATGAAGCGGACAAGGCCTGGGTGCTGACGCTGGCGCCGGGGGCGAACTGGGAATTGCCCCAGAATGATGTCCCGGGCACGGAGACGGGCGGGCTTGACTTGTACATTACCGTGAAGACCTCCGATCAAATCGGCCGCTTCCAGAAGTTCCGGGCGGTCGTTCCGGCCACGCTGCCGTCCCGTCCCTCGAACCAGCGCGACGCAGGCATCCAGTTCTATCCGGCCCTAAATACCAGTTCCCGCGCCTACCTCAAGGCCCACGGGGATGAGGGGCCGGTCCAGGAGTACTATGGCCATGACATGATGGAAGCCAATGTGCCCATGAAAATTGTGGACATGACGCAGCGCTGGACGGATATCAATATCGGTGGTTCGGCGGTGCCGGTCCTTGGGCTGGATATTGCCACTAACCGTGCAGATGGCACCCGTGCCCAGGGTAATTTCGGCACCGGGTCCCCCGGCACATTTGTTGTGGATACCGTCAACTGGGTTGCCAACGCATTCGCCGGGGATTTCCTGATTGATGAACGCTTTGAAAGTTACGAAATCCTGAGTAATACCAGCAACGCCCTCATGTTGCGCAGCGGCACGCCCCGCGGCGGCGCGTGGCGCATTGTCCAGGACCCGACTTTCCTGGAAGAGGTGACCGTGGAACTTTACCAGGAAGGCACAGTGGCGACCTTCAACCCGCTTACCGATCTGTTGCCGCTGGATATTGACCAGCGCATAAGCGGCGTGGCCATTTACCGTGACAACGATAATCATCCCAACAACCGCAACGGACTTTTTGACCCGGATATCGATATCCCGATGAGCCTGGATACCCCGCCCCGGTTTACAGGGCGCAACGCCGAAGACATCAAAGTACGGTTTGCGTTTTCTCTGCCCGGAACGCGGGATTTCCCGCTGCCGATAGCCGATCAGCCCAGAAACCGTCAATGGGTGCCCGACACCTTCGGTACCGCCGCCGGTGACCCGGCGAACGGTTCGGATTTCATCGTTGTGCTGCGCGCCGCGCAGGGCATGCAGGTGGGTGACAACCTCCGTGCGGGCATCGTCTCCTATGGGCCGAACACGCCCACCGAACCGGATCCGCATATCTGGGCAGGGTTCGAGACGGACGGGCAGTATGATTATCTGAAGTTCCGTGAATTCCCCTGGGCGGACCGGGGTGTTGGGTTTGTGACCTTCTTCAAAGAGGCGCCGACCTGGTATTTCATGAACGGATACAATGGCGTGCAGCGTCCCGATACCAGCGGGTACAATTGGATTCGCTCGAGCAGCACCGAAAAGCGGCGGTCCGGCTTGGTTACCGCCCGGAACCGGCCGATCGGACCGCAAACCATTGAGATTACCTCCGTGTCGCAAAGCGTGCTGCCCATACAGACGTTGCCCGGCCAGGGCTTCTCCTTCGTGATCTACGGCACCAATTTCGGCACAAATCCCACCGTGGTGTTGAGCGGTTATAACGTCACGGTGGACTCGGCCACCGACACGGCCATACGCATTACTATTGAGAGCCGTGATGACGTGGTGCCCCAGGAGCCGGTGACGCTTATCGTGCGTAATCCCGAAACCGGGGAAGAGGTGAGCAGGTCAGATCTCTTCTCGTTGACTGGCAATATGAGCATTACCGGGCCGAAGCTGCTCCGGGTCGATCCGTCCAGCGGCCGGAAGGATGATTTCCCGGTTACCATACTGGGTGAAAACTTCTTTGATACGGCCAATCTGGCCGTGCATTTTGACGGCACCCTGATGCCGATATTGGATGTTTCGGCGGATGGCACCGCCATCACCGTCGGTTTCCCCATTGGCGGCCTGCCGCAGCCCGGGTTGCTGGACGTCTCCGTATCCAGCACCGGCGCAAACAGCGGTAAGGACATCCTGATTGACGGGTTTGAGTATATTAACCCCGAGTCGCGGGAAAAAGTCCGTTTCTTCGGCTGTTCCCCGGCGACGGGAGAGTCCGCGGGTATTTTTGGCGACCTGGTGTTGCTGGCCGCGCTTGTCGTGCTGTTGGCCGTTTCCGGACGCCGCCGCGGCGTACAATCTTGATTTGACATGACTGAGCCTAGGAAAGGATTGACGGATGACTAAGGCTATGCGTCTTCTGGCAGCGGTTGCCTGTGTTGTGCTGGTGACGGCCGGACTTGCCGGATCCGCCTACGGGTTCTTCCCTAAGGGCGGGTTTAACCTGAACCAGCAAATACGATACGCCACCTGGCCCTTCAGAGATTTCGATACGAATGAAAATGGCACCATTGAAGAGGGTGAAGGCTTGGAATTTCGTATTGAAACCGGGCCTCGGGGCTTCAGCAGCGCTGAGGTCGATCTGGTCAAGGCGGGCTTCGCCGTCTGGCAGGATGTGCCCACAAGCTACGCCGCTTTTCGCTTCGTGGGAAATATTGAAGATCCTCTTCTTCCGGGTATGCTGAACATGGATTACCTGCCTATGGTGTTCATGCAGGTCGAAGAAGTGGCCGCGGATGACGGGTATTCACAGCCGGATGCGGATGAGTACCTGACCTCGGGCCTGTCTTGGGCCATTCCGGCCATTACCTACCTTACCTATACCATAGACACCGCCGTTATCGATGTGGCCGAAAGACAGGTCATTGTCCCCGCCGGAACCATCCTCGATTGTGATATTGTGGTCAATGCTTCCGTTCATCGCGCCGGCATTGTTACCGGTACCAGCTTTGGCACCCTGGATCTTCAGGCCACCGTCGCGCATCATGTCGGACAGTTGCTTGGACTGGCCTATACGCCGCTGAACAATCTGGACCCGTATAACGAAGTGACCATGGAAGGCGCCGATATCGGTTTGCCCGTGGAGCCCGCGGTGCTGCAGATTACCGGCACGGACGGTTTGCGCGGTATCCGCGGGGCGACGCCGACCATGTTCCCCGTCTATTTCCTTACCGAAATGCCGGAAGGCGATTTTGTAGGCGGCTGGCGCGATCTTGCGCCCGACGACATTTCCGGCATTTCCTGGCTTTATCCCCGGGAGGACGGGTTGCAGAATTTCTTCACCGTCCAGCAGGAAGCGCGCACCCACACGCGCGATACGTCCGGGGTGCCGTCTGCGCCGGTGTCCGGGGCCCATATTGTGGCGTGGGCAAGCCTGGGAACGGGCGATACCGGAGAACGGGTGCCCCTGTTCAGCACGATGACGGGCCTGTATCAGAAATCTTCCAACACCCAGTTGCAGGGCAGGTTCAGCCTTATGGGGCTCTGGAAGCAAATGGAACTGCCCGGCGGGCTGGATGTGATGTACGAACCCTCCTATGTGTTCACAATGAATCAACTGAACGGGGCCGGTTATGAGCGTCAGGCGCCGCCGGAGGTGACCCCGGACTATTTCGACAGCCTGCAGGGGCCCATCCCGGTCAGTTATTCCCTTTATACGCGTGATCCCGGATCTTTCAGCACCAATTATCCCTCCGAGGTCTATAATGAATATGGAAACGTGTATGGGATCGACAATTATGTCACCGGCACGCCGCTCGCCTGGAGCTTCACGAAAAATACCGTGGTGAGCCGGGAATCCGACAAGATACTGTCTGAAATGCTCCCTACCACCCGGCCCATGTTTGGGGATCAGGACGTTGTCTGCCCCATGAATATCATCGAGAATATCGGAGAAGGAACCACCGATACCGAAACCGTGCTTGATGGCGCCGAAGGGATTCTTGAAGGTATTACCGGAGAAGGGGATCTCGGCGGGTTGACCGGGCTCCTGGGCACGTTAGGCAAAGATGACGGCAATTCCGGCGGATGGGGCGGCGGTTCCGGCGCGCGTGCAGTCTTCGCGCGTGTCAACTACCGACTGCGCGCGTTTCGTGATGATGTGCTGCTCAAGTCGGCAGCCGGTACCGCGCTTGTGGACCTGTATTATCGGATTGCACCTTACCTTGCGGGGCAATTGTTGAGACACGGAACGGTGCTGCGCCTGGTGCGCGGAATTATCCTTGCTGGAACAAGCATCTGGGAGTCTGGAATCATGACCTTTGGTTTGTTGACCGTCGCCGGCCTGCTGATATGGAGATTGCGGCCGCGTACGCGCGGCCTTCAAGCGGCGGCGGCAGGTATGCTGGTTTTTATCGTGGTCGTTTCCGCTGCCTTTGCCGGGCAAATGCCCATACCTACCGAAGACCTCGTCGCGGAAGCCAGTTATATCTTTACCGGCGAAGTAATCAGCGCGGACGGGCGCGTGGCCGGAGACAACCGTATTTACACGGATGTCGTTATCAAAGTCCGCAATGTGGTGAAAGGGCAACTGAACCAGAACTCCAATCTGACATTTTCGGTTGTCGGAGGCAAATATGGAAACATCGTGACCTCCGCTACTTCCATTCCGGGCTTTGCCAAAGGGGACCAGGCGTTGTTGTACCTGAAGGATACCGATAAATTCGGGCTGATTCCCTTTGGTGGCTATCGGAGCAAGGTGCCCATCGTGCTGGACCCGGAGACCAACGAAGAAATGCTTGTCAGTGACGGCGCCCTGGTTGAAGGAGAAGCGGAAGAGGGCGAGGGTGCGGATACCGAGGGTGAATCAACCAAAAGCCGCATGCCTTCCACGGACGAAGACAACGTGGCCAGTTCCAGTCCGGCGCCCCCGGCGGAGACGCCTTCCGGATTGGTGCCGCTGGATGAATATCTGTACTATCTGCGCGGGCTGGTTCGAAGCCTGCGCTGAGTCGGCGTAAATACACACGCGGGCGGCGGAACCATTTTCTGTTCCGCCGCCCGCGTGCTTTATTCCACAAGGCGTCTTCCGCGGAGACTTAGACGGGTGCGCTCACTTCGTTGGCGTCGGGGGTTACCGCTTCTTCCGGAGATTCTTCAAAGGGCACTTCCTGCTGCTCGGGCAGAGGCACTGTTATTGGGCGCTCGCATTTGTCCCCGTCACAATACAGATCCTGGGCTTCATCGGTATTCATGGCGTGGAAATTGAGCGGCTGCAATCTGGCTATCGCGCTTTCGTAGGCCTCGGGCGTTATTTCCTGGTAAGGCGCCTGGGGATAGTTGTGGTCCAGTAGCGGCAGGAACGAAATCGATTTCAGGCGGGTTTCGTACAACTCCAGAATAAACGGAATTTCCTTGGCTTCCTCCGACCGGAATGTGATGGTGGCGCTTACCTGGTTATCGGCCCAGTAATACTGCATCTGCGCCACATTTTCCACCTGTTCCCAGACGCTGACGTCTTTCTTGCTGCGCAGGAAATACTTTTCCTTTACCGGAAAATAGGCAATCAGCGTATTGTCGCCATATACCGACTCTTCAAGGCGGTAGCCCGCCTGCCGGATGGGCTCTATCAACGCGCTGGTCTTGTCAAGCCGTATGGTGCGCCAGTAATGTTGGCTGTGCGGGTAGTGTATGCCGGGGGTAACGCCCGGGAGCAGTGAAACAGTGCCGCTGGGCTTGATGCTGGTGCGCTTGATGCTTTCCGGAACGCAAAGCCACTGGGAATAGATGCGGTCGAGTTTTCCCACGTATTTGTAGCCTTCATCGCACCACCGGAAATGTTCCCGGCGCCCGTGCCGGGCAAAGCTTTCCACAATACCAGACTGGGAGAGGCCGATGCGGCGGTTACGCAGCATGATGGCGTTGGTGCGTTCATTGTGCGTGGGAATAAGGGTAACCGTTTTCGCGTACAAATAAGCGAATTTCAAGGTACGCAGGTATTCTTCGAGGGATTCGTGACGGGCGGGGAAGGTTTCCACCAGGTTGCAGATTTCGTAGGATTCCAGGCTTTGTTCCGCGCAGGGGTTGGTGCCGGCCACCTTGGCGTCAATATAAGTGGGGCCGTCTTTGACGCGTCCATAGGCCCGTGCGTTTTCCAGCCAGAAATAGCCCGGTTCGCCGTTGGAGGCGGTTTGGGTGCCCGCGCGCATGTAATCCATGCCCTCGATGGCGATGACGCTGTTGTTGGACGCCCAGCGCCACTCCATCAGCTGTTCCTTGCAGCGTTTGGGATCCTTGAGCTGCAGGTAGTCCTCGTCATTTGGGTCGCCCAGGGCCAACTCGGCTGTGCGGCGCACGCCGCCGGAAACCACGCACTTCCCGATGACGTTCATCAGGTCGGTGATATCCGTGGAGGATAGGGGATGACCGTCCCGTGGGGACAGGATCTTGTCGATATTGGCAACGCACTCCTTGAGCGGGCCGGGACCCGGCGCGATGCCGCCGAATGTTTTAATGGGCGAGCCCAGCGGCCGAATTTTGGAATAATCAATATGCACCGGCCGTGTGCCGCGCCCCACGTAGGCGTTGAGCACGGTGCGCACCAGGTCCGTCCAGCCTTCCTTGGAGTCTTCCACCACATGGGTGTATTCCCCTTTCTGTGGCGCGCGGATGGTTACCCGGCCGGCGCCCTTGGTGTCAAAGGCGACGCCGGTGCCCAGCATGGACAGATCCATCAGGAAGCAAAAGGGCTCGGCGAAATCCGTGTCAATCTCTTCCGTGGACACGAAGGCGCAATTATTCAGCGCCGCGCTTCCGCGGATATAAATATAGTCGGTGCCCATCATCCAAAGGCCGCGCCCGGGCGGCAGGAACTTGAAATGCCACATCAGGCGGAACATTTCCTGGGCGGACCGCTGCGCTTTCTCAGGCTTCCAGGGAAGTTTCAGGCTCAGGCAATGATTCCACTGAATGGTGTAGCACCCTTCCACGACGCGGCGCAGTGTTTCCCAGAATTCCTCGGTTCGGTTCGAGGCGTCGTCTTGAATGGCGCGCGCATACGTGCGCTTGTAGGTGATATATCCCAGGGGGCCCCATTCAGGTTGCCGGTCTTTGAACTGCTCCAAAAACCGTCCATCCAATTTGAATCGTTCTCGTACAGCAAACATGACAACCTCTCCCTTTGTACCGTAGTGACTTAAAAAACACTATAATCTGGCCGGCCTGTCCATTCGGACATGCCGACTCGCGCACGCGGTGTATTCCCGCGATATCAAACCCATGGCCTCAATAACCACTGCCAGGCAATGGCAAAAGGCCTGTTGTGCCCGAAACGCTCAGCCAGGCGTTCCGGGTTAAAATTAAATTTTCGGATGGGCCGTCCTGATCCAGGGCAGACCGTCCACATCCGTTTCTTCATAATCCGCGAAAAGATTCGGGTAGCGGTTCTTGACAAGGTGATAGACCTTCCCGAAGAGAAAACGTATCTCTTCCTCGGCATGGGGATCCGTGCGCATTTCTATAACATGGCGCAGGGTCCGGAAGTTGCAGGACCAGCCGATGGTCGTGGCAACGCCTATCGGCGCCATCCGCCGGAACGCCGAGGTCAATTTCTTTTTTACGTCAAACTTTTTTTCATCGTCAATGGCGTAGAGCGCCGCCAATTCACGCTGGATGCGTTCCAGTTCCTCGAAGGTACGGACAAATACTTCCATGCCCGATTCGCTCTCGCGAATATGCAGCGGCACATAGGCGGACAGGGTGTCGAGGCGTACGAAACGAAGGGATTCCTGGGAAATCGCCGTGCCCGTCCGGTGCCGGACCAACTCGTGGGTGACAACCCGGCTCACATCGGCAAATATAAAATTCAGCATTGCGTGTTCCAGCACGCTGCCGTGTCCGACTTCTACGATATTGGCAAGATAAGGGGCATTGCCCTCCCGGATGCGCGTGACATTCGGGTTTAGCCCCGGCTGAAAAGAACGGTAACACAGCCGTCCCATTACTTCGCAGAGCAACTCGCTGTCGCTTGGAGCATCGCTTGTCCATTCGGGAGCGCCGGTATGCCGCAAAAACGCCTGAAGGCCTTCCTCGACCAGCCGTGTTTCGCCCACTAGAAAGACTTTCGGCTCAACAATGTTCACAAGTTGTTCCTTTTGAACGCACACCCCGCCTCCCGGCAGATCGGTCCATCCTGACGCTTCCGCGGACGGCATGACAAAATACCGTATTTGGGAGTCATCCTCGAAAACTACACAACAGATAGAATTATGCCTCGAAAAATGGTTCCAGGTCAAAGCTTTTTTTTTGCTGAAATCTATCCCCCTGTATTATCGCGAGTTAGTATACTTTTAAGATTAATTATTGACAGCATGAAGTCACACATGCCGTGCACATCCGGGGATCTGGGTGCTGTTGTGTCCCCGAATCTCCGACATGCTATTGTATTGACTCATAATCAAGGCAACTTAAGGAGCATTGCAGTAAGTTGTTGTGGTGCAGGCATCTTGCCTGCTTCGGCGGGCAGGCTGGAAGCCCGCACCACAAAAAGCAGTAGTAAATTGACTCAGCATAAGTTGTCATTAGCATGACTCACTACACTATAGTGTCTTTGGCCCCGGAGGCGATAGCTTTTTACCGTTTCCCGGGCAGCCCTCATAAGGGATAGCCCGATGAAAGGAAAAGTTCGTTCATGATAACCGGTGTGAGTTCCTATAGTTTCAGCCGGCTTGTGCAATCCGGAGCCATGACAGACCTTGACGTGATTGCAACCTCGGCGGAGATGGGGTTTAAGACGATTGAATTCGCGGGGCTGAACCCTGGAGAGGAATATGATCTCTTAAACCATGCCGCCCGGTTGCGCGCGGCCTGTGCTGAAAAAGGAATGTCGATTGTAAATTACGCGGTTCCAGCGGATTTTCTGCGGGGCTGCGGCGGCGACCTCAACGCGGAAATCGAACGTGTGCGACGGGAGGTGCTTGTGGCCGTTGCACTGGGGGCCCCGGCGATGCGGCACGACGCCGCGTCGGGATTCGGGCTTGACCACGCCGGGCACGCGAGTTTTCATTCGGCCCTGGCGCGTCTTGCGGAGGGCTGTCGGGCGGTTACGGAATTCGCCGCCGACCGGGGGATCAAAACCATGGTGGAAAATCACGGATATTTCTGTCAGGACAGTGATCGCCTCGAGGCGCTGGTTTGCGCCGTGAATCATCCGAACTTCGGCCTGCTGGTCGATATCGGGAATTTCGCTTGTGTTGATGAAGACAACGCCTGCGCCGTGGGCAGACTGGCGCCGTACGCCTTTCACGCCCATGTCAAGGACTTTCACAAGAAATCCGGCATGATGCCCTTCCCCGGCGAGGGCTGGTTCCGGTCCCGGGCGGGCAATTTTCTGCGCGGTGCGATTCTTGGCCACGGCGAAATTCCTGTGTTTCAATGTCTGTTGTTGCTCGATGCCGCTGGCTATGACGGGGCGCTTTGCCTGGAATTTGAAGGTATGGAAGAACCCCTGCAGGGAATTTCATTGGGACACAAGTATTTAAAGACGCTGCTTGTTTGGCTCAGAAGCGTTAAAAGCTGATCTGACGCCGTAATTTTTTTTGACTTTTTCACCGGTTTGATGTACTATACCGCCCTTCCCATTTCATACTGATGAGGAGGATGTGTATCTCGTCGCTACAGTTCCGGGATTGCGTTTGGGCCGCTTATGCGGGCGCATTCCGCGGCGCTTGATAGAGTCTCAATTGGTAGGAGGATGTATGAGTTGCACAAGGGTAGACATCTTTTAATGGACTGTCGCAATGTGGCCCGAACGCTGTGTCTTGATGACAGGCGGGTGCTGAACGTGATGGCGCGTTCGGCGGAGCGGGCCGGGGCAACTGTCGTATCGCAGGTGCGCTATAAATTCGGTCATGAATCGCCGCCCGGCTTTACGGCTGTCGTATTACTCGACGAGAGTCACTGCTCCGCGCATACCTACGCGGACCTGGGGCTCATCGCGATGGACGTGTTCACCTGTGGGAACACGAATCCGCGCGACGTCCTGCGCTACATTCAGGAGGAACTTGACCTCGGTGATGTAACCATTACCGAAGTCGGCCGTTTCAGTACGCAGGAACCTTCCTCAGTCGAGACCTACCTAGAACGTGAACCTGCGCTGGCCTGTTAGGAACAGCGAATAAAGGTTGACCCTTCCCCATGATGGAACGAAAACTGCATGATGGACGTGAAGACGGCTTGACGCCGTTGAAAAGTCTTGATCTGAATTCCATTACGTCTTGCGCCGGGCTGGTGCGCGCCATGGCTTTAACGGCCTTCGGCGGGCGCCAGCTCGGTCAGGCGCTGGACGTATGCCTGGCCATGGTCCGGGACCCCGGGTGCAAGGTGGTGCTTACCCTCTCGGGCGCCATGACGGTCGCCAAGCAGGGCAGGATCATCTGCGAAATGATCGACCGGGGTCTGGTGCACGCCGTGGTGGCCACGGGTGCGCTTATGGCCCACGGGCTTACGGAATCCATCGGCCTGACCCATTACGCGATCAACCCGGACGCCGACGACAAGGACCTGTTCGAAAAGGGCTACAACCGTGTGTATGACACGCTGGAGATGGAGGCCAATCTCAACGAGGTCTGTGAGGTGGTCGCCGATGTACTGGCCAATTATACGCCCGGAGGCGGCGTGTGGTCGTCGGCGCGCTTCTGTCGTGCCGTGGGCGAGGAATTGGACCGCCTCGACCAGGGGCCGGGCATCCTGCGCAGCGCGTACCGGCATGGTGTGCCCGTATTCATTCCGGCCTTCACCGACAGCGAAATGGGCCTTGATTTTTCCACTTGGGCCATGAAAGGCATGCTTCAGAAACGCGGCAAAGCCGACGGTATCACGCCGGAGGAATTGTTTACCACTGTGCCGCCCTACAATCCCTTCCTGGACCTGCAGGAATACGCCCGCTTCATAGGCCGGGCAGAATCTCTGGGCATTTTCACGGTGGGCGGCGGCGTGCCCCGGAATTGGGCGCAGCAGGTGGGCCCCTATTATGACATCACTGCCGACCGGCTCGACATTGAACTGCCCTCCATACGCTTCAAGTATGGTGTGCGTCTCTGTCCCGAACCGGTGAACTGGGGCGGTCTCTCCGGCTGCACCTATTCCGAGGGTGTGAGCTGGGGCAAGTTTGTCCACCCGGATGACGGCGGCCGCTATGCCGAGGTGCTCACTGACGCGACCATCGTCTGGCCCATATTGATGAAAGCGGTGTTTGAGGAACTGGACGCCAAAGGCAAGTAAACCGGGTCAAGACAGGCCTGTTTGTGTTCTGAATACTTCGGTTCCCGCACGAGTGATTTGCCCGAGCCTGTTGGACTTTGTCGGACTCTGTCAGACAGTGTCAGACCCTGTCGGACGGCGCTGAACACCAACCCAGTATCGCATGAATTCCACACACGAAAACGGCGGCACATCCGCCAATATCTTCATCGGCCCGGCGGGCTGGTCCTACGCGGACTGGAAGGGCATCGTCTATCCGGGAAACTGCCTTACTCCCCTTGCCATGCTTTGCCGCTGGGTGGACCTGGTCGAAATCAATGTTACCTTTTATCGTCCTTTGGGCGTGCGCTTTGCCGCTTCGTGGCTGGCGCAGTCCGAGTCGAATCCGCGTTTCCGCTTTACGGCCAAAGCACCCTCCGTATTGACCCACGAACGGGGCGAAAAGCCCGATGTCACCTGTGCTTCGGCGTTTATTGAAAGCCTCAAGCCCCTGAACGCCCGGGGTAAACTCGGCGCCGTGCTGCTGCAGTTTCCCTGGAGTTATAAGCGTACTCCCGCTGCCAGGTCCTATCTCGCCCGGCTTGCCGATACGCTCCAAGAAGTGCCCCTTTGTGTGGAAATGCGACATGATTCCTGGGCGGTGCCTGATTTTTTCGAGGGGCTGCGGGAACGAGGCATCGCTTTCTGCAACATCGACCAGCCCGGGTTGAACGCTTGTATCGGGCCCTTGGCGGAAGTGACCGCCCCCTTCGCCTATGTGCGACTGCACGGACGCAACGCGAACGCGTGGTTCAAACAGGACGCCGGGCGCGATGACCGTTACAATTACCTGTACAGCGGGGAGGAACTCGCCCCCTGGGTGAGCAGAATCATGGACATGAAGAAACAGGTGAACGACTTGTATATCGTTACCAATAATCACTATCAGGGCAAGGCAGTGGTCAATGCGCTCGAACTGCAGGCCTCCTTCGGCACTCTGCGCCCGTCCCTGCCCGAAACCCTGCTCTACGCCTATCCCCGCCTGAAAGAAATCATGGCAAGATAATAATATCATTTGCCGATGCTGTCTGAAGGCGTCCGATTCTGTCCGACATCGTCCGACTTCATCCGACAGGGCCACCACGCTTTGAATGCTTTGTGCCCGTCATGGCAAAATGGGGGTCTACCAAAGAGCAACCGTTCCCGGAAACCATTATGACCACCTTGAAAGAGATTCAAAAGAACTGCACATGCCCCGTTTTTCTGGATGATCTGACGCGGCAGTTGTATGCCACGGATGCCTCCATTTACCAGGTCTCCCCCCTGGGAGCCGCTTTCCCCCGTTCCCTGGAGGAAACCAGCGAAATAATGGCCGCCTGCGCGGCCTCAGATATCCCCATGATCCCGCGCGGGGCGGGCAGCGGCCTGGCGGGCGGTGCCCTGGGCGAGGCGCTGATACTCGATTTTTCGCGATATAATCGTGTTATTACTGATTTTAATCGTGAAGCGCGCACGGTGCGGGTGGGGGCGGGGGTGGTCCTGGACCAACTGAACGAGTTCCTCAAGCCCCATGGACTGACCTTCGGCCCGGATGTAGCGACGAGTTCTCGCGCGACTGTGGGCGGGATGATCGCGAACAACAGCTCCGGCGCGCGGGCGCCTTTCTATGGGACAACCCTGGAACACGTGGCCGGCCTCGAGATCGTCATGAGTGGCGGAGAGACGGCGTTGCTCAGCGCCGAATCCCGGGATATGCGTGACCGCCTCGCCGAGGCGCACGCCGGTGTGCTCGCCCAGCGCCAGGAAATTGAAAAACGTTTCCACAACGGCATTCCCAAGCGTTGGCCGGGATACGGCCTGGACCGGTATCTGCGGAGCCTGGATGCGGGAGAGCCTGACCCGGCCAAACTTGTCGGCGGTAGCGAGGGCACGCTTTGCACGGTGTACGCGGCAACGCTGCGGGTGGTGCCGTTGCCCCCGTCCAGCGGACTGGTGTTGCTTTTCTTCGATTCCGTGAAGGAGGCGACCCGGGCCTCGGCTGCGCTGCTTGATCTGGAACCTGTGGGTATTGAAATCATTGACGATATGCTCTTCAACCAGACGAAAGGCCAGCAGGCCTTCGCCGGGGCCAGAGCGCTGCTGGAACTGGATGACAAACCGTGCCGCGCCATCCTGCTCGTGGAATTTTACGAACATCAGGAAGAAAAAGTGGCGGCCCTGCTCGGGCGCGGCCTAGGCATGCGGCATCATGTCTGCGCCACGGCGCAGGAGAAGGCCATGGTGTGGAACCTGCGCAAATCGGGCCTGTCCCTGCTGACCGGCTGTCCTGGCCCCGCCAAACCGACCGCAGGCATAGAAGACGTGGCGGTGCCGCCGCACCATTTGCCCGAATATATCGATGCGCTCACGGGCATTCTCGGACGCCTCGGCCTGCAGGCTTCTTTTTACGGGCATGCCGCTTCGGGCCTCCTCCATGTGCGGCCGGTGGTCGACCTGCACACTGCCCGGGATCTCCAGCGATACCGCCAATTATCTGATGAAGTGGCGGCGCTCGCGAAACAGTTCAGGGCTTCGCTGACCGCTGAACACGGGGTGGGCATCGAGCATACCGAGTACATGCTGGACCAGGTGGGGCCGGAACTGCTCAACACGATGCGCCTTGTGAAGAATGCCTTCGATCCCAAAGATCTTATGAATCCGGGGAAGATATTTGACAACGGCCGCTGGCGTTTCGATACAGATCTGCGCCAAGGTGTGGGCGCCGCCATTCCCATACCCTTTGAGCCTGTGCTGCTTTTCGATGCCAAGGACCACTCCTTTGTCGGTAACCTGGAACAATGCAACGGCTGTGGGGGTTGTCGCAAAGACGCGCCCACCATGTGCCCCACCTTCCAGGCCACGGGTGAGGAATACATGTCCACGCGGGGGAGAGCGAACATTATCCGCGCTGTGCTGGAAGGGCGGCTGGATGGCGGGGAGGAGCCCTTACTGTCGGAATCGCTCGAAATCGCCCTGAGCAACTGCCTGAGCTGCAAGGCCTGTGCCGCCGAATGCCCGTCGAACGTTAATCTGCCGCTGCTCAAAGCGGAACTCGTGCATGCGCGCCACCGGAAATACGGGATTCCTCTGTACGCGCGTGTTCTTAGCCGGACGGACCTGCTGGGGGCGCTGGGAAGCGCTCTGCCGGGCATCACCAATGCACTCCTGCAAAATTCCGCGTTCAGGATGCTGCTGAAGCATCTGGTCCGCGTGGCGCCCGAGCGCCCGTTGCCCACCTATGTCGGCGAACGTTTTGACACATGGTTCAGGGGACGGGACAACGGCCGGCAGCCGAAGCGGGGCACCGTGCTGTTGTGGGACGATTGCTTTGTGCGGCACAACGAGCCGCAGATTGGCAAGGCGGCTGTTGCCGTGCTCGAGGCTGCCGGGTACGGCGTCCGGCTTCTCGAGGGGCATGCCTGCTGTGGCAGGCCTGCCTTCAGCATGGGGCGACTGGACCTCGCCCGGCGTTTCGGCAGACGAAACCTGGACCTTCTGAAACAAACGGAAGGCCCTGTCCTTTTCCTGGAACCCTCCTGTTATGCCATGTTCCGTGAGGACTACAGGGAACTCGGTCTGGACGGTGCTGCGGAGGCTGCGGAACGGGCGGTTCTTTTTGAGCACTTTATTGAATTTCTACTGCGGAAAGAGCCGGAGGCGTTGAAGTTGCGCACTTTGGAATCCGGCCTGGCCGTTCATGTCCACTGCCATGCCAAGGCGCTTACCGATACGGGGCTTGCACTGCAGCTGGGACGCCGCCTTGCCGGGAGCAAGGCGACTCTCCTCGACAGCGGCTGTTGCGGTATGGCCGGCGCGTTCGGCGCCCTGAAAGGCAAGTATGCGTTGAGCATGGAAGTGGGGGAAGCGCTGGTGAAATTGATCAACGCCCTTCCGGAAGATACCCGCCTGATTGCTTCGGGCACCAGCTGTCGCCAGCAGATCAATCATTGCACTGTACGACCAGTCACCCATTTTGCCGAAATACTGGCCGAAGCGCTGGAGTGAATACGAATCCCCAAATAGTTCCATGTCCCTGCTCCTGTTGAACAATTAACAATCTGTGTCGCAGGTGTTGCATGATCCCGGAAGGCAGGTCCATCCCGTACCCGTTGGACGGGTAGAATGCTTATGGTTGCCGCTGTCATGTTATCATGAAAAAGAGAAGGAGTATTTTCTGTAATGTTCCGTGTCTTATGTTTTGCATTGCTTCTTCTGGCCAATGTATATTGTTTTGCCGACAATGCCACCTCCCCGGAGGACTTGTGGCAGGCGGTGCTCGCCGCGTCCCCAACGGTGCCGCCGACACCGGCCCGGAAAGCAGCCCTTCAGGCCTTGGACGATTGGATCGCGATTCCAAATTCGGAGGAGACGGACGCGTGTGTGGCCTATTATCGGTGCGCCGTAGACCGGGCCTTGGGTCTGCTGGAAACGGAACGCCCCGAGCGGGGCCTGCGTATTTTTCAACTCTACTCAAGTTCCGTGCTGATCCAGACGCCGTCCGTCGTGATCGGAATTGACCTGGATCAGGGGCCGAACGAGGATATGCATCGAACACCCGGAGAGGAGGGGGTGGCCTTCTGTATGACGGAGGAACAGATTGCCCGGCTTGCCGCCTTGGTGGACTACGCCTTCCATACCCATGAACACGGCGATCATCTGGATTATCAGATCACGAAGGCACTGGCGGAACGGGACAAAACCGTTATCGGAACGGAGGGCATCCGCGCCCTTTGGGCGGAGGAGCCCTGGGCCCAATCTATTTTGACACCGCCGCAGACCCTGGGTCGCGGTGAGAAAATCGGCACACTGACCGTTAATGTGCTTCGAGACCACCAGTGGAGCGATGAGGCCCATACCAGAGGAACCGAAAACAACGCCTACCTGATCGCCGTGCCGGAAGGATTTTCGGTGTTTACAAAGGGGGACACCAACTGCGGGTTGCGGCTCTATGGCTGGCTGCAATTGCTTGCGGAAAAAGGCTGTGCCGTGGATGTGATGGTTGGCAGCGCGATTTACTGGCGGGGGCCTGGTATTGCCAGGCAGATTGATGTCTTATACGCGCCCTTGGTGTTGCCGGGGCACGCTTGGGAATTCGGCCACCGCCCCGATGGCGAAGCCCGCGGCAATGCCATGGGTTTCTGGCAGGCGGGCATGCTGGTGAAGGGCGCGGCGAAGCAAGGCGGTGTAACGCCCCTGTCCTGGGGGGAATTCATTGACATTCCAGAGCCCCGCAATTCCAAAAAGGCGGGATTATAACAGAAAGAATGGTTACTTTAGAGGAAAAGGCAAAGGATAAACATTCCAGCACATCGTGAAGAGATGCTTCGGAATTTTTTCCATATCATTTCTATTCGAACATTGATGAACAGGATGAAAGGGATAAGAGCCAGAAACTTCTTTTCTATTTAAGATGCTGCCGGGTCAGTTTGAATAGGGAGATTCTTCCTCGCATTTATCCCGTTCATCAATGTTAAATTCAATCCCTTTATTTAGTACCAAAATATCCGTATGCAGGATCCGGTCATTATCTTTGATTGACTGGAAACATACAAAGCACAAAAAAGCGGAGGAACGAGCCGCTCCTGTAAAGAGGTGTGCCCGGTGCAAGTCCGACCAAAAAAAACTGCGAGGTCTGTAAACCTCGCAGGTTTATCCAAGTCCGATGATAAGGAATGACAGTCGTGCTGTTGCGATCGGCCTTACAGATCGAAAGATTGGCGCTTACCGGACGATGAGCGCTTCCCTTTCGGGGCCGACGGAGACGAAGCGTACGGGGCACGCAATGGCTTTTTCAATTTCTAGGATGTACGCCTGGGCGGTTTCGGGCAGGGCGTTGAATTCGCGCACACCCGTAATGTCCTCATCCCAGCCGGGCATTTCTTTGTAAACGGGCGCGGCTTCTTCCAGCACGGCGTTCAGCGGGAATCGGTCGTATTGTTTTCCGTTCCACGTGTAATGGGTGCAGATTTTGAGGGTCTTTCTGCCGCTGAGGCTGTCCAACTTGGTGACGGCGACTTCCGTGGCGCCCTGCGCCCACACACCGTAGCGGGTGGCCACGGCGTCAAAGTGACCGATGGTTCGCGGACGTCCCGTGGCGGCGCCATATTCCTTGGCGAATTCGCGCAGTGCGTCCCCGTCGTCCTTTTCCATGGTGGTTACAAAGGGCCCCTCGCCCACGCAGGTGGAGAAGGCCTTGACGACGGCCACGACTTCATCGACAGGATGGCCGAAGAGGCCGCCGCCGATGGGGGCGTATGCCGCGAGGGTGCAGGAGGAGGTCGTAAAGGGGTAAATGCCGAAGTTCAAATCGCGTAGCGTGCCCAGCTGGGCCTCGAACAGGACGGTCTTGCCTTGCGCGGCGCCTTCTTCGAGCAGCATGGAGGTATCGGTGATATAGTCGCGCAGCCGTTCTCCACAGGCCCTGCCCCAGCGCACCACCTCGTCAATGGAAAACAGGTCCTTCTTGCCGTAAAAGGCTTCGAGTCGCTCCAGTTTCCAGGCGCTGATTTGTTTCAGGCGCGCTTCGAAGCGTTCCGGGTAAAGCAACTCGCCCACCTGGATCGCCTTCTTGACCGTGCGGTCGCCGTAGGCCGGCGCGATACCCCGGCGCGTGGAACCGTAGGCGTTCTTGCCGAGCCGGTCTTCTTCCAGCCCGTCTTCCAGCCGGTGAAAGGGGAAGCAGATGGTGGCCCGGTCGGAAATGCGGATATTGGGGCGTATCCCCTTGGAGGTGAGATCGTCCATCTCGGTGATCAGCCCTTCCAAGTCGATGACCATGCCCGGGCCCAGAATATTGATCACCTCGGGATAGAACACGCCCGAAGGCAGCAGGTGCAGTTTGAACTCCCCGAAGTCGTTGATGACCGTGTGGCCGGCGTTGTTGCCGCCCTGGTACCGCACCACAAAGGCGGCATCGCGGGCGAGATAATCCACCATGCGCCCCTTGCCTTCATCGCCCCAATTTGCTCCCACCACAACCTTGATACTCATGATTCAGCGGTTCCTCGTCTTTAACGTATGTCCGGCGGGCCGGATAGTCTGTGCCTGCCGTTTCTGTTGTTGTCGCGCCGGCTTGTGAAAGGGCCGCGCGCCTTGCCAAATAAAACGGCGAACCGTTTCAAGCGGTCCGCCGAAGATACACGCAATAACTGTTCCGTATTAACGCGAGTAGAACCCAATGATGCTCGTGGTATCGAATTGTACCGGGATGTTGGCAATGTTCGGCGTGCCGATCATTTTCCCTTCAAAGGATTTGGCCGCGCGCTCCAGGTATTCCGGCAGTTCCATGGGCGGATTCTCGGCGCCGTCGACGATAATAGGAATCTTGCGGCTCCGCGGGCGTATTGCAATGACCATGCCGGGCTTGACCAGGAAAGAAGGAATATTGACCTTCTCGCCGTCCACAAGAACGTGGCAATGGTTGACCATCTGGCGGGCGGAGAAGATGGTCGGCGCGAAACCGAGCCGCCATACCACCGTGTCCAGGCGGGACTCGAGCAGCATCAGCAGGTTGGTGCCCGTGTTGCCGCCCAGGCGCCGGGCCTGGTCGAAAATGCGGCGCATCTGGCGTTCCATGATGCCGCCGTAATACATGCGCAGTTTCTGCTTTTCAAGCAGTTGAATGCCGTACACCGAAAGCTTGCGGCGCAGGTTTTTACCATGCTGGCCGGGGGGATAGGGGCGTTTTTCCGCAGGGCTGCCCGAACGTCCCCAGATGCATTTGCCCACGCGACGGCTTAATTTGTGTTTGGGACCGCGATATTTTGCCATAACCTTGATTCAATCCTTTTCTAAACACATTTACAGCCGCGTCTGTTCAGGGCGACAAGCCTTCCCTTGCAGACACAGCCCACCCCGTTCGAGAAGTACGGGAAGCAAGATGATACTTCAGCGCCCGGGGCGAATTCAACCCGTAGTATACACACACGCGTACATTACCGCGCGGGATTAGACAAAAATGGCGTACCCGGAGGGACTCGAACCCCCAACCTTCTGGTCCGTAGCCAGACGCTCTATCCAATTGAGCCACGGGTACACAAGACAGCTTGCAGGAAAATACTCTATCAAAAAACGAGTCCTCGATTCAAGTTTTATTGATACGGGAATGCAGGGGCGCCGGACGGGGTGCATAAGAACTTGGCAATCGGTGTTTTCCAATTGTTATACTACGCTTCCATTCCCCATGTAACACAAAGACGCAGGGGAACACTCTTCCCGGAAATAATCGACGATTGCACAGGCACTGATAGCGGCTTGTCGAGGCGTAAGGAGTTTTCATTGACTGGTCGGGCGGTACATTTTGGCGCGGGCAGCATCGGCCGCGGTTTTCTCGGACAGATCTATTGTGAAAGCGGATACCAGACCACCTTCATAGACGTGGTCAAACCCGTGGTGGACGCCCTTAACCTTCGGGGCGCCTATCCGCTTCACGAGGTTTCGGACGAGGGCGGGCGCACCCTTGTCATTGACCGGGTAAACGCCGTGGACGGAAGCGATATCGAGGCTGCCTCGACAGCCCTGGCCGCGGCGGACATTGCCTCCACTGCGGTGGGGCTCCACGCGCTGCCCCATATCGCGCCGGTGATTGCCGCCGCGATTGTGCGCCGATTCAGCCGGAATGACGCGCCGCCCCTTGATATTATCGTTTGTGAGAATTTAAAGAACGGTGAAGCGCATATGCGTGCCCTGGTGGCCGCCCACTTGGAGAAGAATCATCTGCCCTTGCTGGAAACGCGGGTTGGATTCGTGGAGGCGAGTATCGGGCGGATGGTGCCGGTGGTCACGCCCGAACAGCGTGCGGAGGATCCGCTTGCCGTATGGGTGGAACCCTACTGCGAATTGCCGGTGGATGTCCGGGGGTTCAGGGGGCCGGTGCCTGAACTCAGGTATCTCAAACCCGCCTCCAATTTCGCCGCCTATGTCGAGCGCAAATTGTTTGTTCATAACCTCACCCACGCGGCAACGGCCTACCTGGGTTACCGGCGGGGATACCGGTTTATTTACGAGGCCATCCGCGATGCCTCGGTGCGCGCGTCCGTGGAAGCGGCCGGCCGGGAAAGCTGTGCCGCGCTGGTAAAAAAATACGGCACGGGCGCCGGTGATGTTGAGGCGCATCGGCAGGACTTGATTTTGCGTTATCACAACCGCGCGCTGGCCGACCGGGTGGACCGGGTGGGGCGCGATCCCGAACGCAAGCTCGGCCCGGAAGACAGGCTTATCGGCGCCATGCGTCTGTGCCTCGGCCAGGGAGTCGTTCCCGAGGCCGTGGCAAAGGCCGTAGCGGCCGCCATTCTTTACGACAACCCAGAAGACCCGGCCGTACCGAAGATTCAGTCGTTAATACGAGACGGCGGCGTTGACGCCGTACTCCAGGATATCTGCGGCCTGTCCGCCGATTCTTCGGAGGCGGCCATGATTCGCGCCGCTGTTCAATCCATGATGAGCGATATATAAGGAAAGATGACCATGCAGGAAATTCTACTGCCCAAAATGGGCAACTCGGTGGAAGAAGCGGAAATAGTAAAGTGGTTCAAGCAGGAAGGCGATGCCGTGGAACTGGGGGACCCCCTGTTTTCCATTCAAACGGACAAGGCCGAGGTGGAGTGTGAGAGCACGGCCTCGGGCATCCTGCGCAAGATACTCGTACCGGAAGGTGTGGAAGTGCCCGTGCTTACCGTGGTGGCCCTGGTGGGCGGCGCGGATGAGGCGCTTCCGGATCTTGCCTGCTATGGCAAAGGCGGAGCGGTCTCGGCGGCCCCGCTCTCCGAGCCGGCGGCGGTTGCACCGGCGGCGCCAGCGCCTGCAGCAACAACGAGTGTCTCCCCGACCGCGCCCGCAGGTGGTGCGTCCGTATCGCCGCGTGCGAGAAAGGCCGCCGCGGAGCGTGGCATCGATCCCGCGACCCTCGCCGGTTCGGGTGTTGGTGGCCGTGTCATGGAAACGGATGTTTTGGCTGCGGGCGGCGCCCCGGCGGGGTCGGCAAAGATGACGCCTACCGCGCGCCGCATGATTGAAAATGCGGGCATTCCGTCATCGGTCATCCAGGGTACCGGCATTGGCGGCAAAGTCACTAAGGACGATGTGAGCCGGGCGTTGGCAGCGCCCCCAGCGGCTGCGTCCGCCGCGCCCGCCCCCGATGGCGTCGGGCCGCGCCGAGTGCCGCTTACGCCGATGCGGCGCATAATCGCCGAGCGCATGAGCGCCAGCAAGTACAGCGCCCCGCATTATTATGTGACCGTCGAGGTGGACATGCAGGCGGCCAAGGAATTCCGTGGACGCCTCAAGGCCTTCAAGGCGTCTTACAATGATCTGGTTCTGTTCGCCACCGCGCGGGCGTTGCGCGAATTCCCCAATGTGAACGCCCGATGGGCGGGCGATGCCATAGAAGAGGGCGGTGACGTGAATCTGGGCATGGCCGTGGCCCTGCCCGCCGGCCTGATGGTGCCGGTCATCCGGCAGGCGCAATTGTTGTCCCTGGAAGGCTTGTGCGCCGCGTCCAAAGCCCTCGCGGAAAAAGCCCAGTCCGGGAAACTGCTGCCCGACGATTACCAAGGCAACACTTTTACCGTTTCCAACCTGGGCGCTTTTGGCGTGGATCATTTTACGGCTATTATCAACCAGCCCGACAGCGCCATTCTGGCCATCGGACAGATGAAGGACCGGGTGGTGGTCATTGACGGCGGCATGCATATCCGCCCCATTATGAAATTGACCTTGTCCAGCGATCATCGGGTGATCGACGGCGCCATGGCCGCGAAATTTATGGGACGCCTCAGGGAAATTCTGGAAGAAGCCGCGTTCTGAGACGGCGGCAACCATAGGAGAAATACCGACATGATCGAGTATGACGTTGTTGTAATCGGCGCCGGGCCCGGCGGCTATGTCGCCGCGATTCGCGCGGCCCAGCGCGGCGCGAAAACCGCTGTGGTCGAACGCGGTCCTTTGGGTGGCGTCTGTCTGAATATCGGGTGTATTCCCACGAAGACGCTCATTCATACGGCGGGCTTGTTTCACAAACTGCAGCATGCCGAGGAATTCGGCCTGGTCATTAAAGACCTCAAACTCGACATGAAACGCCTCCTCGCGCGCAAGGACAAGGTGGTGGGCATCAATACCGGCGGCATACAGGGCCTGTTCAAGGCCAACGGCATCGCCTTGTACCAGGGCGAGGCAGCCCTTCCCGCGCCGGGTATCGTCCGCGTGGGCAAGGAAGAACTGCGTGCGGCGAAAATCATCATTGCCACGGGCGGACGGCCCGCCCAGCTCCCCGGCTTTGAGTTCGACGGCAAGGTGGTCATCGGCAGCACCGACGCGTTGCGTATGGACCGTGTGCCCAAAAGCGTGGCCATTATCGGGGCCGGGGCCATCGGCGCCGAGTTCGCCTCCATCTGGAACGCTTTCGGAGCGAAAGTAACTCTGATCGAAATGATGCCGACTGTGTTGCCCCGTGCTGATGAGGAACCGGCGAAGGTGTTGGAGCGGGTGTTTAAAAAGAACGGCATGGACGTGCGGACCGGGACCACGGTCGCTAAAATTGACCGCTTGAAATCGGGGGCGAAACTGCATCTCGAGGGAAAACATCCGGGGGTGGTGGAAGCCGAAATCGTCCTGGTGGCTATCGGCGTCCGCTGTAACTCCGAACTGGTCGCGGACAATCCCGCTCTCGGAATCAAACTGGGCAAGCGGGGCGGCATTATCGTTAATGACCGCCTCGAAACGGACGCGCCCGGCGTGTATGCCGTGGGGGATGTTATCGATCGGACCTGGCTTGCCCATGGCGCCTCGGCGGAGGGTATTGTGGCCGCCACCAACTGCACTGGCGGTTCCAGGCGAATTAACTATCGCGTGCTGCCCGCCTGCAACTTCACCGAGCCTGAGCTGGCGAGCGTGGGACTTACCGAGAGCCAGGCGAAAGAGCAGGGATATGAAGTGAAGACAGGGCGCTTTATGTTTGCCGCCAACGGGCGCGCCCACTCCATCGGCAGCACAGACGGCATGGTCAAGATTATCGGTGACGCCGCCACGGACGAAATCCTGGGCGTTCACATACTCGGCCCCGAGGCGGGCGAAATGATTGCCGCGGCGGCGCTGGCCATGGGCATGGAGGCCACCGTCGAGGAAATTGTCAATACCATACATACCCACCCGACCTTGTCCGAGGCGTTGCTGGAAGCCGCCGAAGACTATTACGGCATGGGTATTCATTCAAAACCGGTCGCACGAAAAAAATAAGGACAAGGGCGGGCTTTGGACGGCCTTTTCTGACACCCGTTCCACAAGCCGGAGAATCTCTTGCACATTCTAGCGAGAACGTTTATAATTTATTTATATAGTATGTAGTGCCGTGTCCTTATTTCTATTCAAGGAAGGGGTATGGATATGAACGTATCCGAAACGTTGGAGAAACTGACCCGGTTAATGGATGACATGGACGCCCTGTATGCGCGGTCCATCGGCGACATCGAGGAAAAACTGGAAGCGGCGCGGGGTGCGGTGTCGGTAGCAATGCTGCCGCGTGAATCAGCCCCGGAAAAGCAGGGTCAATCCCTGGAGGAGAATGCGTCGCTACAGGTGGAAATTGGTCAGTTAAAAGCGACAATCGCGGAACTCGAAGGGGGAGTGGAAGACGGGGAGCGTGGGCGGGGTGTGCTGGAGGAAAGTATCCGGGGGTTGCAAAGCCAGCTCGGAGAACGGGATACGCTTTTGCAGTCGGTACAAAACGAATTGTTGCTGGCCCGGGAAAAAGTCGCCAAAATGGATGAACTCGAAAGGGCAGCTGCGGAATGCGAACTTCTTCGCGGGGATCTTCAGGCAAAAAATGAGGAGTTGGAGCGGCTGAGCGCGGCGCTGGAGGAACTCCAGGTAAGAGCCGGACAGGCCACTGAACTGGAACAGAGCCTTCAGGAACGCGATGGGAGCCTTCGTGAACTGGAGGAAAAACTGGCGGCGCTTGAACAGGGGGCCCGGGAAAAAGAAACCGCCCTGGAGACCTCCTGCGCCGAGCTGAAAACTTCTTTGGAAGGGGTCACCGGTGAGCTTGAGGTGTTGCGGACGGAGTACCAGGCGCAGGGGGAGGCGTTGAACGCGCACAAGACCGAACGCGAGTCCTTTACCAATGAACTGGACATCCTGCGCATGGACCACCAGGCTATGCTCACTGAACTCGAAGAGCATAAGGCGTTGGCGGAAAAGGCGCGCGAGCAGTTGGCGGCTCTGGAATCTGAAAAAGCGCAGGTCGCGAAACAACTTGAAGAAATACAGAATGCAAAAGGGGACAGGGAGAAATTGGAACAACTGCTTCAGCAGCGCGAGGAAAAAGTAGGCGAGCTGGAACAGGCGTTGACCAAAACCAATGAAGAGCGCGAAAAAGCGGAGTTGCAAGCCAAAATGCTGATGGGGCAGATGGACAGCCTGCAATATCAACAACGGGAAATGGAAACGCTCAAGGAACATGTGGCGCGCTTGGAAGGGGAATTGGAGCGGGAGCGTGCCACGGTGCTGCGCCTCAAAGCGCAAGGCCCCGCGCCTGCTGCCCCCATTGTGAAAAAAGGCGAGGGCAGAGATTCGGATTACATGGTTTCCCCGCCGGCACTCAACGAGGAACCGGCCCCGGCCCCGGCCAAAAAACTTACCGTCAATTTTGAGCGGAGCCGACGGGGCCAGCGCAAGCGCATCGGGGAAATCCTGATGGAGGCTGAAGTCATAACCCAGGAACAACTGGATACGGCGCTGAAATTAAAAACAAAGGATCCCAGACGTCGTGTAGGCAGTATTCTTGTTGAACTCGGCCATGTCACCGAGGCGATTGTCGCCGCCGCACTGGCTGCCCAGTTGCGCATGCGTTATATTGAAGACCTGAACCAGGAATTGGATCCCGGGGTCATCCAGTTTGTGCCTCCCCATATCGCGCGAAATCACCGGTGCGTGCCGCTGATGCTTAACGCGGGCACGCTGGTGGTGGCCATGGCCAATCCACTGGATCTGATCGCCATCGAGGATATAGAAATCGCTTCAAACATGCGGGTGGAGCCCGTCGTGTCTTCGTCGTCGGATATTGATACGGCGATTACCCGGTACTACCTGCGTAATGGCGCGATGGCGAATCACTGACCGTCTCCGAATGGTGCGGCATGACGGTGCAAGTGCCAGAATCCGCCTGTCTTAAAACAGGCCCTGTCGCCGTTAGTGCGGCGTTTTATCGGGGGCGGTATCCGCGGGATGAACAACACTCTTTGGGGCGGATGAATCTCGCGACGTTGTATTCAGAAAGGAAACAGCATGTCTTGGGAACCTGTTGTGATTTGCGGCGCTTTAAGCCTGATGGGATTGCCTTCAAACTGGCAGGGCGCCGTGCCGGAAGTTTCCAATATCTACGGCGCCGCAAATCGATTGTTTGACCGCTACGATGTAATCCTGGCGCCGGACACCATCGCACCGGGTTGGTGGGCGGGCGCCCCTTCCGTGCTGCGCGACAAGGAAGGCGTTTTCTGGCTGGCCTGCAGGATGCGCACCGCCGAGGGACCCCGCGGGTTGCGAGGTTACGAACTTAGAATCCTGCGCAGCGAGGATGGAATTGATTTTGAAACCGTGCACCGAATACGCCGCGAAGAGGTGCCGATACCCGGGTTTGAACGTCCCGCGTTGTTGACCGACCCCGAAACGGGCCGATTTAAACTCTATGCCTGTGGTCCCTGGCAGGGCGGCCCCTGGTCCATTATCAAGTTTGACGATGCCGACAACCCGGACTTGTTTCGCCCTGAAACCGCCCGGGTCGTCATAGGTCCCATGGCCAAGACCCACGAGTTTGACGTGCCCCCGGACGAGTATAAGGATCCGGTGATCATCCACGCGAACGGCGCTTATCACTGTTATGTCATTGGCGTGGTGCGCCGGACGGAACGGGTGTTCCACTTTACCAGCGCCGACGGGGCAGTCTGGCAGCCCGTGGGCAATCCTTACGAACCAATTCTAAACCTGCAGGACTGGCATAACTTTTATGTGCGTCCGGCCAGTGTTTTGCCCGTGGGCGTGGGGTACCTCTTTATTTACGAAGGCTCCAAGGTCAGTTGGTACGAGCCCGTGTATAACATTATGACGGGAATAGGCTTTACGTTTGACCTGCATACTATCATTGATCTGACGCCGGCATCACCGCTTGTCAAGAGCGCCACGCCCAGCGCGACCCATCATACCTGGCGTTACTCGCATTGGATGTATGTGGAAGATGAAATCTGGATCTATGCCGAAGTGGCCACGCCCGAAGGCACCCATGAAATACGGCGTTTCACGATTCCTGTTAAGAAATGGCTGTGAGGAGGGTTGCTTGGAAATTTGTGAAGTTCCGGGGACTGCTCTGAAAATTTAACTGACGGGCTGCAAATAAACCTGATGTAATTACTGAATGTAGAAGCGGCGTTCCCGCCGCTTTCAATGCGCCAAGAATGCGGCGTCGATATTTTCATTGTTTATGGGGGAGGCATAGCCTCATGAATGGCTGTCTCTTTTTTCCGGGCTTGTGCGCACGAGGATAATGACTCGAGGTTCGTACTCTTGCCCCTGTTGCACTTTTTCGATTATGAGTGCGAGATGTGAGCACGCGTTATGAGCACGAATACTATGGGGCGTTGGATTGCGGGCAAGGCCCGCGTTGGTCTAGTAAAACTTGTTAAGAAAGGGATATGCATGCGCTTTTTAGTCTCGGTCCTTATTGCACTCTTTTTGGTGTTACCTGTAACTGCCGAAACGGTTGTCGGAACAGTGTACCATGATGTGAATGCCAATTTTGTCATGGATGCGAATGAACCAGGCATTCCCGATGTGGCCGTGTCCAATGGGGAGGCCGTGGTGATGACGGACAGTGCGGGACGATATACCCTGGACGTCACTGACCCGGGCATTGTGTTCGTGGTTAAGCCGGGTAACTGGAAGGTGCTCCAGGATCCTGACACTGGAGTGCGTAACTTCTATTATCCTCACCGGCCGCAAGGGTCCCCGAAACTCAAGTTCGGCGGAATCCCCGCCACCGGGGCATTGCCTGGAGAAATTAACTTCCCGCTTCAGCCGCAGCCCGTGGAGGGGCCTGTCCGCATGCTTGTCCTGGGGGACACCCAGGTCCGTGACTTTGATGAGGTCCGCTATTTCCTGAGGGACCTGGTGACGGAGATCACCGGGCTGGATGTTGCGTTCGGATGCGTTTTGGGGGATGTGGTATTCAATAATCCGCGCATGTTCGCGCCGCTCAGGCAGGCCGCTGCGCAGGCGGGGCTGAACTGGCATTTTGTGCCGGGCAACCATGACGCGGATTTCGACGCCCCGTCTCTCGACTACACCTATGAAACCTTCCAGCGCGAGATCGGCCCGTCCTATTACGCCGCCGCCTATGGCAATACCCATATCCTTGTACTAAACGATATCCGCTATGAACTCCCCTCCGAAGACTATCATGCGGAGTTGGGAAAACAGCAGCAGGCCTTTGTCCGAAATTACCTCGCTAACGTGCCCAAGGATGCTTTTATCATCCTGTTAATGCACATCCCCATCATGCGCATTCAGGACAAGGTCGAATTGTTCGAGACCATCGCCGACTTTCCAAACTGCATTTCCTTGTCTGCCCATACGCATGACCATGCTCATTATTTTCTCGATGCCGGGGAGGGCTGGCCGGGTACGAAGCCTCATCACCATATCGTGCAAGGAACCGCATGCGGTTCCTGGTATCGTGGTTTCCCCAACGCCGTGGGCATTCCGGAGGCCGTCATGTCGGACGGAACGCCGAAAGGGTATTCCATCCTTACGATAGGCGGCAGTGTCTATGATCTCGCTTATCACCCCTCAAACCGTCCAAACACTTACCAGATGGACGTGCATGCGCCGGAACGGGTAACCATTACGAGCGAAGAGAGGGGAGAGGTGGTTGTTAATTTCTTTAACGGCACGGAACGCTGTCAGGTGGAAATGCGTTGTAACGAGGGGGTCTGGGTGCCCATGGAGCGGTTTACCGGGAAGGCGCCTTACTATGTGGAGCTCACGGAACGCCAGAACCGGTTCGTCAAACTGGTTGCCGAAGGCCGTGGTATCGACCAACTTGATGACAAAACCATCAGGCGGATTGACAATCAGTTCCGCCCCGCCATCGGCAGGGGAATGCCCGGCCCGAGTGACACCGGCCATCTCTGGCGCGCCCTGGTTCCGGCTGAACTCCAAACCGGCTTTAACAGGATTGACATCCGTGCCACCACCATGTTCGGCCGCACCCACGAGGCGAAGGGATATATTTACGGCGAGTAGACGGATGGCATGAAAATGCGGGCTGTCCGGTTAAACCGTTTCATCGCCTGTTGAGGCCACCCACTGCCGGGCATATGCTACGGTTTCGAGTTCAATGTCGCATACATTGCTCCCGAGAAAGATCATGCCTTCAATTCTGCCTTGCCGTAACCATTCCCGGCCCAGGGCGCATTGCTTTTTCATCAAGTCCAGCGGCATCGGGGCGCGGTTGCCGTAATCCCACATGTAGCAGCCAAGCAGTTTTCCGTGTTTGGGTGCGACATGCTCGAGCCGCTCAAAATTGCGCTCCAAATTGTTCAAATCTTCGGATTTCCAGGTCCAGAAAGTGATTTTATCGCAGAAGTCCAGGTAGGGCTGGATGGGCAGATCCAACTGGTGTAGATAGAGCACCACATACAGGGGCCGGCTGACGGTGTCCGCGTTGATCTGGTCCCGCAAGGTTTGAAGTTGTTCGAGCGTGAGGGCCCCGGTGCCGTCATGGGTAAAAAAGTCGTCCATGATGAACCCGGTGATGTTCGGAAAGCGGCGCGCCAAGTCGAACACGTGGTCCCGCACTTCTGTGTTCGTTTCACCGCCTGCACCGGTCATGGACCAGACCACGCGCTTCAGAGGCCGCAGGGATATGGCGTAGGGATCGAAGGGCGTTTCCGGCTCGCTGTTATACCGTACCATCATCAGATTGGGCACCCCCAGGTAAAATGCGCCCTCCGCGGGCGTCATGCGCGACGGACGCGGCAGGTTCCATTCCTTGTTGTGGGCGCCCGGAATGTGTCCCCATATCCAGAGCCGGTCGCGCACCGTCTGGTCTTCATCGATACCCTGCGCGGCGGCAGGCGCGGTTGAGGTGCTCAGCGCGGCGGCGGTGACCGCGCCCAAATGAACAAAAGATCTCCGACTGAAACGTGTGGCGTTCATAAATGATGCGCCTTTCCCTGTTTTTCCGGCCCGGGCATAAAGAGCAACGCTTTGCCGTACAGGGCCCCAATAGCCCGGGCGTTTTGCTCTCCTGCTGCATTCGTGTCGGCGAGATGAATAGTATACCCCTTAGTGTAACCGGAACATAGCGGTTATTTAGGCCCTCATTGAATTGACCCGTCCCTCCGGTAAATGATACACTGTATCCATGCCCTTGGAGAGGTGACCGAGTGGTTGAAGGTGGCGCCCTGCTAAGGCGTTGTGCAGCTTAAACTGTACCGAGGGTTCGAATCCCTCCCTCTCCGCCATTTTTATCCGCTTCCCATCCCTGCGGATAAAGATCCCATTTCCCCCGAACTCCCCTTCCCTCATCATTAGGTATTCCGGTGTCTTTGCCCTTTGTCATGAAAAAAGCGCAGATAAAGATGCCATAAGTCCTATGGGTCCCATACGTCTCATACGTCACATAAGTTCCATTCCTCGCCTGGAACTGGAATACTGCTCATGCGTTGCCCTCGGAAATGGGGACCTGCAGATCGCCTTTCCTGATGCTGTATTGCTCTTTTCCCCCTGAACCTGTTTTTGGGTTATTATCATGTGCACAGTGTGATTTAGCCCTACTATAGGAGAGCGAAGATGAGGCCGGTCCTGATCCTTTTTATGGCGGTGATAGGTGTCAATTTCTCAACGGCCGCTGCGGAGGGGCTGTCCGCGGTCATCTTGTGCGCCTCGGATGCCTCCCCCCTGGAGCAGTATGCCGCGCGGGAAATACGGCGATATACCTATCTGCGCACAGGACAGATGCTGCCCATCGTGGCTGAGATGGACTGGGGCAAAAATACTGCCATTGTTGTCATGAACAAGGACCGTCGGGAGTGGGCATGGGGTGCGGTGGAGAACATTCCCTATGATGCGGCCGCGGATGCCACGGACCAGGTTGTGCTTCGTGAATTCCTGGACACGGATGTAGCAGGCCTGGAGAAAGGCGCTTTTCTGTTGCGCACCCTTTATATGCAGTATCAGAAACGGCGGTGTCTGTTCGTGACCGGGGCGGGCGATATCGAAACCTTATATGGCGCGTACCGTTTCGCGGAATTGCTGGGAATCCGCTTTTACCTTCATGGCGATGTCGTGCCTGATGTGCGGGAACAGCTTCCGTTGATTACTGACATCAACGAACGGCACGCGCCCGTGTTCCCTTTGCGGGGCATTCAGCCCTTTCATGATTTTCCTGAGGGACCGGACTGGTGGACCTTGGAACACTATCGCGCGGTGATTGCCCAGTTGCCCAAAATGGGCATGAACTTTATCGGCCTGCATACCTATCCCCTTGCCGAGCCGACCGTTTGGGTGGGCGAGCCGGGAGATATCAACGAGGACGGCACGGTCAGAAAAAGTTATCCTGCCCAATATTACAATACGGCCTTGGCGGTGGGCTGGGGCTATGCGGTGCGCCCGACCAGCCGGTATGCCTGCGGTGCGTCCCAACTGTTTCCACGTGACGGTTACGGCGTGGATTTCCTGAGTTCTTTCACCCCCCGGCCCGATTCCGAGGAAGCCTGCAACGAAGTTTTTAACCGTACGGGCGAAGTGTATAACGAGGCCTTTTCCCTTGCTTGTGAATTGGGGGTAAAGACCTGTGTCGGCACGGAGACCCCGCTGACAATTCCCAAATACATTCTGGAAAAACAGGTCCCGTCCGCGGGCGCCATTGCCCCGCTTGGCGGTTCCATTGCCCGTTACGGCAGCCCCATCGCCAATACGGAAGCCGATCCGCTGTATCAGTCGGTGCGGTACAACGTGTCGGGATATCGCTTTGCCGTACCCGAAGGGAAGTACACGGTAGTGTTAAAATTCTCCGAGGTCGCCTACGATACGGCCGGTGCGCGGGTATTTGACGTGCTCCTGCAGGACAAGCCGGTAATTGAGGGGCTTGACATCTTTGCCAGGGCGGGGAAAAATGCCGCGTTGGACTTTTCCTTTCCCGGCATCGAAGTTAGTGGCGGGGCACTGAACGTGGGATTTCGCGCCGTGATCGAATTCCCGGCCATTGCCGCCCTAGCCGTTGAAGGAAACAATGTTTCCTATAAAGTCAATTGCGGCGGAGACGCCTACGAAGACTGGGTGGCGGATGCCGGTATAGAGGCGGACCCGGCGTTGACTCAAAAAGTGTACGAGGGAATATTCAAGCGCATCATGCGGGCCCATCCCCTGGACTATTACTGGTTCTGGACACCTGAAAACTGGACATGGGAGGGAGCCACGGAAATACAGGCAAGCCGGACCATTCGTGACCTTGCCGCCGCCTGCGCGGCGCGCGAAGCCGTCAATGCCCCGTTTCAACTGGCTACCTGCGGGTGGGTGCTGGGACCGCCCTTTGACCGCGCCTACCTGGATCATCAGCTGCCAAAGGAAGTGTCCGTCAGCACCATTAACCGTCACCTGGGTTATGAGCCCGTGGACGCCGCCTTTGACAAAATTGAAGGGCGCGGCAAGTGGGCCATTCCCTGGGTGGAAGACGATCCGGCCCTAGCCTCCCCCCAGTTCTGGGCGCGCCGTATGCGCAGGGACGCGCGGGCGGCGCGTGAATACGGTTGTGACGGGCTTATGGGCATCTTTTGGCGCACCCGGGGTATTGCGCCCACCCTCGCGTGCCTCGCGCGCGCCGCTTGGAGCCAGGACTGGCCGGAGACAGGATCCCCTGAAGGCCATTACCGCCTGCGCGACACCGAGGCGGGTTTCCCCGTATATACCGCGTATACCCCGGCGGAAATTGAGGGCACCGACGACGATCCTTTATATCGGGCAACCCGTCTCGATGCCAAGGCCTATGTAGTGGCCGTTCCGAACGGACCCTGCATTTTTGCGAAGGACAGCACGGACCGGGTGCCCGGGTATTTGATGTGCTGCTGCAGGACAGGCTGGTGTTGGATGACTTGGATATCGCCAAGGAAGCCGGCAGGAATCATGCCCTGGTAAAGACCTTTGACGGCATTCCCGTCAACGATGGCCGTCTACGGATTTCCTTTGAACGGGTGCGGGATTGGCCGTGCATCGCGGCCATTGAGGTGGAATGCGGGGATACGACGCTTAAAGTGAACTGTGGCGGCGGGGCTTACAAAGACTTCGCCGGGGATGTCCCTCACTGGCCGGAAGATCCTTCAGCGCTGGATTTCTATACCGATTGGGCTGTTCATGAATTCGGAGCATCCATAGGCGCCGAAGCGGGTGAAATCTGGCATCAAATCGACGGGGCGCATCCGCGCACCTCCACTTGGAAAGACGGACCGGGTAATTTTCTACCTGATGAGCGGCCGTGGGAACTGGTACGGGAGGAATATGCTTTCGTGGACGCATTTGAAGCGCTGCGCGGCCGGATACAGGGAAAGGGAAGCCTGGAACGGTTTGACTATTGGCTGCACACCCTTGCCTACCTGCGCGCCACGGCAGAAATGAATTGCCTGTGGGCGGTGTTCAACCGTGCCATGGACGAAGTCAGGGCGGCGCCAGCCGAACAGCAGTCCGCGCTTGCCCATGAGAAAGCGCTCCCCGCACGTGTCGCGCTTGTCACAGCGGTTACGAAAGCGTATGCCCAGCTGCTGGGTACCGTCTCTACCTACGGGGAACTCGGCACCATCTGTAACCTTGAAGCCCACACGTTCCCCGCCATGTTGGACACTCCGGAGAAAGAATTGGAAGCCCTTCTGGGAGAAGTCCTGCCCCGGGAGGCTTTGTTACCCGACACGTACACGGGCGAGACGCGCGTTGTTGTACCCGCAATACGAACAAGCCGTCGGCCGGGCGAGGCCCTCGACCTCGAAGTCCTGACGCTCAGTCCGGAACCTGTGGTCAAGGTTGTTTTACACTGGCGGGTGATGGGCGAAGGGGATTATACCCAACAGACCTTTGATCCTGTAGCGCGCGGCGTGTATCACGGACGCTTCGCTTCCTTTCCCGGGAATGACGATATCGAGTATTATATCGAGGCGGTCACGGCGGACAACGCGTCCGTATATTGGCCCGCTTCCGCGCCCGATATTAATCAAACCGTGATCGTGCATTCCACCGCGTCGGCAGGGTAGAATAGCCTCTTGTCCGTATTGCGGGAGTTAGTGTGTTGTCACCTTATTCTCGAGATACCGCTATCAAAAACAAGAAGATTTGCAGGTTGTTCACGCTTTTGTGAGCACGAAGATTAGGGCTCGTGTTTTGTAATCGTTCATCGTAATCGTGATTCGTAATCGAATCCATCTTGAAATTTTTCAATTACGAGTACGATTTACGAGCACGAATATTATAAGGCGTTGGATGGCCGGCAAAGTCCATGTTAGTAGATTATCAGCTCGTAGCCGCTATCAAAAACAAGAAGATTTGTATGTTGTTCACGCTTTAGCGTGCTATGTTGTTCAAGTTTCAGGTTTAAACACGCACACTAAAGTGTGAACAACATACTTTTGAAACGTTTTGTGGGTTGCGGGCAATGCCCGCGTTAGTAGCTTAACCGTAAGAAGAACAGGAGAAGCCATGAAGCAGTTACACCTTGGAATAATTGCGGGAATGATTGTGACCGCGTCCTTGAACGCCTTTGCCCAGGACTGGCAGTCCCTTACCCCGGGTAACAGCCTGGACGGCTGGCGCGTGCTCGGCGGCGAATGGCGGATAACCGAAGACGGCGTCATCGTCGGCAAAGCCGCGAAGGACGCGAACGGCTGGCTGCTGTATGAAAAAAGTATGTTTGCCGATTGTGAAATAACCTTTGACTTCCGCACCCCGGTCCCCACCAACGGCGGGTTGCAGCTGCGCTCGCATTGGCTGCCGCGCATGCCGCTGCAGGAGGGAGAGACCATCGAAAACGCGACCCGTCAAATGCACGGCTACCAGGTCAACGTGGAAACCCGCAGGCGTCTCGGCACCGGGATCATCATGGAAGAAAATGGGCGCGGATACCTGGCGGAGCCTGCTGCGGACGCGGTGAAGACCCTGAAACAGCGCGACTGGAATACGGTTCGCGTCGTCGCCCGAGGAAATCTCATCGAAGTGTATCTCCATGACGTGCTGGCCTGCCGCGTGGAGGACGAGGCCTTTATCAACGGTTATGTCGCCCTGCAGCTGAATCCCTATCAGGCGAAGGAGGAGTTCAACGAAATTGAGTACCGTAACGTCCGCGTCAAGGATTACGGCCACGAAGGCAATTGGCGGGCCCTGTTTGACGGCGCCACACTGAACGGGTGGAAGCAATGGGGTGAAGAGGACTGGCAGGCGCAGGAAGGTGTCATCTGGGGCAAAAGCGGTCCCAAAAAATCAGAGGGCTATCTCGCCACGGAGGAAATTTTCAAGGATTTCCGCGTGCGTGGCGGCTTCAAGGTCACCGGGGACGGCAATTACGGCCTTTTCTACCATTCCACAATCACTCCCCGTGCGGAGGATGGTTATCCCGTTATCGCCGGGCTTCAAGGGGAAGTGGAACCCGGCTACCCCGGCAGTACGGGCTGGGTCTATGAAAGTTATCAACGGGGCTGGCTCGTTGAGCCTGACCACAACACCATGCAGTCAACCGCTCTGCGCGTGGGGGAATGGAATGAAATCGAAATCCGCACGAAGGGCAATCATGTCACCACCTGGGTCAACGGTATCCGGGTGCTGGACCTGGAAGACAGCGGCCAGAAACTTTTCGAAGGCAGTTTCGCCCTGCAATTGCATACGGGCGGCGCCGACGGTATCGGCTGGAAAGACCTTTACGTGTTGCAGACGCCCTGAGCGCCCGTACGGAATTCAGCCAATGAATGTAGAAGCGGCGTCCTCGCCGCTTTCAACCCTGCAAAGATGCCGCGTCTACATTTTCATCGTTTATAGGGGAGGCATAGCCTCATGGTGAACTGCACCGCATTTGCTTCAGTACACTACGATTTACGCCTGGCAAATGTTTTAAGTTAGTGCCATTCCGAGCATCACACTTAATTATGCTTAACCCAATGTTAGATCGAAGATTCAGTTTCCCGCACAACGCCACAGGGTACATCTTATTGTATCAGCATTGTCCGAAATCCTGCCTGCTCAAAATGACGGTCGCAGGTCAATGCGTCGGTGATACCCATTTCTTGCATAAGAGCAAAGGAAATGCAGTCGGTCAACGACCACTCCTTGTCGGGCCGTTCAACAAAGAGCGCCAGTCCCGCTTCGAAGACGTGATGCGAACCGTGGATAATTTCCACACGGGGCGCCGATTCCAAACCCTTGACCAGTTCCATGAATAATTGGCGCAGATGCCCTTGCGACATCAACGCGCCCAACTCGCACAGAACATATTCAGAAGTCACCATGCTTCCACGATATGCAGCGGACACATTCATCGCACTGCCGTGCCACTTGTCTTTGGGATTCAACAACGCCTGGTAAAACGATGTGTCCGCAAAGGCCGTCTTCATTGTCCGTGGGCTTTCCGCAAGTAGACATCATGGTTTTCAGACCAGTCGGCAGGCAAAGCTTCGGCTTTTCCGATAACCGATGCCAGTCGTTGCGCCAATGTCGGAACTTCCTGATCCTCTGCGGCGTCTTCAATCACCGCTATCTCAAATCTTACTATAGCGCCTTCGGGCAGATTGATGGGTTCATCCAGCACAATCGCCCCGTTTCGCACATGTCCTTTGTATGTCATTTCTTTCGCTCCTGTATTTGATAAAAGAATTATAACACAGCCCCAAATCATCCCCAACAAACCTAACAGGTTATGGCATTTTAACTTGTTATTAGGCGCTTAAGGCCATTTCGCTGACAATCAATTATGAGTTCTGTTTTAAGTATAGGTAACCAAGTCAAATCATCTCGAATATTCATATATCGGCTCCTGATTACGAATATGCTACGAAAAATGATGAGATAGTATACTTGATAGCTGCGCCGAAGGCGCCACTTCTTCCGGGCGAAGTCCCG
>Ga0123335_1000525_pt1 | contig 65019 bp, 40 predicted proteins | sample BiotimSIPDNA_2_FD_89707 | JGI IMG/M metagenome (GOLD analysis project Ga0123335, IMG submission 89707) | Anaerobic biogas reactor microbial communites from Washington, USA - Biogas_R2 time_0 SIP DNA | ecosystem: Engineered > Bioreactor > Anaerobic > Unclassified | place: Washington, USA... | reverse complement strand
TATTGAAGCATAACTTCCTTTATTGCGTTAATACCTCTTTGGTCTTTTTGTGAATCTGTTAAGCTGTTCCAATCAGTATTTCTTTTGTTGTATTGATTCACGTTATCATATACTCCCGTATATTCATAGTTTACATCAGAAATCTTCAAGCTTTCTGCAAATCCAAGGGCAAGGCCATCTATCATTTCATCCGTATACGTGACCTCACTATTTGCTGCATAACCTATTCCGGTTAAATATTCAACAGAATCTGTGTATACTTCCCTGTCTCTAGCCTCCTGAAGGGATTGAAACTCGTATTGAGCTGTGTAATATTTATTGTAGAAAGAAGCTGAATATCTATATGCTTCCCTATAGCTTCTTCTGTCGTACTCGGTAAATCTTACAGCAATATCAACCCCTTTTGAACTTGAACCGTCAATTCCATCAGTAAAATAGTCTTTGTGCCCAAGAAATAGGTAGTCTTCATATTCTGTCCTTGAGCCAACCATAACAGAATCATCAAAAACTTCGTGTTCTTTTTTCTCATATTGGTAAGTATAACCATATAGAGTCATTGCTTTTTTTCTGTTATTGCTACTTGCCCTCCAATAATTTTCTGAGTTGGTGGGTAAGGTTAAATCTGCAAAAGCAAGAAAATATGAAAGAGTTCCTATATCAAACAGCTCTTCTCTCATATAGTCTTTAAATTCATCAGTATCTATGAGATTATTATCTGGAGTATCGTCTCCTAATGCAAATAATCCTAACGCCACCTGATTCGCCTTGTAAGCAGGGATCATTACCTCGCTTACAACTTGGATTTGATGGTTCATGTATTCCATCTGAAATCTTGCAAACATATCAGCTTCATTGTCAAAAATCTGATAAATTTCCGAATTTATTTTACGCTTTTTAAATTTTGCAAGATCTTCCCAGAATTCTTCAGTCTGCCCATACGCTTTAGTATTGTCTCCGTCTCCGTCTGTCAACTTATAATCATCGAAATTATCTCTAATATCAGATATTTCGTCAAGGTTGTCATAGTCTAGTATCGCACTTCCGTCCCCTCTCGTCAGGGGGTATTTATCAAGGTCTCCCTTTTCAAGCTCATCATAATCACTATCATCTCTGGTAATGTATTCCACCAGCTCTATCATTCTATCTTCATCTATTCCGGCAAGAGCCATACGTTCAATTATATCTTCTGCCTCTGAATAGCAAAGTATTTTCGTAACTGTCGTCGCATCGTCTTCGATCCAATTATCGTCATCGTCAAAATATGGCTTTTCAAAGGCATAATAATTATCGTTTGACCATTCAGAATCACCCCTGTAATCATCTCTGGATTCTTGTTGCTTATCGACAATCTTTTGAGTCTGCGTGGCCAACACTGTCGGGGCATAAATTTTCTTAGGCACAGTTAAATATTCCTCCTGTCCACAATCCAGAAGGTCTGGCAAAATAGCAACTATTGCCTGATTATTGTTGTTAGTAGGTGGTGCGGGTGGTTTACAGGCTGCCATACTAAAAATTACGGCAATTGCTATGATTAAAACTGCGATAGTAATAATTCTCTTTCTCATTTTGCTCTCCTTATATTTAGCTTTCTTTAAAGAGTTTCCATCATATATATTTTAAATCACATTCATGTGCTTTTCAATATTGTCTTTCCTAATTGATATTTGTCCAGTAATCCTTATATACCATTACCTGCTAGTATTCTATCATATCTTTAAATTTTTATCCTTAGTCTCTAATTTCCCCTATACCGACTTATTGCAACTAACGCCTTACCAAAGAATTGTATATCATGGAGCCACTCGCAAATAACTGCGATACGGAGTCCAAAATGAATTGTTAGTATACGAAGTTAGTGCATTCAGATTTGGAACATTTATTGTTGTGATCCCCTGAAGAACATCTCCTCTTCCTAAACTACAGGGGGTAGGGTTAAGCATAGTTAAAGAAGTAATACCACTTCCATAGAAAGCATTCGTACCAATATGAGTAACATCTAGAGGTACTGAATACTCACCGTCGGGGGCAATTCCCTTGAAGAATAGCAGTCTAATATTATCATCATTATTGCCAACGATGTAGGCTGTATTGTTTGAAAGCAAATTGAACCAAGAAGTGCCTTTAAACGCATCTATTCCAGTTTCCTCAATCCATCCAGTTAGTGTAACGCTCGAAAGGGCAGTGCATCCATTAAAAGCGTTATTTGGTATCTGAAGCCAGTTGTTTAAAGCGGAGAAGTCGACCGAAGTAATAGATGTGTTTCCAGTAAATACATTCTTTCCAATGAAATTAATGCCAGCGGGAATTATCACTTCAGTATCGCTTGAAATATATGCCAACAACCTTGTGTTGTTTAGAATTATAAACTTTGTGTTCCCGTTGTTGACTGAATAATTAGCGAGCCAAGGAGTTCCTTCAAAAGCAGATATTGCAAGTTCTTGTAAAGAATTATTCAGTATTACATTCTCCAAAGAAGTACATCCTACAAACTCACCGTTTGCAATCGAAACGGTTTGAGTTGCACTAAAGCTTATTGAATGAAGGGAGGTGTTCCCCTTGAAAACGTAACCATATACACCAATCAAATTACTCGGTAGCACTATTGAGGTAGAAATCCCATTATATGCAAACAACTTGTTGTTGTAATGGGCAAATTCGCCCTTTCCAATCAACCATAAAGTACCCTTGAAGGCATTTTCGCCTATATAAGCTTTACTTGGCAAGGTAACGCTGTTCAATGAGGTACAGCCACTAAATGAGTTTTCTGGGATTATGAACTCGTTTTGACTTGTTGTATTAAATCTAACGCTAGAAATTGACTTATTGTTCGTGAATACTCCATATGCCATAGAAGTGATGTTCGACGCTATTTCGATATTTGTATTCCTTCCAATGTACATTAGGAGTTTATTACCCGCAGAGATGAATAATGAAGGAGAATTATCTATCCAATATGTGTTATAGAAAGCTCTATATTTCACTTCCCGTATCCAATCTGTAAGGTTTACTGTTGTAAGGCTTACACTTCCCTTGAAAGCTTTTGATCCGATTGTAATTTCAGAGGTTCTATTTGCAAAAGATAAAGAAGTAATATTCGAATTTTCAAAAGATAAGTCTGCGATCAAAGATACATTTGACGGGACAGTAATGTCTGAATCAATCCCTTCATAGCCCAACAAAATACCATTAATTACTACATATCCATCGTTGTCAGAGGCAAGTGCGGAATAATACAATGTATTCCTGAATGTATGGGCACCAAGCGTTTGAATTAACCCTACGTTAATTACCGAGGCTAAGCTTGTACAGCCATAAAAAGCATAATCCTCTAAAGAAACTGGATTAGCATCAAAAGCCACACTGACTATGGAAGTATTCCCTTCAAATACATAGCGAGGAACAAAACTCACAGAGGAAGGAATTATCACATCTGTTTCCAAGTCTTTATACCCAACCAATATTCCGTTTACTATTACAAAATCATCAAGGTTATTATCAAACCAAGGTGTGCCCAAAAATGCATCTTGTCCAATCGAATTAATCAATGAATTAAAGGTTATGGAGGATAACGAAGTTGCCCCAGAAAAAGCTTCTCTAGGAATAGCTTGAATCAATGTTTGAGATAAATCAAGAGAAGTAATAGAGGTGTTATTTCTGAAAACATCCCCTGTTAATCCTTTTACCGAAGAAGGTAGCGTTACGGATCCACCTAGGCCATTGTATTTGATTAAATAACCATTTCCTGCAAGAACAAATTCAGCAGTTTTTGATGTGAACCATGGCGTTTCTTCAAATGAATTCTCACCCATAGTAACATTCGCGCTTAACTCCACTTGAGTAAGTGCAGTACAACCACTGAACACATAGTCCGGAAGGAAAAGCCCTTTATCCAATGTTACTCTTGTTATTATCCTGTTGTTTCTGAAAGTCCATTCACCAATTTCAGTTGTTTGAGAGGGAATAGTTACTGTTGTTCTCGTACCTACGTATCTTATTAGCTTGTATTCCTTCGTATATGAGTCCTCATATACAATGAATCCACCATTTGATCCTGTTTGGACTAAACTTAACCAAGGAGTATTCAGAAACGCCTGAGAGTCTACATAGTTGACACTTTCTGAGAGTTTCACCGATGCGAGCATAGTGCAATTGGCAAATGTATTAGCTTCGATAGTATCTATTACTGAATACTTATCAAATTCCAACGAAGTAATTACGTTATTTCCAGCAAAAACATAAGGATAGATTTTTTCAACTTCTTTAGGAATATATACTGATTCAGAAGTGCTCCTGTATGCTACAAGCAAGCCATTAATTATTACTAACCCTGTTTTGTTTTCCAGCCATAGAGTATTCTTGAAGGCATCCTGTCCAATAGAGTTAACCGATAACGGAATATTAGATATATCTTCTAATTTCAAACATCCAGAAAATGCACCCGGAGGAATTTGTGATAATGTTGACCCTGGTCCAAATTCAACGCTTACTATATCCTCGTTTCCTCTAAAAGCATCTGCACTAAGGGAAGTAATTCGGTAATCTATGAATACATTGGGAGATACTCCCTTGTATTTAATAAGTACGCCTGCAGGATTTGCTCCGCCCGGAGTAACATAATCGTTCTGAACGTCATCAAGCCATTTAGTTCCAGTAAAGGCATCCCTTCCTACAGTTTGCAAGCCGGTAGGCCAAAGAATTTCTTCAACAGAGTACCATCCATTAGCATATTCACTTACTATATCGGTTACACCGGTAGTGAAAGCTAAAGTAGTAATATTAGGCAAAATATCGTTTCGTCCAATCAGCGTTTTGATTGGGAGACTACCATCAGAATTAAAGGCAAAAACCGATGGAATGGATAGAAGATTGTACATATCATTAGCTGAAATTGATGCTCCTGACTCTAAGATAATTCTCGGTGGGTCAGTAACTGCACCGAGCGTTACGGAATAAACCGATGAATCAATTGTGTAAGGTCCAGATCCGGTATGTTTATAAACGACATATTTCCCATCCGCCCTTAAAGCCCTGTTAAGATTGAATCCCGTATTTGTAAAGGCATCTTTCCCTATTGAAGAAATGTTGGGCGTGAAAACTGAATATTCGTTAAGAGGAACACTAGTAAGAAGATCGCATCCATAAAAAGCCTCTTTACCAATATGTTGCAAGATTGACGATGCTCCACCCCAAGTAATAGTATTCAAATTTTCCAGATCTTTAAAAGCCCCATCGGCGATTATTTTAACATCTGCGGTGAGTTCAATTGTTAATACGTCTGGGTCCCCTAGATATTTGACTACAGTCTTTCCCTGAGTATAAGTGCCTTCAAGTATCAAAAGGCCGGAGGGATTCATTGTAAATTGAGTCCCGGTAAAGGCACTTTGTGCAACAGTTCTTAAGGAATCGGGGGCATTAAAGTTATTGAACCCGGTGCATCCATAAAAAGCATTATCCATAATTGTGTGAGCTTTGCTTCCTTGTTCGAATCTTAGGGTTGTAAAAGTAAGAGAACTTGACCATGTCCATGACCCCGGAGATCCTGAAGCCATACTGAATGCTCCCGTATTTATTATCTGTACATTTGCGGGAACATTTATGGTCGAAGAAGTGCCCTTGTATTTATACAAAACCTTATCAGCGGCGACAACAAAGTCGCTCCCATAACCAGAAATATAATAATTTTGGAACCATGAAGTATCTTCGAGGGAGTTTACGCCCAAAGACTCTATGGAAGCAGGAAATGCCACTTGGCTAATATCTGTCCAACCGCTTAACATTTCATCTACTGTCGTTAAAGCTCCATCTATTACTTCAATAGATATAATAGATTCCGGACGAAGATTTAAATCTTGCGGTTCCCCAACCAGTACGATTTCAAGAAGATCATCGAGAGTAACTGAACCAAGGTAGTTGACTTTATATAACCCCGTTTCATTAATTAGTGATGTAATTTCTTTTCCTGAAATCTCCCTATTTAAAATATTCTCTGACTTATTTATCGTCAACTCTTCTAAATATGCAAGATTTGAGAAAGTATTTGGAGTAACTGAATCGTCTATATTTATCGAAACAGAACTAACCCCTGACATAAACACATTGTTGCCTAAAGAGATTATTGTGTAATCGTTAATATCATGAGATATCGTATCAGGAATTATAACTTCCGGAGACTCTCTTAAGGATACTTGTGGGTATAGCGAAACAACTATTGAGTCTCTGTTATAACTTGGAGTATCGTCTGGGATATCGTAAGTGATATAAGAGTCTCTCAACCAATTTAGAGTTGATTGTGATTTGTCTCCTGCGAGGGTCGTTATAAGGTAGCTACGCATTCTTACTTCAAGAAGAAGGTTCCCTTCTATGCTTCTCTTAAATGATCTTTGAATCTCTTTAGTAATAAGAGGAACATCTGGTTCAATTTTTGGGGCAAATGTTAGCCATCCAGTTATATCAGCTTGATAATCAGATAATCTTTCTCCTTTGACGAAAACCTCTCTTCCATCCCCTACAGTGAAACTATTCTGTTCAACAGATGGAATTTGAGAGGAATGAGCCAAAAAGACTTTTGTCAGCCAAGGAGAATCAGCAAAGGCATAAGCCTCTATTGTTTGAACATTATCGGGGATATAAACGACCTCTATATGTTCGTTGTTTTTGAAAACTCCGTATCCTACCGTTTTAACAGAGGAAGGTAAAGTTAAAACATTGTTGACACCCTTGTAGTCCACTAGTATGCCATCTAAAACGACGATGAAATCCTGCTCTATCGAGTTCATCCATCCCGTTCCAGTAAAAGCTCTTTCCTTAATTGATTGTAACAATATGTTTCTTGCAGAAATTAACGCTGCATCAAGCTCCGACTCAAGAGGTGTTACTATTAATTCATCTCCGGAAATGCTTAGTATATTGATATTTGTAACGTACTCGCAATCTTCCAAAAATGCAGATTCCACTACTTCCTGTCCAACAAGTATATTTACGGTATTTATGTGCGATGGGAGAATCCTTGTTCCTAATACATCTTTAATACTGTACCCTGAGGCAGAGGAAATAGAAGTCATACTTGGATTAGACAGAAGTAGCGAGTACAATAAATCATCATCTGTCTTAACAGAAGCAAAATTCGGGGCAGAAATTGAAAGAGTAGCCAATCTGGTGATTCCCGCAAAAGCAAATGACTCTACAGTGGCGGAGATATTGAGGCTTAAATTTGTTGTAGCTCTTGAAAGAGCATTGTCCGATATCTCTGTAACAACACCTTCCAAGTTCTCTGGGACAAAACAATTAATCGAATTACCAAAGAATTTTATAAGCTTAATCCCAGCAACTGATCCTTCACTGTATATCCACTTTCTATTTTCGTCAAGTTCATAGCTAATGGACATTCCGGTTTCATAGTTAATTCCGTATCCTAGTGAAATAGCCAGATCGTTATAACTTGCCTTCTGAGTTCCATCTAATCCATTATCTACAAAAATCTCAATTCCTGGAACCGATATGCCTCCTACAACTCTTCTCAAGGTATTTGTTAGAAAATCAGCCCCCCTTAGAGGAACTTCAGTTGTCCCAAAAATTGCCAAAGTCCCCAACTTGGACGCAGATTCAAAAGCATAATTCCCAAAACTGATAAATCCATCTGGGACAGCAACAACTTCCAAAGATGAACAGTACCTAAACGCACTCTCTCCGATATATCTTAACGATGAATTCTCTATATCCTCTGGAATTACATGCGTAATTTGAGTGTTTCCATAAAAAGCTCTCGAAAGAATTCTCTTTACGCTTGATGGAATCATAACAACTGGAGAAAGAGAAGCGTGTTGTTTGAAGGTATACAAAATACCATCTCCAACAATAACTGATCCATAATCTCTGTCTTCCAGCCACTTGGTACCTTGGAAAGCATTTAGACCTATTGTTGTAATAGTTGAAGGCAATCCTTCCACCATAACCTCAATATCTTCTTCATCCGACACATAAAAATCTTCAAGTTGATAACATCCGCTAAACGCATCATTCCCAATAGAATTGAGCGTGTAATATGGGCTAGATTCATTTGTCTTGAAATATATCTCCCTAAGGGATGTACATCCTGAAAATGCATTTTCCCTAATATCTTGAATGCTGGTATCCATACGAACTATTTCGATTGAAGCACAGTTCAGGAACATATTAGCAACAATATACTCATCTTTTTCAATAATTTCCACTTCTTTTATTTTAGATGGGGGATAGCCTTGAAAGATGTCAATGAGGGGTTTTGAAGAAGATACGGAAAACTTATTTAAGTTTGCCCCACCATTATTATAAACATATGCTAAATCAAAATTTGATATAGGAACGGTGTTGTTAATGACTCTCAAGGTTATGTTGTTAAGTTGTGTTGCCCCTGAGAAAGCATCCCGTTCAAATTCAACAGAAGACTCAAAAGTAACTTGAAGGACTCTTGGGTCAAAGATGAAATCTGCCATTCTGGATACATTGTATTCATCGTCAGAAAAATAAGTCAGGACTGAAGAAGGCACTGTAACAAATTCACTGTTTCCAAGATACTGAACTAATTTAATACTTGTTCCATCAAAAACAAACGACCAGTCTCCATCGACGGAAACATTTTCTATATCGATAAGTTTTCCTTGATCATACAATTGGTGCCAGTTTTCATTAGCCCAAGAACTTCCGGAAGCATATCTTGAGACATCTGGAACATATACTTTTAGGAAAGAATAGGAACTGTCCTTTCTGAAAAATACATCTTTACCTAAATTAATAGGTGACACTGTATCAAAGTAAACCTGTGCTAATTTAACATTATTTGCAAAAGCCCCATCCCCAATGGAAGTAACTGAAGAAGGTATTTGAACGACGGTAAGCGAACTACATCCAAAAAATGCGTTTTTACCTATGGAAATAACACCCTCGGGAATCGTGATGTTTTCAAGAGAAGTGTTTCCATAAAAAGCAAAGTCCCCTATGCTTTCCATTTCTGTACCAGCTTTAAAAGTGACATTGGTAAGGGAAGTACATCCGTTAAAAGCATTCGTAGTGACAGATCTAACGAAAGCGGGTATTTCAACCGAAACTAACGAAGTGCAGTTTTCAAACGCATTATTAGCTATTTCTGTTAACGTGTTGGGCAATTCTATTGAAATCAATCCTGCTGCAAGAGTTGGATTAGAATATAAAGCACGGTATCCTATGCCTATTACTGGCAAATTATTATAGTAATTGGGAATCCTTACATTCGATAAAGAACTCTCAACATTAGCCATCGATGATACAATGTATCCGGTTCCTAGATCATTTAGAGTGAATGTTATTCCTGGAGTTGGATTGACTGTCGCACTTTCCCATTTAGCGTACACTGTATAGTCTGATGAAAGAGGCTGATATGCTTTCCCTCCCTGAGTGTCCCACCTTGTCTCAAATTCTGGTTCGTTATACCACCCTAAAAATACAAATCCAGACCAGGTAGGAGATTGGGGAATTGCCGGAACAGTACCATATTGCGCTACAAAGTCCGCTGGCTCTCCAAAGACATTCTCAGGGTTTGTTGAAACATTAAATGTGACGGTGTATTGATTAATTAAATATCTAGCAGCAAAATCGCTGTCTTCTCCAAATACATGCACCATCTGACCTGGCAAAGCAATAGACTTTACGTTAAGTGGCAAATTATTTGCCGCTACATCTATCCACCCTACGCTTTCATCCATCAGCATGCTACCACACGAGTTCTTCCAGGACTCAGTTCCGAGTCCAGGATTTACTGGAGGATTTTCTCTATAAATCTCATCCTTAAATAAAATTAGTTTACCTTCTGTGTAGTAATGTGTACCTGTTTTTGTGGTGTTGTTGTTTGTTATAACCCAATAAGAGACATCGTTTACAATCTTACGCTCAATTGAATACCTGGCTGTATTCCAACCAGTAAATGTGTACCCTGTTCTAATAGGATCTAATACATTTCCTCCGCTTCCGAAAGTGTAGTAATCATTAAAACTTTCAGTAGTAGAAAAGTTCTCTAACTTTTGAGTTTCATCATATCTGTTCGAAACTGTAAGAATGTAACTCTTAATGGAATAAACAGGCTCCAAAGTAATGCTTTGCGTAATTGGATTCATACTTCCGCCGATCGGAATTACAACCCTCCAACCAGTAAACGAGTATCCTTCTTTTTCTGGGCGTGAAATTCCTAATCCGTTAAATATTGTTTCCGCATTTGACCCATATTGTACCGATGGCTCCTCATGAAGCACTTGATTGAAAGCGTCCCTCCAAGTAACCTCAAATGTTTTAAACACAAACACAGCGTTAAAAGTCATATTTGAAGTAACTGGTTGTTCTATCGGAATTTCTGGCTCCCATCTAACAAAAATTTTGCCGACGCCATCAAGGTAATTTTCTATATATTCTTGAGAAGGAAGTTCCCTTGCTGAGTTGTATTCAATGTCTGTAGAATAAGTGTACTGAGCATCTACAACATAATCCACCTTGTAAACAAGTTTTACATATTGAGGTCTAACAAACAAATTTTCACTGATTTGCGTATTATTCCAGAAGTTCATGCCTGCCTCATCAGTGAATACTCCTCCTTCATATAAAAACCATTTAGCTGAATGGCCTAATTTTTCCGGAATAGCCGGCAATGATGTCACTTTACCACCATCCACTATGGAATAAAGGCCCCCTGAAACCAAACTTCCATACTCATCTTGGAATTGAACTTCCCATATGTTAAGCCAATTTGCGTATAAGTTAATGGAAGTTTCCTGTTTTATTAAATTGGTATCTAAATCCCATTCTGAGGAAAGTATTTCATCCGAATACCATCCTTCAAACTGATGTCCTTCGTAAGAAGGAATAGGTTGAGACAAAGCAATTAAACTATCATATAAACCGGCCAAAGAATAGTAGTTTAACCCAGTATCTTCATTAACATAATTACCCCTTGGATATACGTTAATGTTTACCGTTTTGGGTTCATAAAGTGGATAAACTTTTAAATTCCCCGAAATAAATGCATAATCTTCCCTCCATCCGACAAAGTTATACCCTGTCTTTAAAGGACTTATTCCCGGATCAGTTGCAGCGTTTCCATAATCAATATTTTGAGTTTGAAGTACAGTCCCGTTTTCCGAACAAAACTCTACAGTATAGTTATCTATTGTAAAAATAGCCACAACTTTCAAATCGCTTATTACCGGATTAAAAGCAGCATCATCTATATCCCAGGTGGAAGAATATCCCGTAATCCTGGGAGATTCTGGTTTTGTTATATTTCTGTTTTCTCTGACAGGAAACCTTGAGTAAACTTTATACTCAACATCCTCCCCACCCTCGTTGTATTCCTTTGTTTCGGTAAGATCGGGGAAATACGAAGAAAAATCTGGATCAATCAAGAAAAACACTTGGTACTCTCGAATCCATTTTGCGTATAGTGTAATGTCCTTATCGACTGTTGTAAGAGAAAAGTTCCATTCGACAGTGCACCCTATATCCTTATACCAACCATCGAAAGAATACCCTGCTCTAATAGGATCTTCCGCTGGCTCATCTATTACATTCCCATGTATGACATTTTCCAAAGAATAATAAATTGGGGTAGTGGTTTCATAGTTAACATTAAAGTTAATATCATATTCTTTGCTGATATATACCGCTTGTACAGTCAAATTGCTCACTATATTGTTGTATGATACATTCCATGTCCCTGAGTATCTAGTGTTGTTTATAAAGTTTGGAGGATTAATCGAGTTAATTTCCCCTGAATATGCTGGGTCGGTACTCATGTCCGTTCCATAAGGCACATTGTTAAAAGAACGTAGTCTCTGAAGAGTAATGCCATCCGTATCCATATAGCAAAAAACAACTTGGAACGTTTTTATTGTGTATACACTTTGAGTTGTAATGTTTGACTGAACATTTGTAAAAACTAACCTGTCCCAGGCCCCTACCTTGCCCTCTATTTCGGGCACAGATGGGACACTACTTAGTGTCTCTCCCGATTTAACATATCGAATAATTGGTGTAAGGTCATCTCCCTCGGTAGGGAAAAAAGTAACTGTATAAAGCTTTGCCCATTTAGCATAGAGAACTGTGTCTGAGGTTATTTTATCAACACTGAAATTCCATCTGTTATTGAAGGTTCTTTCTTTATACCAACCATCAAAAGCATATCCTGCACGTACTGGGTCCGCGGGCAGAGTCGCCGTTCCATAGCTGGGAACCTCTTGTTCCTCGATTTCTTGGTTACCTTCCCCAGTGTCAAAAGAGAGGGTATATTTTACCGATGAACTTACAACATCGCTTACAGAAACAGTAAAAACGGTTTGTTTCCCTTTGTATTCTATTACAACTGAGAGACTTTCCTTAGGCTTATCACTCTTAAAATTCATTACCACTATATCTTGGCGAATATCTGTGAGAGCAACTGTAGATTCTACCCCATCGGTTCTTTTTATTATTATTTTTATGCCCGACAAATCTATTTCATCGCCAATATAGTAAGTAGTTTTATAATCGCTCGAGGGATCAATAGAAATGCTCTCGACACTAACCTCAGAACAAGCGGTTAAAAGAATTATCCCCAAAACCGCGAGTATAAGTATCAGTGAAACCGAAAGCTTTTTTAACATGTGGTAAACTCCATTAAAAAGGTCAAAATATATGTATAAGGCGCACGCACCCTTATTAACATAGTAATTATATATAATAGAGGCTGAAAAATCAACATATATTAGAGGCAGAATGAGTGTATACCTGGTGAATTTTAATAAAACACAAAATAATAAATATCATATTTTACTTTTATGATAAGACTTTTTTGCTCAATAAGCATCCCTCCATTTTCTTTCCACGCTGAAAAGTACAACACTTCCTACGAGAAACTAACTAAATATCTCAATTAATTAGAACTCTGCCAAATAAATTTTTTGGGAAATCGACTCATCGTTTTCAAATTTTTATTCTAAAGCGTTTAATCTCAAGTTGTTTTATTTCACCATTTTTTGTATCATTATAAAAAAGTGGGATAATTGATTGTTACTTAAGAGACCTTCAAAAAAACAGATAGACGAGTTAATAACACTGCATAAAACTTGCTTTAATGATGGAGACTTCTACATAGATTTTTTTATGAAGAATAAGCTCAAGAAGGCAGACTGCTTTGTAAAAATTGAAATGGACGGAACAATATCTGGTGCCTTGTACGCAAGACCAACAAGGTTCAAAAGTTTTAATCAAATTATAAAAATCCCATTTATTACCGGAGTGGCAACTCATCCGCAATTCCGCAACCGGGGCATTGCCTCCTTTTTACTTAATGAGGCTTGCGATTACTACACAAGGAAAAATTTGCCCTATGTCATGCTGTACCCCTTCAACCATGACTTTTATAGAAAGCAAAAATTCCAAACTGTAAATTATTTTTATAGACCATTCGATAAATTCTCAAACGAAGAAAATCCTCTTAATTTTGACAATCTAGTGGAGAAATTTAATTGTATTTTTCCTAAAAATTTTACGGCAGAAAAACTAAGTATTACGGATTTCTATGCTTGTAAAAAAATTTATGATCGTTCTTTAAAAACCGAACCGTTTTTCCAAATTCGGACAAAATCATACTTCAAGATGCTTTTGACGGAACATTTACTAGACGGCGGTTCGGGAATACTTATTAGATACTTTGGGCAACCATACAGCTATTTATTGTTTTCCGATGAGGGGATTAGGGAGATGCTTTTTCCCCTAAAATTGTCTGATGATATATTCTCTCTATTCTCAGAAATTATACCCTCTCTTGAATGCCCCATTAACTTCCGTAGCCGCTCAAAGGATGATATTTTTAACCCCGTTATCTCCTCCGATTTAGAGTACTGTATGGCCAGAATCTGCAACATAAATAAAGCATTTAAAATCGCAAGTTATGACAAAAGTTGCGAAAAAAAATTGTGTTTTAACCTTGATGACACTTTTATAAAAATATTTGTAAGAAACAAAAAAGCATTTTCTGTAAAGCTTTTTAAACCAAAGGACCTTCCAAGAGAATTAAGTGATGTTAAGGATAAGAATTTTATTTATATTCCTACCACAAAAGAAGAGTTAGTCGCAGGTTTGCTTGGCAATGTAAACTTTAATCCGCTTTATAAAAACATATTTTATGTGTATAATATTTTAATGTATGAAAAGTATTAAGGAGATTGGGAATGGCTAGAGAGATTAATTTAAAGCGTGAAAACAAAATTTTATGGATTGTGATTGCATCCATTCTATTGGTTGTTTTATCCTCCAGTTTAATTCTTTTTTCTGTATATTATTTCAACAACTATAGTAAGAACCCTACAGTATCTTCATCCGCACAAAATATTATCCTACTTATCGGCGATGGGATGGGAGAAAAACATATTGAAGTTGCAAAACTTTACGAAGGAAAAGAATTAACTATGACCTCAAAGTTTGGCTCATCAGGAGAGCTTATTACTAGGTCTCTTACACCTGGAGCGACGGACAGCGCTGCTGCAGCTACTGCTATGGCAACTGGAAAAAAGGTTGGGAACGGAAGAATCGGTTATTATTCTGGTTCAAATTTAAAAAACTTTGCCGAGTATTCTCAAGAATTATATAAAAAAACCGGGGTTGTCACCACAAAATCAGTTACAGATGCTACCCCTGCCGCATTCTCTTCACACGTAAAAAAACGTAGTCAACAAGAGGAGATCGCCCTTCAACAGATTAGAAATTCAAACCTAGATGTATTATTTGGATTGGGACAGTCTTTTTTCTCACAGTATGAAGAGGAAATTGATAATGAAACTAGAGATTATTGTGTGAGTTTCTCCGAACTAGCTCAAACTCAAAAGGAAAAAGTTTTTTGTATACTTCCAGATGACGGGATCAGCACTATTGGAAACGACAGAACACTTGCTGTACTGACTGATAAAGCATTGGATATTTTAAGCAAAGATAATGATCAAGGTTTTTTCCTAATGGTCGAGGGAGCCAAAATTGATACTGCTAGCCACGAAAACAATATCCAATCCATGATTAATGAACTTACCGCATTTGATGATGCGGTTGCTGTTGCTCTGAATTTCGCTTCCTCAAACCCAAACACCACAGTATTAGTGGTTGCTGACCATGAAACAGGTCGCATAAAAATTCCGGCTAACCCCGAAGCCCAGGATATTTCGGATGACTGGTATAGCACGAAGAATCACACTATCAGAAATGTACCTTACTATATTTATGGGCCAGGGACAGGTGAGCTTCCCTCAATAATAGATAACAGTGATATATTTGCAGTAATGTGCCAACTATTTGGAATAAATTCTTTATGATTGAGGGATAATATGAAAGATAATTTAATTATTAATGCACAAAAATGGGCTGTAAAACTGGGTTTTTCAGAAGAATGGTTAGCAAAAATTGCCGAGTTCACACCAGCCGCTGAATTAGTACCTTTTGATCCTAAAAACAAAGTGCTTTTTGAAAAGAAAGACATGATGCTAAACCTAGTCTGCTATTTAAACTATTGTGATCTCGCTGAGAAATTCTACCAGGAAAAAGGCATATCTGAGAGAATTTTAATTGACACACTATTGGATATTAGGATATGGGCTTATAGATACAAGGAAATCTTCGGGGGATACGGAGTAAAAGAGATTAACTGGCTACATAATAACATTGAATGCAATTTATTCAGGATAGGCAGATTGCAGTATAAATTTGGAAAATCTATGCTTTTTTCCTTCAAATACCGAATGAAACTAGCAGAAAACATTTTAGAAATCCATATCCCCAGAGGAGATAAACTTCAGTTTAGTGAATGTATAGAATCTTTTAAAGAGGCAAAGATTTTCTTCGCCACTTTCTTTCCAGAATACAAATATAGACATATTACTTGTGGTTCATGGATGCTGGACAATAAGGTTCTTCCTAAAATATTGTCTCCCGAATCAAATATTATTTCCTTTCAGAATGCTTTTAATGTTCTTGTTACAGTCCCGTCAAGAGACTGCATTCGATTTGTTTTTGGAGAACACAAAAACAAAAAGAATCTTGATGATTTTGAGCCAAAGAATTCCTTCCAAGCAAAGCTAAAAGAGCATATTTGCTCGGGCAAACATAATTACATTGGCTATGGTTTATTAAAGGAAGATTTCAAACATTAATGATTAATATATGTTTTCTATCCCCGACTCATAATAAAATGGGCCGGTTTCCACATATTATTTTTAGAGAGGTTTTATGAAAGAGTTGTTAAATATTACAATTGGGAAGATGCTTGAACAAGTTGCAAGGAAATACCCCACTCGGCCGGCAGTAAAATATATAGAAATGAATTTTTCTCGCACATACTATGAGTTCAACAAGGAAGTTGATGAATATGCAAGAGGTCTTCTAGGTATGGGGTTAAAAAAAGGAGACCATGTGGCTGTTTGGGCCACAAACTACCCTGAATGGCTTGTTTTAATGTTCGCTACTGCACGTGTAGGTATTATATTAGTAACTGTCAATACCAACTATAAGGAGAGTGAGCTTGAATATATTCTATATCAGTCTGACAGCAAAGCTCTTTTCATTTGTGATGGAATAAAAGATATTGATTGCGAAAAGATTATTTTTAATCTATGCCCTGAGATTAAAACCTGTGAACTAGGAAAATTAAAATCTCATAAACTTCCCATGTTAAAAATGGTTATTTCATTTGATAATTGGTATAAAGGTTTATACAACTGGACACAAATTCCTTCTTACGGAGTGTTAATCGATAATAAGAGCTATAAAGAGTCACAAAAAAAAGTAAAACCTGATGATGTAATTAACATGCAGTATACTTCTGGAACCACAGGCTTTCCAAAGGGAGTTATGCTAACCCATTATAACCTTGTAAACAATGGAATGGCTATTGGGGATTGCATGAAATTTACATATCGAGATCGACTCTGTATTCCCGTACCCTTCTTTCACTGTTTTGGAATGGTGCTTGCAGTGCTTGCAAGCGTTACTCATGGAGCAACAATGATTCCTTTGCTGTGGTATACACCGATGAAAGTTATGCACGCGATTGAATATGAGCGTTGTACCGCTGTGCATGGAGTTCCAACAATGTTTATAAAAATCCTTGAGCATCGTGATTTCTCAAAGTATGATTTTTCCTCTCTTAGAACAGGCATAATGGCTGGTTCCCCCTGCCCTCCCGAGATTATGCAACGCGTTATTGAGAAAATGAATATGAAAGAGATTACTATCACTTATGGACAAACCGAAGCATCTCCCGCTTGTACAATGACCACCACAGAGGATCCTTTTGATCTTAAGGTGAACTCCGTTGGAAAACAAATTCCTCACATTGAGACAAAAATTGTCGATCCAGAAACCAATGTTGATCTCCCTAACGGAACCCCTGGAGAATTACTTGTCCGTGGATATAATATCATGAAAGGATACTATAAAATGCCCGAAGCCACCGCTGCAGCAATTGACAAAGACGGCTGGCTTCATACTGGAGATCTTGCAGTAAGAGACAACAATGGTTATTACAAGATCACTGGAAGAATAAAAGATATGATAATTAGAGGGGGAGAGAATATATTCCCCAAAGAAATCGAGGACTTTCTATATTCTCACCCAGATATCGTAGATTCTCAGGTTGTAGCTGTTCCATCCCAAAAGTATGGGGAGGAGGCATATGCTTTCGTGATTAAACGACAGAATTCAAAATTAACCGCGGAAGACATAAAGAAATATATAGCGGACAATATGGCAAGGCACAAAATTCCTTCCTATATTGAATTTATTGATGAGTTCCCAACTACAGGAAGTGGAAAAATTCAAAAGTTTAAACTTAGAGAGATGGCACGAAAAACCTTGGGAAGAGAAAACGATTCTTTCAAATTTGTGGACAAGGACTGATAATTATCAATAATCCCTTTACTAATTTCAAACAAAACATCTTAACTTTTTCGCTAAACAGTTTTGCATGCAAGAACCCAACTTTATGTGATTGCTCACTTATTTCGAAGTAAATAATGGATTAGTCGATTTAGATTGGTTTTTCAATATATACCATTGCAGTATCTTTCGGCAACTCATTTAGTACCCTTCCATCTATTTCATTCTTCAAATATTTGGGTAAAAATAGAGAGCTTTCAGATAAATTCACAATAGTTTTTAGATTTCCCCTGTCAATATATAGTATCTTTCCTTCACTACGCATAGATATATCAGAATCAATAAAACAACCCTTATATCTCTTCCTTAAGTCTCCAAGATTTCTGTAGTGTGAAACAATATCAATATCCCCTCCGGTAGTTGGAAATGTGCCTCTATTCATTGGATCTTCAAAACCTTGCATACCGGTTTCATCGCCATAATACACACTTGGAACCCCAGGTAAAACATATTGAAGAATTGATGCAATTTTTAAAAGATCTTTACCTCTTTTGTACTCTTCGGGATTCAAACGATAAATACTTCTTGAAAACTTCGTCTTTGGAGGATTATTTATACCAAGTTCAGTGAGGATACGAATGGTATCGTGTGAACCAAGTAGCGTCATGCATGAATTTAATACACATTTGGGGTAATTTTCACAAATATCATAAACTGAGTTGATGAAACTCTCTATATGTTTTTCTTTTAGTAACTCAATTATTGAATTTCTAAATGGATAATTCATAACCCCATCTAATTGGTTCCCTAACAAATATTTTCTCTTTTCTCCATAACTTTCTTTCGTGCTAGCATCTTCCCACACCTCCCCGATAACTGAGACCTCATCTCCATTATCTTTACAAGACTTACGTATTTTTTCTACAAATGCCGAGGAAAGTTCGTCAACAACATCTAACCTCCACCCCTTAATTCCCGTTTTTGTCCATTTTTCTATAACCCCTCCCTTGCCTGCTATCATATCCTGGAACTGATTCGAATTTCTCTTTATGGTTGGGACTACAGTAACCCCCCACCAACATTCATATAGGTCGGGCCATTCATAAAAAGTATACCAATCATAGTATGGACTTTGCTTTGATTGATACGCCCCGATGCTTGTATAATGATTTAACTTGTTAAAATAAATACTATCAGAGCCGGTATGGTTAAATACTCCGTCCAAAATAATACCTATGTCATTTCTTTTGCATTGCTCAATGAGTTCCTTGAATTCATCCTCATCCCCAAAAAGAGGATCTATCTTAAAATAATCTCCTGTGTCATATCGATGATTGCTTGAGCTCTCAAAAATAGGCGAAAGGTAAATAGAGGTAATCCCTAAAGATTTCAAATAGGCAAGCTTGGAAATAATCCCCTTGATATTACCTCCATAAAAGTCATCTGCTCGATAACCACTTTGATCTCCAATGGAGAGATTTTGGTACCATGACTTGAACACTCCCCGGATTGGCCTTTTATCGTCCTCCTTTCTACAGAAACGATCTGGGAAAATATGGTAAATTATTCCACCTTTAATCCATTCTGGGGTTTTAAAGTCACATTTAAAAACTGTTAATTGCCATTCAGGAAGCCAGTCTCCAATAAGAGCCTTTCCATCCCTTCCTCTTCCGACAAAAATAGTGCCTTCGTAGGTATATATTTCAAAACGATAATAGTATATGCCCGGATTATCTGCGGAAAAAGCACAAACAAATATATTATCTTCTTTGTCTTCTCCTAAAAATTTTAATGGAATAGTCCTTACAATACTCTCTTTTCTCAGGACTAAGCTCGCTCCAATAATTGATATAGATTTATTGATTGGAAACTTAATGCTTATAAGTTCTCTTTCAGAAACAGCCCCAAAAGGTTTTTTATATTCTGTTTTTCTAGAATCAAAAGAAAGCATGGTCACCTTTTAGAAATTTTTCGTAAGTAAGATTTATTTATTAGAACCTCGGTATTAACATAGTGTTTTAGAGATATAACTGGCTTATATGGAAAACAAATTCTATACCATAAGATATATAAATTTTGTTCTTAGTTATATTATTCAAGGTTCTCAAGAAAGCTTTCAAAAACACACAACAAATATCTATCTATCTTTATCTAATCTCCAGATTTTTGTTGCGTATTCCTCAACACTCCTATCTGCGGCAAAAAATCCCGATCTTGCTGTGTTTTTCAGGGACATCCGTTGAAATCTATATTTATCTTTATATGCAATATCAACAGCATCCTGTGCATTTACATAACTGTCAAAGTCAGCTAGTACGAAATATGGGTCAGCTTGGCCACATTTCCCTAGCGTCATACTATCTGCAATTTCTCCGAATTTAACCCCACATAGACCCTCTCTAAGTAGCGCTATGATATTTCTTATCCGCTCATCATGGGAGTAGTATTCTGTTGGATTATATATTGGGCGTAGCTTATCCACCTCATCGGCAAAGAGGCCGAAGATAAATATGTTTTCATCCCCAACTCTTTCATGAATTTCTACGTTAGCTCCATCCATTGTCCCTATTGTAACTGCTCCATTTATCATGAATTTCATATTTCCAGTTCCTGAGGCTTCCTTACCTGCTGTAGAAATCTGTTCACTGATTTCAGCGGCTGGCATAATAATTTCGGCTAAACTGACCCTGTAGTTTTCTAGAAATACTACCTTGATTTTTCCGTTAATCTGAGGGTCATTATTAACCATTTCTCCAATCATGTATATAAGTCGGATAATAAGTTTAGCCATGTAATAAGAACTAGCTGCTTTTGCTCCAAAAATAAAGGTCCTAGGAGTTATATCCAAGTTTGGATTTTCTTTAAGCCTTAAATACAAGTTTAAAATATTAAAAGCATTTAGTAATTGCCGTTTGTACTCATGCAATCTTTTTACTTGGACATCAAATATACTACTTGGGTCAACAGTTACGCCATTTGATTTAGATATATATTCAGCAAGCCTCTGTTTGTTTTTATATTTTATTTCCTTCCATCTATCTAAAACATCGTGATCTCCTTGAAATTTTTCTAATTTCTCCAAATGGCTTGCATCTGTAAGGAATTTGCTCCCAATCAATTCAGTTATAAAATCACTGAGTAAGGGATTGGCTTCAGCAAGCCATCTCCGGTGTGTAATTCCGTTTGTAACATTCATAAATTTTTCAGGAGAAATCTTGTAATAGTCTGCAAATATGGTTTTTTTCAAAATTTCTGTGTGCAAGGCAGATACTCCATTAACAGTATGAGAAGAAGCCAAACACAAATTTGCCATCCTTATTTCACCATCGGACATTATAGCATTACTTGAAATTCTCTCCCAGTCCCCAGGAAAAGCATTCCATAAATTAGTACAACATCTTTGATTAATTTCTTTTACAATTTGATGAATCCTTGGCAAAAGGGAAGAAAACAAGTTTTCAGGCCATGTCTCAAGAGCTTCTTGCATTACTGTGTGATTAGTATAACTTACTGTTTCTGTTACTATTTTCCAGGCATCCTCCCATGAATACCCGTAATCGTCCAAAAAAATTCTCATTAACTCAGGGATACAAAGTGTGGGATGGGTATCATTTATATGAATTGCAACTTTGCTAGAAAAGGAATCTAAGGATCCATTGTATTTTAGATGCTTATTGATGATACTCTGAATACTAGCTGAAACAAAGAAATACTGCTGCTTCAATCGAAGGCTTTTGCCTTCATAGTGATTGTCTGCGGGGTATAATACTTTAGATATAGCCTCAGCAATCGCCTTAGCTTCTATTGCTTTAAGGTATTCTCCCCGAGAAAACAAAGACATATCCAATTGAACTGGGGCCGTTGCACTCCACAATCTCAATACATTTACTGCATCACTATTGTATCCGCTAACATTAACATCATAAGGAACCCCAATAACCTCGGTAGCACCTTTATGTTCAATCTTTAATTTTCCATCTTCCCATTTTTCCTCTATATATCCTCCAAACTTAACAGAACAATGCTCACTTCGAGCATTGAACCACACATCCCCTTCCTTAAGCCATTCGTCGGGCATTTCCATTTGCCACCCGTCAATAATCTTTTGACTAAATATACCGTAATCGTATCTTAAGCAAAATCCACTGGCAACATAATTCCTTGCCGTTAAGCTGTCCAGGTATGCTGCAGCCAATCTTCCCAAGCCCCCGTTCCCGAGCCCGGCATCTGGTTCAATGTCCATCAGCTTTTCAATACTGAACCCCATATCAGATACACAATCAGTGGCAAGGTCAAGAATGCCTAAATTGTATAAATGATTCTTAAGAGATCTTCCCAAAAGAAACTCCATCGACATGTAATAAACTTGCTTAAGTCCTTTTTTCCTTACTTTAGCCTTAAAATCGACTCTTTTTTCTGTAAGAATATCTTTTACCACCATGCATAAAGCTCTATACATAATGTTATCTGAAGCCTCTTTGTATTTTAAACCAAAGTTTATCGCGAGCTTATTTTCCAAAAGCTCTCTAAATTCCATTTTGTTAATTTTAGCCATCATTACTCCTAGTATGCTCGCATAAATTTATAAGCCGTTTCCATTGCCTATATGCGTTATAATTATAATGTTTCGTACATATTTATGTATTGTTTTGCAGATTTTCTCCAAGAAAAATCTTTCCCCATAGCATTTCTTTTAATCGTTTCAAAGCCTTTCTTATCATTGTAATACAAGGATACTGCTCTATTCACGGCATCTAGCATATCACAAGCATCAAAAGTTTTAAAAGTAAAACCAACTCCTAACCCAGTAGTAGGATTATATGGTTCGACGGAATCCCTAAGCCCCCCTGTTTCTCTTACAATCGGAATTGATCCATATCTCATTGCTATCATTTGAGACAATCCACAGGGTTCAAATTTAGAGGGCATCAGGAACAAGTCTGAAGCAGCGTAAATTTTGCTTGCCATATCTGCTGAGAACGATATCGCCGCATTTAGTTTTGTCGGATATTGCTTCTCCATTTCTTTAATTGCATTTTCATATTTCCAGTCACCTGTACCTAAAATTACAAGTTGTACATCCAAAGATAAAATCTCATGTATAACTCTTAGAACTAGATCGATCCCCTTTTGACCGGTCAATCTTCCAACCATCCCAATCATAGGTTTATCGGCATTTTCTGGGAGGCCAATCATCTTTTGCAAAGCAATTTTGTTTTTTACTTTATTCGCAGGATCTTTACACGAAAAGTTGGTAAAAAGTGCTCTGTCAGTTTCCGGATTATATAATTCTGTATCAATACCATTCAGTATTCCGATGATTTTATACTGCCTTTCTCTCAAAATAAATTCCAAACCATAAGAAAAATAAGGATCTAAAATTTCAGCGGCATAAGATGGAGATACTGTAACTACCTTGTTTGACGCCTCAATTCCTCCTTTTAGCATGTTAGCATCTCCTCTATATTCAACCAAAGGCGAATTCTTCTCGGGTATCCCAAAAACGTTATCGATAACATATTTGTCCATTCTACCCTGGAATTCGATGTTATGAATAGCCTGAACTGTTTTTATTTTTGAATATACTGTTTCATTTCTGTAAAAACTATCCAACATTACTGGAATAAGTGAGGTTTGCCAATCGTTACAATGTATTATATCTGGAGTAAATTTCATCAAAGGAATCAACTCTAAAACAGCTTTTGAGAAAAAAGCAAATCTTTCCCCATCATCAAAATGTCCGTATAATCCCTTCCTTTTAAAGTAGTATTCGTTGTCTACAAAAAAGAATGAGACTCCTTTTTGAACATACTGAAAAAGCCCCGCATATTGCCTACGCCAGCCGAGAGGAACTGTAGTTGCCCCCAAGAAGCGCATATGACTTTTGAAGCTATTTGGAATATCTTCATAATATGGTAGAACCACCGATACTTCAATTTTCTCTTCTGCAAGTGCTACTGGCAGTGCCGCTGATACATCCCCAAGTCCGCCAGTTCTAATAAAAGGACCTGCCTCGGAAGTTGCGTATAAAACCTTCATTTTTCCTCCTTTGCATAGTTTTTTTAAAACATGCTTTTAGAATGTTAATTAAACTCTATAGTAAAGTATTTTTTTTCAAGAAAATGTTATACGGTTTTATTCTTTACAACAACTATTGGATAAGTGCTAAAACCCTTTAATTCTCTATTCTCTTTTACAGATACCTTTTTATCTGTAATAACATACGAAAGTTGGCTTCCATCCATTATGACGCCATCCTCCATGATAATACAGTTTTTTATAATTGCACCTTCTGCAACCTTAACATTACGAAATAGTATGCTATTTTCAACAATTCCATTTATTGTACAACCATCTGCAATCAGTGAATTCTTTACTAGAGCTTTATCTCCATACATTGTTGGGACACTATCCTTAACCTTGGTAAATATCTTTCTTGCCCCACCAAAAAGCTGTTCCCTTATTGAGATGTCTAGTAGTCTCATGCTTTCAGCGTAATAAGTTTTCACATCATCGATAATGGCGGCATAATCCATAATCTCATATGCATTAAGTTTTCCCTCCGGAACTAACTTAAAAAGAATATCCGTTTCGAAGTCAACCAAACCTCTCGCATAGGCTTGGTCTATCCATTTCATTATTATTTCCTTGGCAACGACATATATGCTTAAGGAAACCATCTTATAGTCAGAAGAAGGAACCTCAACCGAATACATATCCGTAACAGTACCTTTTTCGTTTTTTGCCACTATTACTCTTTTGCTCGAGTTAACACATTGCGCCTCATGACATAATATCGTGAGATCTGCCCCAGATGAAATATGATTTTCAAGTACTTTACCGAAATCAATATTCGCTGCGACATTTCCATTACTTATAATTACATAATCCTCCGGAGCTTTTTCTATGAAGTCTAATATGGTGTATAAAGCTTCAATTTTTCCCTTGTAAACCTCCTTGGAAGTATTTAATACAAAAGGTGGAAATACGGCAATACCACTGTTTTTTCTGTTTAGATCCCAATCGCGTCCCATTCTTATATGGTCCATCAAGGAAGAATAATTATTCCTGGTAATGATTCCTATCCTAGTAACACCCGAGTTTACAAAACTCGATAACGAAAAATCTATTAGTCGATACCTTCCACCGAAAGGCATAGATGTGGTAGTTCTATGAATTGTCAAATCATTGAATTTGTTTTCGTTTCCACTTGCAAACAAAACTGCCATCATTTTATTGTTCATTTTCTATCCTCCTATTTTCCAACCATTTCGCCGGCGGCAACAATTGTTCCTTTTGATACCTGTGTTCTTGGACCAACAACGGCAATTTTCCATTCTCCTGCAGTTGCGGAGAGTTGATGCTCCCCAATCTTACAGTTTTCCAAAATCTCTGCTCCCCACCCAATAATCGAATGTCTTACCTCTGTACCTGCCCTGATAATGCTATTTGGCATTATAACGCTGTCAAATATTTTGGCACCTTTTTCTATTACGACTCCGGTGGATATAACAGAATTGTATATCTCCCCATTAATCTCTCCCCCTTCTGAAACAACTGAGTTGAAAAGATGGGAATCAGGTCCGGCATAGTGTGGAGGTTCTGCCGCATTTCTAGCATAAATAATCCAACTCCTATCGTATAAATTTAATCCACTCTCAGGCTTAAGTAAGTCCATATTAGCTTCCCAAAGGGAAGAAATTGTCCCAACATCCTTCCAATAGCCACTAAAATCATACGTGTACATTTTTTGCCCATCATTTAACATATTTGGTATGATATTTTTACCAAAATCGTTAAAACTTGTTTTATCTTCTTCATCTTTAATCAAGTATTCCTTGAGTTTTGCCCAAGTGAAAATATATATTCCCATACTGGCTTTGGTAGATTTAGGCTTTTTAGGTTTTTCCTCAAATTCCGTTATCCTTCCGTCTTTATCTGCATTCATAATTCCAAAACGAGAAGCTTCTTCCAAGGGAACATTTAACACGGCTATAGTACAATCAGCACCCTTTGATATATGTTCTTTTAGCATCTTACTATAATTCATTTTGTAAATATGGTCACCAGATAAAATAAGGACATATTGAGGAGAATATCTATCTAAAAAGTTAATATTTTGATAAATTGCATTTGCCGTCCCTTTGTACCATTCTCCCGATTTAGCTGTTTGATAAGGTGGTAAGACAAAAGCACCACCTTCTAAACGGTCAAAATCCCAAGGTTGACCATTTCCAATATATTGATTTAATTCAAAGGGTTGATACTGTGTAAGTACTCCGATTGTATCAATATCCGAATTTATCGTATTGGATAAAGTAAAATCAATGATCCTATACTTCCCTCCAAAAGGAACTGCTGGTTTTGCTACCTCTTTTGTAAGCACTCCCAACCTTGTACCCTGTCCGCCAGCTAATAACATGGCCACGCATTGTTTGTTACCAGGCATAATTACCCTCCTATTTTTATATTATTTTTACTTATTATTTTTTTTTAAATAAATTGCAGAATTTCCCTCAATATCTATTGATAAGCTCTGCTGGAACCCATGCATAGGAATAGCTTTAGTACTATATTCTTTCTGTACCCTTGATTTTCCGCCGTAATCTAGATCATTAGAGTTAATAATTACCTCATAATTCCCAGAATCGGGAACTCCAAAGGAATAATTTTCCCTTTTAACATCAGAAAAATGAACTAGTACAATTATTTTCTCTTTTTGTTTTGACTCTCTATAAAAAACAAAGACATTCTGAATATTATCATCCACAACAATCCATTTAAAGCCCTCATAAGAGGAATCCTGTTCATACAAAGCTGCGTTTTTTGAATAGGCCATATTCAAATCCCTTACAAACGCTTTTACACCCCTATGTGTTTCATAATCGAGCAAAAACCAATCAATAGGTCTAGTAAAATCCCATTCAATAAACTGAGCTATTTCATTTCCCATAAAGTTTAATTTTTTCCCTGGATAAGCTATTTGATATGCATATAGCACTTTGAGAGCAGAAAATTTATCTTCATAGGATCCGGGAACTTTTCCAATCATGGAACACTTTCCATGAACTACTTCATCATGGGAAAAAGGCAGAATGTAGTTTTCGCTAAAAGCATAAGATATCCCAAAAGTAATCTTGTTATGAGAACCTTTTCTAAAAAACGGATCAATAGAAATGTATTCAAGCAGATCATTCATCCAACCCATATCCCACTTAAAATTGAACCCTAGGCCCCCTATAGAGGGAGGTAATGTAACCATCGGAAAGGCAGTACTTTCTTCGGCGATAGTGATGGTTCCAGGGTACTTTGTCAGAAGAGTGTTATTCATAGATCTCAAGAAAGATACAGCATCAAAGTTATATCTACTTCCATCAGGATTAGGAATCCATTCGCCTTCCTTTCTGTCATAATCTAAATAAAGCATGCTAGCAACAGCATCCATCCTTATTCCATCTATATGGTAATATTCCATCCAAAAACAAGCCGCTGAAATCAAAAAAGACCGTACAGTACCCCTACTATAGTCGAAAACTGCAGTTCCCCAACCCTTGTGCTCAGCCTTATATGGATCACTGTATTCAAATAAAGATGTACCATCGAAACGGTATAAGCCGAACTCATCCTTGGGAAAATGCGAAAATACCAAATCCAATATTACAAAAATACCTTCACTGTGGCATTTATCTACAAAATACATAAAATCGTGAGGAGTACCAAACCTTGAAGTCGGGGCGAAAAACCCTGTGCATTGATAACCCCAACTCATTTCCAACGGATGTTCCGTAACCGGTAAAATTTCAATATGAGTGTATCCCATTTCTTTTACATATGGAATCAAACTATCCGCAAGGTCTCGATAAGAATAATAGTTCCCATCTGAATGCCTCTTCCATGACCCCAAATGAATTTCATAAATGTTTATTGGGGACGAATATGGGTTGTATATCTTTCTTTCCTCTAAAAATTTTGAATCGGTCCATTTGTACCCGTTTATGTCATAAATCTTACTAGCATTTCCCGGAGGTGTTTCGGAATGCACAGCAAAAGGGTCTGCCTTATTTACAATTCTTCCATCAGTGAACTCAACACTGAATTTGTAGTTATCATATCTTTTTAGCCCAGATATAAAGCATTCCCAAATACCCGAGCCAATTAAATTCATTATATTTACTCTACGATCCCATCCATTAAAATCACCTACTAGAGATATGCTTTTTGCATTAGGAGCATAACATCTAAATCGCCAAGCTTTTACACCCTTTTCGATTACATAACTGGGTTTAAATAATTTATAAAGTTCGCAGTTAGTCCCTTCTTTAAAAAGGTATATCGGATAATCGATTGATCTAGCAGACATTTTTCCTCGCAATAACAATAAAAATTTTTTATACTCAGCTCTTCATTTTGCTTATTTTTAAACCAGAAGAAATTTTGAATCTGTAGTGTAATAAACCCTTGTTACGAGCTTCATTTTCTACAAGAACAGAAATCCCTTGAAACGCTGTACTATCCGGAGTGAAACCTAAAAAAGCACTTCCACTCCCTGTCATTACAACCCTTCCATATCCCGAGCGCTCCAAAATCTCCTTAAGAGCATTCGCTTTTGGACAAATATCCAATGCAGCCCTTTCCAAAGAATTAAAAGGAATAAGAAATTTCAAAAAGGAATCAATGCTTCCTGCCTCCCCTCCAATTTCATCATATCTTTTAAAAACTCTTCCGGTATGGAGCACAATACTTCTATCTACAAGCAGACTAACATATAAATCACTAGGAAGCGTTATGGGAGTAATCTTCTCTCCCCTTCCTTGCATTCTAGTGTTCCCACCATAGTACATACAGGGGATATCGCTCCCCACGTTTATTAATATAGAATTAGGTATCTCACCAAGGTTAAATAATGACTTTAAACCCCTCGCAATTCCTGCTGCATCAGCAGACGAACCTCCCAATCCAGCACCGACTGGAATATGCTTTTCTATTACAATATCTACACCAGGTAAGCCATAAATCTCATCGATAAGTCTAACCATCCTCATTGAAACATCATCAGTAAACGATTCCCCGCTTACATAACTCAAATTTTTTTCTGAATCATTTCTTTCGGTTATAATGATTCTGTCGTATATTGGTATATTCGCAACAATGCTATCAAGGTTATGAAATCCAATGTCATCTTTATCCTCTACATTTAGACACAAATTTACTTTTGCTGAAGATAATATCTCTATATCTTTTAACATTTATCCCCTTCCTAATCTTTTCCCCAAAAAAATCATTTTTTCATTATACTAATCTTTATTATTATAAAACACGCGCGAAAGAAAATCAATATGGCAGAAAACCAATAATATATCCCGTAAAATATTCTTGCCCGGTATTTTACGTATCTATGGATACATATTTTACCAAAAGTAACTTCAAAAATGATTCCCTGTTTTTAAACGTATGAATAAAAAATTTAGCCCTTATAAAATACTTTAGGTTTAGCGTAACAGCTTACACAAAAAGCTCTCCATAAATAACATGGGATCGTAGATATCAGCGACTGAACCAATCGCATAAGGAATAAATCAAAATGTCACCGGACTATCAGGCAATTATTTGTCTAACGTCAAATAGCCCAGGTACCCTGAACCCTGGGCTGAAGTGATTAAAGAGCAACAATCATCTCGACTTATTACTATGATAAAGAGCGTCAATAATTATGCAGAGGGTCATTATGAAACTTTCTTTCCCAGAATATATGTCTACACTATAGGCATCTCGGACATTGAATATCCTTTTGCTAATCTGAGCGCAAACAACGCCACCATCATCTTCGCCCGAATAAACAGTGAAATCCCATGCGACTACACCGCCACGGATGAAAAAGGAACCGTATCTTTCCGATTCAACTCTTATTTTCTTTACAAACGCGCTCAGTTTAACTTCTAGTGTTGCTATTTTTTCTTCTTGAGCATCATATATGTCAAATTTTGGGAGAAAGGTAAACAACTTTCTCTTTGCAGTAAATAACGGAGCACCAGAGGGAGTCTCAAGCCAAAATGTCTTCCTTATCTTCAACAAGCTACCATGGCATAGAAATCTTGGATTCCCTTCAGCATCTTTAATCATGAATTTATCTCTGATTGCGAATAAGTTTTGTTTAATAATATATTGGCCCATTCTTGAATATCTCCTTCGCATTTTTTTTATTATAACATTTGGTTATATTTTCCACAAGAACAGATAAAGAACTTCGATGAGATTTTTACTCTGCGTTGCTATAGATACATATCATTAGGTATTTGCTTGACAACGTTGGTCATGGAGGGATTGATTTTTCTCTTTTCTCGTGTTAAAATACAACTATGAATATTATGAATCAGCGTGGCGTTGAAATAGAACGTAAATTTTTAATAAAGCTCCCAAATATTGAGTTATTGGAAAAGCTCGGTACTAGAACCGAAATTGAGCAAACTTATTTGGAAGGGGAAAATAGTTCCAGAAGAATCCGAAAGGCAACGGAGAGGGGCATTCCTACTTATTATTATTGTGAGAAAAAAGATATAAATGCAAGGAGACGAACGGAAGAAGAATACTTGATATCAGAAGAAACATATGCCAAGCTTTTGACTGAGGCCAAGACAGGTACCTTAAAGAAAGTACGTTACAGAGTCCCTTATCTTCAGCTTTCTTTCGAAATAGATGTATATCCTTTTTGGAAGGATAAAGCAATAATGGAAGTTGAGCTCTCTTTCGAGGATGAAGATATACAGTTCCCACCCTTTATCGATACTATTGGAGAGGTTACAAATGATTTCGGATATCGTAATGTATCTCTCGCGCAATTGTATGTCCCACTAAACAAAGAATAGTCTTTCATTTTCTTTCTTTATTAACTAACATCCATTTTTCAATACCGAGTCAATACTCGGTTTATTTTTTTATTTTTTTCATCACTGCAATGTCTTTTTACTCATTTAATTGACTACTATATGCGTGTGTGATAATATCTTTAAAACTTATTAATGCGCGTATGCGTATATATTGCAAAAATTGCGTTATTTTTAACTCGAGGTGTGACATGAAGAAAGGTAACATTTACAGAACATATAATTCCTCTCAAATAGGGGAAAAAAATATTGGAGAGAATATTTTGATCGGAGGATGGATTGATACCATTCGTGATCATGGAGGAATATCCTTCATTGATGTGCGTGATCATTATGGAACTGTTCAAGTTGTAGTCGAGAATAAGGAAATAGTGGATACTTTAAAGAAAGAACAGTGTATATCCGCTGAAGGAATTATTCGTTTAAGGGACATATCAACCGTAAACCCAAAGATTAATACTGGGACGGTAGAACTACTCGCTAGTAGTGTGACGATCCTCGGCGATATTACCTCCCCATTACCTTTCGACATATCCGGAAGCAAGGATATCCGAGAAGATTTAAGATTAAAATATCGTTTTCTAGATTTAAGAAACCCTGATGTTCACAATAAAATTATCCTACGCTCGGAAGTAGTAAATTACATACGACAAGAAATGAGAAAAATGGGTTTTCTGGAGATTACAACGCCCATTCTTACCGCATCTTCTCCAGAAGGAGCCCGCGATTATCTTGTCCCCAGCAGAAAACATAAGGGATGTTTTTATGCCCTTCCCCAAGCCCCACAAATATTCAAGCAACTCCTTATGGTCAGCGGGTTTGACAAATACTTCCAAATTGCTCCATGTTTTAGGGATGAGGATGCAAGAGCAGACCGAGCCCCTGGCGAATTTTATCAACTTGATTTTGAGATGTCTTTTGCCACTCAAGAGGATGTATTTGAGACCGCTGAGAAAATTCTTTATGGAGTTTTTTCCACTTTTGGGAAAGGAAAGGTTTCTGCTCCTCCTTTTGAGAGGATCACCTACTCAGATTCTATGCTAATGTTTGGATCAGACAAACCCGACCTTAGAAACCCTCTTAGAATAATTGATCTCTCCGAATTTTTCGACAAATGTGACTTTGCACCTTTCAAGAATAAATGCGTTAGAGGAATTAAAGTACCCAATGGGGCCTCTTTATCAAAAGGTTTTCATGAAAAGATGTTAGCCTATGCAATGGAGATTGGAATGAAAGGATTGGGTTATGTTACTGTGGAAGAAGACAATTCTTTTAAGGGACCGATAGATAAATTCATTCCATCTGAGCTGAAGAAAACTCTTTCAGACATAGCCGGGCTCAAGAAAGGTGACCTGTTATTTTTTATCGCTGACACCAAAGATAAAGCCCCTTTATTAGCTGGACAAATCAGAACTGAACTTGGGACCAGACTAGATATCATTGAAAAGGACTCCTTTGATTTGTGTTTTGTAACCGATTTCCCGATGTACGAAATAGATGAAGAATCTGGAAACTGGGCCTTTAAACACAACCCCTTTTCCATGCCACAAGGAGGATATGAAAAATTGGTCAACTCCAACCCGGGAGACATATTGGCTTATCAATACGATATTGTGTGCAACGGAGTGGAACTGTCCAGTGGAGCAGTCAGAAATCATGAAATAAAAACCATGGAAAAAGCCTTTGAAATTGCAGGATATTCTAGAGAGGATCTTTCTAATAAATTTCCTTCTTTGTACAACGCATTTCGGTATGGAGCCCCACCTCATGCGGGAATGGCCCCTGGGATAGACAGAATATTAATGCTTTTATCTCAAGAGAGTAATATTAGAGAAGTAATAGCCTTTCCAATGAACAAGAATGCTCAAGACCTTCTTATGGGCGCTCCTTCAGAAGTAACCGAGAAGCAACTTAGAGAAGTACATATTAAAATAAGGCAGTAATTCTGCACCAAGGAGAACATATGCTTACAAGAGAAGAATTCAATTCAATAGCAGAATATGCCCTAATCTCTTTTTCAGATAAGGAATCTTTGGAGATGATGAAGGACATGTCTGAAGTCATTAATTTTGCGAATAAAGTTAAAGAAGCTCATACTGATCTTCCTACATACAAAAGTCGATCGATTTCTGCAGAAGAACTTAGAGATGATATTCCAGGAGAATGTACTCCAGTGGACCTATTACTCTCAAACTCGGGCGGGGGAGAGGATGGCTTTTTTGTTATAAAACGGAGGGGAAAAAATGAGTAAAATCCTATATTATTCCAATCTTTTGAAGACTGGGAAGATTTCCTCTTCCGAATTAACAAAAATTTACTTGGACAGGATTGAAAAATTAAACCCAAAATTAAATGCATATATTAGAGTTCTTCCTGAATATGCTTTAGCACAAGCTAGTAAGTGTGATGAAATTCTATCAAAAGATAAGAGTTCTTCTCCCCTTACTGGAGTTCCAATGGCTTTAAAAGACAATTTGTCAGTTGTTGGGCTTCATACAACTTGTTGCTCAAAGATGTTAGAGAATTTTAAATCTACTTTTACTGCTTCAGCCGTAAAAAAATTGTTCGACAAAGGAGCAGTGATGCTGGGAAAAACCAACCTGGATGAGTTCGCAATGGGCTCATACTGCAACACGGGAATTTTTGGGCCAGCTCGAAACCCTTATGACTTGGAGAAAAGCCCTGGTGGAAGCTCGGGGGGAAATGCAAGTGCGGTATCTGCAGGTATTGCCCCTTATACTTTAGGTACTGACACTGGGGGTTCGACCAGACAGCCGGCAAGCTATTGTGGTATTGTTGCGTTAAAACCTACTTACGGTTCAGTTTCAAGATACGGACTTCTTACTTTAGCTTCATCCTTTGACCAGATTGCCCCAATGACATCCACTGTGACTGACTGCGCTATAGTTTACGATGCTATTTGTGGCCACGATCCAGATGATATGATGACTTTTAAAAGAAAATATGAACCGACTTATTCTCAATTATCTGGGGAAGTCAAGAGACTACGAATTGGTATTTCTGATGATTTTTTGTCTTCATCTTCAGAGGAAACAATTGAATCTGTTATGAAGGCTGTTGATTTTTATGTTTCTAAAGGAGCAGAAATAGTAAAGGTTAAACTCCCTCACATAAAATACGCCCTTCCAATCTATTACATTCTTGGATGCGCCGAAATATCTTCGAATTTCGGGAGATTCGATGGTATTAGGTACGGATACAAGACAAGCCTCCAATATAAAGATATCGATGATATGATCACTAAAACCCGAACCGAAGGGCTTGGGAAAGACATCAAACGAAGGATTATGCTTGGAATATACTTTTTAAGCAAACAAAACTATAAAGAGTATTTCCAAAAAGCATCGATGATGAGAAATGAATTAATCAGAGATTTTTCTAATGCATTCGAAACATGTGATTTAATTCTCTCCCCTACCTCGCCTACCTCAGCAGTATCTTTAGATTTTACTCCCGAAACAATAGTAGAAAAATATTATGCTGATGCTTGCGTAGCCCCAGCTAACCTATGTGGGTTACCAGCCCTTGCTCTTCCATGTGGGATCGGCCAAAACGGAATGCCAATTGGTATGCAGCTAATGGGCCCGAATTTCTCAGAGGGGACTTTATTAAATGCCGGATATGCTTTCGAAAAGGAATGTAAACCTGAATTGAAACCTTCTATAGGGGTGAATTATGACTTATAATCTAGTATGTGGATTTGAAACCCATGTTGAATTATCGACAAAAACGAAAATATTCTGTTCCTGCCCTACCGATTTTGGCGATGAACCTAACTCACACGTTTGTCCAAAATGCATAGCTGAACCAGGAACTCTTCCTGTTGTTAATAAACAAACATTTATTTATGCCATTCGAGCAGGCCTCGCAACTAACTGCACAATAAGTAGAATTGTTCACTTTGACAGAAAAAATTATACATATCCGGATCTCCCAAAGGCATATCAGCTTACGCAGTTTACAGAACCGATTTGTATTGGTGGACACATAAAACTTGACAGTGGAAAAATTATCCGTATTAACAGGATACACCTTGAAGAAGATGCTGGAAAACTTATTCACAGAGGAGAATACACCTTTATCGATTATAACCGTGGGGCAGTGCCTTTGATTGAAATAGTAACCGAGCCAGACATTAGTTCTATATCAGAGGCAAGGGAATATCTCGAAAAACTCCAGCTAATTTTGCGTCACATTGAAGTATCTGACTGCAAAATGGAAGAAGGCTCTATGCGATGCGATGTTAATATTTCCGTTAATAAAACCGGAGAAAAACTGGGGACAAGATCTGAGATTAAGAATATGAACTCCCTTTCTTTCATAGAAAAAGCAATTGCCTATGAGTATTCCCGTCATGTCAGCGCAATCCAAAATGGAGAAATGTTATATCAAGAAACGCGCAGATTCAATGAATCCGATGGGTCAACTTCCGCAATGAGAGAAAAAGAAAACGCACAAGACTATAGATATTATGATGACCCAGACATACCCACTATAATAATAGAAGAGAGTTTCATCGAATCCATCAAAAGAAGTCTTCCGGAACTCCCTATTGATATCAGAAATCGGTACCTCAACATTGGCCTCTCGGTATCAGAAGCAGACCTTTTGATAAAATATAAGAAAGTTGCAGACTATTTCTCCGAAGCCATAAAAACTGGGGATCCAAAGATTTTGTCAAACTATATTCTTGGTGAAATTTTCCGCTTACTGGAAACCGAAGCCAAAAAAGAGATCTTTGACATTTTGGTTTCACCTGTTCAACTTTCCTCCTTATCTAATGCACAAAAATCTGGAAAAATTAATGCACAACTTGCAAAAAAGGCCCTCTCTGAAATGCTTAAGTCGGGTAAATCCTGGGAAACATTTATATCAGAATCGGACCTGCAAGAAATATCGGATAATGAACTTATCTCCTATTGCAAAGAAGCTATTGAAAATAATTCCAACGCCCTATCTGACTATTTATCTGGAAAAGAGAAAGCACTGAAAGCAATATTGGGATATGTTATGAAAAAAACAAAAGGAAAGGTTAATCCTGAAAAAACCGAGAAACTATTAATAGAGCTAATAACCAAAAAGGGATAATTCTTTTATATTTTACCAAATTGAAAGACTCGTATCCCCCAAAACCTGAAAAGGAGATTAAAATGAAAGACATATCGACAATTTACGGAAGTTTAGTTTTTAGCGATTCTGTAATGAAAGAAAGATTATCTTCTGAAGTATACAAGGGAATTAGGCATACAATTGATACCGGTGCAGAACTTAGAGAGGATCTAGCACAACCAATCGCCAACGCAATGAAAGAATGGGCTTTAGAAAAAGGAGCGACTCATTATACACATTGGTTTCAACCAATGACTGGCGTAACCGCTGAAAAACATGAGAGCTTTATTAAGCCAGTTGGAGAGGGTAAGGTAATAATGGACTTTTCTGCAAGCGCTCTTGTAAAAGGCGAGCCCGATGCTTCCAGCCTTCCATCCGGAGGTTTAAGGGCTACTTTTGAGGCAAGAGGATACACAGCTTGGGACCCCTCATCTTACGCTTTCATTAAAGATAACTCCCTTTGTATCCCTACCGCTTTTTGTTCATATGGAGGAGAAACTCTTGATAAAAAATCCCCTCTTTTACGCTCAATGGACGCAATAAATCTTCAAGCAATGAGGGTTTTAAAGCTATTTGGAAATACAACGGCAAAAAGAGTAGTTGCAAACTGCGGAGCTGAACAGGAATATTTTTTGATTGACAAATCCATGTATGAATCCAGAATGGATTTAATCCACTGTGGAAGAACATTGTTTGGGGCCAGACCTCCAAAAGGGCAGGAAATGGGGGACCATTATTTTGGAGTTATCAATCAAAGAGTCAGCGCTTTCATGAAGGATTTGGACGAGGAACTCTGGAAACTTGGGGTGCCTGCAAAGACAAAACACAACGAATCAGCGCCCGCTCAGCATGAGTTAGCTCCTATTTACTCCACAGTGAATCTTGCGACAGACCAAAATCAACTTACTATGGAACTTATGAAAAGTATAGCATGCAAGCATAATCTTGCTTGCATTCTCCACGAAAAACCCTTCGAAAAGGTTAATGGGAGTGGAAAACATAATAATTGGTCCCTTGCTTCAGATGATGGCATAAACCTGCTTGAACCTGGAGATACTCCCCATGAAAATGCACAATTTTTACTTTTTTTACTTGCTGTAATTAAAGCAACAGATGAGTATCAGGATTTATTGAGAATCTCCGCAGCCTCAGCGGGAAATGACCTTCGATTAGGAGCACATGAAGCCCCTCCTGCTATTATATCAATCTCACTTGGAGAAGATCTCACGAATGTATTGGAAGCGATAGAAACCAATAAACCGTACAAGGGGCTAGGAAACAAAAAAATCATCTTGGGTGCCACTGTGCTTCCCCCAATTCCGAAAGATACCTCTGACAGGAACAGAACCTCTCCCTTCGCTTTTACCGGCAACAAACTCGAATTCAGACTCCTTGGGGCTCCTTTTTCAATTGCTTGTACAAATTATATTATTAATACCATTGTTGCAAATTCTCTTTCTGACTTCGCAGATGAACTTGAGATTAGTAAAGATTTCAATAAAGACTTAACTGCACTAATTGCAAAAACTATTAGAAAACACAAGAGAATTATTTTCAACGGAAACAACTATTCCCTCGAATGGGCAGAAGAAGCTGAAAAACGTGGTTTAATGAATTTAAAAACTACAGTTGATGCATTTGAGCATTTTACTGACAAAAAGAATGTTGCGCTTTTCGAAAAGCATAAGATTTTGAGTAGAAACGAGGTTCAATCAAGAAGAGATATCTTGTTAGATAACTATATTAAAATTCTAAATATTGAGGGGCTAACAATGATTGAAATGGTAAAAAAACAAATACTGCCTGCCGTAATGCTTTATGAAAGAAAATTAGTTAAGTTGGCTCTTAATAAGAAAAAGCTCTCAGAGTCTCTTGATAGATCAGTGGAAACCGACATTATCGAAAAACTCTCTTCTGGAGGGACCAGAATGTATGAGTTAACAAATCAATTAGAGAATCAATTATCTGATTCCAATGAACTACTAGACATTTTACAAAGAGCAAAATATTTCAAGAATATAATTCTCTCGACCATGAAAGAGCTAAGACTTGTTGCGGATTCTCTTGAACCATTGGTGGCAAAATACTATTGGCCCTTCCCAACTTATGCAGATATTCTTTACAGTGTAAAATAGTTATTAACCTTATAAACCTCAACCCGACCAAATTAATGTCGGGTTTTTTGTTGGCCATTAAAGTTAATTGTAATTATTTTGGTTTTCTAAAATCGATAATCCCGGGTTTCGAGTTAATAATTTTTGCTTCTGCCTCTGGATATCCCTTAATATATTTCTCAATTTCTTCAAATCGGCCTATTTTGGTTTTCTTGTGGCCATCAGTATTGGCAATGAGTTTAACATCAGTCATTAAAATTTTCTCAAATACTGAATATGAAAGTTCAACATGTTTAGCATTAAGCTCAATCATCGTCCCGTAATCCGCACAACACTTTGCAATCTCAAGAGCATCAACTTTTGTTAGATGATTGATATGGGCAATAATAGCTATTGGGTATTTTTTTATCATAGAGATATATGCTCTTGTATTTCTTTCAATAACTCTTCTTGAAGGTTTAATCACAAAAGAAAAGTATGAGTTTAAATAGAGCTCACCAAATGATTTAAGTGTATAGGGTCTTGCTGGAGCATGGAAACCTGCAATAATATAGTCCAGTTGGGAGAAATCTTCCTCTCGTAAATCTATATTTCCTTCAATGCCCGTTATATTTGCTTCAATTCCATGATAAATGTTAAGGTCACCAAATTGGTCTCTAAGTGATTCTATTTCTTTTTTTTGTTTTATAAACTTTTCCCTTGTCAAACCACCGAAGCTTGGGCTTGCGTATCCATGATCGGTAATTCCAATGCTTTCAAGTCCCTTCTCCCTTGCGGCAGAAAGATTATCAATAACATTAGTGACCCCATCGCTATATTTAGTATGGGTATGATAGTCCCCGTATATTCTCATATTTTCCTTAATTAATTCAATTTGTATTAATGGATTATACATTTATCTGTTTTTTTTATCAACAAATCATTAATTAATTGAAGTATTCTATATTTTTATCTTTTAGTTATATTAAATGAAAAATCTAAAGTAATCGATTTTTTTCCTACATCTTTAATACTGTTGTTTCACCCTTCAGCTTTGTTCTCGGGTTGACAAAGAAATGGCTTAGTGTATAATTATTGTTATCAAACTTAGGGGAGTTTTTATGCCGAAATTTATTGCTCACAGAGGACTTAGTTCGCTTTTTTACCAAAATAGCGAAGTTGCTTTTCTCGCAGCCGCAAAAAGCGACTTCTTTTACGGGATTGAAACGGATGTTTGGCTTACCTCCGATGGCTATTGGGTGTGTTGCCATGACGGGTCTCCATTTGAAAATCGAGATATTAAAATTTCGCAAATTTCCTTTGAAGAAGCGAAAAAACTCCCAATGAACCCTAAAAAATGGGGGAATGCTCGACAAAGAGGAGTTTCCTATATATGCTCTACGGAAAAATATTTGGAAATTAATAAAGAATACGGCAAAGTGCCTTTTATTGAGTTAAAAATAGTTCCAACAATGGCTGAACTTACAACTCTAGTCGATTTAGTAGAAAAAGTAATCGGAATTAAGAATGTGGTCTTTATTAGTTTCCATGCCAGGAATCTTGAAAGGCTTAAGCGTATGAATCTGGGAATCAGAACACAAATCTTAACGACTTCATGGATTCAAAGTAAGTATTATCTTTCAAAGGGATACGACATTGACCAAAATCTTTGGGCAATGAATGCCGGGAGAATTCATAAAGCCCATACGCAAGGAAGAGAAGTAAATGTTTGGACCGTAAGAGACCTCGCTACCGCAAGCCGTTTCGTAATGGCAAAATCAAATTATATTACAACCGATTACGATTACTCGAGATGGTTTAGAAAAGGGAATAAAAAAGTATCCTCGACAAAAATTCGTCAAAACGAAGAATCCGTTGCGATTCGTCTTTTTAATCAAGGATATAACTGCTGCCAATCGGTGCTTATGGCATTTTCGGAAAACCTTTGGTTTAACAAAAAACGCGCAGCCGCTATTGCAATGCCTTTTGCTCATGGTATCGATAAATCTGGAAATGAAATTTGTGGGGCTATAACTGGAATGTTGATGGTCATTGGACTTTCTCATCCTAACATTTCAAAAAAAGCTATGTCTGAGCTTACTCAAAAGGCCTTGGATGATTTTAAATCTTCGTTTGGCTGTGTAAGATGCTGTGATTTAATACTTAATAAAGACTCAGAAGATAATACCGAAGCCCACAGAAAAGAAGGCGTATGTGAAAAAATAGTAGAAACGGCTGCCTTAATCGCAAAAAAATATCTGCCCTGATAATTAAGCGTTTTTAAAGAATTCTCCAGAAGATCTGGTTGTTCAAATTACAAACTCATTGGGACGGTTCCGTCCTCTCTAATTTCCCTCGATATTTTCGTTGGAAGAATATCTATAAATATATCCGCAACAGCGCTTATTCTACACATAAATACATGCCCACCGTAGGCTTTGTCTATACTAGTAAGCGTTGCATGCAAGTGAACATATACTTCACCATCTTTATTTGTGATATTCCCGGTTAAATTTGATATCTCTATGTCCTCTTCAATAGTTCTTTTTGTATATGTTCTTTTATCGCCGTTCAAAAGTCCAATTTCCGCCGAATTTGTCGCACCAATTCCCGAAATAATCCCGCTCTCAATTTTCTCAGCAACACAAATCTTTTTCAAAGATTCAATTACCTCATCTCCTGAAGTAAGTGCAACAGCAATGGTTTCTCCAATTCTTTTATATCTCATGATAAAATTCTCCTATAATAAAGCAATCACTTTTATTAAATAAACCGTCAAATGATTAAGTATTATCTCTTTTTTCCTCTTTCTTTTGTATTTCATTTTCCACAAATTCATCAAATGTTAAGCTCTTTTCTGATAAATCGTCTTCAAATATTTTTTCAACCAGAGAGGAAGCCACTCCCACTTCTCCCTTCTCAATCCTATCTTCCAAGGAGTTTGCATCATCCACCGATATCTTTCCATCTTTTAAGTGAGCTCTAACTGCTAATATTTCCATAATAGCTTCATGTCGAGTTTCTGATAAATCCCAGAAGAAGAAAGGAACTGCAAATAGAAATGAACTTATAACCCCTAATACACTCGTCCATCTGATTATTGGGGAAGTAACATTAATGATGTCATACAGAACAGAAGTATCATTTATATAGCCGAAAGTTTTGTATATAAATGGGGTAACATATGCAAAAGCTATTCCAGCACCAGTTAATATCATGCTTGAAACCTGGGAAATAAAACCCTCCAACCTGTCTCCCGTCTTGTACTGTTGATAATCGTTAATCTGGGCCGATAAAGCTGGAGTGACAACAACATTTACCCCATTAGCAAGGGTTATCAAAAGAGACATGACATAAACTAAATAAGGTTCAGAAGGCCATATTACAATGGGAATCGTCATTATGGCACAAAATATCCCGCTCAAGATTGATAGAGCTTTTTTACCATACTTCTTAATAAGGACAGGGGCAAGTAACATACCAGGAACATTTGCTGATCCAATAAGAGTAATTAATAATGATTGACTCCACTCAGTTTTTATATAATATGTCGCTAACCATGCAGTATAAGTGGTACCCACTAGCCTGAATATCCCCAGAAAACCAGAGATTATGGTCAGCCAAAAATACTTATTGATCGCAATATGTTTAATACCATCAATAAATTTTACTTTAAGTTGCGACTTTTCATTTAATACCATCCTTTCTTTTGTCCCAAAAGCCGTAATCAATCCTAAAGAGAAGCATACTAGAGCAAAAATAGGAATTATCCATTTTAAGGCATCCATAGAGTTTATTCCCATTACTTCAATTTCACCCGAATTATTTTTTTGAGAAAACAGATAGTTCGCAAGTAATGGAAAAAGCATATTAATTAAAGACGGGCCCAATGAATATATGATAGAACCAAAGGACATTAATTGAGTCCTTTCATTTGGACTAGGAGATATGACTTGAACCAGGGTATTAAAGGAAAGGGAATATAAGTTTACTAGAAACTGAAGAACGTTGAAAAATATTACATAAGTAATGAACATCCAGGTGTAACTTGAATTTAGAGCCGAAGGTATGAATATTGTTGCAACAAAAGAAAGTAGAATGGGTATAGGCAATCTAACAATCCATGGACGGAACTTACCCATTTTAGACTTAGTGTTATCTATTATCATACTTACTAGCGGGCCTCTTAAAACTACAACAATACTCGAAATAATACCGCTAAGAACTATATCATTAACACTAATTTTTAAAGCCGCTGCTATATATAATCCGGCAGTAAGTGTTAAAAAAGTGGGTAGCACGGTTCCTCCGCTAACCCCCATACCTCCTAAACAATATAAAAAAAACTCCTTAAAAGATAGAAATCTCCCTTTTGGGGGAGTTCTCCAGTACTTACGAACGTATTTAAAAGAATAAGATATTTTTGAAATTAGAGTTCTTTTTGTGAATGTTCGGGTACCATTATCAGACATATAATCCTCCTCCAGGGGTTAGTAGAAAATTCTTCAATTATGAACTCGTGGAGTTCATCCTTTCGCAAAATAAGTGAATGATATTGGTCTTAAACTATCAATAGTTATCGCAGTTAAATGGTTTTTTTATCAATTTGGATAATATTCTTTCACTCTCGCTAAGCATCCTGATTAGATGAAATGGTCCCTTGTATGTGTGCCCCTTACAAGGAGGCTCGGTAGGCAATCCATCTCTTCTCAGATAGCCAAACCACTCTCCATATTCAGTATCTGCAAAATTCTTATTTGAATAATCATACACTTCATCAAACAACTCAAGGTATGTATCTTTTTTTGTATAATCATAAAATTTAATGGCCGCGGTAAGAGCCTCAGTATGAACCCACCATAATTTCATATCGTGTTCATATGCTTCAACAGGCTTTAAAAATAAATCTTTAAAATACAAAATACCTCCGTATTTTTCATCTTTTCCAAAATTATATGCCTTCCAAAAAATATCTTCCGCTTCAAGAAGAAGATTGGGGTCTTCAAGCCAAACAGCCGAATCAGCTAAAAACCATGAAAGTTCAATACTGTGTCCTGGGTTAACAATTCTTCCAGTGGCGCTTTCAAAGAAATGTTCATCATTAGACAAAAGGTTTTCCAACATCAAGCCAGTTTCTTCATGTCTAAATTTCCTTATGTCGCGGATTAATCTCTTTGCAATATCCTTGTACTCGGATTCATTTTCCTTGTCACTCTCGGCCATAATATATGTTACATTAAGCAATATCATTGGATAAGCTAAGGATTTGGTTTCTCTGGTTGAAGAAATAAACTTAGGAGTAATTTTAAAGGGATCGCTTTCTGGATTATCGTATATTTTAAGCATTAAGTTATAATAGTTTCTTGCTTTTTCAAGAGAACTTTTATCCCCTGTCACAGAATACCTACGAGCATGGGCAATTGTATAGAACGATTCCGAAAAAATATACCTTCTTTTCCTTAGCGGTTTGCCTTCTGCAGTTACAGTAAAATACATGCGCCCGTCAGAATCATCAATGCAATACTTGTCCAAAAAACATATACAACTATCGGCCATTTCCTTCCAATAAGGATCGATTCCGTACTGAAGACATAATGTATAAAAGATATATGCAGTTCGTCCTTGCATCCAAACACTTTTATCATAGGAATATATTTCCCCCTTTCTATCGAGACAGGTGAAAATCCCCCCATTTTTTTTATCTAAACCATTTTTGATCCAAAAGGGGATTATATCCTGAAAAAGAGAGTTTTTCACTGAAAAATGTAATCTTAAAATATCCATGATAACCTCGCATTGAAGGTAATTTTAGCATGAAAAACAGATATTGTAAATACGCCCCCTGTATAGTATAATGACTTTATAGTTTTTGGAGGCTGGATTTTTATATGACTGATAAAGAAGACAATTTGTATGATTCCCTTTTAGACCCTTTTGAAAATAATACAATAACATCTGCTGAATCCACGGAGAAGATTCCCCCTGGAGAATCCCCCGATGATATTAATGTTAAGCAAGATATTGTATCTTACTCGACTGACGAAGCAGAAATTCTCGAAAAAAATTATTTAACAAGATTTAATAAATTTGGTTTTGCTGCAGGTGGATTTGGGCAAAACCTTATTATCGGAGTTGTAAATACATACATACTTTTTTTCCTAACTGATATTGCGAGAATAGGTCTAGTTGCTACCTCTGCATTAATGCTAGGGGCAAGATTATTCGATGCTTTTAATGATCCAATCATGGGGACCTTAGTAGATAAGACTAAATCGAAAATAGGAAAGCTTCGACCATACCTTGCCTTTGCGCCCCTCCCTTTACTATTTCTTACTATTCTTCTTTATATGATACCTACTTATATTCCAATTGGGATTAGGGTGGCATACTATTCCACTATTTATGTACTTTGGGGAATAATTTACACAATAGGGGATGTGCCGTTTTGGGGATTGGCTTCTGCTATGACTCCCAATCCAAAAGAGAGAGTGGGATTTATTACCTTTTCCAGACTGTTTCACTCAATTGGTGGAGCTCTTCCAATGCTTCTATTGCCAGTTTTTGAGTATTTTTTGGGAGAAAAGCAACCTGAGTCATATTTTGCGATGGGTATATTTACTGCTATAATTGGATCAGTATTTTTCTCTCTTGCATTTTTTGGAAGTACTGAAAGAATAAAAAATGATATACCTGCTCCGTCTTTTGTTAAGTGTTTCCAAGAAATGTTTAAGAATAAACCATTACTCGTAACAGTAGTTGCTAATGCCGCTGCTTTCGCAAGAGCTATTCCCATAACTGCTGGGCTTTATATAAGTAATTATCTTATGACCGGGAAACCTGAAGGGCTTACCAACTCATTTGTGAATACACTACTTGTAGCTGGCTTCGGAGTCGCAGGTTTTTTGGGGATGCTCTTTACCCCGGCACTTGTGAAAAGATTTGAATATAGAAAGCTATACATTTGGTCTTGTATAGCCGGAGCAATTCCTATGGCATTACTTGCGATCTTAGGCTTTACCATAGGCCCAAATATGATTCTTTTCGTCGCAATGTATTTGCTAATGGGACTTCCATATGGGTTAACAGGAAACTTAAATTATGCGATGATAGCAGAAAGTGTAGATTATGCTGAATGGAAGAGCGGTAGAAGAACGGAGGGTATTAGTGCATCAATGCAAACTTTTATGAATAAAATAATGACCACTCTTCAAAACGCTCTCATCCCCCTAATGCTTCTTATCTTCAATTTTACCGAACCGTCCGATTCCAATATAACTCCTGTTCAATCCTCTTTAACTAAAACAGGTCTCATGTTAATCGCTTCGATTATACCTATGCTAGCCTGGATTTTAAATCTACTAATTATCACAAAATACCCTTTACACGGAGATTATCGGAAAAATATGTATATCGAACTTAACCAACAGAGAAAGGCGGCAAAGGAGAATCCCTCTCAAAGTATTATTATCTGAACGTATTAAAGAATACTGTTTTTATAAAGGCTAGAATACAATAAAAATCTCTGAGAAATTCTCAGAGATTTTTTATTAATTATATCTAATCAACAAGATTTGGAATAGTGTTCTATCTGTTTTGCGGAATATCCGGTATACTGCTAAAACCTTTTTGAAGATCTTCGTCCGATAATTCAGTATCTTCCATTTTTCCCGCATTATACATTCTGTAAGCACTCATATCAAAATAACCCGTTCCAGTTAATCCAAAAATAATGGTCTTCTTTTCCCCACTCTCCTTGCACTTCAAAGCTTCATCAATAGCAATCTTAATAGCATGAGAGCTTTCTGGTGCGGGCAAAATTCCTTCGCATTTTGAAAACATCGAAGCCGCATCAAAAACTGATTTCTGCCCGACTGCAACCGCCTCCAAATACCCATCATGATACAGCTTGCTGAGAATTGGACTCATCCCGTGATATCTAAGCCCACCCGCATGAATAGGTGAAGGAATAAAACCATTTCCCAAAGTATACATTTTTAATAAAGGAGTAATTTTCCCGGTATCCCCAAAATCGTAAGCATATTTTCCTCTTGTAAATGAAGGACAGGATTTTGGCTCAACTGCAATAAACTTAATATTGTTTTTCCCCCTGATTTTATCTCCCATATAAGGTCCAATAAGCCCACCTAAATTACTGCCACCCCCAGCACAACCTATTATAATGTCTGGTTTAATATCATATTTTTCACAAGCTGTCTTAAGCTCGATACCAATGATCGATTGATGAAGAAGTACGTAATCCAAGACGCTTCCAAGCACGTATTTACATGACTCTCGACTTGCACAGACCTCGATAGCTTCCGAAATGGCACACCCTAAAGACCCTGTCGTCCCTGGTTTTTCCTGTTGAATTCTCTTCCCTATTTCTGTTTTATTCGAAGGAGAAGGAGTAACACTTGCCCCATAGGTCTTCATTACTTCCAATCTATCAGGCTTTTGGTCCGCGCTTCCCTTGACCATGAAAATATCAACATCCAGGCCATAGAATGAGCAAGCCATTGCAAGCGCAGTTCCCCATTGCCCGGCACCTGTTTCCGTCGTAATGGAATTGAGCCCCTGCTCTTTTGCATAATATGCCTGTGCTATTGCCGAATTAAGTTTATGAGAACCTGATGTATTTGTCCCTTCAAATTTATAATAAATCTCTGCGGGGGTTCCCAAAATTTTCTCTAGGAAATAAGCTCTGATCAAGGGAGATGGTCTAATCATCCTATAGAAATTACAAACACTTTCTGGAATATCAATATACCTATCAGTAAAATTTAGTTCTTGTTTTGATAGTTCTTCGATAAAAATCCCACAAAGCTCCTCCAGTTTAATGGGGGCAAGGGTCCCGGGATGAAGGAAAGGATCGTGTTGCTCTTTCATGTCCGCACGCAGATTATACCACTGCCGCGGAAGCTCCTCTTCAGACAAATAGATTTTTGTTGGAATGTTCTTTGCCATTTTTCTACCTCCTTATGGCGATTGCACTCTCGTGCGTATATTTGCTTCTCCTATACGGAGTTAAAGCACAAAAAAACCACGGTAAATTTCGCTTGGGACGAACTTCGCCGTGGTGCCACCCAATTTCACAGCTTTCGCTGTCTTGTAGGATACTATCATATCCCTTCTCTGTTACGGGAGAACCCGTCAATCACTACTATCAGTTCGCAACTGCCCTCAACAGCCCATTCATATACCCTCTGTGCCCTTGTCTCACCAACCCAAGTCTCTCTCATCACCGATAAAGCATATTACTATTCTGTATCAACGGTTTATTTAATGAGCAAATCTTATCATTAGAAAATAGTTATGTCAACATTTTTTTAAACAACTTTAACGATTCAAAATCAAATTTCAATCCTTATCTTTGAAAAAACTCTCAACAATTAACTCAAATATATTTTATATATTCTTTCTTTTTAACATCATTATATAACCGTTAGGATTATTTGGAATACTTTCTCTATGTTCAACATACTGGGGAATCGCAGGAAGAATTTTTGTAATTAATGCACTTGTATTCTTACATTCGTAGTTTTCAGGGACAAAATCACTATACTGTTTTTTCATTTTACTAGCAATTACGCTGTATAACGCGGATCCTTGTGTGTCTTCTATAGCAGTTTCAATTATATCTATCAATGTTTTTAATTGTTCATCAGGAATGATCGATTTATTTTTCGGAGTTCTTTTGGCTTGTTGCTTTCTAGCTTTAACTGGTTTAGAATTCGGAATATCCTTTTTGCTTATATCATTGTTAAGGGAATCAATTCCATTATTTTGTGAAAGTTCTTCTTTTTCTGAATCATCCATTGATTCACCCAAATAAATAAACTCACTAAACGCATTAACAAATTCCTGAATCGCCTTATTCCTGTCCCCCATTCCAATTACCTCTTTGTTATTCTCTCTAAGTTCTTGCGTAAGCCTGGTAAAGTCACTATCGTTACTAACAAGACAAAAGGTGTTAATGAATGGTTTTTCAAACAAACATTTCATTGCTATAATCGTCAATTGTATATCTGAAGTGTTCTTCCCACTTACATAACTGAAGGCCTGAGTTGCCGTCATTGAATGTTTATTAGCTTCCTTTCTCCATCCCTCTATTTGATAAGATCTTCCGCTCGTACCTTTTTTTGCACCAGTAATCTTTGTCCAATCCGCCACTATTGTCTTTACCACAATTGTTCCTTTAGCAGCCATTGTGTCAATGATTTGTGTAGCATTTTTATAACTTACATTCTCTGCGTCAATCAATATTGCTATTCTTTTCTCTTCCATATTTCTCCTTTTTTTGTTTATTCTTATAGCACTTATTCATATAACTTCATTCTTTTTTATGCTTCTAAATCTGCTTAGTCTTCTGGGTACATTGTAACATATTTATCTTGGAAAAACTTCCGGTGTAAAAACCCATAAGGTTAATATTTATAAAACGGGATTCTTCCCAGGCAACACACTAAATAAGACTAAATAATATACCAATTATTTATCAACTTCCTCTTCAGAGTTTTTTTGAAAATGTTCTCCATCTTTTATCTCAAACCCAACTAAATGCCCCGAAATTATCATTTCCCGGACAATTTTCAAAAAATCCTGTTTATTCTTCTTTTTCATAACGTTCATCAATTGGCTAACAGAATCTACTTCTCCCTTTTCAATTAAGCTAACCATTTTCATCAAGTCTTTAAGTCTTAATGTCAGAAATACTCCTCCAGTAAGAAGCATTAGTCCAAATATGATACTAAAAGTTAAATATCTCTCAACGTAAAAAACACCAAGGAGAACGACAAGGGGACACAGAGCAAAGATTAGGGATATTATCAATATATCCCCTTTAAAACTTTTCTTTGGACCCTTGTATTCCTTAACAGAAATAAATTCCCCTAAAGCAATTTTTTTTGCTTTTTCAATCTCATTTTCTTTTTCTTCTTTCTTCTTATTCAAGACGGAAAGATAGGTTTCATATTTTGTTTCCAGTTCATATTTTATCATCGAGGGGGCTAGAAACTGTACCTTTTTGAAATCCCTGCTGTAACCGTTATCTTCGCAGAGATAATTATCAAGTATCCTGCAACGGCAGGTTCCCCACCATCCACGATAATCATTGGGATCAATATTTATTGCCTTTGCAAAAGACTCAAAAGCGCTTGAAAATTCTTTCATCTCCAAATAAGCTTCGCCCTTCGCAATGTATTCAGTAATATCCTTAGAAACCTGAACAGGAAAAACTTTATCTTCATTTTCTCGAAGATCTTGAATATAAATCTCTTTATTCCCGCAAGCAGGACAAGTTGCACTCTTTCCTCCAGCATCTAAATATAAAGGAGTCCCACACTTATCACATCTGTAATCGGTTTTTGACATTTTCCCCTCTTGATTCTTTACTTCTGCAACCCAAAAACTATACCCGCTATCCTTGCACTAGACATGGCATCTTTTGCATAGTAATTAGCGCCAATTTTTTCTGCATATTTTTCGGTAAGAACGGCCCCTCCCACCATAATAGGTATAGAAATCCTTTTCTTTAAGTAGCCAATGGTTTTTTCCATATTTGTTACTGTAGTAGTCATCAAAGCGGATAGGCCGATTAAGCCCGCATTATTATCAAGCGAAGCCTGTAGTATTTCCTCTTTTTTCACATCTTTCCCTAAATCAATTACCCTATAACCATAGTTCTCAAGTATTACTTTCACAATATTTTTCCCAATGTCATGTATATCTCCCTCAACAGTTGCTAAAACAATCGTTCCCTTTGAGTCTGACATTGCATTTGTCCTGGTCAATTCATTTTTAATTACAAAAAAAGCTTCCTTGGCGCTATCTGCACTTTGTAATAATTGTGGTAGAAAAATGCTACCCATTTCAAAGTTTTTCCCGATTTTATCCAAGGTTGGAATAAGCAAGTTGTTCACTATGTCTAAAGGCTCCTTCCCTGAAGATATTAATTCTCTAGTTAAGATTCCTGACTCCTTTCTTAATCCTTTTTCTATAGCTTTTTCTAAGGTTAACACCTCTTCTAAATGTTTAACTTCAGAAGATGAAAATGTACTTAAATATGTTTCAAACTTTGAATCATTACCACTTAAAGCACAGTGAGCGTTATAAACATCGGTCATCGCCTTATTGGTTGGATCAACAATTCCCGCAGAAAGTCCCGCGGCTAAAGTTTGCGCAAAAAAGACCGCATTTATCAAAGCACGGTTAGGTAGCCCAAAGGAAATATTCGAAACACCAAGAACTGTATTAAGTCCCAGGTTGTATTTACATACGCGAATAACATCCAATACAATTGAAGCGTTGGCCTGTCCAGTGCTAATAGTCATAGCAAGTGGGTCAAAAAGAAATCTTTCTTTCGGGAGACCATATTTTGCGGCTTCTTTAATAATTCTCTTTGCTATATCCAATCTTCCTTCGGAGGTTTCCGGAATCCCTTTTTCATCCAGCATTAAAGCTACGCAAATGCCCCCATACTTTTCCATAAGCGGAAAAACAACTTCCATACTTTCTTTTTTCCCGTTCACAGAATTTATTAAAGGTATACCGTTGTATATTCTAATGGCTTGTTCCATCCCCTCCATATCGGCTGTATCTATTTGTAAAGGTCTGTCAGTAATCGCTTGAATATTTACTATTGATTCCTTAAGCATTTCTTTCTCTAAAATGTCTGGAAGGCCCACATTAACATCAAGAATATCGGCACCAGACTCAACCTGACGAATGGCCTCAGCTTTAATATAATCGAAATTTTTGCTTCGCAGCGCTTCCTTAAGAGGAGCTTTTCCCGTCGGATTCAATCTTTCACCAATAATTCTTGGCTTTTCCCCAAAAGAAACCGTCTTAGCATATGAGCAAATCATCGGGACATATTTGTTTGTCCCTCTTTTCTTTGGGCTCTTATCTCGCAGTCTTGAAACTGCCTCGATGTAAGATGGAGTAGTTCCGCAACAACCCCCAATAAGACTGACTCCCATGTCAACGGCCTGTTCAATATATTCAGAAAAAGCGCGCTCATCAGTATCATATTTAAGTTTGCCGTTAATTATATAAGGCATACCGGCATTTGGTTTAATCATTATTGGAATATTAACTTTACTAATTATTTCAGGTATCCAATCAAGCATCTTTTGCGGGCCAAACCCACAATTGAGGCCTAATACATCCACACCCAAACCCTCAATATAACAAGCCAAAGTGCTTAGATCAGCCCCTGTTAGTGTCTTCCCTGAAGAGTCTAAAGTAACGCTTGCAATAATAGGAAGATCTGAGTTTTCCTTACATGCTAATACAGCAGCTTTTAACTCATACAAATCAGTCATGGTTTCAATAACTAACAAGTCCGCGTTGTTTCCCGCCAAAACCATTTCTTTAAAAGTCTCATATGCTTGTTCAAATGAAAGGTCGCCAAAAGGATAAATCAATTTACCTGTCGGGCCGATATCCAATCCAACATATACTTTCTTTGAAGACCCAACTGCAACGTTTTCTGCAATCTCTACAGCTTTTCCTACAATCAGAGGAGCAAGTTCCCCAAATTTCAATCTGTTTGCGCCAAAGGTATTCGTTAATATAATGTCAGATCCAGCATCAACATAAAGTTTGTGCATTTCTTGTATTATTTCAGGGTGACTTAGACACCAGCTTTCCGGCTTCTCTCCTCCTTTCAGTCCATAATTGGTTTGAAGAAAGGTCCCGCAAGCCCCGTCCATAATCAATATTTCATTTTTTATTCTCTCTGATATTTTCATTTTTTTCCTTGAATATAGATTTTCTGAAAAAATTTTCCTAAAAATAACTTCAAACTAGAATTTATCTGTACTACTAGTCCAGCATCGAGCAAATGTTTTCTTTAATCTTAATCGCAACATCAGGTTTATTCATGGTGTAAAGATGAATATTTTTAAATCCATTCGCAAGTAAATCCACAATTTGAGAGGTCGCGTATGCTATTCCAGCCTGTTTTAAAGAAATAGGATCATCAGAAAACCGACTAATTATTGCTCTAAAGTTTTGTGGAAGAGCCGTTCCATTTATTCCACATATTCTTTCACACTGCTTAACATTAGTTATGGGCATAATTCCTGCAACAATTGGAACATTTATCCCTCGTCTTAATAGCTTATACATATAGTTATACAAAATGTTATTATCAAAAAACATTTGTGTTGTCAAAAATTGACATCCGCTTTCAACTTTTTTCTTTATATTATCAATGTCTTCATCCACAGATTTTGATTCGGGGTGCCCCTCTGGGTAACAAGCCCCCCCAACACAAAAACAACTCATTTCTCTAATTTCTTTTATTAGGTCAGAGGCATATCTATATCCCCCCGGTATAGGGAAGTTTAACCCTTCGGGAATGTCTCCTCTCAAGGCAAGTACATTCTCAATTCCGCATCCCTTTAACCCATCAAGTACATCCCGAACTTTTTGCTTATCTGAAGACACGCAAGTAAGATGTGCTAATGCAGTTATTCCATTTACACACTGTACTTCCTTTGCCATTTCTATTGTGTTATCACTATTATCTCCAGTCGAACCATAAGTCACGCTCATATAACTTGGATTGAGCAGCGCTAGGTCTTTTATCAATGTTTTTGCCCCACTAAGAGCAGTCCCCTTCTTTGGAGGGAAAATTTCAAGTGAAAATGATACTTTTTTTGATTCAAGAATATCCTTAATAGTCATATATAATCCTTTATGTTGTTCCGCGCTGTTTTGTGGAGACGATATACGTGAGATTATAACAAATCATTGCTATTTTATCAACTTATGCCCCGTAATTTATATTCTTGAGCTTTTTTATTATGGATTATTAGAACAATAAAGCACCAATTCTTAATTATTTATATTTTTACTTATATGGGTTGATTACTTATTCGAATTATTAATTGTTAGACTTTCACGTTTTTGTTATTATATACGGAAGAAGGAATTAAAACATGAAGAAACCGCTAAATTTATTTGTTGCAATACTCGCTTGCTTGACATTATCTATCTTATCATCAGGTATTATTTTATCTGAGATTTCTTTAGACAGTATTCCAATATATTCAATAGTGTCAATGGAGGAGAAATATGCAAACACAGATAACGAAGGATACTCCCCTATTTCTTTAGATGATATATACATCCCAAGCAATATACCTCAAAACACTTTTGGACTAAAGATATATAATGGTTCAAGCTGGCAACCATCCGAAATTGTTGAAAACAATCCTTTCGACTATTCGAAACCCACAGTAATATATACTCATGGAATGGGAACCGGAAATGGCATCGACAATCCTGATATTTGGTTTTCAAAAGGGTACAATGTCTGTCATTTTCTTTGGGGCGCATTTTCTGATGATTTGCCTACGAGTGGACAAGACAAAGTGTGGGCAAAAGGTAAATACCCAAACAGCGATAAAAATATTTTGTCTTATACAGATGCTCCCTGGACATCCGGGGCAATAACAAGATACTTAACCGATGTTCCTGATCACTCTATTACTGAAATTTATGCTGCTTATTACTTAGATTTAATCATGCGAGAGAATTATAATGGGAAAGAAATCAGATTCTTTGGGCACTCTTTAGGCGCTCATCTCAGCATGTCTCTAACTAATTATTTAATGTTTTGTGTAGAAAAAAGAGAGATTCCTCCGTCAGTATTGCCTGATCGAGTGACTATGCTTGATCCGTATATCTCAGATTTTGTTTCAAACTTAAATTGTTCTTGGAGTGGAGAGAGCATGAAAGAAGGCAGTTCAAAAAAAGCGTTGGAAACTTCTTTGAAAGCTCGAGATTTTGGAATAGCTTTTGAAGAGTTAAGAACTTCTCAATATGTCGGTATTGCAGCTTATGCGATGTTTATGGCTTCAGATCCTACAGCTAATCCGGACGACTCAGATTATGGTCTTTTCAAAAAAATTATAATGTATTCTTACGTGAACACAAACTTTCTGGCAGATAAATTACCCTATATTTCTGCTGTAGAACGCATGCATTCTATTTCAGAGTATTGGTATGCAGAAATGATGAATCATGATTATCTTTATGAGCAAGACTCTTTAAGTTATGGAATGGCTCCATTTTCCGAAAAAGAATATGTTTATTCGCGGATGGGGAATAAATATGAAATAAGTTTTTCTGAAACAGAATATGATACATCCGATGATTCGGTTGTATCAGATATAACACGAGCAAAGGTCTCTGGGTTTATTTTTGAGGATAAAAACAATAATGGGATTTTCGATGAACGTTTAAAGAGCCAGCTCCTGGGAGTAAAAATCTCTCTGATGGATGAAAACAACAATGAATTGGTATCTCAAACTACAGATTTAAATGGATATTATTCTTTCGATCTTGAGCTCGGAAAAAAATATAAGCTGAATATCATCGAAGACTCAAACTATAAACTCGGGGTTTTCTCTTCAGAATTATTTGAAGCATTAGAAAATAAAGAATTATTAATCCTAAACTTACCTATGATAAAGAACCTCTCTTAATAATTAATCTTTTATTTGTTTGACGGGATTTTCCTTAATTCTTTCTTATTCTTTTGAGAATTATGTTACCGGAGAAGACGATTACACTCTTTTTTGTCTATTAAGACATATATCTTACTTTTTCAAGCAGTTCAAAATATATTTGAGAAATATGTTGTCGGAGTAAGTGAATACTCTTTTTGTCTATTAAGGCATATATCTTACTTTTTCAAACAGCTCAAAATATATCTGGCATAGATTTCCGTTACCGGAACCCCAGTAATTTTTTCCATCGTTTGAGTAAGAGCGTTTGAATTTACCTCAGCAAGTACTGGACCCTTATTACCGAAAAGTAAATCTACACCGCAATAGTCAAGCTTCAGTAACTTTGCACACTTTTCAGCGATTTTTATATACTCATTATCAGGAGAGTACTCCTCTCCTTTTCCTCCAGTGGCTATTCCACTTCTAAAATCACCTGAGTAATTTTCTCTCTTCATCCATGCGACAGCTTTTCCCCCAATAACTATTATTCTTAAATCTTTTCCTGAGCTTTCTGAAATAAAACTCTGGGCAAGATATCTGCCTCTACATGTTTCAAGCCTAGAAATGAATTCATTGTAGCTCTTGATTAGAAAAACGCCCATACCCAATGAGCTGTTATTTTCTTTTAATACAAATGGTCTTCCACATTGCTTTACTATATTTTCATAGTCATTCAATGTCGCATATGGTTCTCTATAGACTATAGGTAGAGAGCATGTATCCGGTACAGTTACCCCCTTCCCCGAGAGTCGGATATAGGTCAACATCTTATCATCGCAAATTTCAATTGCTTCTGCTCTATTGAAAACTCTTATCCCTGCTTTCTCCAACATCCTTGCAAGCTCTATATCCTTGTCTAAAAAAATACAGAAGTCAGCATCAATCCCTAGTTCAACATTGTTTTTAGATATCTTTGCAATTGTCAGATTGTTTCTCAGTATTTCTATAGAATGTCCCATATTTTCAAATGAGAGTTTTATAGAGTTGGCCTGCTTATCTAAAGATAAATCCGTTTTGTTAAGTATAATTATCCCTTGCATTTATTCTCCAAAAATTTTTCGTTATATAGTAGCAATAGAATCGTTAATGCCAGCAGTTAATTTGACAAATCAGTCGATAATGATATAATAACATAACGTAAATATATATATAAACTATAAATTAACGATAAGGACTAATATGAATATAGTAATAGTTGGGGCTGGTAGCGTAGGTTCGGAATTGGTTGAACAACTTGCTCTTGAGGACCATAATATTGTAATAATTGACACTCAAGGCGAAGTAATAGAAAATTTAATCAATTCATTCGATGTAAAAGGTATTTGTGGAAATGGAGCAAGCCACGAAATAATGTCTGAAGCTGAAGTCCACGACAGCGATTTATTGATTGCCTGCACCCAAAATGATGAATTAAATATTTTGTGTTGTCTTCTCGCAAAAAGTTTCGGGGCCAGCGACACAATAGCCAGGGTGAGAAATCCTGAATATTTCAAATTATTCACAGAGCGTAATATTAATCTGTCCATGATGATAAATGCAGAACTCGAAGCCGCTCTAGAAATTTCAAGAAGTTTACGATATCAACAAGCAATCATGATTGAGCCTTTCGCCAACGGGAAAGTAGAAATTGTTGAAATAAAGGTAGAAGAAAAATCTCTTTTGGATGGCTTGAAGCTAATTGATATTCCCAGCAAGCTTGGAGTTAAGTTCCTTGTAACTGCCGTAGACCGAGGAGATGAAGTTATTATCCCTAGTGGATATTTTGAGCTTCATTCTAATGATAAGATCTATATTCTTGCTTCTAGCAAAGACATATTCCTTTTATTCAAGAAATTGGGAATCGCTCGAGGCGCAAAGAGCATTATGATTATCGGGGGTTCAAGGATTGCTTCCTACTTGGCAGATGAGCTTTCAAAAGTGGATATTAAAGTAAAAATAATTGAGAAAGATAAGTCTCGTTGTGAAGAACTTGATGAGGAACTTCCTAAGGCAGAAATAATATGCGGAGATGGAACAAATCAGGATTTATTGATTGATGAAGGAATGCTAAATTGCGATGCGGTTGTATCTCTGTGTCCAATAGATGAACAAAATATCATAATATCCCTTTTTGCTCTTTCAAAAAATATTGGAAAAATCATAACCAAGATTGACAAACCCACTTACAGTAAACTACTTTCCGCAAGTGGTCTAGATAGCATAGTATCGCTTAGAAAATCAACCTCTGACCAAATAATCCGATATGTCCGAAGTAAACAGAATTCTATGGGAAGCAAGATTAACCGACTTTACAGTATATTACAGGGTAAAGCGGAGGCAATCGAGTTCCAAGTTAATGATTCTTTCAAAGCTTGTTCCATACCTCTTAAAGATCTTAAAACTATTCAGGATATTTTGATCGGAGGTATTGTCAGAAATGATAAGCTTATCATACCTGGAGGGAATGATACTATTGAAAATGGTGACAGTGTAATTATTGTTTCTGCTGTCAGAGCAGAACAACTCGACGATTTAAATGATATTTTGGAATAAGCAATGAATTATAGAATGAGCCTATATCTGCTTGGCCAGATAAGCATAACAATAGCTTGCACACTAGTGATTCCTTTAGCATTATCCCTCGGTTATCAAGAAACTGGGACACCTATATGGTTTTCTATTTCGATAGCAATTCTTCTCTCATTTGGAATCCCATCAGTGGTAAAAAAGCCAAAAGATACCAACATGAAGGCAAAAGGGGGGTTCATAACAGTTGCAATAGCTTGGATATGGCTTTCTGCGGTTACTTGTTTGCCTTTTATTCTTAGTGGAGTTCTCCCCAATTTTTTTGATGCCTTTTTTGAGATTGTTTCTGGTTTCACCACCACTGGAGCAACAGTTTTAACTAACATAGAGATAGTACCAAAGAGCTTGTTGTTCTGGAGAAGCTTCACAAACTGGCTGGGAGGAATGGGAATACTTGTATTCTTGGTTGCTGTAATGCCAAAAACAGATAACTCTTTTGTACAAGTCTATAAGGCAGAAGTTCCTGGAATGAGTTTCGGGAAAATGGTTAGCAAACTAAGATTTACTGCCAGAATCCTCTATGCAATATACATTTTTCTCACCATTCTGCTTTTCATTTTTCTAGTGTCTGGAGGTATGCCTGTTTTTGACTCAATAATTCATACCTTTTCTTCAGCTGGGACAGGAGGGTTTTCTAACAAAAACTTAAGTATTGCAGCCTATAACAATATATATTTTGAGATTGTGATCACTGTGTTTCTTCTTCTTTTTGCCATGAACTTTGAAGTATACTTCCTAGTATTAATAGGACATCTTGGGTTAGCTTTTAAAAAGGAAGAATTAAGGGCACTTTTTGCTATTTATTTTGTTTCGGTCATTTCAATTACGGCTTCACTTTTCTCCCATCACATATATCCAAATTTTGGGGAGACCTTAAGATATTCGTCCTTTCAAGTTGCTTCTTTAATGAGCACCACAGGGTTTACCACCACCGATTACACTACTTGGCCCCTATTCACGCAACTTATACTTTTGATACTCATGGTTATTGGAGGATCTTCTTCAAGTACGGCAGGAGGCATAAAAATATCTAGATTCATAACTTTAGCTAAGACAAGTATTAGAGACATAAGAAAGACAATTTCTCCAAGAACTGTAAAAAATGTTAAGTATGATGGAAAAATCATGACTGACGATTTGACCTCATCCGTTACTAGTTTTTTCGTAATTTATATGGCAGTATTTGTTATTTCTGTTGCTTTGATTTCTGCAACAAATACACTTTCCGGAGGAGAAGGATTTTTAACGTATACCAGTGCAGTTATAGCTTGTTTAAGCAACACTGGACCCGGTCTTTCTTTAGTCGGCCCAGCATATAATTACTCCTTCTTTTCGGGTTTTTCAAAAATCATTTTATCTTTAAATATGCTTCTTGGAAGGTTAGAACTTTATCCCATACTTTTCCTTTTCTATCATAAAGCCTGGAAAAGATATTAGTTCAATAATTCCTCACGGATAGAAACATTACAAAGTTGAAAAGCATTTCGGGTAAAAACTTTCTTTTTGCTAAAAATAATATTCTAACACCTAATTATAGGCAATTTAATTCTGTAAATAAGGAACAAAAGCTTCCCTTCCATGCTTGCAAATTGGGCAGATAATATCGTCGGTAATTGGCCCATTATGTATATACCCACACACTGTACAAATATATTTCTCTTCAGACTCCGAGGGGGCAGCTTTAGGCTTTTCCATTTTTTCCTCTTTCTTATAGCCTTTTAGAGGAACAAAGGCCTCTCTCCCGTGTTTACATATTGGACATATAATATCATCTGAAATTGGGCCTTTATGAATATATCCACAAATTGTACATATATATGCCTCGCCTTCTTCCTCAATCTTTTCTTGAGATGGCCTTGGCTTGATGTATTTCTGATAATATGAATATGTCAAAGGTTCATCCCCTTCCGAGAAAACCACTCTGTCTGTAGGCTGGCATATGAATTGAGTGTGGGTTCCCATATCAACTTTACTAGACACTTTTAGGTCAAAATAGCCAATCACCCCATCCGTCGGAATCAAGCAGCCATTTTTGGCCCTTATTGCGGCTACCCCTTCATACTTATTCTCTGTTTTTCCACTTCTCATGCCAAAACCCTTAATAATATCAAAAGTTGCCTTCTCTGAAATTATCGCACAACTTGCAATCCCAGTTTTCTCTATCATATCGTGTGTACAATTTAATTTGTTAACTGTTACCGTCAAAACCTCTGGGCTTGAGGTTTGTTGCATTAGAGTATTTATTATGCAACCATTGTCTTTATCATTTTCATGGGCAGCTAAAACATATAATCCATAACTGATCTTAAAAAGTAAATTCATATAGCGTCTCCTACTATTAATTATCTTCCTTATTTTATATCAACCTTCTCAAATTTTCAATACTGTATCCAACCTCGCTCCCGCTCGATAAACAAACAGTATTAATTATTTGATTAATTATCCATTTAACAAATAAACAGTGAAATTAATAATTCCTTCAATAATCGCTTTATATCTGATTAACGAATAAACAGAGAATTTTATAATTCTTTCAATATTCGCTTTAAATCTTATAAATGAATAAACAGTGAAATTTATACTTCTTTCAATATTCGCTCTAAATCTGAAACCGTTTCTGCTATATATTTTGGGCAATACTCAACAAGTTCTTCCTTCGTTCCATATCCAAAAAGCACACCCAAGCTATCAATTCCAACTTCATTAGCCCCAATCAGGTCGTGTTTTCTGTCTCCTATCATAAGATATTTTTTTAGATCCGACTCTCCAGCTATGGAAATAGCTTTTTTTATAACATTACTTTTTCGATGTTGTTTTTCCGACATCTCGGCTCCGCAAACTCCTTCGAAATAATTAAATAATCCGAAATGTTTTAGAATAATGTCTGCGTAAACAACTGGTTTAGAGGTCGCAACAAACATCCTTTTTCCAATTAGCTTCATTTCCTCAAGTAAATCCTTTATTCCAGGATAAATATTATTTTCCAAAACACCCTTTTCCGAGTAATAATCTCTGTACTTATCTCGGGCAATTAAAGCGTTTTCATAAGAAAAGCCACAAATATCCATATATCCATCTATCAGCGGAGGTCCAATAAATCCCCTGAGCTTTTTCATATCATTTTCCTCTATACCAAAATAAGAAAGAGAATATTTAACAGCATTCGATATGCCTTCTTCTGGATCGGTCAGAGTTCCATCTAAATCAAAAAGCAAAATATCATATTTTTTTCTCATCTAAAAAAATTACCCTTCTAGTATAATATTTGAATATTATCATAATTATCATAATTAGAAAACTAATTAGCCCCTTTGATACTCCGATTTACATTTAAGCAAGGTATTTCTCATCTTTGATGATTTCTTCATAAAATCCTTTAGTAACTAATCTCACATATTGACTTTTCCTTTCATTTATTTTACTTATATTCCTTCTTGTTGTATGATTTATACATTCTTTTTAAGGGAGTTTTTTATGAAACAAGATCTTATTGCAATAATAGATATGGGAAGGGATGATAATTCTGCACTTGCAAGAAAAATCCGCGATTACGGGGTGTATTCCGAAGTTTATCCCCACGATTCATCATTAGAATCATTAAAGCTAAATGGGAATTTGAAAGGGATTATTCTTAACGGTACTGAAAAAGATGGAAATGAACTTAATTTATTAAAAGGTTTTTCTTCTATAGCACCCATAACCAACGCTGATAAGATTTATTCTTCATGTAATCTCGAAGATTTCCTTTTTAAAACAGCTGTTTGCAATAAAAATTGGAATATGGAAAACTTCATTGAAGATCAAATTACATTAATAAGAAGAACAGTAGGACAAGGAAAAGTACTACTTGCTCTTTCAGGCGGGGTGGATAGCTCTGTTGTAGCTGCATTACTCATAAAAGCAATCGGAGGAAACAATCTATTTTGTGTCCATGTTAACCATGGCCTGTTAAGAAAAGGGGAGCCTGAACAAGTAATTGAAGTTTTTGGTAAAAACCTTAAACAAAATTTAATCTATGTTGATGCATCCGAAAGATTCCTATCAAAGCTAAAAGATGTTTCCGATCCCGAAAGAAAAAGAAAAATTATTGGAGCAGAATTCATCAGAGTATTTGAAGAAGAGGCACGCAAGCTAAATGGAATAGAGTTTCTTGGACAGGGGACAATTTACCCTGATATCGTAGAAAGTGGAACTAAAGCTGGAAAAGCCGTTAAGGCTCATCACAACGTGGGAGGACTTCCTGAAGATCTCACTTTTAAATTAATAGAACCACTAAAATATCTGTTTAAAGATGAAGTTAGAGCTTGTGGAAAAGCTTTAGGATTACCTGACAATATGGTGTTCCGTCAACCATTCCCAGGGCCTGGACTTGGAGTTCGTTGCTTAGGCGCCATTACAAAAGAGCGGCTAGAGGCGGTTAGAGAGGCAGATGCAATACTTCGCGAAGAGTTTGAAAAGCATAATCTTTCGAGGAAAGTATGGCAGTATTTCACTTTGATTCCCGACATCAAATCCGTTGGAGTAAGAGATAATATGCGTTCTCTTGGGTATCCCGTAATAATCCGTGCAGTAAATACGGTCGATGCTATGACCGCAACTATTGAACACATTGACTGGACAGTGCTAGATATTATTACAAAGAGAATTATTAATGAGATTCCTTCGGTTAATCGTGTATGTTATGATCTTACCCCAAAACCAACAGGAACAATAGAATGGGAATAAACAATAGTACCTCAAGACATAATTACTCCCCGGCCTTTGCTTGGGGAGTAATTTTTAAATTATTAAAAGTTTCAGTTTTTAAAAGAAAAATATAATAATACAAGTATATTCGTGATAAATAAGGCTTTTTTTTATTACCTATTTGAAAAATAAGAATAACAAAAAATCAAACTTATAATTTAATTGTTCTAGTTTGACAAGAGAACATATCAACTAAAAGAACCTCTTCTCTCTCAAGAGCTCCAGCATTTGAAAGAAATTTCACCATTTGACAAACCTGTAATGCTGCAACTGTAGCAGGAATATAACTGATAGTTTCTCTCGTAGGCTCAATTTTCCCCGAATAAAGTTTTGATAATGTCTTATCACCCGGTCTAACTACTGCAATTTGACCAAAATATGCATTTATTGCCCCATGAATAACCGTAATTCCGCTTCGGATTGCTACTTGCTCAAGATATAGTCTTGCGTTCACATTATCTGTAGCATCAATAATGCAATCATATCCTTTGAGCAAGGGGAAATACTTCTCTTGGAAAAAATCTGGTATGGCTTCCGCATCTGAAATTCCAATTTTTCTTGTCTCTTCTGCAGCAACCTCGGCCTTATTCTTTCCTAAAGTTAATTGGTTACAATAAAGTTGTCTGTTTATATTGCTTGAATCAAAAACATCTCCATCGAAAATTAGTATCTTTCCTATGCCTAATCTAGAAATTAGGTTGACAATGTTGCCTCCTAATCCTCCGGCCCCTATCACAACGACTTTTTTGCTATGAAGCTTATCTAATAACTCGCTAAACAAAAGTAATCCTCTCTTTTTAATATTAAGGTTAAATCATCCCCCAGATGCGGGACTCATAATAAGAACGTTGTCCCCATCTTTAAGCCTTGTTCGAAAGCGTCTCAAATCCATTATATTTTTCCCATTAATGAGAATAATCGAGTCCTTAAGTTCTTTGTAAGAATAATATGAGTTATATTCACTCAGATTTTTTAAAAGATTATTAATATCCGAAGCTTCGGTCTCCCAAGAAGACATTTTGTAGTTCAACCTATACAACCCGAAAAACTCAACCTTAATCATGCCTTCTTTTCCGCCTTAGGTTTTTCTTTTTTAGGTTTTGGCGGGATTACCTTTATTTCTTTTTGCTCTTCCAACTGTCTTGAATCAATCAAATCCAAATTAGTAAGGCCATAATATTTTAGAGTTTTCTCCCTAATTATTCCTTGAGAATCCCAGCCTCTTCCCTTGTAATATTTCTGTTTCAAGTAATCGAGAGGAACCTTACTTTGCGGATTTTTTTCATCTTGAAGGGTATCAGTCAATCTTTTAGGGAGTTTATCATCCTTAGTGTCAATCCCAAGGCGAGCATTAATCATTCTTTCCAGATTAAATCCCCTTGCCCCAAGCTTCATCATTTCCCCCATGTTCATTTTTATTCCTGTAGCATACATTGTGCATGCCGGGTGCTGCAACATAGGAGTAATATTAAGTTGTAAAAGCCCAGGCCTTTTATTTATTATGCCCAGTATTGGCCCTAGATAAGGTAAAACCTTATTTACTGTCCTGGTAATAAATGAATTTGGCTTTCTAAAAAGAAATCCTGGGAAAAAAGCATAAGTTGTGAATAAACAATTACCAAAAGCAGAAGCAGCTTCCATAAGGTTCTGGAGCAATATTGCAATTTGTGCCTTACCTTTTGGTGTATATTGATCAATTTGAAGGCCTAGTCCTTCCATTACTACTTCATAGCCAGCGTTTAAGTGACATCCTCCACGGTTTGAAACGGCATATCCAAGTCCCTGTCCGACGGCACTTCTTGGCTCATATGCAGCTAGCTCCATCCCTTTTGCTTGGATACAATAGTCTTCTCCACCAAACTGTTTCATTAGATATCTGCTACCATTTGCCATCGCATCCCCCTCAGGTGTACTCCTGAAGGCAATTTCCTTTATTCTTTCCGAAATATTATCCGTTTTGCCAAATTCTAGCCCATTTTTCCATAGACCATTTTCATTTAGCTCCATCGAAAAGGCAATGGTTCCTGCTGTTGAAATCGCGTCCATTCCCAGTTCATCTAACTCATAGTTCCATTTAATGATTAGTTCTAAATTGTCATTTAGAATATTTGCTCCTAGTAACCCCAAAGCCTCAACTTCAGGGCCCTTAACCTGTTTATCGCCTAACTTTACTACTCTTCCACATTGGATTGGGCAGGAGAAACACCCCTTATTTTTAACTAAATATTTTTCAGCCATCTCTTCGCCAGTAATACTTTTATATCCATCAAATTGACCAGCAGAAAAGTTTCTTGTGGCTAAGATTCTTTTTTGTTGCATTGAAGCAAGTAAAGCAGCTGTCCCCAGTTTGGGAAGTTGTTCGCCTGTCAATGGATGATCTCTTAAGTGTAAAGTCCAGCTCTTTCTAAGCTCATTAAACTTATCGGCGTTATATATAGGTTGATTAATCTTACCATCCGCTACTATCGCTTTAAGATTCTTGCTTCCAAATACAGCTCCTATTCCTCCCCTTCCTGCTGCTCTCTCTTCGCTGACAGCACAAGCATACCTAACCAGATTTTCCCCAGCGGGTCCTATAACCAACTTGCCAGATTTTCCGCCTAAAATTTGCTGGGTCTCACCTGTAAGTTTACCCTTCAGCATCTCTGCATCCTTGAACTGAACACTATTTTCTATTATTTCAATATAAATAAGCTTTTCGCTCTTTCCGGTAATGATGAGCCCATCATATCCCGCCTTTTTTAGCCTAATTCCAAAATTCCCTCCACAATTACTGGAAGTCAATATACCAGTCAACGGGGAAATCGTACTAATATTAAATCTTGAACTTGATGGGGCATTTGTATTGCTGAGTGGACCAGTTGTAATGACTAATATATTGTCTATTCCTAAAGGATCTATAGGGCCAGAAATGAAGTCACTAATAATTCTTGCCGCTAGGATTTTCCCTCCGATAAAGGTCTTCCTATCAGCATCATTCAATGGGTATTCTCGATAGCTCTGGTCGGTTAGATTAAGTAATAAAACTTTCCCTGCATATGCTCCATATTTAGTAGCCATTATTCCTCCTCAAATTAAATTCAAATTAATTTTTGGGGGCTAAAAACCGTTGCCCACCAACTTTTATTATATATTAAAGGGGGTCTTATATCAATATGCGAAGGGAAAACTATTTGCAAAACAATCTTT